>Ga0187827_10000836_pt1 | contig 46717 bp, 39 predicted proteins | sample ETNtaG_39_FD_167969 | JGI IMG/M metagenome (GOLD analysis project Ga0187827, IMG submission 167969) | Marine microbial and viral communities from oxygen minimum zone, Eastern Pacific Ocean - ETNP2014_SV_150_PacBio MetaG (Illumina Assembly) | ecosystem: Environmental > Aquatic > Marine > Hypoxic...
GACGAATTACAGCGCGGAGAGTGACGCCTTGCCCGCCGCGCGGGCGAATACCCCGGGAGGGACTTGAACCCCCAACCTAGGCTTTAGGAGAGCCTCGCTCTTCCATTTGAGCTACCGGGGCATAGCCGACCAGAGAGAGAAATTAACTAGGCCGTAGCCTTGAGAATTATAGCACCCAGTCTACCTATTCCCATATAAGGCACACTGCGGCTGTCGTTTACACCATCTTATCACTAGCACAACTTATACACGTCGCTTGACTTTAGCCACCGAAACATGCGATCGTGTGTTTACAGACAGATGTCTTGATTTCAGTCTACATTACGCCTGACCACCCCCACAAACTTACGACGGAGCCAAGCGAGCGGATCATAATACCGATCAGCAACTCGCTCTTTAAGTGGGATGATAGCGTTGTCGGTAATGCCAATGTTCTCAGGACACACATCTGTACAGCAACGCGTGATGTTGCAGAAGCCCGAACCTAGCTGGTCCCGGATGGCAGGAACCCGGTCCTCGACATCCAAGGGATGCAAAGCCAAGTTGGCGGCGCGGGTCATGAAACGCGGGCCAACGAATCTGTCCATACGATCCTGGTCGCGTAGCACGTGGCACACATCTTGGCACAGGTAGCACTCAATGCATTTTCGGAACTCCTGAACTCGGTCTACGTCCTCCCGCATCATGCGGTGCCTACCATCCGAATCAGCCGTACGGGGTCTGAAGGGACTTATCCTTAGGTTCTGTCTATAGTTCCATGACACATCACTGACCAGGTCTTTGATTACAGGAAATGTCTTCAAAGGCTGAACGGTTAACACTACCTGCTGCGAGTAATTGTTCATGAGAGTCATACATGCGAGTTTAGGGATTCCATTGATTTCCATGCCACAGGAGCCGCATTTGCCAGCCTTACAGTTCCAACGCACAGCCATATCACCAGCTTGATGAGCTTGAATGCGATGTAGAACGTCAAGCACGACCATGCCATCATCGACTTCAGTTGGATAGTCGACGAACTCACCGCCCGAAGAATCCCCCCTCCAGATCTGGAAAATGTACTCAGACATGTACCCCACCCTCCAAAGAATCAAGGCTAGAGTAGGCGATTACCGCTAGATGGTCAGGGGGTGTCCCGCGTTCCACTTTGTTGACGCTCATGGATCCATCAGATTTCTTGCGAACCACCACATTCAACTTGCCCCATTCATCGCACTCGCCCTCAAAATCCAGACGTGTGTGGGCACCACGACTTTCCTGACGTACCAACGCTGCACGTACAACTGCCTCAGCAACAACTATCATCGATCGCAGAGAAAGGGCCTCATGCCACGCTGGGTTATATTGACTCGCACCAGACACTTGGATACGACTTGCTTTTTCCTTTAGTTTATTAAGTTCTGCGATAGCTCGCTCAAGACCATCCCCGCTGCGTACTATATTGCAGTCCTTGTTCATAATGTCCTGAAGTTCTTCATGTACCAAGTAAGGATTCGCGCCATCATCACGGTTTAATGGTGCTACCGCATCGCGGCGCGCCTTCTCAACCTGGTCAGATAACACCTGCGGGCTGTCCGCCAGTCCGCCCACATATACTCCCACTCCCTTACCCGCCAGCCAGCCAAACACGAGAAGATCGCTGAGCGAGTTTCCACCCAATCGATTTGCACCATGCATTCCACCGGTGCACTCACCGCACGCGAACAGACCTGGCACGGCAGTCATCTGTGTCTCTCCATCCACAGCAATACCGCCCATCATGTAATGAAGCGTCGGTCCGACCTCCATTCTCTCCTTAGTGATGTCCACCTCTGCAAGTTCCCTAAATTGATGGTACATACTAGGAAGCTTGCGCTTGATGAGTTCAGCATCTCTCTGGCCCGCGATGTCTAGGAACGCACCGCCATGGGGAGTTCCGTGTCCTACATCCACCTCTTCCAGAATGGCCTTGGCAACCACGTCGCGTGTCAGCAGCTCTGGGGGTCTCCGTGCACTCTTGTCGCCCTCCAACCAACGATGCGCTTCCTCTGGGGACGCCGCAGTCTCGTCTCTGAAACGATCCGGAGTGTAGCGAAACATGAACCTCTCACCATCACTGTTAAGCAGGATTCCGCCTTCACCACGTACACCTTCAGTAACCAGGATACCCCTGACGCTTAGTGGCCAGACCATTCCAGTCGGGTGGAACTGGGTAAATTCCATGTCGATGAGCTCAGCACCGGCGGTATAGGCCATCTCCATACCATCGCCAGTGTACTCCCAAGAATTGCTGGTGATCCGCCAGCATTTGCCAGCACCACCGGTCGCCATCACCACTGCCTTCGCCCTGAAGACTACAAATCGTCCGGAATCCCGCCAATACCCAAACACACCACTGATTCGGTCGGATTCTTTCAGCAGCCTGAGCGCAGTACACTCCTGATGCACGTGAATCCCTTGATGTACGCCATGATCCTGAAGAGTACGAAGGATCTCGAGACCAGTACGGTCGCCTGTATGCGCAAGCCGCGAGTAGCGGTGTCCACCAAACGAGCGTTGGTTGATGTACCCGTCTGGGTTGCGGTCAAAAACGGCACCCCATTCCTCTAGCTCCCGAACGCGCTCGGAGGAATGACGTGCGTGCAGCTCAGCCATGCGCCAATGGTTCAAAAACTTGCCACCGCGCATCGTGTCTCGAAAGTGAACCTTCCAGTTGTCACGCGGATCAGTGTGACCGAGAGCAGCCGCAGCGCCACCCTCCGCCATGACAGTGTGTGCCTTTCCCAGAAGAGACTTGCAGACCACCGCCGTGTCAAGCCCATGAGAGGAGCACTCTATAGCTGCCCGAAGCCCAGCTCCACCTGCGCCGATTACCACCACGTCGTGGTCGAAGGTCTGGATGGAAGAAATACTTTCGCTCATCGCTTGCAGTCTTTACCACGTGTTAATGTCATTTATGATACCTAGGGAGCACGCCCGAACATAAAAGTCGGCGAATCCCACCCACACCATGCTTAGCCAGGCAAATAACATGTGCCTCTGGTTTAACCATGTAACCCTCTTCCATAGATTGAACCTAGTGCGGACAACAAGGCTGCCAGAAAAACGATTAATTCCCCCACCCACCAAATGCCTGCAAGAATGACAACCAAATGTGTACGCCGCCAATAGTATAGGATTGAGTAATAAAACAATCGATCCGACACCTACGCCAAATCGTCCCGTAAGAACATCACCACTCTCCCAAAATGACACAAATGCATCCCATGACAGAATGGCGATATACCCACATGCTACATACCAAGTGTAGCGATGCAGATTATGAAAGATGAATAGCGATGTTTCGCCTTTGAACTGTACTGGCTTAGTACTAAACGCACCAACTGCACATCCAGGCGGACTCATGAAATATGAACGATAATAAAACTTGCGGTAGTAATAGCAAGTCAGCCGGAATGCTAGAGGACCGGCCAAGATCAACCAAGCTGGTGAAGTTGGAAAGAAAGGTGGCCAAATCTGACTAATCCACTCAGGCCATACACCAAACCACGCGTGCCCCACAGGAGCAGCACCCACTCGCGAAATATCAACAAACAGAACCGGAGAGTACAACGGGGAGAGATACGAGCCATACCAATAACTTGCGCCTTGAAATGCAGCCCAGTTAGCATAAACCACAAATGATAGAAATCCTAAGCCAGTCCAGAGAGGTTCAACCCACCACCTGTCTCTCCGCATGGTCTGTCCAAGTCCTGACTTGTGACCTCCTTGCGCAACAAGGTCAGGTCGCGGAGCGGAAACTACCGCAATTATCAATCGGTTAGCCTGATATAAGGCGAACGCCAGAGCAAAGCCACCACCAATCACTAAGATGGCAATAGCAGCCACCGCCATCACCGAGAGTTGTATATTGTCCATCAGCAAATAGTTATTTTAGCCGCGTAGCAACTAACCCATATTCGTAATTACGGCATCACCAAATTCAGAGCATTTGAGAAGCGTCGCACCTTCCATTAGTCTGTGAAAATCATAGGTAACAGTATTAGATTTAATGGCACCACTCATGCCTTTAATAACCAAATCGGCAGCCTCTGTCCAGCCAATATGGCGCAACATCATTTCACCAGAGAGAGTGACCGATCCAGGGTTCACTTTGTCCTGATTTGCATATTTGGGCGCAGTACCGTGCGTGGCCTCAAAAATCGCTGCGCCGGTAGTGCAATTAATGTTGCCGCCCGGAGCAATGCCAATCCCCCCCACCTGCGCTGCCAGCGCGTCGGAGAGATAATCGCCGTTCAGATTCATGGTGGCAATCACATCGAACTCGCGCGGCCGGGTGAGCACCTGTTGCAGGGTGATGTCGGCAATCGCGTCTTTGATCAGGATGCGGCCGGTCTCAAGGGCTGCGCACTGTTCATCGTTGGCTGCCGACTCACCCTCGGCTGCTTTGGTGCGCTCCCACTGTTCCCATGTGTAGGTCTCCGCGCCAAACTCGCGCTCGGCCAATTCATAACCCCAACTGCGGAATGCCCCTTCGGTAAACTTCATTATATTTCCCTTGTGCACCAGAGTAACACTTTTACGACCGTTCTCAATCGCGTAGCGGATGGCCGCGCGCACCAGTCGCTCAGTACCTTCACGCGAGACCGGCTTTATGCCGATGCCGCTGTTCTCGGGAAAACGAATCTTTTTGTACAGCTCCGGGAAAGCCTGTTCGAAAAGCTGATTGAAACGGGCGGCCTCTTCAGTTCCTTCCTCGAATTCGATGCCGGCGTAGATGTCCTCCGTGTTTTCACGGAAGATGACCATGTCCACCCATTGCGGATTATTCACCGGCGAGGGCACCCCCTCGAACCAGCGCACCGGGCGCAGGCAAACGTAGAGGTCGAGCAATTGACGCAGGGCCACATTGAGCGAGCGAATGCCGCCGCCCACCGGCGTGGTGAGCGGGCCCTTGATGCCCACCAGGAACTCTCGGAAAGCCTGCACGGTCTCATCCGGCAGCCACTCGCCAAAGCGGTCGAAGGCTTTCTGCCCGGCGAACACTTCCATCCAGGCTATTTTGCGCTCTCCGCCATATGCGCGCGCAACCGCAGCATCAAGTATGCGGTGCGACGCCCGCCATATGTCCGGGCCGGTGCCGTCGCCCTCGACGAACGGAAGCACCGGGTTATCGGGCACACGCAACTTGCCATCAGCAATGGTGATCATGCCCCCTTCGGGCACTGTGGTGGTTGAATAGCTCATCAGTTACTCCTGTGCAACTCGGAAAAAAACCAACTCATAAAGCGCACCGCACTACGATTGGGCTTGCGCCAGTTTGCGTTCAATGACCTCTCGATAGACCTCAATTGACTGCGCGCCTTCGATCTTCTCTCCGTTGATGAACAGAGTCGGGGTAGCTTTGACCCCCATCTGGGAGGCTAGGTCGACATCCTCCTGCACCACCCCTCGCGAATGCCCGTCCCGCAGGCAGCTGCGAAACTCATTGCTATCGAGGTTCAGCTCGGTAGCGAATGCCAGCAAGCGCGGCTCGGAATACTGGTCACTGCTCCCGTTCTGGTTGGCATACAGAATGTCGTGATATGGCCAGAAAGCGCCCTGCGAATTGGCGCATTCGGCCGCCTCAGCCGCAAGCTTTCCGACAGGTTGGTTGAAGGTGACGTAATGATACTCGTAACGCACCTGCCCGCTTTCGATGTAATTTTCTTCAATCAGGCGCGCCGCGCCCGTGGCCAATGTGCGGCAGTGTGGTCAGGTGAAGTTGGAGAAATCCTGCACCAGCACCGGCGCATCAATGGGGCCGAGGGCCCTCCCGTCCGCATACGGTTTTGCAGCGCTTTCCACGGCCACGATTTCTCCCACCGGTTTGCTGCTCTGGCGAATGACCAGTGCAGCCAACGCCACTGCGACGGCTGCGACCACCCCGATGGTGGTCAGGCGTCGTCTGCGTTTGCGCTGTTGCTGGCGGGCGCGCATTTGCGCGCGCTTGCTCATGAACATACCCTCCTAAAAGCCCGCCGAGAGGGCCACGATTACACCGGACAGCAGGCCACCATAAGTATAAACTAGGAATCCCTCAGGGCAAGGGCTGCCGGTGAATTGGGTAAGGGATCCGGCTGTTTGTGCGGCTACCACGAGACGATATGGTACAACCGTTGCGCTGCCTCTTCCCCGGGGTCGTACAGCCAGGGCCCGGGCTCCACGCGCGCTGTTTTTCCTGCCGGAATGTGCTCCAGCCATGCGGCCATGTTTTGCGGGTGCACGAAAAGCACCCCTGTCGAGGCAGACAGTTCTGCGCCAAAGGAAAGTGTGTGTAGGCCCGGAAACTCATCCGGCTGCCCGGGAACCAGGAATTGGGCATAAAGGTTGCCGTCCCACACATCAGGATCCACCCATATGTGCACCGAATCGCGTACGGGCTCCGACCGCGCCACCAAATTGCTGCCCGTCCAGCCAACGCCCAGCCGGCGGTTGATTTGCAGCGCCAGCAAGGTCTCCTCACCATTGTAAACCCGGTACACATACGGACTATTCAAGAAATCGTATAAAAGGAAGTCGCGCGCGGTGACAAAGACCGAGACCGCCATCAACCCACCCACCACCATGTTCGCCACTGCGCGGTTGGTGGTCTGGCGCAGCCAGCGGTGCGTGTGCAGCAATCCCAGCGCTGGGAAGAGGAAAAGCACGGGCAGAATGCCGACCGCGCGCAAGAAATGCGGAGCGCTCTTCGAAAGAAAAGTGGGCAACAGAAACAGCGCTGCCCATGCCGCGATGACCAGTCCGCGCCGCCGATAGCGCATTTGCGCCAGAGCAGCCAGCCCCAAAAGGAAAGGCAACGCCATGGCGGCATCAAACACCGGCCGACCAGGGATGTTGTGCAGCGGGTTCGCATCGCCGCGCAGAAAGAACATGCGCAACACCAGCACTGTCTGCGCTGCCAGCGTCTTCACGAAATCCACCGGCCCTTGCCCGGCGTAAAACACCGCCAGATGTTGCGGCCGCGAAAATGATTGCGTGAGAGAAGCGCCCCGATAGAGCCACATAGGGAGGGCCAGCAGCGCGGTCACTGCAATCATCACAGCTATTCCGCGCCCGTTTTCGCGCAACGCTTCGCTTCGCCGCAGCGCCGCGCCCGCAAGAACCAACACGATTGCGGGCAACACGAAGAGGTTGACCGGATAGGTATAGTACGAGACTCCAAACAGCAATCCGGTCACAACCCACCACCCGATTGCGCGAGAGCGCCATGCCCGCGCCGCCGAAAAAAGCGCCAGAGCTGTGACCAGCGCAAAGAACACCGATCGCGTTCCGTAACGCCCCAGATACACCGGCCAGAGGGTGCCAGCGCACAGCAATGTGGCCAGCCAGCCCACCTTGCGCCCGAACAGCTCTCGCGCCAGCAGCCACACAGCAGCAACGAGGCCTATGCTGGCCAACACGTAGGGCAGCCGCAACGCCCCCGGCGTTTTGCCAAGAACCGCGATGGAGGCGGCAACCAGGTAAAAATGAATGGGCTCGCGGCCATCTTTTTGCATCAGCAGGCCGGGGTGTTCGCCAGCCAAAATGCCGGCGGCCGTCAGTCCGTTTACCGCTTCATCGTACTGCAGCGCAGGCGGGGCGGAGCCAATTCCCCACAGGCGCAGCACCGCTGCGAGCGCAATTATCGAAGCGAGGATAGAGGTGCGTCTCAGCATGGCTGCCGATGCGATTCCTGTCCGCGCGACGTTGCTAGGCTACCGTCCGTCTGTCACTGCTTCGTACGAAATCAAGTATCCGTGCGGCCCGCCGCTCCCAAGTGTGTGCCCCCACCGCACTGCGGGCATTTGCCGCCAGCCGACGCGCGAGCGCCGGATCGGCCCGCAATCGTTCAACCGCAGCTGCGAGAGCGCTGGCATCATCGGGCGGCACAAGCAGGGCAGTCTCTTCGTTAGCTATGATCTCCCTGAGCGCCGGCAGGTCAGACGCGATGATTGGGCGTTCGGCAGCCATATATTCAAAAAGCTTCAGCGGCGAGGTGTAATAACGCGAGACCGCCGCCCGACCACTGTTCGGCAGCGCCAGCACATCGGCAGCTGCCAAATATGCCGGTATCTGCGTTGGTGGGACATATCCAACCAGTTTCACTCGCCCAGCACCGGGTTCCCTCACGAGCTTCTCGATGCGCGGCAACTCCTCGGGCGTGCCGCCCACCAGCCAGATGCGCACACCTTCCGGAGCCAAAGTCGCCGCCTCTACCAGCGTTTCCACCCCCTTCCACGCATACATCTGTCCCACATACATCACCAGGTAATCATGCTGACCAATACCCAATTCCTCTCGGGCTGCAGTTTTGCTGCGGACACCAAATGCCTCGACATCCACAGCGTCCGCGATGACTGTCACCCTGCCTGACGGGATTGCAAACTCAGCGTAGCGCTGCGCCAGTAGATCGGTCAGCACAATCAGCCCATCCAGCCTTGGAGCCAGCCAGCGCTGCAGCGCCATCCCCATCCGGCTGCTGGGGAAACTGTGCGCCTCGTAAAACACCTTTCCCGCACCACCTCTGTCGGTCAGGATTAATAGTGCAGCTGTCAGACTATCGCGCGTGTAGTAAACATCGGCTTTGCTCCTCAACAGCAGCGGGAAAAGCGCCAGATGATATGTCAACATCTGAATCGCAAAGACGATTTGGTAGGCGCGCAACCGACCAAACGGCAGGCGAGGCACAAGACCAAAAAGGTCAAGCGATGGAATTGCCCGGCGTGGTACGTCACGCGGAAGGTCATAAAAGGCCTGCAAATCGGTGACGCCGCGCAGCCAGGGGCGATTGGCCCGCCGCGCATGGACGATGCGCACGTCGGCATGCTCGGCCAGTGCCGCGCACGTCTTCATAATCTGAATAGCGTGCGCCTTTTCCCCCGGCATACGGGAGTTGGTGAGGTAGAGGATATTCATGAAATCCGAAACGCTGACAGCTGGGCCGGTGCGCCGATCAGCTTAGATTGGTCTGAATCTGCCGTGCTCTTCGACGAACACGACGTCGACATGAGCAAGCGCGCCGTGCTGTCCATCTGCCGCACCTACAATGTCGTATGCGACAAAGCCATAATCTCTCATCCGTGAGGTCACTTCGCACAACTCCGGTGCCGTGCCTCCTCGGTCCAGAACGGCCACCTCCAAAATAACTACATCAGCATGTCGCAACGCGTTTGTCGCGCCCCGAAAAACCGCCAATTCCGCCCCTTCCACATCAATCTTTATTAAGTACGGTCTGCGGTAATCTCCCTTATCAATCAAGCCATCCAATGTGATTACAGGAACCGTTCGCGTGGCAGCAACGCCCCCCCTTAAGTCCGAACGAATCAACGACGATTTTCGAGGGTCATTGCCGATGCGCAGCGAGCTTTCTCCCACCTTTTCCCCGGCCGCCGCGACAATATATTCACCACCGTATTGCGCGGTGATTCTTTCCAGATCAGATTGATATTCCCGTAGCGGTTCCACAAGCACAATGTGCGCCTCCGGAAAGACCTCATACAAGTCTCGGGTGCCATCCGCGACTCCGGCGTCAATAATAGTACCGGGATAGAATCCCTTTTCCTTCAGTTGCTGCATTGACTCGCGGAACGTTCTCAGAGGATAACTCCGGCGAGTAACCTTGTAACCCAGCTTGTAGAGCAATGCTCTCATCCAACGTCGTATCACAATGGACTCTCATCACCAAGAATATACGTGAAATACCATACTTGATACGAAAGCAATGCCCAGAGCTGATTGAGATAATACCCCGATCTATCCATGTGTGATGCGCACATAGACTGAATCATCCCTGCCCCACGGAGTTGACTTTTTGCGATCGCATCTGGAGCCAGCAAACACTCAGCTAATGGACGTAGTGGGCCTCTAAGCCAGCTGCTGGCAGGAGAAAAGAAGCCTGATTTTCGGCGGCGAAGAACTTCTGCGGGAAGAAGATCGGTAAAGGATTCTTTTAATAGAACCTTGGTTGTCCCTCCACGCAGCTTGTAACGTAACGGAAGCAACGCCGCGAATTCGACCAATGGGTGGCTTTGGAAAGGTGCGCGCACTTCTACACTGGCAAACATGCTGCTCATATCCATGCGCATATTGGATTCTTCTGCCAGCCAAGTTTGCCGGTCAGTGTGCATAAGACGTTCCTGAAAGGTTCCCTCCTGCCGGGCGGCAAGCGCTGCGCCAAACGCTTCTTCCGCCAGCGCATTGCGATCGGTTACTGCAGGAGCCGGTAGCAGATCTGCACGCTGCATCTCGCTGAAGATCCCATACCAACTTAGGTAGCGGGCCGTAGGTGGAAGTTCGGCTTTGACGGCGAGCTTGGCACCGGATGCAGAGAAAAACTGCATCAGCGGGGAGAAAAAATGTTTACGCAAGACAGCAGGAAACAACTTGTACCGTGATACCCAGTGGTCAGCCGTGTACCGTGTGTAGCCGCCAAACAACTCGTCTCCGCCATCGCCGCTGAGGAGCACTTTCACCCCATCTTTGCGAGCCTGACGAGCCACCATATACGTAGCCAACACTGTAGGATTTGCGATGGGTTCATCGAGCTGCGCCATCGCGCGCGGGGCGAGTTTTTCTACAGGCACCGAGGACCCCATTATCACGGAGCAATGATCGGTGCCGAAATTCCGGGCTACGAGCTCAGCATGCCGGAAGTCCTCGTTGAATTTAGGGTGAACACCGGCTGCCTCATCGAAGCCAATCGCATACGTGCGCACCGGGCGATCTAGAGCATGCGCCATGAGCCCAACAACAAGGGACGAATCGACACCACCTGAAAGGAATGCGCCCAGTGGAACATCGCTCATCAGGCGCTCTTCCACTGCCAACTTTAGCTGCTCTCGCAATTCGGCTCGGAGAGCGATTTCGTCTTGCACGCGTCCGTCGAGCGCAAGGGGCGGTGACCAGTACCTCTCCACAGCCAAGTGCCCCTTATGCCAAAAGAGGTGATGGGCTGGCGGCAGCTTGCGGATGCCAGCAAACATTGTCCAAGGGGCAGGCACATAGCCAACTGTAAAGTACAGGTCGCGCGCCTCCTCATCAACAGCCAACGTGACGGTGGGATCACGAAGCAGGGCTTTGATCTCACTGGCAAACAGCAACCCTGCCGGTGTGCTGACATAGTAAAGCGGTTTCTGCCCCAGGCGATCGCGTACCAACCATAGCCTAGCAGCCGGGGCATCCCAGAGTGCAAAGGCGAACATGCCTCGAAAGCGCTGCACGGCAGCATCACCCCATTCCTCGTACGCGTGAACCACTATCTCTGCATCGCTCTGTGAGGAATAACGATGGTCCCGCTGCGCCAGTTCAGAACGTAAGGCGTAATGGTTGTATATCTCCCCGTTGTAGACCAGCACCACATTTCGATCTTCTGAATACATGGGCTGATTCCCGGTAATAAGATCGACGATGCTCAATCGCCGCACGGCCAGCCCTATGCCGGCAGCCACGTGCTGACCGCCGCTATCTGGCCCACGATGAAAAATAGCAGCCTGCATGGCTGCAAGATTGTCGGCATCCGGCAGTTCAGCATCACGAGGAGCAATTCCGCAGATTCCACACATAATTAGAGGCTACTCCGCGATTGCCCACTTTCCCAGATCAACCCAATCCTGAGTTTCTGCCTTCCCATCCGCCGGCACCACCGCCAAACGCGCAGCGCTCAGCGGGTCGTAAAAACCGGTAGTCAGCGTGAAGTCACCGTTTCCGGGCAACGTTAGTTGCACCGATTCGCGCAACACCTCCCCCTCCGCCCACCACGAGGTCGGATGTTCGTTCCCGCGCGGCATGGCGTCAACCTGAGCCACTACTTGCCCTTCGCTCCACAGGTGCACGAAGTATTTATAATCCGTCTCCATCTCACGCTGCGCTTGCCAGTACAGCGTCAGGTCAATACTTTCTTCATGCTGCGCAATGTCGTAACCCAACAAGGTCATTTGCCCGCTGAAATCGGCATCCATACGGTGCTGCATTTCCGGCACGGAAAAGAGCCGCTTCCGCGGCACGACCTTGAGGGAAGTGCTGAAAGGACCTTCACTCTGTTCGCCGTCACGCGAAACGATTACCATCCACAGGGTGTAGTCGCCGGGCGGGAAGGCCGCGCCAAGCGGCAGTCGGTATTGCATGGTGGTCAGCAAACCTGCAGGAAGAGAAATAGTGGCATGGCCGGGCACGATTTCTGTCTCGGTTTCATATGCCATCTCGCTGTCATCAGAAATCAATCGCCAGCGCAATTTCACCTCCTTCGCGGGGAAATTCAGAATGCGCCAGGTGACAAGAACTTCGAGCGGCGGCCCCGGCTGGAATTCGTCAGGGATGACCAGGTCAACTAGCGCGAGGTCGTCCCACCTGGCCAGCGGGTACCCTCCCGCACGAATCTGGATGACGCCCAATGTGCCCCCACTCTCACCCGAGGCATCGAGCGTCTCGGCGCTGTGGATATCATTGTACATGCCGAAATGCAGAAACAGAGGGCCGTCTTCCGGCAAACTCTCACCTACCACAAGTTCCATTCGATTCATCGCCAGCTCGCCGATACGCTGCTGACCAACCGGAAGCGCGGGCATGTCCACCTGGGCATATTTTGTGCCACTTCCATCTACCAGATGCATGAATACTGCGTAGTTCTCTGACAACAGCTCGTCAACCCGCCAGATCATGAAAACCGTCCACGGCTGCCCGGCCAGAGGCCAGCTGTCTGAGTCCTCACGCAAGAAGCCGAGCACGGTCGCGCCACAGGTGAAACGCACCGGCTCCAGTGGAATCAAATTAGGCTTGAAATGCTGTGCAGCAGGCAATTCGGACAGACGAAACCCTTGTTGCACAATCTCGCCGCCAGAGAACACAGTGGGCCTACCAGTGTAATCCTCCCAGCCAAGCAGGACCGCGCCCTCGGCGGGAAGCGGAAGCGCGCGGTCGGGCCGCACCACACGCGCATCACGGCCTTCACGCAGCGCTTCCCAGCGCAGCCAATCGCGGTCGTTGATGTCGGATGCCAGCAGCAATAGGCCGCGGTCAGAAGCCTGGGCCCGAGCCACAGCCGTTTCGATGGCGGCCACTTGTTCATCAAGGGACACGCGTCCAAGGCTAAGATCGTAACGAATGTTAAATAGAATCTGCGTTAATGCGAGCAGGCCTAACACGAGCAACCCCAACCACCGAAGGCCGTTGCTCGGCTCACCATCTCGACCCAGACGGAACACTCCGCCCCCCCGTGTTTTTCGATGCGCCAGCAGGCTGCCAATCATCACGCCTTGAACGAGAAAGGCAAATCCATATCCCGACCAGATGAAATGATCCTCGTAGCGCGCGGAGAGAGCGAGCAGCAACAATGGCGGCAGCAGATACCCGAGGGCAACTGCCGCTCCGGTCACCCGGCCGCGGCGGACTATCGCGGGCGCAAGCAAAACGACCAATCCCACAAGAGTGAGAACCGGCTGAATCGGTTGTGTCCAGTTCTGCTCCCAATTCCCCAGCTGTTGATACAAGCGGGTGAACATATGCAGATCGGATTGACCCTCCGCGCCAGCGCGGAAGCCTTTCACCATTTCGCCACCACTGAGGTCGCTAGACCCCAGGTTGTCGATATTGTCGAGATACACGCCGATCATCCACGGCATGGTCAGGAGAAGCGCCAGCGCTGCTCCTACCAGAGCGTGCATCACGGTGGCCCGGCGTTGCGAGCGGCTCCGGCGCCAAGCGCTCACCCAGAGCACGACGGTAATTGGCGCCAGCAGAAAGGTTCCGGGGTGACATTGCCCACCCAAAGTGAGCATTGGCAGGTGCGCTATTCTGGCCCACTTCTTTCCGCCGCAGTATCCGAGCAATCCGGTCCAAACATAGGCGAGCGCAAACGGTGTCTGCAAGCTGGGATTCCAGATTCCGCGGGCCATGAACACAGCCTCTGGATGGACCGCAAAAAGCAGCGCGGAAACCAGACCGGCTTTGCGCCCGAAAAAACGGCCGCCGATGGCGAAGATGAGAGCGGTGGCAACCACATGGGCTGCACCGGTCATCATCCGCGCCAGTCTCGGGTCGGGTTTGATCAATAACGGCAGCGCATAGATGTAAATGGAGACCGGTCCGTGGTACCCCCGGAAGTTGAAGTAGGGCATCGGGAGCCCCAAAAGCTCAAGCTTTCCATGCCGAGCGACCGCAATGGCCTTCAAAGTATGCACGGCCCCGTCGTTCTCCAGGCGCTCCAACCCGGTATTCATCCAGCGCAGGCCAGCCGCCAGGACGAGCACCACCACCATCGGGGCGTAGTGAGCCGTGGTTCCAAGCCGCCGGTCACTCATCGGGCGTCTCAATAAGCGTCACCCAGCCGCCGTCGGCCATTGCGCCGTCCGGCAGCACCACGCCAAGGCGCTCCCCGGTTGCGGGATCGTAAAACCCGGTGGTGACGCCAAAGTTTTCGCTCCCCAAATCCCCAACATCGAACAGCACCTGTTCGCTGACTACTTCTCCCGGAGCCCACCAGGAAGTCGGGTATTGCCAGGCCACAGGCATCGAATCGACCTGCGCCACCACTGTCTCGCCCTGCCACAGATGCACAAAGTATTTGTAGTCTCGCGGGAGGTATCCGAGCGCGCGCCAGAAAAGGGTCAGCTCCAAGTTAGCTTCCTTCTGCGCCAACTCGTACCCCAGTATTTCAATCTCTCCGCCGAAGGTCGCCCGAACAGCATGCTCAAGCGGCGGCACCGAAAACGTGCGCTCGCGGGAGGAGACATTCACAACCGTCACAAATGGTTCATAGAATGAATCACCCTTCTTGTTGACAAGCTGCACCTCAAAGCGGTGTTCGCCCGGCGCGATGTCGCTCGGCACGCGTAGATCGTATTTCTCGGCGGCGAAGACGCCCTGCGGCCAACCGGACTGAGGGACATTCGGTACGACATCAGTCACGGTAGAATAGACCTGCAAATCATTGTCGTCAAACACTCGCCAGCGCAGCTGTAGTTTTTCCACCAGCGCCTGAGTTGCGTGCCAGTTCGCGCGTACGCTGATAGGAGGCCCCGGCTGCATTGGGCTGCTCACCTCGATGCCGGAGAGTTCCAGACCGTTGCGCCAGACGGCCATCGGGAGACCACCTGCGCGAATCTGGATTGTGCCCGTGCTGCCGGTTCCGTTGCCCGCAGCGTCCAGCAACTCGACCTGACTCTCGCCGGCGTACATCCCGAAGCGGAGATGGAGCGCACCGGTTTCCGGCAAATTATCCGCCAAATCCAGATCAAACTGGCTCGCGTAAAACCCACCGGCGCGCCACTGCGCGGCCGCAAATCCACGCCGGTCGGCCTGCGCGTATTTGTGGCCGTCGGCAGCGGTGAGATGCGTGAATACTTTGAAGTCCGGCGGGGCCTCCCCCACAGCCTGCCAGATCATGATGATGCTCCAGCGCTCCCCGGCCCTCGGCAGACTATCTGCAGCCGAACGGAAAAAGCCGTGAACGACGACGCCATTGGAGAATCGAAACGGATGCAGCGCACGCATGTCAGCGCTGAAATGCTTAGCTGGCGACAGCTGCGCCATCCGCGCCATGCCGGGCATGCTCTCGCCACCAGCGAACCAGAAGTCGCGGTCCTCGTTGCGCGCGTCACCCACCAGAACCGCGCCCTCATCCGGTAGCGGCAGTGCGCGGTCGGGCTGGACAAGGGCGGCATCCAGGCCATGTTTCAGGAAAGCATATTCCCGCAGGAACGCCCAGGTCAGTCCGCCGTGCCCGGGTGAGAGCAGTACCATCAATTCGCGCTCCGCCTGCCTCGCGCGGTTTACGGCAACATCCATGGCGCTCACCAGTTCATGCGGAGAAACAGGGGGCGGCGCTCGTTCGGTGAAGATGTAATCGGCTACCTGGTTTGCGACCAGCGCGAACGCCAACAGAAAAGCGGGCCACTTGAGGCTGTGCCGGAGCACCGCACCACGAGAATCCCGCCGCTGCCTCTCCTGTCCGAATGCCGCCGGGCGCGCCACGACCACTCCCAAAACCGCGCCCTGGATGAGAAAGGCATTCGGCATGCTGGGCCACCAGTAATCCACAACCCAGTGGGCCTGGATGAGCCACGTCACCGCGGGAACGATCATCAGGCCCAGCACGATTATTAAACCGGGGAGCGCCTTTCGACTGCGTGCTGCCCTCACCAGCAGCCAGCCCGCGCCTATCAGAGTGATGCCCGCCTGCACCGGCCGCAGCCGGTTCTCGGGCACTCGTTCCAGGTCGTACGCCAACCGCAGGATATGTCCAAGACCGCCGAAGCCGATGCTATCTTGCACTTCGCCCGTAGAAGGCATATTCTGAACTCTCTGCAGCACATCCACATGCTGCGAAAACTGATACACGCCGATGCCCCAGGGTAGCAGCGTTGCTGCCGCGATACCTGCGCTTACCATGGTCTGGAACAGCAGGGCGCGGCGCTGCCGCGGCCAGTTTATCCAACTGTGAATCAGCAGGGCCGCAGAAATTGGCGCCAGTGCGAAAGAATACGGGTGGCACTGTCCCGCCAGACTGAGCAGCGGTAAATGCGCCATCCGCGCCCAGCCCCTGTTTTCATAGTAACCGAGCAGCCCGGTTATGACGTAGAGCATCACCAGCGGCGCGCCCAACCGCACGTTGTCAATCGCTCGACTCGCAAACACCATGTGGGGATGCACAGCGTACAAGATCGAGCCGACAATTGCGGCCCAGCGCCCGAAATATCGATGGGCAATTAGATACAGCACGCCCACCGCAACCGTATTCATCAACCCGGTGAAAACCTGTGCGCCTCTCGGGTCGGGACTGAAGAGATAGGGAATCGCGTAAAGATAGACCGAGAGCGGCGAATGCACCAACCCCAAGGATGACGGCGGGCCCAGCAGGTGCGTCTCGCCGTAGCGCGCAATTTGGATTGCTTTGATGCTAATGTAGGCATCATCACCGCCAAAGAACTCGGCACCGGCATCGTGAGTGCGCAGGAAGGCAGCCAGCAGCAGAATAGGCAAAAGGAAGGCGTGTTGCCTCGCGAAGCTAATTATTCTCACGGCCGACGCGCTCCTGCGTCCGAGGTCGTGTTCTTAGGCAACATTTCTGGAATCTACGCAGCCGCCCGCACTATCTCCACCAGCCGCAGCGCGAATTGTTGCAGCCCGTATATGCGCTCCACACCGCTCCGCAAGTCATTTCCGAGCAGCGCCCGTTCTTCCGCGGGAATGCTAATCGCGATGCACAATTGCTCCGAGAGTGAGGCCGCGTCCTCGCCGCGCACTAGCTGCAAGCCGGAGGCAGCCATCGCCAGCGCCGCGAAGGCCTGGTTCCGCACCAGCGTCGGCACGCCGCACGCCATCCCCTCCAGCACGGCTTTGTCCATGCCGCCCGTCGGGCAAAGGTTGACATGCACGCTCGCACGTTGGAATTCGCGCACAATCTGTGAATACGCAATTGGGCCAACCAATTCCACAATTCCTTCCAGCCCGGCGCGCACGATGCGCGCCTGCAATTGAGTCGCGTAATCTGACGGAGCGTTGCCCTCGTCACCGCCAACGATACGCACCCGGAAGGCGCTGCGCCCAAGGCTCTCAGACAGTCGTGCCACGGCGTCAATCAATAACTCGTAATTCTTAATCGGCGCGCGCCGGCCCACCGCCAGCACCACCGGCGGCGAAACTCGCGCGGCCGGTTCCGGTTTGAAATGCTCGGTATCGATGCCGTGCCCAATCACGCGCAGCTTCGCCGAACTCAATCGGAAACTTTCCGGCGATGCAGTCACCACGCTATCAACCAGGGCAGTCGCCGCACGAAGCGGCGAGCCCACATGTCGATGCGTGTACCAGAAGACAATCGGCCAGCCGCGCAGTTTCGCCAGAGGCGCAATTGCCAGAACATATTGCGGGCTAAACTGGCAGAAGGCCGCATCGACCCCGTCCCGCAGCCGCCAAATCGTCTGAAAAAAACGCGGCCATCGCGTGACACGGCGCCCCCCCCGCTCCTTTCCCAGCGAGTGCACGCGCACGTTTTCGGGCAACTCGGCTGCGCCCGCCGCCAGACAGACCACCTCAATGCGTTCCAAATGAGAGGCCAGTGCACTGACCCAGCCGACAACATGACCGACAAGCGAGTCGTGAGCGTCCACTTTGTAGGTGATATAAAGTAATCTCATGTCGCCGCCAGGTGATGATACCCGTGGGCATACTCTCGGATTACGCGCGATTTTTCGAAGCGCTGCACCGAGCGCGGCGCCGCCAGCGCCATGCGGGCGCGCAATTCAGGGACAGCGACGATTTGCTCCAACCGCGCCGCGATATCATCCGCCGACCAATCGATAGAGAATCCGTTCACCTCATCCTGCACCAATTCCCCCGCCAGCCCCACCCGTGTACTGATTACCGGCACGCCACACGCCAGCGCTTCGGCCACCACCCGCGGGCCGCCTTCGCTGAACGAAGTACAGATTAGACAGCGAGAGCGGCGGTACATATCAGCCAGCTCCCGGGGAGCGGCCACCCAATCGCGGAACTCAACACTGGCAGCCGGACCCAGTCCAGCAGCCCGCGCGCGCAGTCTCGTCCCCAGCGGGCCGGCGCCAATTATCAACACGCGCAAGCCCTCGCGTTTTCGCGCCGCAGCCGCAATCCCCTCCAAAAACAGGAACGGCGCTTTGTTCGGTGTCAGGCGACCAACAAAAATGGCGTCATATTCAATCACAGTGTTTTCAGGCCGAAAGACGTCAAAATCCAGATACAGACTGTAGAGCAGAAAAAGCTGTTCGGCGGGCACGCTCCAGCTGCGCAGCAAAGGCCGCAACTCGCCTGCGTTTGTGATGCGAAAGCCGAGCGCGCGGGACATCGCACCGCGCACATATCGGCGGGTGAGTATAGGCTGCAGGCGCTCGCGCACATTGGCGCCGCGCGGATAGCCGTCCACATGATGGATTTCGCTCACATACGGCACGCCGCTCGCCTGCGAGAGCCAGCGCGCGCCAGTGCCGTGCAAGAAGAAACCGTAATCATGCGAGACGATTAAATCATAGCGCCGTCTTGCAGCTAGCGCGCGCCCTTTCTTCCAGACATAAAAAGGTTGTATCATCTTGCCCCAAGGCGAGGGGTAAAAAGTGACGTTTTCAAAACAATCATGGCGCGCAACACCCCGAACGCGATGGGTGAGAATATCGATTCTGTCCCAGTAATTTGAGAACTCGCTCAGCGTGTTGTGGAAGGCGCGCCGCTCACCGCGGACAACCGAGGTGTCCCCACTGAGCATGAGCAGGTTCACGCCGCCGCCTCCAGCAGTGCCGCTTCGGTGTCGGCAAGCAACTGTTCCCACGAAAAGCGCCCCAATTTGCCGTGCGCCCGGTCGGCCAGCGCACGGCCGAAATCCGGTTCCTTCAATACCCGGCAGATGGCCGCGCCCAGCGCCTCTTCATCGCCGATGGGCACGAGCAGCCCAGTGCGCCCGTCTGTGACGACCTCCACGGTGCCGCCGACTGCTGAGGCCACTACCGGCGTGCGGCAGGTCATGGCCTCCAGCACTGTGTGCGGCAGACCCTCGTAGGTGGAAAATAGCACAAACACGTCTGCCGCCCGCATCAAGTGATGCACGCGCTGCTGCGATTGCATCCCGAGGAATTGCACCGCATCCTTATGACGCGTGGCAAGCGCCTGCAGCTCGGCGCGCTCCGGACCATCGCCGGCGATGAGCAACCGCGCATCTGGAAAACGGCGCTGCACCCGCGGCAGCGCGCGGATAATCCCAGCGATTCCTTTCCACGGGGCCAGCCGCGCTGCGGTGAGCAGCAATGGATCCGTGGCCGGCAGCCCGCAAAGCGCCCGGGCAGCAGCCTGTTCCGGTAAGGATGCAAACTGACGCTCGTCCAACGCATTGCGAATCACCCGCGTGCGCTCAACCGCAACGCCCCAGCCGGCGACCAGTGCCCCGATGTAGCCGCTGGGCACTATCACCACACTCGCTGCGCGCACGTACCATGCGCGCAGCCGCTGCAGCATGCGCACGCGCCAACCGTGACGCCGCAGTTGAAACTCGTCAATGCTCTCGCCAGGCGGCAGCCAGCCATGCCGAGTGCTGAATTCCCAGGCAAAGTCGCTCACGTTTTTCAGTACCATCGGTTTGCGCAAAAGCAAGTTCGCCAGCGCCGCCGGCAATCCGTAATCGCTAACGAAAAGCAGGTCAGCCGTCCACGCTTCCCGTAAGACACGCCAGCTGAACAGCAGCAGCCGGGGCGGAAGTGGCCAGCGGCGGGAAACGCGATAGACCGGATAGGAAAAGCTGCCATCACAGCCGCTGCGGCCAGCATCGGTATGGGTGACCACGGTCACGTGGTGGCCACGTTCGATTAGCGCAGGGAGCAGTCGGTGCAGATAAGTGGAGGGGCCGCCGACCTCGGGATGAAAAGAGCCGGCCACCACGCAAAGGCGCATCTGTGTTTTGGCGTTACAGCGTCACTACCCTGGCGCGGCCCAGCAGGTCGGCCGTGGCGTTGCGGGTATCCACCACCAGTTGCGCGTTGTCGAGAATCTCGGCCCAATCATATGCACTGTGATCGGTCACAATCAGCACGCAGTCAGCGGACGCAACCGTGGCCACTCCGTACTCGACCGAGCGCATCTCAATGTCGTCAAAGCGCAAATCGGCGACATGCGGGTCATGGAAACTCACGGCTGCGCCCTGTTGCTGCAGCAACTGGATGATGTCGATTGCCGGGGATTCGCGCACGTCGTCCACATCTGGTTTATAAGCGACACCCAAGACAAGGATCTGTGAGCCGCGCACCGGCTTTCTGTCTTCGTTCAGCGCCTCGGTCACCTTGCTGACCACATAGCGCGGCATGTTTGTGTTGATTTCATCGGCGAGCTCGATGAAGCGCGCGTTGAAGTTCAACGATTTCAATTTCCACGAAAGATAGAGCGGATCAATGGGAATACAGTGACCTCCCAGACCGGGCCCCGGATAAAACGGCATGTAGCCAAACGGCTTGGTTTTCGCCGCGGCAATCACCTCCCACACATCCACGCCGAGCTTGTCGCACATGATGGTGATTTCGTTGATTAGCCCGATGTTCACCGCCCGGAAGGTATTTTCCAGCAGTTTCACCATTTCTGCAGCCTGAGTGGAGGAGACCGGCACAACCTGCTCCACCACTGTCGCGTACAGGGCCACGGCCACCTCGGTGCAGGCCGGCGTCACTCCACCGATCACTTTGGGAGTGTTGCGCACACCGTAGGTCGGATTTGCCGGGTCGATGCGCTCCGGAGAAAAAGCGACAAAGGTATCCTCTCCGGCAGTGTAGCCGTTGCTCAACATGCGTGGCAGCACCACCTCGATGGTGGTGCCGGGATAGGTTGTGCTCTCCAAGACTATCAACATGCCGGGGCGCAGATGCTCGCTGATTCGCTCGGCTGCGCTGACGACATACGACATGTCCGGATCGCGCGTTTTGCGCAGCGGGGTAGGCACGCAGATGCTGATGGCATCCAGCTTCGCAATGGCTTCATAATCCTGGCTGGCTGCCAGTTTGCCCGCTGCCACCAGGCCCCCGATGACATCAGCGGGCACATCCGGAACGTAGCTGTCGCCGGCGTTCAGGGCAGCCACCTTTCTCGCGTCGGTATCGATGCCCAGCACCGAAAAACCCGCGTTCGCGAATTCCACCGCCAGCGGCAGGCCAACATAACCGAGCCCGATCACGCCCACGCGAGCATCGCGCCGATTGATCTTTTCTATCAGCGCTGCTTTTTCAGTCACCTTCCCGGCCCCAGCGAGCGCTCAGCCCACCACCACTCTCTCGCTCACCGGTCGCTCCGAGATCGGGTCGCCCGGGCCCTCCTGCTTAAGTTGCAGGATGATATCGGCGATTGAGCGCTCCAGCGGAATGCGCGGCTCCCAGCCCAACAGCTTGTGAATGCGGCCGATATCGGGAACACGGCGGTGCATGTCCTCGAAACCCTGTTCGGTGGCCTGCTCATAGGGCACAAGGATTATGGCGGATTGGCTGCCGGTCATCTCTTTCACCTTGTGCGCCAAATCGAGGATAGCGATCTCCACTTGCGCGCCAACATTGAACACGCGGCCCTCGGCCTGTGGCTCGGCAGCCAGTTCCATTATCGCAGGCACCACATCGCGCACATCGCAAAAACAACGGCTCTGCTGCCCGTCTCCGTAAACCGTGATGTCCGCGCCCGAGAGCGCCTGCCGCGCGAAACGCGGCACCACCATGCCATAACGCCCACGCTGGCGCGGCCCGATGGTGTTAAACAGGCGAAAGACCACCACCGGCAGGTCCATCTCTTTGTGATAAGCCAGCGCCAAAAATTCGTCCAGCGCCTTCGAGGTGGCATAAGCCCAGCGGTGATGGGTCGTGGCGCCAATCAGGCTGTCATCATCTTCACTAAAAGGCACATTGTTAAGTTTGCCGTAGATTTCAGATGTCGAGGCGATGAGGGTCTTCTTGCGATAGCGCCGCGCAGTGCGCAGCACAGTCTCCGTGCCCAGCACGTTGGTTTCAATGGTGTGCACCGGGGACCGCACAATCAGCTCCACACCGACCGCCGCCGCCAGATGCACAATCAAATCGCACTCGCTCACCAGCCGGTCCATCACCGTCGCATTGGTGATAGTTTCGACCACAAGCTGGAAACTGGCGTCCTGCGTCAGCGGTTGCACATTCTGCATGCGACCGGTGGAAAGGTCGTCGATAGCGGTGACCTGATGGCCGGCAGCCAGCAACGCTTCAGAAAGATGGCTGCCGATGAACCCGGCCCCGCCGGTAATGAGATATCGCATGTGAAATCACTCCCTCCGCACACTCAGCCGAAAAAAAATGGGTCCCATCCCCTCAGGGGACCCATTTTTTCGGCTAATGCTATGGCAGGACCATTGTTGTCTCGACCGAGGATTATAACGTCACGCAGGCACCTTGTCTACCGAACCCACCCCCTCTCAGAGCAGGCTCAATTGCTCCGGCGGCTGCTCGGCAACGCCTTCTGTCCCGCTCTCAGCCTGCAGCTGCGCAATGAAACCGGGCAGCTGCTTGAAATCATGATGCAGCATCGGCCGGTATTTGGGTTGGTGCAGCGCGGCCGCGGGATGGAACATCGGCACCACCATGCGCGCGCCGATGCGCATCGGTTGCCCATGAATGGTGCTGATGCGCGCGCCCGGAAACCAGCGCGCCATCGAGAAGCGACCCAGGGTGACAATCACGGCCGGATCAATCAGTTCAATCTGCCTATCGAGGTACGCCCGGCAGGCATCAATCTCCTCCGGCTGCGGGTCACGATTGCCCGGCGGCCGGCACTTGAGCACATTGGTGATATACACGTCCTCACGGTTCAAACCAATTGCAGCGAGGAGCTCGTCGAGCAGCTTTCCGGCCGCACCGACAAAGGGAAGCCCTTGTTCGTTCTCGTGGTATCCGGGCCCCTCGCCAATAAGCATGATGTCCGCATCCGGCCGGCCGGCGCCGGGGACCGCGTTTTTTCGCGTGTCGGCCAGTGCGCACAACTGGCATGTGCGCACCCGGCTTTCAATCGCCACCAGCGTCTCAAATGGGGTCATCCCTATCCCTCAGATTGTCCCGCCGCGAACAGCGCCGCATTCTCGTTCACCCAGTTCCACAACCGCCGCAAGCCGGTCTGCGGGTCCACCGTGGGTTCCCAGCCAAGCTTCATGGCGGCGCGAATATCGCTTATGTACACCTTCTGGTCACCCGGCCGCCAGTCATGATAGACAGCCTGCAGCTCTCTGCCCGCCAACTCACTGAGTAAAGGCTGCACCTCCCTCCAAATCGCAAGCGTGTGCTCAGGGCCGCCGCCGATGTTGAACACCTTGCCCACCACCTTTTCGGGGTGCTGCAGGGCGAGGTCAAAAGCAGCCAGCAGGTCATCCACCCAGAGCATGTCGCGCACCTGTTTGCCATCGCCGTAGATTTTAGTCGGCCGCCCCTGCACCGTGGCAATCACGAAATGAGCCAGCCAGCCCTGATCTTCTATGCCGAACTGACGTGGCCCGTAGACGCATGACTGGCGGAAGACCACCGTGGGCAAGTCGTAAATGCGGGCATAATCGCGCACGTACTGATCGCCGGCGCCTTTGGAACAGCCGTAAGGAGAGTGGAAGTCCAGCGGTTGCGTTTCCGGCAATCCCAAGGGAAGGTCGGCGTATTCCCAGCGCGTGTCCGCCTCCACCACGCGCACCTGTTCCATGCCGCCGTACACTTTATTAGTCGAGGCGTAGACTACCAGCGGCTGCCGGCCTGAGAGGCGCGCCGCCTCCAGCACGTTGAAAGTGCCCAGCGCATTGATTCCAAAATCCTCGCGCGGGTCGGTCACCGAAGAGGTTACGGCGACCTGAGCGGCCAGATGGAATACCGCATCCTGCCCATCCACCGCTGCCGCAAGCGCATCCGCATCGCGCACATCGGCGCGCACGAATTCGAAACCGCGCGCGAATCGCTCTCGCAGCCAGTCCAGATTGCTGGCAGCCCCTCGCCTTGAGAGGTTGTCGAAAAGGGTGACATCGTGGCCTGCCTGCAGCAAATGCACCGCATAATTGCAGCCGATGAAACCGGCGCCGCCCGTGATGAGTACTTTCGCCATCGGAGGAATCAGGCTGAATGAGAGGCGGCGACGGAGGCGTCCGCGGCGGCCGACGGCTGCTCCCCGCCCCCCGGCGTGCGCAAATAGAGCGGTGCCAGCGCGTTGGGGTCATCCGTCTGGCCAGAAACCAGTCGCTGTCGGGCAATCGCAATCAAGCAGGCTGCCCGGCGTACGTTCAGGGGAGGCGTGGCGAAGCTCACTTGTTCTCCCAGCGTCTCGCGGGCAGCGGCATCGATTTCACCGCACACGTACACGGCGCCGGCTTCCCCATCTCGTAACAGCTCATCCCAGGTGGTGATACGCGCCGGGCCATCGGCCTGCCAGCCGGCCTCGCTCCAGCGGTACACGCCCGCCGCGACGCGGCCCCTACCCGCCGAGAGCACCGCCAGCAAAACGCCATCCAGAGGCGGTTGGGCGTGGGCGACGATATCCAGCGTGGGCACACCCAGCAGCGGCAGTGCATGCGCAAGGGCGAACCCTTTTGCGAAAGCCAGGCCGATACGCAGTCCGGTAAATGAACCCGGACCAAGCGCAACCGCAAGCGCCTCGAGCGCATCCGCCCGTACGCCGGCATTGCGCAGCATGTGTTCTACCTGTGGCGACAGTTCCACGGTGTGGTTGTTCGCGCTGCGCCAGTTGTATTCAGCCAGAATCTCAGCGCCGTCGTCAAGCGCCAGACTGGCGCGCTCAGTCGCGGTGTCGATAGCCAGCAGCATCAGACGTTCCCGTGTTGAAAAGCGGTTTTCTGAAAGCCGGCCAATAGTCTCTCGAAGCGCTCACCGGCTGCGCGCATTCCCAAACTGCGTTTCTCTTCCTCGAAGTAGCTCATTCCAACCCACAATCTCTCCCTCGGCAGCGCCGCTGCGATGTTCTCCGGCCACTCCACCATCAGGCTTGCGCCGGCTGCCAGTCGCTCGTCAAGGCAAATGTGTTCGGCATCACTGGCATCCGCCAAGCGGAAACAATCCAGATGGTGCAACTGCGCCCCGTCCGCGCGAGAGTATTCATTCGCGAGCACATACGAGGGGCTGGTGACCGGTTGCAGCGCCCCCCAGCCACGCCCGATGCCGATTGCCAGCGCAGTTTTCCCGGCGCCCAGTTGGCCGCTGAGGCAGACAAGGTCGCGGGGTTGCAGCAATTGCCCCAGTTTCACGCCGTAACGCAGTGTCTGGTCATAGTTATAACTGATGAAATCCAGCGCGTGCGCATCCAGTATGGGCATGACGAAGGCATTATAGCGGTCACTCGACAGCGGAGCAAGTGGACGCTTCCCGCCCCGTGTTATGATTGTCTGGCTGGCAGAATCATTGATGCGCACCCTAGTAATCGCCGACATCCACGCAAACCTGACCGCGCTCGAAGCGGTGCTAGCGGATGCGCAGGGCGCCTTCGACACGGTCTGGTGTCTGGGCGACCTCGTGGGCTATGGCCCTGACCCGAACGAATGCGTGCAGCGCGTGCGCGCGTTGAAAGGGCTGGTGTGCCTTTCCGGAAACCACGACCATGCGGCCATCGGGAGAATAGACCTTGACACCTTCAACCCGCTCGCGGCAACCGCCCTGCGCTGGACCGCGAGCGGGTTGAAGGCAGCCTCGCGCGATTATCTCGACTCTCTGCCCTCCATGCAGGTAATCAATGAAACCACGGTTGCGCACGGCAGCCCGCGCCACCCGGTGTGGGAGTACATTTTCGACGTGGGGTTGGCAGCGGAAAACTTCGCCCACTTCAGCGGGGTCGTTTGCCTTGTAGGGCACACGCACACGCCGCGCGTGTACCACCGCGACAGCAATCGCTGTCACGAGAAAATTGCGCCTGTAGGAAAGCCATTCAGTCTGAGCGCCGGAAGGTATATACTTAACCCCGGCGGCGTGGGCCAACCACGCGACCGCAATCCGCTGGCGGCATACGCGCTCTTCGACCCGGATAGCGCCAGTTGGGAACAGCGGCGCGTGGCATACGACATCGCGGAAACGCAGCGCCGTATGCAGGCGCACGGGCTGCCGGAAGCCCTAATTACGCGGCTGGATTTCGGGGTATAGATGATGAGCTGATGAGAATACGCAAAGCACTGAAGATGACGGTTATACTGACGGCGACAATATTCGCGCTGGCAGCCTGCGGCGCGGCGCGGCAAGCGCTCGTTCAATCCGAGTCGGCTCCGGGCGCGAAAACCTCCTTTGCGCTGACGGAGGACATTGTGTTCAGCGCCGAGGCGGAGTCGGTTGGGGCGCAATCGTCCCCCGCCGACCGCATGGTGATTTACAACGCAGACATGACGATGGTGGTCGCCGACCCACTGGTCAGCATCGAGCGCATCTCCGCGCTTGCCGGCGAACTGGGTGGTTTCGTCGTGCAGTCAGATATTTTCCATACCGAAACCCTCGGTGCAGGGCGCGAGGCGCGGGCCGCCAGCGCCCCCGAGGCCCACATCACCATCCGCGTGCTCGCGGAGGAACTCGACGAGGCCATCGCGCGGCTGTCCGAAATGGCGGTGGATGTGCGTAATCTCTCGCGCCGGGGGCGGGACGTCACGCAGGAATACACCGATCTTTCCAGCCGACTGCACAACATGGAGGCAGCTGAGGCGCAGCTGCTCGCGATAATGGAAGCCGCGCGCAGAAGCGAGGACGTGCTGGAGGTCTTCCGTGAACTCGTGCGCGTGCGCGAGCAGATTGAAGTGCTGCGCGGACAGATGCAATACTATGAGCAGTCGGCGCGGCTTTCGGCCCTCAGCGTGCAGTTGCTGCCGGATGCGAGCGCACAGCCTATCAGCGTGCGCGGCTGGAAACCCATAGCCACCCTCAAACACGCCACGGAAACGTTGGTGCGCGGGCTGCGCGCGCTGGGAGACATCCTCATTTTCGCGGTAGTGACCGTGCTGCCCATAGCCCTGATTGTGGTGACACCGCTATACTTCGGCGCCAGAGTGCTGCTGCGCATGCGCAAAAGCAGGAAGAAACCATCGCAGAATGAATGACAGCAAGGCACTCAGCCATCTTGACGAACGCGGCCAGGCGCGCATGGTGGACGTGGGCAAAAAGCCGGAGACCGAACGGGTGGCTATCGCCAGCGCCGAGGTGCACATGCGCCCGGAGACGCTGGCCGTCATACGCGCCGGAGACCTGAAAAAGGGCGACGTGTTCACCGTCGCCAAACTGGCCGGCGTGCAGGCCGCCAAGCGCACCGCCGAACTGATTCCGCTCTGTCACCCGCTGACGCTCACGCACGTCGAGGTGGAGTTGACAGCGGCTGACCGGCTGTCCGCTGACCGGTGCGGGGTGGAAATCACCGCAACCGCCCGCGCCACCGGCAAAACCGGCGTGGAGATGGAAGCGCTAACCGCCGTCACCACCGCCGCGCTGACCGTGTACGACATGGCGAAAGCGGTCGAGAAAACCATGCGCATCGCCAATGTGCGCCTGCTGGAAAAGCGAGGCGGGGCGAGCGGCGACATTATTAACGAATGAACGTCACCGTTCTGTTTTTCGCAACGCTAAAGGAGCGCGCCGGAACCGAACGAATCGCTCTGGAGCTTGCCGACGACGCCAGCGTGGCTGACCTAAAAACTGTGCTGAGAGTACGCATGCCTGCACTGGAACAGTCGTTGCCCACCGCGCTCGTCTCGGTCAATCGTGAATTCGCATTCCCGGAAGACGCGCTCCCGCCGGACGCCGAAGTGGGGATTTTTCCACCGGTCTCGGGCGGCGAGGACCCGCCAACAATCGTGGAGGTGCGCGCCGGCCCGCTCAGCGTCGATGAGCTTACGGCGGGGATTGTCGGCGCAGCGACCGGCGCGGTGTGCGTGTTCTCCGGAGTAGTGCGCGCGCACACCACGCGCGCCGACGCGCAGCAGCAACCGCACGAAACCGAGCAGCTGCAATACGAGGCCTACGCTCCCATGGCGGAAGCGAAAATGCAGCAGGTGACCAAAGAGATTCGCGCGCGCTGGCCAGAAGTGGCCGGCATCGCCATCGTGCAACGCACCGGCGCACTGGCGCCGGGCACGCCCACCGTGCTGATTGCCTGCGCGGGGGCGCACCGCGATTCGGGCGTGTTCGCGGCCGCCCGCTACGGCATCGACCGCCTGAAAGAGATTGTGCCGGTGTGGAAGAAGGAAATCGGTCCCGACGGGGCAGCCTGGGTGCAGGGCAAGTACCAGCTCACCCCTGAAGACCACGCCTCGCCCGAAACAGAGCTGGCCGAAAAAACGCAATGACCGTGTTCGCGCGCGCCTGGTTTTATTGTTCTCCCGGCGAGGACCACCACGGTGTCGGCGAGCGGGTGCGCCAGTCGCTGTGGGCATCCGGGTTGTATTCCCTCTGGCTGGATTCCAGCAGCCGCTCAGCGCCATTTAAAATGGTCGGCGTTCACGGTGACGACCGGCTGGAACTTGAATGGGAACCGGCCACGTGGTTGCGATTGCGGACGCAGGGCGAGGGTACGGCGTTGAGCGACCACGTTGCCTGGGTGCTCGGTCGTGACCCCAGCCTGCGCTTCACAGATCGGCACGGGTGGACGGTGGTGGAATGGCAGCTGCAGAGCAGCGCCGCGCGCTGGCGCGAAATCTCCGGCAACCCGATCTATCAGAACCCGCGCCGCTTCGATTGAGCGCGCGTGGGCGCCCGCCAATCGCTGACATGTCCACTGCGCTTCACGATTTCGCCACCCTTAAAGCGATGGCGACCGATTTCAACGACTTCGTCCGCTCAGACACGGTATTCTGGCAGCTCTCAGATTCGGGTCCGTTCCTGAAACGCTACCCCAAATTTACCGTGGCTGGGCTGCTCTTTTGCCGGCACAAACTCGCCGTGTTCCGGGGGACGCTCCCGGCCGAAAAACAGGCCGAGCTGCAGCAGGTGCAGACAGAAGTTGACCAGTCGCTATCGAGTTGGCGCTCAAACGTGGAGCGGAAAGCGCTCCGAGAAATCGGCGGTCGCTTGCACTCGTGGGAGTGGTATCTTTCCGATTGTCGCGAAGACCCGGGCGATTGCGCAGCGCACTACGCCACAGAGGTGTGCGCCCGCGTTTACATCCACTTTCTGCTGCGGCTGCTCAGCGAGCTGCACGAGGCCGACGGCGCACGCGCTCAGGTCGGCGCAGCGGATGCTGAATTGCGCACGGTGTTCCGTCCGGGCGCGTTCGTCTGGGAGGCTAACTTGGGCGCAGCCTTCCCGAGCGAAGAGTACTGGTTTCTGTACGGACGGCCGGGCAGCCCGTAGCGGGTCATGGTTCGTCCGGCAAGCTACTTGGCGAAATCCACCGCGCGTGTCTCCCGAATCACGGTCACTTTGATTTGACCCGGGTATTGCAGCGTCTCTTCGACTTTTCGAGCCACGTCACGCGCAATCTGTAGTGCGGCTAGGTCATCCACCTTTTCCGGGCTGACGATTACGCGCACCTCGCGACCGGCCTGCAGGGCGAAAGCCTCCCCCACGCCTTCGGTCGAACAGGCGATTTCCTCCAGCGCGCGGATACGCTTGACGTACTGCTCCAGGTTCTCGCGGCGGGCCCCGGGGCGCGCACCGGAGATAGCATCCGCCACCTCCACAATGGTCGCCTCCAGACATTCTTGATCGACCTCCTGGTGATGGGCGGCCACGGCGTTGCACACCACCGGGGAAACTCCGTAGCGGCGGCAGATTTCCGCCCCGATGGCGGCGTGCGTACCCTCCACTTCGTGATCGACGGCCTTACCTAGATCGTGCAGCAGCCCGCCCGCTTTGGCCACCTCCACATTTGCGCCAATCTCCGCGGCAATCACCCCCGCGAGTCGCGCGGACTCCACGGCATGCGCATGTTGGTCTTGACCGTATGAGGTGCGGAACTTAAGTTTACCCACAAGCCGCAGGATTTCAGGTCGCAGGCCGGGCACACCGGCATCGTAGGCAGCGCGTTCGCCCTCCTCTTTTATGATCACTTCCACTTCTTTTTTCGATTTCTCCACTGTTTTCTCGATCTGAGTGGGGTGAATGCGCCCATCCAGAATGAGTTTGGTGAGCGCCCGCCGGGCGACCTCCCGGCGCACCGGGTCAAATGAAGCCACCATGACCGCTTCCGGCGTATCGTCCACCATCACATCCACCCCGGCGGCTTGCTCGAAGGCGCGGATGTTGCGCCCGTTGCGCCCGATGATACGCCCCTTGATATCGTCTGAAGGAATTGGGACAGTGGAGATGGAATGCTCCGAGACCTGTTCGCTGGCAACGCGCTGCATGGCCACCACCAGCAGTTTTCGGGCGCGGTTTTCGCTTTCGATTTTGGCTTCCTCTTCGATCCGTCGAATCACGCGCGCCATATCGTCGCGGGATTCCTTTTCAACAGCCGCTATGAGCTCCTCTTTGGCCTCCCTTGCGGTGAGTCCGGCGACGCGCTCTACCTCCAGCAGCCGTTGTTGTTGTTGCTGCTCCAGTTCTCGCGCCTGCTTGTCGAACGCGCTCTGGCGTTTACCCAATTCGTTCTCACGCTTTTCCACCTTGTCGGCGCGTTTTTCCGTCTCCCCGCGCCGCTGGTCCAACCGAGATTCCTCGCGCTGCACGTCTCGACGGCGGCCGGAAAGTTCTTGCTCCAACTCATCGCGGCGACGATGCAGCGCCTCCTTCGCCTGCATTTCAATGTCGCGCTCCTTCTGGTGCATAGCCGCATCCATCCGCTCCCGTTCGGCCTGCAGCTGCACGCCAGCAGCGCGGCTCTGGTAACGGTACATCAGGAACCCCACCAGCGCTCCCAGAACAAGCGCCACCGGAATCACAACCATTGTGAAATCCATAACTTAATCCTCGTTGTCGTTTGTTTCTGCCATCAGTTCATCGATAACATCATTGATAATCTCGTACTCGAATCCGCGCCGTGCCAGGAATTCTCGCAGCTTACGATGCCGTTCGTGCGCGGGCAAACCCTGCGACCGCAGCGCTTTCTTCTCAGCGGCCAGACGAGCGCCCGCCGGCTCATCCACATCCTCCAGCACAGCTTCAATTTCCTCATCAGACACGCCTTTCTGGCGCAATTCCACGCGCAACGCGCGCCGGCCGCGCGGCCGAAAGGTACATCTGTTCTCCACCCAGAACGCGGCGAAGACCGCATCATCAATCAGCTTCGCCGCGCGCAGCCGTTGCATCACTGCCTGCGCCACCTCCTGCGGCAACCCATGCCGCGCCAGCCGTGTGCGCACTTCCGCCTCAGACCGCGGTCGGTGCTCCAGAAAGCACAGCGCCTTCTCGTGCGCCTTTTCCACCTCATCGGCAGAGCGCAAGTGAGCGATTTCGCTCGCCGAGAGTGGCTGGCCCACGCTCAGGTCATGTGCGTGCCGCAGCGCGAGTCCGAAAGCAAACTCGCCATCCAGATACAGATTCACGCGGTGCCTAGCGCGCTTTTGCGGCTTCAGCGCAGTGATAGTGCCCATGCACTCCCCGAATCAAAAAAACCGTGACATGAATGTCACGGTCATCGCCCGAAACCGACGCTTCCGCGCCGGTAGCGTCACTGCCAGACCACTCTGCGTGATGTTGAATATACCGCCGGAGCCCGCGAATTATGTCGCAGATCGCCCAGTGCGGAAAATGAAAATCAGAAAAGCCAGAATCGTTGCTGCAATTATCCTGTCAATTTCACTGCGTTCGTTCTCTGCTCGATTCTCACTTGTTTATTCAAACACCTGCGCCCATCTCGTTCGGGAAAGGCGTCACAGCATAATCCGACGTGTTCGCCTGCCAAGTTTCGGTCTGGCGACGACCGTGCCGCCGATTTCTCCCGGCAGCTGTTGCCACCCACACTGGGTGGCCCCGCTCACCCACAGCTGCCGGCCGGCAGCTCGTTGGGGTCGGGCTGATCGAGTGCGGACGCTCCCTTTCGGGCGTCTATTCCGCACCCGCTTCATCATCCTCGTCTGTCTCTATTGGCTCCGACCTATACGGAGCGGCAATCTCTTGAACAGCTTTTTCAATCTCGGATGCGACCTCTGCGTTCTCCTTTAGGAACCGCTTTGAGTTCTCACGGCCCTGTCCCAACCGAGTTTCCCTATAACTGTAAAACGCGCCGCGCTTGTCGATGATTTCGTGTTCCACGCCCAGGTCAAGCAAATCACCGGTTTTGCTGATGCCCTCAGCATACATGATGTCAAACTCAGCCTGTCGGAAAGGCGGAGCGACTTTGTTTTTCGTCACGCGCACGCGGATGCGGTTGCCCATCATCTGCTGCCCATCCTTGATTGCCTGCAAGCGGCGCACATCCAAGCGCACGCTGGCGTAATACTTCAGCGCCTGACCGCCAGTAGTGGTCTCCGGGTTTCCGAACATCACGCCTATTTTTTGGCGCAACTGATTGGTAAACACCATGGCTGTGTTCGATTGCTTAATCGCTCCGGAGAGTTTGCGCAGGGCCTGACTCATCAGCCGTGCTTGGTTTCCCATCGTGGCGTCGCCCATATCGCCTTCCAGTTCGGCGCGCGGCACCAGGGCGGCCACAGAGTCGATTACAATCACGTCGATCGCGCCGGAGCGCACCAGCGAATCTGCAATTTCCAGCGCCTGCTCCCCCGTGTCGGGCTGGGCGATGTACATATTTTCTATATCCACGCCCACTTTTTCAGCGTAAGTCGGATCCAGCGCGTGTTCCATATCTATGAAGGCGCACACGCCGCCGGCTCTCTGAGCTTCGGCCACAATGTGCTGGCAGAGGGTGGTTTTGCCGGACGCCTCCGGCCCGTAAATCTCGGTCACGCGCCCGCGCGGAATGCCGCCGATGCCCAGTGCAATATCGAGCGAGATAGAACCGGTGGAAATGGCTTCCACCGCAAACGTAGCAGCATCACCTAATCGCATCAATGCCCCCTCGCCAAAACGTTTCTGTATCTGCGAAAGCGTGGTCTCTAACGCTTTTTCACGGCCACTCTTGCTCATTGGAGTGTCTCCGGAAGAACCTGAAACACAGTTTACCGTATTCTTGGGTACAGCGCAAATGAAAGTGAGATGCCTACGCTTGCCCACTTCGTGTATAATCCAGATTCAATCCCGACCGGAATCTCACATGTCTCACGGGTGTTGTCCACCCCTGCACTAGAGGTTCCGCGCGGTGGAAAACGAGGATAACGCCGTGACGGAAGATACCCTGACAATCACTGACAACCGCACTGGACGCACTTACGAAATCGCCGTCCAGAACGACACCATCCGTGCGCTCGACTTGCGCCAGATAAAGGTGCATGATGATGATTTCGGCATGATGTCGTACGACCCCGCCTACACAAATACGGCCTCATGCAGCAGCCGAATTACCTTCGTCGATGGAGACAAGGGTGTGCTCAGATATCGAGGCTACCCGATCGAGCAGCTGGCTGAGCAAAGCAGCTTTCTGGAGGTGGCTTATCTGCTCATCTACGGTGAATTGCCCGATGCAGCGCAATTAGAGCACTGGGAAGAACGGGTGATGCATCACACCTTCGTCCACGAGAACCTGGCGAAGTTGATGCAGTCATTCCGTTACGACGCTCACCCGATGGGAATGCTCATTGGCACGATTGCGGCCATGTCCACGTTGCACGCGGATTCGAAGGATGTTCACGATGAGAAATCCCGTCAGAAACAAATCTGGCGAATTCTGGGCAAGCTTCCCACCGTGGCTGCCTTCGCGTATCGGCGCCGCATCGGGCGTCCATACAACTATCCTGATAGCTCGCTCGCGTACACCGCGAATTTGCTCTACATGATGGATTACATGAATCAAAGCGACTACCAGGTCAACCCGGTACGGGCCAAAGCGCTGGACGTGCTCTTCATTCTGCATGCAGACCATGAGCAAAATTGCTCCACCTCCGTCATGCGCGGAATTGGCTCCAGCCACGCCGACCCATACAGCGCGATGGCCGGGGCCGCCGCCGCTCTGTATGGCCCGCTGCACGGCGGCGCAAACGAAGCAGTATTGCGCATGCTAAATGAAATCAGCACGGTGAAAAACATCCCCGCATACATCGAAAAAGTCAAGGCGGGGGAATTCCGCTTGATGGGATTCGGGCACCGCGTTTACAAGAACTACGACCCGCGCGCCCGCATCATCAAGAAAGTGGCCGAGGACGTACTGGCCGTAACCGGCCGTAATCCGCTCCTGGATGTCGCGCAGGAATTGGAGCGCATTGCGCTGGAGGATGAGTATTTCCTCTCGCGGCGACTGTACCCCAATGTTGATTTTTACAGCGGCATCATTTATCAGGCGATGGGCTTCCCAGTGGATATGTTCCCAGTGCTGTTCGCTCTTGGCCGCGCCCCCGGCTGGCTCGCTCAATGGCTTGAGTTTATTGATGACCCCGAGCAGCGCATCGCCCGCCCGCGCCAGGTGTTCGCCGGCCCGGAGCAGCGCGATTATCTACCGCTGGCACAACGCGGTTAAGACAGTCCCACGCCGCAGCGGCCGCACACCGCCACTGTGATCATCCAAGCACACACCGAGATACGCCCGGCGCGCGCCACACACCGCCGGGAACTTCTGCGGCTGCTAAGTTCAGCCGAACGCGCTCATTGCCACCTCGACTGGCAAAGCGCTGAGGGGTGGCTGCAACACCAGCGGTGCCATGTTGCTTTCGCTGACAGCACTCCCGTCGGGATGCTGTCAATCCCTATGGTAGCGGGAAGTGCGGCGTGGCTGCGCCTCGCCGCGGTGCGAGACGATGAGCGCGACGCGCCGACAATGACCCCGTTGTGGGTGGCTGCGAGGGCGGAATTGCAGCAGCAGGGCGTCACGCGAGCAGCCGCTCTGACCGCCAACGTTTGGCCGGAGAGCCTGCTGCCACCCTGGGGATTCGCGCAATACGGGCACGTGGTGGTACTCCACCGGGGGCAGGCAGCGCTGCCGCCTTTCGACGAAACTGGAACCCTTATCCGCGCGGCCACCAAGGCACACCTGCAGGCCATCTTCACAGTGGACAAAGCCGCTTTCAAGCCGCTGTGGAGGTACTCATTCCAGATGCTCGGGCTGGCACTGAAGCAGGCCGCGTACGCCACAGTGGCCTGTGCGGGCAGCAACATTATCGGGTACCTTCTGGCCACTCAGGCCAATGGAAAGGTGTTTCTGGCGCGGCTGGCGGTGACGCCGGACTTCCAGAATCGCGGTGTCGGTCGTGCGCTTACTCTTGACATGTTGCACTACTTTACGCACGGGCGCGCGCCGATGGTAGAGGTGAACACCCAGGCAGACAATGTAGCTTCCATCGCTCTTTATCAGGCGCTCGATTTCGAACTCACCGCTGAACGGGCGCAGGTCTGGCAATACGAGCTCGGTTCAGAAGAGCGCGCCCGAGGCACAATGAACTGATGGCGCGCCGCCGTCGTGTTCAGGTACAATCTTCATCGCCGCGCCTGAACTCAGGCCGCACGAAATGAGCACTGTCCCCCCGAATAGAAACCCGCTGCTGGCACGGCTCCGAAACGCCGTGCTGGACATCACTCTCCACCGCGTGGCTCGCAACACCGGCTGGCTGCTAGCGGCTGAAGTGGTGGCCACTTTGGTGAGCGCGATTCAGTTTCCGCTTGTCGCTCGCCTGCTCGGCGTAGAAGGGTACGGCATGGCTGTGCTGGTCGTGGGCTGGGTTGGGCTGGTGACTGGGTTGCTCGGTGTGCAGACGCGAGAAACGATAGTCAAATACTTCAGTCTCTTTCTCTCCGATGAAAGCGAACCGCAGGCACTAGCGACGGTCAAGCTCGGGTTAGGGCTGAACCTCCTGCTCGCCACCATCACTTTCGTGATGCTGTTCGTAGCCGCGCCGAGACTGAGCATCTGGCTGCTCGACAATCCTGACGGTGCCATCTTATTCCGGCTTGTGATTCTGCGTGACTTTTTTGCGACAACTGGCGGCACCACCACTTCCGTGCTCAGGGTACTGGACAGATTCAGGTGGCTGTCGATATTCAACGCGTTCTCATCGATAGCCACCTTTGCGCTCGTCAGCACCGCATTGCTCGCGGGCTGGCAAGTGGCCGGATACCTGGCTGCCATGATGGTGGTCTCAGCGGGGCAATCTATCACTTTATATCTGGCCTGCCAACACGAGCTGCGCGCCCGCTTCCACGGAAACTGGTGGCAGGCCGACCTGCGCGCGCTGCGCCAGCATGGGCACGAAATCAGAGTAATGTTGCTGAGTCTAAAACTGGACGGACTTCGAAAGATCGCCACCGACCAGGCGGATGTGGTCATCCTGGGTGTGTTCGCGGACATCCACAGCGTGGGTCTCTACAAAATGGCCAAGCAACTTGCAAGTTATCTCAGTCGCCTCAGTAACCCCATTTACGCGGCGCTCTACCCGGAAATAGCGCGCCTGTACCATGACGCCGGTTTTGACCGCCTGTCACGATTCATCCGCCAGTTAACGCGCGGGCTTGTCACCGGGGTGGGCGCATCGGTGCTGCTGATAGTTTTACTGGCCGGGCCACTTGTACCAATTATGTTTGGCGCGGAATACACTCCAGCCTTGTCTCTCTTCTACGTTATGATGCTGATGCATGTGTGGTTGGGTTTGATATGGGCACCGGGCTTATTACTGACTCTGGGCAAAACCCGCCAGCTTACGGCCATCAATCTCGCCAGTGCGCTGATTCTGGTTTCGTTATTATTTATTCTCGCTCCGACCTGGGGCGCCACCGGGGCCACCATCGCGCTGGTTGCGAACTACTGGGCGTGGACTGCGCTGATACTGTGGTACCTCGGGCGGCTGCCCGATCTCCGTTTATGGGCGCGGAGAAAACTATCGGCATTGAGCTGAAATGTGTGGAATCGTCGGAACAATTAACTGGTATCCATCGCCAAACATCGAAGATATAACCCGCGCGACAAACGCCATCGCTCATCGCGGACCGGACGATGCCGGCTATTGGATCGATACCAATGTCGCTCTTGGATTCCGGCGCCTCTCCATCATTGACCTCTCTGTTGCCGGCAGACAGCCCATGCCGAATGAAGATAAAACGCTGCGGTTGGTCTTCAACGGTGAAATCTATAACTACCTTGCGCAACGAAAAGCACTCATACAACGCGGACACGTCTTTCGCTCCCACACTGATTCCGAGTGCGTTTTGCACGGATACGAAGAATGGGGCGGGCGCATTGTTGAGCAACTGCGCGGCATGTTTGCCTTTGCGCTATGGGACCAGCGCAACCGCACCCTTACTTTGGCGCGTGACCGTCTCGGTATCAAGCCACTTTATTATTATTGGGACGGTCGCCGCTTTGCCTTTGCCTCTGAAATCAAAGCGCTTATCACTCTCCCTCAGATTGACCTCATCACTGACGACTCGGCACTCTGGGACTATCTGACCTATTTGTATATCCCTTGTCCAAAAACTATCTATGAACACATCCGTCAGGTGCCGCCGGGCTTCACCGTTACCTATCAAGCAGGAGAACAGCCCCAACTGGCGCAATACTGGGACATTCACGACTGGGGCGCACCTGTCCAATGCACCGATTACAGCACCCTTCCCGAATGGTCAACTGCCGTGAAAGCAGTCCACAACAAGTTGTGCGAAGCCGTAGAAATGCACCTGCTCGCGGACGTTCCGGTAGGCCTGTTGCTGTCGGGAGGTCTAGATTCTAGCACTGTGGCAGCGCTGGCCACGGCTGCCGCGCCTACACCACTGAAAACTTTCTCTATCGGCTTTGATGTGGATGAGCACACCGAGCTGCCCTACGCCCGCAAGGTGGCATCCCACTTCCGAACTGAGCACTTCGACCGCATTTGCAGCAGTGGCTCGTTGGAAGAATCACTGCAACGCATGTTGGAATTATATGATCAACCCTTCGCCGACTCGTCCGGAATCCCCACGCTAGCCGTGTCTGAATTAGCTGCAACGCAGGTTAAGGTTGTACTCTCCGGAGATGGCGGCGATGAAGTATTTGCCGGATACAAATGGCACCGCGCTTATCTGGCACGGCCAGATCCTAGTAGAATCCAACAGTGGGTCTACAAATCTATATTGATGCCCGCATTGCAAGGAATCGCATCTTGGCCAAAAGTGACCGGTTTGATCGGTCGTTACCGATTGGATGTGCACGGCGAAACAAGCGCGGATCGTTATGGCGCACTGCTCTCCCGCGTCAAACGTTTCCAAAAACCCCGGCTGCTCCCGGAACTCGCGCGCGCCTTCCATGATTATGACGATTACTGGCACTACCGAAAATACTGGCGTGAGGAGCTAGATCCAATCTCACGCATTCAATACGTTGATCTCAAAACCTATTTACCGGACGACATTCTCACCAAAGTGGACCGCGCCAGCATGGCTACCTCGCTCGAAGTGCGCCCTCCGCTGCTGGACCACGAGTTGGTAGAATTAGTGGCGAAGTTGCCACCTGAATTCCGTTTTGGCAAACGCGTCCTTCGCGCGGCTATTGCACAACAGCTGCCAGCGGAGATAATATCACGCCCGAAAAAAGGGTTCTCCGCGCCTATGTTACACTGGTTGCAGCCGGTCAGGCGCAATGGCACACGACTAGGCGGATTGGCGCGCTGGTCAATGGAACTACTCGACGCGTGGGAACGCGGCTGATTTGCGCCTGCTCTTCATCACCACTCAGCCATTCCCGGCCCAAAAAGCTAGCACTGTGCAGGTAATGCAAATGTGCGCTGCCTTCGCGTCCAATGGGATTGCGGTAAAATTGGTTGCGTCCACACCGGAGGCCGGCTGCCTCACAGTAGCTGAGTTACAACAGTATTATGATGTGCCCCATAACTTCGAGATAGAGCAATTTGCGTTGCCCAGTGGCTTGCGGGCATCAGATCGGTTTCAGTTACAAACTCTCTGGAAAGAGCAAGGAAAGGTCAACTTATGTTACACGCGCGGCCGCGATGTAACTGCCCCGCTGTTGGCTCTGGCGCTAGGTATACCCGCAATTGTGGAAACACACACACCGCCTGCCTCAGCTCGGGAACGCTGGATTCTTCGCCTGATTCAGGCACACCCACGCGGGCAATTAGTCGTACTCACCGAGAGTTTGCGGTCACATTATGTACACTCGCTCCGCTTTCGGCCGGACCGCCTGACAATCGCGCCCGATGGCGTGGATCTGCGCCGTTTTGAGCCGCCAATCAACACTAACGAGGCCCGCCGCCACCTGGGCTTAGACAAGGGAAAGTGGATTATCTATGTTGGGGGACTATATAAAGGCCGGGGTCTGAATACACTCTTCCGCGCTACAGCAGACTTACCGCTGAAAAAATTAATTGTGGGCGGCCGCGACGCTGTCGAAATCGGCAAATGGCAGTGCCGCGCCCAAGAGCTAGGCGCGCACGAAATTCATTTCTCTGGCTACCAGCCACCCGCACGAGTACCGCTCTACCTCGCTGCGGCTGATATACTTGTAATGCCGTATAACACCCGTGTGTTTACCGGGAATGGGCAAGAAATTGCTAATTGGACATCTCCGCTGAAGATGTTTGAATACATGGCCGCGGCGCGCCCGATCGTGGCCACTGACTTGCCCATGGTTCGTGGGGTGCTAAAAGACGAACACAACGCTCTGCTTGTGCCACCGGGCGACGCGAATGCCCTGCGGGCTGCCCTGCAGCGCCTGGCTGCCAGCCATGAGTTGGGCGAAAGGTTGGCCACCGAGGCTCACTCCGATGTGGCTCAACACACCTGGAAAGCCCGCGCCCGGCACATACTTGCCAACGTGGGAGTGAATTGAAGCTATGAACATACTAATTGCCGGCGGTCTGGGTGCAATCGGCGCCCCGCTGGGTGCAGAGTTGCGCCAGCGCGGGCACACCGTATGGGTGTGCGACTTGCCCCACGCCCTCGGCCCCAATTATTTGCGATGCGATGTGGCCGACTTTCGACAGATCCAACGGGTCATGGACACGGTCGAACCCGAATTCGTTTACCATCTGGCAGCTGAGTTTGGGCGCGTCAACGGCGAGGATCATTACGAGAAAGTCTGGCGCACCAACGCTATCGGTACGAAGAACTTGCTGCGCTTTCAGGAGCAGCGCAAGTTTCGCATGTGTTTCAGCAGCAGCTCGGAAGTGTATGGCGATTGGGACGATTCTATGTCGGAAGATGTGCCCGAGCGGCATCCAATCCGGCAGTTGAATGATTATGCCATTTCAAAGTGGGCCAACGAGATGCAAATTGTTAATTCGGCCGCCCGGTTCGGTACCGAGACGGTGCGGGTGCGCCTGTTCAACACATATGGCCCCGGTGAGCACTACTCTGAGTACCGCAGTGTTATCTGCCAGTTCGTTTACCGCGCGCTGCACGACCTGCCCTACACCGTTTACCTTGACCACCACCGCACTTCGTCGTACATAAGTGATACGGTGCGCACCCTGGCGAACATCGCCGACCCCGACCGCTTCCAACCGGGCGAGGTGTTCAACATCGCCGGGAGCGAATACCACGACATCAAGACCGTGTCAGACGTGATTCTCGCGCAGCTCGGAAAAGATGACCGACTGGTGGAATATGAACGCCAGGAGGCCCACAACACGCGCGATAAAAAGGGCGACCTGCGCAAAGCGCAGCGCGAGTTGGGGCATCAGACGCGCGTCAAGTTGGCGGAGGGAATCCCACTCACGATTGCATGGCAGAAAGAAACCTATGGCATCGGCTGACATGAAGCCCAAAAACATCGTGGTAATTGGAACCGGTTATGTTGGGTTGCCAGCGGCCCTGCTGCTGGCGCGGGCCGGGCACACTGTCATCGGTGTGGATATCGATGAGAACATCGTGCGCGCAATCAATGATGGCATCCTGCACATTAAAGAAAAGCAATTGCAGGCCATCATGGATGACCCCACGGTAAAGGAAAACCTGAAAGCGCAATCCGCCCCGTGCGAGGCGGATGTCTTTCTGATTGCCGTCCCCACCCCACTGGATGAGCGCAAGAAAGTGGCCAACTTGAGCATTGTGGTTGAAGCGACCAAGTCGCTTGTGCCGCACTTGCGAGAAAGCAACCTGGTGATTCTGGAGTCAACCGTGCCGCCGCTCACGTGCCGCGAATTAATAACGCCCTTACTGGAGCATTCGGGGTTGAAAGTCGGCGCGACGCTTCATCTGGCTCATTGCCCGGAACGGATTCTACCCGGGGATGTGTTTTACGAGATTGTTCACAATGACCGCATCATCGGCGCGGCGGATGAGAAAAGCCGCGCGATGGCGGCCGAGGTGTATGCGTCATTCGTGCAGGGCGAACTGCTGCTCACGGACGACGTCACCGCGGAGCTGGTGAAGCTGATGGAAAACGCTTATCGCGATGTGAATATCGCGCTGGCGAACGAGTTCGCCGCGGTCGCGCGCACTCTCGAAATCGACGCCGGGGAGGCCATTACATTGGCAAACCGCCACCCGCGCGTCAACATTCTCAAGCCCGGAATCGGCGTCGGCGGACATTGCATTCCGATTGACCCGTGGTTCATCAAAGAGGTGGAGCTGGCCAATTCACGTCTGATTTTCACGGCGCGGCTGATTAACGATGAGATGCCCGCTCAGATTGCGGCACAAATCCGCGCAGCTGTGCGCGGAATCGAAAACCCACGCATAGTGGCTGTCGGCGCGGCCTACAAGGCCAACACGGCCGACACGCGCGAGAGCCCTGCCATTGAAATAGCGCGCCTTTTACGTGCGGATGGATGTCGCGTGGACCACTTCGACCCCCTGGTGGAGGGCATGGGATTCCCATCCACTCTGGCGGCCGCGTGCACCGACGCCGATTGCCTGGCGCTGCTGGTGGAACACAAAGTTGTGATGGAAGAGGTGACCAACAGCCGCGCCGAGATTGAGCAGGCCATGCGCATGGCGAGTATCCTGCGCTTTTAAGACCTCAGCGCAACGCAAACTCTCGCAAAGGAAGCCAGTCATCGCCGGCCGAAGTCCCCCCGGTTATCGGCAGCCGCTCACCCGATTCAAAATCATACAGCCCGATGCCCAGCCGGTATTGTCCGGGAGGCAATTCGGATAGTGTGAGCAAATGCTGCAGAGTGACGGTCTCTCCGTTGCGCCACTGGATAACAGGCAGACCGCTGTCATTAAGCATGAGTTCGTCCAATCCGTAAGTCAACTCTCCACTGTTAGTGTCCAAGAGATGAAGGAAAAAATGGTACGGTTGTTGCAATCGCTTGTCCCACTCCAGCTCCAACGCTGTATTGAGAAACCCGTACAACTGGTGGAGCATGCTCTGCATCTGGTACTCCACCTGCCAATGGGTGGTGATTGCGAGCGTGTCATCGTTCTGGGTGAAATCGTAACCGAGCAGCCTGAGATTGTCCGCGAAGACTGCGTCTGTCTGCACAGAGGACTCCGGCACACGATGCACCGGATGGTAAAGCGCTTCGATTTCGCGGCGATGAGGATTGATTGACCCCGGCTCCTCATATGCAAACATGCCCCAGTGAAGCGGCCCCCTGACCAGTGAAAGGCAAACGCCCAGCCCCGCCACTCCGAGAACGGCCCACTGACGCAGCGAAGCCCCCCGGCCGAGCAGATAAAGCAATCCGGATGCCAGCCCACCTAACAGGGCAATGCTGCCCCAGCGGCCCGGAAGCACCCAGGCGGTCAGCCAGTGCTGCCATCCGAGCATGACGTACACGTACGCGCCGACAAGGGTTGTTCCAGCAGCGCCCCACAGCCTACCCGGCAGCCTGGCCTCAGCGCGGAACCAGAGCCACTCAAAAAACAGCCCGGCAGCCAACAGACTCGCCGGCAGATAAAGCATGTGGTAGCGACCACCATCGACCCCTTTGTTTAGCTGCACGCCCAATTGCAGCGCAATCGCCACCACGATATAGATATACATCGAACGCCGACGGCCGCCCTGCGCAGCGCCCACTGCCGCTATGCCACAGCCGACCGCCATTGGTAGCGCCATAAAGGAGAGTGTCGGCCATATATCTGCATGGGAATACACCAGCAACGCCCAGTGCCAGGAGCCTGTAGTGAAGGACTTGACCTGTTCGCCATATCCCAATGTCAGTGCTAACACCGGGTCCAGCAAATGCCCGAAATACCCGAGGTCGGATACCCGCACTGACTGTGTGCGGAAAAACCATTCGGCGCCCACCCACCAGGCAAATAACGGCAGCAGCGCAATCAGGAGGATGCGCATATCTCCACCCACACTGCGCAGATCAGCACGTGTTGTCCGCGGTTTCGGGGATGAAACCAGCTTCACCATCATTACTGCCAACATCACAATCACCAGCGCAATCCCTTTTGCCAGAAAGACCGCCAACGCCAACACGGCTCCGCACGCCAACATCCAGCGGCCTTTCACACCGGATCGCGGACGCACGAGAACAAAGGCCATCAGTATGGTTGCGAAAAACAGCACCGTTTCCGTATACTGCGCTTTGGACGACATGTAACTATGCAGGTCATGCGCACTGAGCAGCAGAGTTGTGAGTGCCGGTATTGGCCGTGGAAAGAGGCCTACAGCCAGACGATAGAACGCCGCCATTCCAACAATTCCCCACAGTAGCGGCAGCACGCGGTACAGTCTGGTATCAGCCCCCCGGTACAGGATATCATCGTGGCCGGGAATCAATTGGAGTACACCGGTCTGCATCCACCACCAAAGGGGCGAAAGGAATTGACCGTTCCGGAGCGGAACGCCAAACACCTGTGTTGCCAGACCAGTCCCCAAATGGCGGTCCGGGCCGATACCCAGCATATCGCGCACGCCGCTTTGGGTAATCCGAGGCTCATCGGCGAGAAAGGGATAAGCCACCATCCCGCGCACCCTGATCCAGGTCCCGAGCAACAATGCCACGGCAAGCAACGCCATGGAGAGCCAACTATTGCGCATTTTGTCCGCTGACGACAGTTTTTCCATAGTGTGCAATAGTTTAGTTTCTTGAAATTCTAGGCAATCCGCCCGATACAGACAAGCTGCCCCCGTATGATAAACTACCCACTGGCTGCCCGGGGGTTGATACGACACCGTCATGTTTCGATTCCTGTTCGCCACCTCTTCAATTCTGGTCAGTTTTATCTGCCTGTGGCCTGTGGTAAGGCGCGCTTTTCGCGATGGCCCGCTTGCGCGCGCCGGGGTTTTGGCGACAACGTTCGGGTTTAGTGCAGGCGTGCTGTCGCTGTACATGCTGGCGCTCGGGCTGCTGCCCGGCGAGTGGCTGCGCCCGGCGCTGGTGTTGCCGCTGCCCTGGCTTCTTTTCGGGTTCGGCATTTGGCGCACGAAGAATTCAATTCCCCCCACTGGCGGCCGACGGCACTCACTCACATTTTGGCTGACCTTGATATGCCTGACCGGGATGGCGGTCATCGCGATCAACACTGTCTCGTATCCTTTTTACCGCTACGATGTGCTCGCCCGCTTCGCCCCGAATGCGCGGCTACTCTTTGACAGTGGCTCCGTCCCGGCCAATTTGACCGGCTACCCGCTCGGGGTACAGATGCTTTACACCTTCGCGTTTATGGCTTACGGTGCGGTCAACGACCATCTGGCCGGGCTGGTGGTGGCGGCTTTTTCCGGTGCAATGCTGCTGACCACATTCGCGGTGGGGCGCGTCGCGTTTTCTCGGCGCGCGGGTTGGGCGGCGGTATTCCTGCTGCTCAGTTCGCGTCTGTACGTGGATTGGTCGACCTCCGGCTATGTGGATGTGCCTGTGGGGGTTTACCACGGTCTAACTTTTCTGTGCGCGTTCATATGGCTGCAAAGCGGGGAGCGGCGCTGGGCGCTGTGGGCCGGGGCGATGGCAGGTCTGGCCCTGTGGACAAAACAATCGGCGCTAGTGCTATTGCCCGCGCTGGCGGTGGCGCCGCTACTGCGGACGCACTCGCTTCGCGGATTGCGGCTGGAGCTTAGCAACGGATTGATTGCCTTAAGTGCGGCGCTGCTGCTGGCCGGACCGTGGTACCTGCGGAACCTGCTGCTGACCGGCCCGGCCGGCGTTCTGCCGGCCCCGGGCGCATACGACGCCCAGTTCATCGACCGATCATTCAGCGCGCTGACAACGTTCGTAAGCGCTGCCGCTGAGTGGGGGCCGTGGCTCAGCGCGGGTGCAATGCTCGGCATAGTTCTGTGGGCGACGCATTTCTGGAAACCGGAACTCGATGATGCCTCCCGTCGTCCGATCGATCGCCGCCGCCGCGCATGGCTGCTGGCAGCCTTCATCATCCCTTACCACCTCATCTGGTGGCGGGGTTTTTCCTACCAGCCGCGTTATCTGCTCGCCTCCGCGCCGCTGTACGCGGCGCTGGCCGGCCACAGTGTGGACTGGTTGCTGATGCGCTTTTCGGCGCTCGCTCGAGCTCCCCGCTGGGCAGTGCTGGTCGCCGCCAGTGTACTGGTGCTGAGCGGCGCATGGGCGAGCGGCCGGTTGGGGGCCGTATATCACCTAGCCGTGCATCCGCTCCAATCCGACGATGGCAAGCTTTCGCGGCTGAGCAGAGACTCGTGGTCTCTGGTAAAACACATCCGCGCGACGATTGAACCGGGCGCGAGCATCTATGCAATGGATGGGGCACTGGCCTACTGGTTGCACGCATATGATTTTAGGCAAGGCTATCCCTTCGCGCTGGCCGATTTGAAGGATTTTGATTATTTCATCACTGCGGCCGCCGGAGAGTCGGTGTATCGCTTTTACGACGCTCACAAGAACGAGGTGTTGCGCGCACTCGGCGACGCGGAGACGCTCCCCGAAATCTACCGGCACAATGAAACGGTGGTGGTGTACCATGTGGGTCCGGTTGAGCCGTGAGTGAAATTGCATCCTGGCTTTTTGCGCTGCTGCCCGCTCCGCTGGCGGCCGGATACCTCGCCCCGCTGATAGCGCGCTCGCGGTTGCGACCTCCGGCAGCGCTCTTCTGGCCGCTCAGTGTCGGGTTAGGTATTGGCCTGTTCACCAGCGCACTGACATTGGTCGCATTTGCCGGGCTTACAACCGCCCGATTATGGCTCATCCTCGTCGCTTTATGGAGCGCCAGCGCGCTCTGGGGGAAATGGCCGCGCGTGGGCCTTTCCCCGGCGGAATGGTGGAGAAAGCTTCGGCAGGGACAGTGCGGCGCGTGGGTGGGGTTCGCTGGCGGCGCAATCCTGCTGGTTGTTCTGGCTCAGGCCAGCTATTACCCATTTACGGGCGATGACGAAATCAGCCGCTACGCATATTTCGCGCGCTTGATTCTCGAAAAAGGCAAAATGATCGCAGAGG
>Ga0187827_10000839_pt1 | contig 46667 bp, 42 predicted proteins | sample ETNtaG_39_FD_167969 | JGI IMG/M metagenome (GOLD analysis project Ga0187827, IMG submission 167969) | Marine microbial and viral communities from oxygen minimum zone, Eastern Pacific Ocean - ETNP2014_SV_150_PacBio MetaG (Illumina Assembly) | ecosystem: Environmental > Aquatic > Marine > Hypoxic...
TTCGATACGTTCAATGGTTTGATGTGGTGTCACTTTAGGTCTTTTACTTTCGTTTTTATACCACTTCTTACTATTTGGGTCATATCGATTCAACCATTCATAGAACCAATGTTTCGACCGACCTAAAATAGGGTACTTAGACATGAGAGCGTGTATAGCAGGGCCATGCATTATGCGTGGTTTGTAGGGGATGAGCAGGTGTTGGTAGTAGAGGACATCCCTGAGAACTTCCCAAGGCTTTCAGTGTACGTTACAGATAGGAAGAGATACGAGGGGCTTGTACGAGAGCATAGAAAGACATGGGAGGAGATTGGGATATGTTAAGCAGAATTATATTTTTGTGTATAAAAGTGCAAAGGACAAATGTTCGCAGTGGGCCTGACATACGCTTCCTACAACGACCGGGAAATGAAAAGTATGGTCCGACATTGAAAACATCGGCAGTAACATGCCTAAATGATACGTCATTATTTGAAAAAATTAATCTAATAATAGCTAGTTACTCCAACTACGAGAAGTACCTGAAGAAGGGTGATATTATGGATTCGACATTGAGAATGATAATAGTATTTGCAGGCATGGGACTTGCAGTGCTCACTTTCACAACAATCAATTATTATCAGGTAAAGAACATTGACCAGAACATCAAATCCATCATCATATATCAGGCGAAACTGTTACCCATCATCGTCTGTTTCTCCATGGTGGTGGCCATCGCGTTCAATCTGGGTATGAGAGCCTTTTCCAACAGGGTTTGGGTGCCGTTCCTTCTCTATCTCACCTTCGAGGTCCTTTTCGCAGCCATACTGGCTTATGCTTTTTTCAAGGAGGTGCCCTCGAAGGGAACATTAGTGGGATCAATAATGTGTATTATCGGAGCCATTGTGGCCATAATCTGGAAGTAAAGCAGTTTTTTCATGTGATGATAGTTATTCCCGTTATTTATACTGGCTAAAAAAGTATCTATAAAGATGACTGGCATAGAAAAGAATAAATATTCGTAAGTTCAACATGAAGCTAATATAGACTGGAATCAACACATCGCTTTTAAAAATATTAACAAATTCGAGGAAATTAAATGGTTTTTGACAGGTTTGAAATGCGAAATTGCCCGGAATGTGACGTTCATTTAAAGGTAAAAAACCTGCCGCGACATATGAAAAGGATTCACGGGATCGAGATAGGGCACAGCCCTTCGGAAATTGAGCGCGCATTTGATAGAAAAAACAAAGGGATGCTGGCCCGGTTCAAAAACAACGCAATGCTTCTGATCGGATTCCCCATCATCGTGACAATCATTCTTGGGGTGTCAATTTATTACGGAGTGATATATGAAGGATCTGAAACCGGTCCTGGCTTTCGACCGGCTATGGATTTTCCCATAATAATCGACGATGAGGGAATGGAAGAGGACCATCGACAGGTAAAGATTCCTCTCAACGAGATAACTGATGAAGCTAAATTCTACTCTTACAACTCGAAAGGTGTGGAGATACGGGTATTCGCCCTTCTCGGATCCGATGATAAACCGAGAGTTGCGTTCGACGCCAGTGAGAATTCTTACTCTCACAAAAGGGGCTTCCGACAGGATGGTGATAAGATGGTTGATAATGCAGGAAATTGGGAGATCGATATCGATACCATTGGTGTTCTATCAACAAATAATGAGCGTGTACCTGCTGCTATGGAATGGGAATACTGCTGTCAGAAACAAAATGTTGCCATCAATATTACCGACCTGAATGCAAATCGGCACATGTTTGAATAAAAGCCTTTGCAATGTGTGAGTCCACAAAAAGGCTTTTTTTGTAATTATTAGAAACCCAAGAAATAATGACTTGAAAAAAGTAGAAGAACTTCCCCTAAAAAACTACTTTCCCCTCTTTTTATCCTTTAAATGCTTGGCATATTTTAGCAAGTCCTTGTGGCAATCAGGACAAGCGGTTAACAACCCCGTCTTAAGCCCGGTGATATGCTTAGGCATTACTATCTCTGAACCGCAGATATCACAAATGAAACCAAACGCCATGGGAAAATTCCTCCGTACACATCGAGAATTAATATCTCAAAGTCCTCTTTATCCTGAAATTGTCCCCGTTCTTTATAAATGTTGGGTATAGATTTCAATACTTTCCTAGATTTTTTCCCTTGACGAAGGATCTGAAGCCATCGATAATTCTAATCAAAGTAAATCCTATTCCACCGGAGGCGGAGGGTTCAGTTCAATGCTGTTATCGCAAATAGGGCACTGAAGTTCGATGGTATCGTGTGGTTCAAATATTATCACGGGGTATTCACAATTATTGCAGACCTTCTCATCTGGTGAATATGAAGAGAAAACCTCGTCCTTCATATTCTCTGCCTTTTCTATGGCGCCCTCCATCAGGTGAAGAGCATCGACGAACTTGTTTTCGTTCATAAGCCCTTTGGCATTCTGTTCTATTTTTTCTATATCGTCGATTTTCACTCCTGCAGCAGAATATTCTTTTAGCACGATGGAAATGGATTTGATAGCGCTGCCGGTAATGAACATCTGTTCGAGATGATGAGCATCTTTCGCAACTTTCGAGATCAATTTATCGGCATTGGTATAATCCTTTTTCTTGTACGTGGATTCGTATTCGGCAAATCGCTTTTCGAGCGTGGTCGTATCCAACTCTGTATTTCTCAATTCGATCATTTTCGGCAGAAGAATCGTATTTGTCATATTGCATTTAAGCTTGAAATATCCCTTCTCATCCATACCTGCTGCCTTGTTGCTTTCAAGGGCCGTGCTCCATGCTCGTAATATTTCGTCGTCGTCAAGCATTTTCCCGGCCTTAGCCAACAGTTCATTGGCACTTTCAATATCACTTTCTAAGGCTTTCGACTTTTTTATGTAGCTCTTGGCATATTTGATGGCTCCCAGGGTCTTCTTACGCAAGAATTTCATCCTGCTTTCCTCCAGGTCTTTCTCGAGCTGTTTTGCCACCAATATGGCCTCCTCTGCATTCCGCGCCTTTAGAGCTTTGTTGCCTTTCACCAGCTTTTTTTTGTGTGCGCCAATGGCGATTCCCCACTTGTTGTAAGCATTGATGATCTTTTCCGAGAACTCAAGGATTATCTCCGCCCGGTGTATCGATATTTTCTTTTCTTCTTCCTTCAACATGTCGATTATAGGTTCCGCCTTCTCCGTTACCAAGTGGAATTTCTTTTCTGTAAATAACTTATATGCGATCTTCAATTGTTTCTCGGCCTCTGAAATATCCGCATTCTTCTCACGGGCCTCATCTATTGCAGCCTTCGACTCCTCAATAATCCTTTTCGCCGGGCCGATAATTTCATTGGTAAATATCCGGGTTGCCTCGTTCTTCACCTCTAGTGTAACTTTTTCCAGCTCACCGTACTTCTTTTCCTTCAATAGACCGGGGGCTTTTTTCAGTTTTTCCACCAGAGATTTAACGTCCCATTTCCGTCCACGTATCTTTTGTACCGCTTTCATGGCTTCAGGGATCAATTTCTTGTACTCAGTGCTAGCTTTTTCTTCCTTTTCACTGGTGCTTTTTTCGATGATATTCATTATCTGCTGGATAAAGGAATCCACTTCATTATATCTTTTATTTTCCAAAGCAAATTTGGCCTGGCGCATCAGGTTCTCCGGCATAAGTGTATTCATGCCTCTCTCCTTTGCCTTCTCTATGGCCCTGGTGGCTTCCCCTATGCTCTTTTCCAATTTCGGTACAATGGCCTTGTCACGACTTTTCTGGATCTGTGGTCCCAACCTCTTCACTATACGGATGGATGTCATGTAATCTTCGGTATCATAGGCTTCCTCCGCTTTTGCGAATTGTTCCTCGACCCGACTTGTATCCATACTCTTTCCCAGGTCTGTTATTTCTTTTCGAATATCTATAATCAGTTTCTCGGCTTTCTTCCGGTGTCCCTCTTTTTTCAATTCTTCCGCAATGGTGGCCACCGTCAATGCAAGCTCCTCTGCTTTGGCGAAATCCTTGTCCTCGAAAACATCTTTGGCCTGTTGGAACAGCTCTTCCACTTCTGTTGTATCTGCATCAGTCTTTCGGAGGTCGGCCAAAATGAACTGGGCTCTCGATATGGCCTGTATCGCGTCCTCGTCGGTTCGCTCACCTTCCCATTTATCGATGGAGGTCTTTATATGCACCGCATAGAAAATAACATCATCATAATCCTCGTAATCAAGGGCATCTTTTGCCTTCAATAATGCCATGGCGGTTCCAGGGACTGATTTCCCAGTTTTTTCCATTTCGTTTACCATGGATTCGGCATGAGCGTAAATGGATTCCGCCTGTTTATAGAGGTATTGCTCTTTCAACTGGTCTAAGGATTTTTCTGATTTTTTGTAGAGCTGGATGGCTCCATCGTAGACTTCCGCATTGTACTCCCTTTCAGCCTTGCGGATAAGGGTTTCGGCTTCATGCACCAAAAGGAGTCCAACCCCTTTTATCTCACCGAATATTCGGACTCCATCCATAATTGTGTTAATTCGATCCCGAATCTCATCGCACTTCTTCTTTTTTCGCTCAATTGGGGATAATAGAAGGTCAACTGCCAAATTGGCCAGTTCCAGGCTTTTCTGGCACTGTTTTGCCCTGAGGGCTTTCCTTGCCTCTTTTATTAGTTCGTCCGACCTCGTTACATCAGTCCCTTCATCCCTTGCTTTCTTGATACATGGCCATGCTAATTTAAGAGAATCGGCAGCCTTTTCATACACTTTCTTCAGTTCATGAGTTTTATGGATGCACTCCTTCACATAATCCTCTGCAGAGGAATAATCCTTTATATCGATGGCCAGTTTTACCTTTTTTAAAAGAGTTTCAGCCGGCGATGTATCTATAGAATTTTTCAGCTCCTCTATCTCATGCTTAACTTTTTCGTAAAGTGTAATTGCTTTTGGCTGTTCAGCATCCCTGACCCCTATGGATGGTTTTGCTAGGGATAGCATTGAAGAACCCATACGAGACGCACAATTTGGACAGTAAGGCATTTTTCCTTCTGTAGGCTTTCCACACGATTGACAAAATCCCATAGCATTCACTGGTTAAGCCAAATAGTAGTTCTTATTTAAGTACCTTTTGTCAATATAGAATGTGAGGCATATATTATATGGCATTCTGTCTATTGGATTGCTTGGAATATCCCAGATTGAAGGCCGTCAATATTTTTCTATGGGTAAATTCTAAATACAATCTATCCAATTATCCACACGGTGTTGAGAAGTGTTCTACAACATTTTTAAAAGGAGGGGTGAAGCAATAAACGGGGCTATCGTATTTTTAATATTATTCTCAATAATTTTCTCTGGATGTACATGGTTCGGAGGCGAAGAAGAAGAACGAATCCCCACTGCAATACTCAAGAGTGAAGGGAAAAACCGTGCAGGTTATTTCGTTGTCCGGGTAGATGTGATCAACTATCCAATAAGGGCCAGAAATGTTGAGATCGCCTTTCTGGACGCCAACGGTACGAAGGTTGCTTTTTCCGTTGGCAGGAACACTACTGGAGTCACCCTGGATCAGATCTATTTTTCATCCTATAGCGGCCCTGACGAGCGTAACCAAGTTATCTACTATGATGTCGACAACGATCTTCGCCTAGCTGGCACAAAGGCAAATCATACGAAGGATTATTTTATCATATACCCTAGACTCGGACTGAAAAATTCGGGAAACAGCGAAAGCACGGTTGCCAATTTGACATTGATCCTTTACTGGAGGGACGACAGCTATCTTGAGAAGGACGAGGATGTCAACAGCGAATTGATTATCGGAAAGACATTGATATTTTCAAATAACACCGTAGAGATGGATGTCGTGGACGGGCAAAACAACTCGAATGATTCAAGTACAAACATAACATCCATTCTCATAATCGTATTTGTCCTCGCGTTGTTGTGTATTACATTAATAGTTACATTCTTATTGATAAAATCCCGAAAATCCAACGAAGATGAAATTATTGAAACCTCAAATAACAATAACAAAAAGGATAACAACGGAGAACCGGATTACGACGAGGTAGAGAACTGAGGTAGGAAAGAATATGGAGGATTCTGCTGGAATATCTCCTTGGATATTCTGGCCAGATATGAGGGGATTTGTATAAATTCATATTACTCTGGATAATATATGCAGGGGTTTCCGTCGATTTAACAAAAAATTAAATAAATGTATATATCTGGAGAAGTATTACATAAAAAGAAAGGGTGAATTACATGTTAGAATCAAGTCACTATATGGAGGAAAGTGACGCATCCACTGCATATTTTCTCATGCCTGACGTGTCCTTTAAAAGCTTGAATGAAGAGCTTGAGATCATAATGGGCGAGGATAAAACCGCAGATCTGGTATACAGGCTTGGGTACCGATGCGGAGAAGGAGCAGCACGGGATACGGCGGTGGACAACCAGGATTTCGATACAATTGAGAAATTTGTGGATGAATTGCCTGAACACTGGATACATATAGGTCTGTCCAGCATAGAGTTCCTGAAAGGGGATCTTGAGGATTTCTATGTGTCTCTCTGGGATACTCTGGAAGCAAAGGTCATGCGTCCCCAAAAAACCCCTTTTTGCCACTTCACCAGAGGTTTTCTCGAAGGCGTGATAACAGTTCTTTTCGATAAAAAATACACCGCTAGAGAGAAAAAATGCATAGCTATGGGAGATGATCATTGCGAATTCCATGTCAAAGTTGATACAGGTGCTTTGACCCCCGATAACGAGGAGCTCGTCAAGACAACCCAAAGATATGAACTGATGAAGGGAATGGCCTACATGGTAAAATATGAGGATGTGGAAGTACCTTTCAGGTTGTTCAGGGATATGGTTACCCACGGTCACCAGGGGCTTATTATCACCCGTCTATTCCCCCAGATGATCCGAGATTCATACGATCTTAAAAAGAGTTCCATAATATGGCTTTCAAGAGATACGGTCAAGGAAATAGCCACCATCCAACCTGGACAGCTTGGTCTCCTCCACCACAAGATCCATGAGTTCCTGAAAAAGAGTGAAAGAGGAGTCGTGTTATTGGACGGCGTGGAATATCTAATCACTCAGAACAGCTTTTCTTCTGTTTTGAAAGTTATACAATTGATAACTGGCAAAGTTGCCCTCTTCGGGGCCAATCTCATCGTTCCTCTCAACCCGAACGCCTTCGAGAAAAAGGATTTTTCATTATTTTCAAGAGAGTTCAGGACTTTCAGTCACGCGGATTTCGAAAAAACGAAGACCGAATCCATACCGACCGTGAGAAAAGAAGAGACAGTTCGAAAGAAGGATACGGGTGGACTCAGCATGTTTTCGAAGATGCTCAGATAATCCCCCGTCAATCACAAAGAAATGGTTAAAACATCAACAAGGGGTTAAACTTAAATTGAAAAAAAGTATTCACCATAAAACCGATCGAGTTGGATAGAGTTATTAACCGAGGATATTTCATGGAACATAAGATAATTAAAAGGAAGATTTGTCTCTTAGGTTCTCCTTCTGTGGGGAAAACAAGTCTTATAAGAAAATTCGTTTTCGATTCGTTCTCGGACAAGTATATATCAACAGTAGGCACTAAGGTGACAAAAAAGGATATCGAGCTCGTAATCGCAAAGAGCAATCTGAAGATCACCCTTTCATTGATGATATGGGATGTTCTTGGCCAAAAGGGATACAAATCCCTTCATGCTATGTTCTACCGAGGTGCATCCGCGGCTATGATTGTCTGCGATCTAACAAAAAAACCAACTTTCGACGGTCTCGATGAATGGGTCGAATCACTTTTCAAGGTGACAAAACCAATTCCGGTGATATTTATGGCGAATAAAGCGGATCTTACAGACAATTACGCTTTCCAGCCGGAAGACATAACTGAGTTAGCACAAAAGATAAATAGTATATATTACCCTACCTCGGCAAAGACGGGTCTGAACGTTCAGACTGCCTTTAACAGATTATCCAAGATATTGATCAGGGACTTTCTTAAAAAGTAATGGGTACTTATCGAGCGAACAACGAGTAAATGGTCGATCAGAGCTATATGAAAGATGGTTGAGGCTTCTGTACTCTTGGAGGGAAACGATATGAGTGACGAAGAGAGAAAGGGATCCGAGGTCGACAATATCCTTGCAGAGGTGGAGGAGGATGTTTTCCGAAATGAGAGAATGATCAAGCTCTCCATAGCATTGGAATACATGATCCAGCTCGTTGAACCGAAATACAAGGAAGCCTTTATACGCGCGGAGAGGAATGCCCGGTCTGTGGAGGAAATGAACCGGATACTGGAACTGGCGAGGAAACACATCGGGCAACGTACAGCTATAACCATACTCGGTATTTGATTTTTTTCTCGAGTAAGTGAATTACACAGTTACTTGTTATAATACATAAATGTTTTATTTCGATCTCCAGGGAGGCGTTCTCCGTTTCCCAACTCTATTCTGGCAACTAAGGAGGCCAATAACATATGCAGATCGGGATCGTAGGAAAACCCAATGTCGGTAAATCAACCTTTTTCAACGGCGCAACCCTTGCCAGCGTCGAGATAGCAAATTACCCGTTTACCACTATAGAGGCGAACAAGGGAATCGCCTATATAAGAACCGAATGTCCTCACGTTGAGTTCAAAACCGATTGCAATCCAAAGAATTCAAAGTGTATCGACGGAATAAGATATGTTCCATTGGAAATGATCGATGTGGCGGGTCTAGTACCAGGAGCGCATGAGGGAAAGGGCTTAGGTAACAAGTTCCTGGACGACCTGAGACGGGCTGATGCGCTTATCCATATTATTGATGCCTCCGGAAGCACCGATTCCGAGGGAAATCCTTGTCCCGTAGGTCGCCACGATCCACTTGTTGACGTGACATTCCTTGAAAACGAGATTGACCAGTGGTTCAAGGGGATTCTTTCAAAAAACTGGGCTCGCATCTCTAAGAGAGGTCGTTTGGAGGGAACGAAACTTGAACTTCTCATTCAGGAACAGGTAACGGGGCTTGGAATAACGAGAGAACAGGTGTTGCATTCACTTCACCAGCAAAGGATTCCTGGACGCCCGGAGAACTGGAGTGATGAGGAACTTCTCGAACTGGCCGTCAAGCTTCGCAAGATTAGCAAGCCGATAATCCTGGCAGCAAATAAATGTGATATTGCACCTCCCGGGAATCTGGAGGAACTGACGGGACTTGAGGATCATACGGCGATACCGGTAATGGCCGAACTGGAATTGGCCCTCAACAACGCCACCTCCTCGGGGCTCCTGAGATATAATAGGGGGGAAGGAGATTTCGAGGTGATGGATCCCAACAAATTGAACGAGAAGCAGAAGAAGGGACTGATGACCATAAGAAAACACCTCCAAAAATGGGGACGTACAGGCGTACAGAAATGCATAGAGGAAGCTGCCTACAATCTTCTCGATCTGATAGTCGTTTTCCCGGTGGAGGACGAGAACAAGCTAACTGATCATGATGGTAGAGTACTTCCCGATGCGTATCTTATGAAAAAGGGTGCAACAGCTCTTGATCTGGCTTATAAGATACACACCGATCTCGGTAAACATTTTATTCGAGCTATTGATGCAAGGACAAAACGTGTGGTTGGAAAAGACCATGTTCTTAAACACGGGGATGTAGTAAGCATAGTGTCCGGAAAATAGGTCGTGGTTAGGCATGGAAGAAACCGAAGTATTTATGGAACTTCGAGAAGAACCAACCAGGCTATCTTCGAAGAAACGATCCGATAAAACCGTCAAAATATTATCTGCTATAGTAATCGCTTTGATCATTATCGCTGTTATTGGGTATTACGTTCTTTATCCCCGTGAAGAGAAAATGAAACCTGAGACCGAAAAATATTATTTTGGTATTAACACTTTGTGGTCTGCTCATTTTAATAATTACGTGATCACCTTCGAGGATGCCCCCGAAATGGTGAACGTTGAGGTACGGATCTCGGCGGGCAACCAGTCGAGGATTATCGGCGGGGCTGACATGCAGCAGTTGAACGACCATCAGGTCCTTGTAGAACCCGACCTCCATTCCGTGGCTGGGGAAACCCTCACCGTTGAAGTGTATGAGAACGGAGTGCCCATTGGCAGCAGGAACATATTGCCCGTAATGACGGATTGGTTGGAAACGGCTGCAGGGGGTGATTATAATTACGATTTTTACAATCTCCGTGATAAAAGGACATACGATGGTGAAGAAAGAGAGATCCAGAATATGTACGGAACGTTAAACATAATAGATTCACAGGGAATCATAATATCCGATTTTAGCGGAAAAGGGTCTGCACGGATCGAACAGAGTTCCAATGATCCCGATATGGAGTTCGATGTTGACTACAGGATCGATTTGGACCAATATGTATTTACAACCAGTACTGGCCATGGGAAGACCACAATGGAGCATATGCTTATGAGTGGGAAAGGTGAGGGAGATTTCTATTTCAACGTCGAGGGGGTCGGGGAATTCACGGCCGACCTTACCGTTGACGAACATTTTATCGAGATCACAGATAATAATCTTACGGATTCCACTACCATCGCAAGCGGGGATTTAGAGGGGGATGTCACGGGGACGATACAGATCGAGGATTATTCCACCGGTGAGGAGATCCATGATAATTATCTAGGCATCAATTATCCCTGTATTATCAATGAGGGTTCAACAAAAATAAGGATTGATCAGGGTCCTGTCCCGGTGTTCATCTCTTCGCGGTACCGGATGTGGAATGTCAAAAGCCTTGATTTCCAATATAATACCATATATTATGAGACGAACTCCACCGTTAGCGGACAATCGGCCGGAGAGGATAGCGGTTATGTGGAGGAAGCTCCGAAACCAGCCAACATCACCATCGATGACGTTACCAAGGTCCGCGGCCTAGTCCCGAGGAAAATTGAACTTAATGATAGCTTCATCCTTGCTTCCCCGTTTGCTTACGAGATCCGTTATCGGGCAGTGTCTCCCGATAATTTCATGGAACAAATTACCGAAGCCTCCGAGAGTAGCGTCATTCTAGAGGGAAATGTGATACGGGAAGGTTACGGTACGGAGCTAATCCTCATACGCCTAGATGAACAAGTTGGGCCTATACCGCTGGAAAGACACTACTCTTACGGGTGGGGGAACGAGTTTATTTCAGTGAACATGACTCGAAAATAGAATACCGCTAAATCTCTATGTCGATCCCCAGTTTGTCGGTGAGCTCTTTGTAACGGTTTCGGATGGTTACCTCGGTGACTCCTGCAACATCAGCGACTTCTCTCTGTGTCCTTCTTTGGTTGCACTTAATGGAAGAAACGTAAATTGCTGCCGCCGCCACTCCGGTTGGTCCTCTTCCCGAGGTAAGTTCCTCTTTCTCCGCCCTTTTCAGTATCTCGATGGACTGGGCATGCACTGCGCCGCTGAGCTTCAGCTCGGAGCAGAACCGCGAAACATAATCCTGGGGTGACGTGGGCAGCAGTCTCAGGTTTAACTCGCGCGTCATGAAACGGTACGTACGTCCGATCTCCTTGCGTCCCACCCGTGAGGTATTGGCGACCTCGTCCAAGGTACGGGGCACATTGGACTGCCGGCAAGCGGCATATAGCGAGGCCGCAACAACTCCTTCTATGGACCTACCCCGGATCAGATTCTTGTTCACCGCCCGCCGGTAGATCATTGCTGCGGTCTCCCGGACTGTGCGAGGCAAGTTCATACCCGATGCCATGCGATCCAACTCCGATAGGGCAAATGCGAGGTTACGCTCGGTGGCGTTGGACACTCGAATCCTTCTCTGCCATTTTCTCAACCGGTAGAGCTGGGCCCGGTTCTTGGTGGGAATCGACTTTCCATAGGAATCTCTGTTCTTCCAGCCAATCTGTGTTGATAATCCTTTATCGTGTTTGGTGTATGTCATGGGCGCGCCGGTCCGCGCTCTCTTTTCACCCTGTTCGGGGTCGAAAGCCCGCCATTCGGGGCCTTGATCAATAAATGTGCTATCCAGCACGAGGCCGCAATCTTCGCATATCAGTTCACCCCTCTCGTAATCCCTTGCAAGATGTTTGCTGTTACATTCAGGACAGCTTGTAATCTCTTCCACGTTCTGAGTTCTTCTTACCATAATTATCATCTCTCATCTGCTTTGGGTCCAGGGTTTTATTTCAGGAACAGGTCACCACCCACTAAACTGACAAGCCTATCCTTATTTCCCGTAGGCTTCGCTTTCAGATAGGGGGAACGAGTAGGTCCGAATATTTTTATAACCCTGGCAATTTTTCGATTTCTCCTGTCAAATACTCCCATCATCCGTTTTGGTATACCTATATCATTTGAACATCTGAGGATCAGATAACCGTCCGTCGAGATATTCATAACTTTTACTACTTTGGGAATGGGAATCACACCTTTATAAGTTCATTCATTTTGATTATAATATTTAGGGAGCTTTGCACATATCTCAGCGTTCGAACAATGTATATGAGGGTGAATCTATATAAACATTCCCCACAGATTTAAATAATTTAGTTTTATGTCTTAAATAGTTTTTGTTAAAAATAGGGCCTTGTATACATGTAGCTTCGCACATAATCATTCTTCAATCTAATAATAATCCGTCTTTGCTTGACTGTTAATGTTTTTTTAAAGCTTTTTATTTCAGGGTGAAATATTTATACGTTCCTCGACCTATTACAATTCAACAGAAAAAGGTGATACGAATCATACTCAAAAACGAATTGACCGTAAAATTCTTCCTATTCGCCACTGTGGTGGGATTGATTTTTTGTCTTCTATTCACAATGATCAATCCCGGCAATTATACCATTGAAACGGAGGCCAAAACCAATACAGGAACAATTCCGAGTAGGAATCCGGAAACGGCAACGAGAATTATAATCACCGCCGAGACCTATTTGGAAATATATTCACCTCCCAGAGCCTATCACGAAGATCCCTACTATGTATATGGTACGTTATACGAAAAGGGAGGGTCTCTGGACGTGGGGGCTCCAAATTGTCCTCTACATATCTACTGGGGTGTGGGACCCGGGGGTGTGGATTTCTCAATAAATACATCCGCTGACCAGGGAAATGAAGGATATTTCAGGATGCCCATACCGGTCAACCAATCCGAAGGGACATATCCTATGTTCTTTGAATTCCGCGGCCAGGTGATCATTAACGAGACAAGAGTATATGAATACGATCCGACGAATGAAACCCTTGACCCGAAAAAGAACAATAATTCAGTTATGTCCAGATACCCGACCAATTTCACCATTGATGTAGACGTATATTATCATTCTTTTATCGACGCTTCCATATCGACAAACTGGATAAGCGCAGGAGAATCATTCTGGATCAACGGTTCTCTAAGCGTCTACGAGACTGGTGAACCAATCCCTAACGCCAGAATGAACATCACTAAAGATACGAAAAAGATCGGGGAAATAAGATCATCTTTGCAAGGCAAATTCAACGAAAAACTACGATTGATGAACTCCACGGCGCCAGGCCCCCATAAGATACGTCTCGATTTCTGGCAATTCCATTTCGACGAAAATGCTAACTATGGGAGTAGTTATACGACTTTCGACGTCCATTTCATACAAAAGGTCGTGATGGATTATTCCATAACACCTCCTATAAGTGGCGGGAAAATCTATATCAACGGAACCACAAGAGATCTTAGGGGTGAAGTTCTCAGTGACCCATCCGTGCCGGATAAAATATATATTATGGAGGGTGAGATAGCCAACACGACAGAGGGCGATACCTATGATCTCGATGGAGTTGAATTGTTAAATGGAACAATTTTTAATTTTACTTCAGTCCTTCCAAAGAATTTCCCGTCTGGCCTTGCCACGGTAAAACTAAGCTTCAATAAAGATAACTTGTACGCGGATGGTGAATCGATAAAGGAAGTAATGGTAACTACCAGTCTGTCGGTAGAAATTGATTCGTTCTCGTTCAGTTCACCAGTGGAAAACGTGTCCGGTCAAGTTATAGACAGCGGGGGCCGGGGATTTTCAGTCCAACTGAGCGCGTATATTAACGGGATCGAGGTGGGTTTCGGCTCATCCGATGCTAATGGACATTTTAGGTTTCAGATATCCCTGACGGAAGAAATTGGTATTGGATCGGTAAATGTGCTTATTGAGGCCACCCCAACATACAGGTCGCTGGCTGCTGAGGAAAATATCGAGGTTGATGTTTATTATTCCGCCTTATCCCTTAGCGATCTCGTTGTTAATATAAATAATATCGAAATAGATTACGCGCGGCCTGGGGACGGGAGCGGCCTTCTGAACGTCACCTATATTATAAGCAACGATGGGAACGTAGCTTCACAGAGTTGCCAGGTTCTACTGCGTTCTTCACCCGCTCTCGAAAAGTACGTTTTTCTCGATTCGATCCCTCCCGGTAAGACTGTAGCAAAAGATTTCAAATGGGCGGTAAGAGATAATATCACTCTGGATATCTTCGTTGACCCCGAGGGAATTGTCCGGGAGATAGATGAGGATAACAACATTATTTCTATCCAGTTGGAAACTGAACTTTACGATCTTGACGGGGACGGTGATTACAATTATTATGATGAGGATACAGATGGGGACGGTTTTTCCAATGATGACGAGAATAGCATCCATACGGACCCATTGGACCCTTTGGACAATCCCGACGATCCAAAGGATGAGGACTCTGATGGTATGGCAGACACGTGGGAGTTGTTTTATGGATTGGATTCTACAGATCCCACTGATGCCTTAATCGACACCGATAATGACGGTTTTTCAAATCTGGAAGAATATGAAAGCCATACCTCCCCGGATGACATAGGGGATTATCCGGATGTGGAAATAGATAACAATGATGTGAAGGGAAGTCAATGGTGGACCTATATTATCGGATTGATCGTCGTAATCGGCATTGTTGTCATTATTACTTTGGTTCTAAAGAAGACACGTCAAGAATAATCCGATTTTCCAAGTTCTTACTTTTATTCACATTCAACTGGAGAAAAGCCATAACGAATGGATGCCAGTATGTCGGATCAAGTTTGTTACTATATAAGCTTTACTTTCACTCATCCCCCCTAAAAAACCTTTTATAAGAATTCTGAGGTATAAGGTTCAGGTGAAATAAATGCCGAAACGAAATAAAAATATAGAAAAAGTAGAAGAAATAATCAACGATTCAGCGGCCCCGGAGGACGAAGAGGGTGCGGATGACCTTAGCCTGCTTCCGGGTGTCGGACCGGCCACTGCCGAGAAATTGAGGGAGAACGGTTTTACAGACCTCATGGCAATAGCTGTTACCTCTCCCTCGAATCTATCGGAGATGTGCTCCATTGGAGAGGGGACGGCGGCAAAGATCATAAGTTCTGCACGCAAACTGGCCGACGTTGGGAACTTCCTTACAGGCGTCGAAGTGATGGAACGTAGAAAATCCGTTGAAAAACTGACCACTTCCTCAACAGCGTTCGACGAGCTTCTGGGCGGCGGTGTCGAGACCCAGGCAATAACCGAGGTCTACGGAGAGTTTGGCAGCGGCAAGACCCAGATAGCTCACCAGTTGGCCGTGAATTGTACACTGAAGAAGGGAAAAGGCGGATTCAACAGTCACGTGGTAATAATAGATACCGAAAATACATTCAGGCCGGAGAGGATCGCCCAGATGGCCGAGGGACAGGGGGTCAAACCTACAGTGGTCATGAAAAGTATCCACGTGGGCAGGGCTTACAATTCGCATCACCAGATGCTCCTCGTGGACAAGGCGGGGGAATTGGCAAGGGAATTTCCGGTAAAACTTCTGATCGTGGATTCACTGACCGCCCATTTCAGGGCCGAGTATATGGGCAGAGGTGCGCTTGCGGGGAGACAGCAGAAACTTAACAAGCACATTCACGAATTGCAGAAGTTCGCGGACAAATTCAACTGTGCGGTCCTGGTAACCAATCAAGTAATGTCCAGACCCGACGTGTTCTTCGGAGACCCCACAAAACCCATAGGTGGTCACATCCTTGGTCACGCATCCACCTTCCGGATATATCTGAGGAAATCGAAAGGCGACAGGAGGATCGCAAGACTAGTGGATTCCCCGTGTCTGCCTGAAGCTGAGGCGGTCCTGACCATCGTTACCGACGGCGTAAGAGATTGATTTTTCTATCCCTCCTTTATCAGGCTTACGAAATGTCTTACCAGTGATCGGTGGACCCTGTGACTAACTGCACTTTCCAGAATTAATTCGTCAGGGAGATCTGAAAGATGAGCCATTGAGGGCAATATCATTGCACAGCGTCCGCCGTTTTTTAATATTTTTACAATTGAGACGAACATCCGCCGGTAAAGTTCCTCCATTTTCTCGCCACCAGTGGAAGTGGACCTTCCGTAGGGTGGGTCGGTGATAACAGCATCCATTTTCGGAAATAGATTATATGCGTCCTCAACATCACAAACCTCGATATTACGATAGTCGAGCTTGAAGAAAGAAAAATTTTCTTTTGTTCCATTGATCATCTTTGGGTCTAAATCACTGCCGTACACCCCAACACCCATCATTGCCGCTTCCAGAAGTATTCCTCCCGTACCGCAAAACGGATCCAGTATATTGTGTTGTTTTTCCACCCTTGCCATGTTCAACAATACCCTCGATAGATTGGGTGAGAGTGTGATGGGTAATGAAAATGGCCTAAATTGATTTCTTCTTTTTCTCATACCCTCGCGGTCCGCCAGCGCAAGTTGTTCACCGATATATATATTTCTTGATATGATGACAGCGACCAAGTTCTTAGGTACATCGAGATGGAGATTACCGCCGTTAGCGGTGATCAATTTACCTATTGCCTTTTTTATGATAGTCCCTGAGACTTCTCTAAATGATCCCTGGATCCTTATAGATTCGAGACCGATTTTTTTTCTTGATGCAAGCCATTCACAAAAATACCCGGAACAGGTAGAGATGATTTTCATAATATCTTCAAAATGAACTTCTCCATTAGCAACAATCGTCCGTTCAATCCCTCCAGTAAGCAATTTTGAGGGAAAAAGTTCCCGATATATACCGATAACGTGCCCCGTTCTCCGGGCAATCACTTTCCACAAGTCCTCTGTGGCGCTGCTTCTGATACGAACTACCTGCGGCGAGATATCCACGATCTCGTATTGGATTCCAGTAGCAGTCATGGCCCCAACAAGTTCGAGCATGGACAGGGTTGGGCTATCTCCGGATGTGTGAATGAATATCGATTCGGTTCTATCTTTCAATGAGGGTTCTTTCAACTGATCAACACCAGCCAGCACAGTCATGATGGGAAGAACTACGAATATTGTTTTCATAAAAATTGTTTTCGGTGACCTAATGATATCGAATAATGGATTTTCCCCAGCTACGGTACTGACAAAGTGTGGTGAGATTATCAATTATTTATTCGGTTTCGTCATCTTGAAATTTCCAAACATATCCAAAATTAATTATCCAATAATGCAATAAAGAGATAAACAATGGCTTTTTACCCGCCGGGTAGATTGACAACGTATGCAAGAACAGGGGGTTATGCAATCAGACAGCGAATATTGATGTTTATAACACTACTATGCCTGATCTTGCTGCCCTTTCCGTTACGAACACAACACTTAGAAATTTACTCTATGAAATCAAAATCATCTGATCAGAACCTCCCTTCTGTAAATTACTTCAATATTACAACCCGTTCCGCAGTCTGGTCAGAATGGGCGGGAAAACCCATTACGATTGACGGGAACCCAAATGAATGGATCCATAATTATATCCCAACTCCCGTTGGTGTCGCTGGAGAAAACGTCGATCTCTACATGGCAAACAGTGATACCTTCCTGTATATATGTGTAGATGTGATCTCAGACATTACGAATGAAGAAAGTGCCGACGATGCACTTATGTTTATGTTTGACGGAGATAACAGTAATAATGCAAGCAACACTTCTATTCCCTATTCTCAGGATGATATCGTGGGAAATCGCGACAATTGGGTGACGATAAACGGAAATAGTTCCTCGAAAAGCACGTCTGGAACAACTGCCGCAAACTGTAATAATGATGCTGGATACATCCTCAAGTACCCGAGCAATAATACGTTATTGCTGATTCACGATGATAACAATTGGATAAACGATTGGTCATACAAATGGAATGTAACACTGAACGGTTCGCCTGCACGGATGGTCTACGAACTGAGGATCCCCCTTGGTCAATGGGGCTGGTCACCCGGTGATACCATTGGCGGAACACTTAAGGTCTTCAGAGATGGCGATAATACACCTATAGGTATCTGGCCACCTGGCCTCCAGCAGGGGGAGGCTAATGATCCCGTTGCATGGCAGGATTTCGTATTAGGTACTCCCAATGAGAAACCCACGTTATCGAGACCGGCAGCAACACCTTCCATAGTTGAGAATGACGGGGAAACGGAAGTTCGGTTCACCGTGGAAGCGGGAGATGTGGACGGCTCTTTATCCCAAGTTACCATAGATCTGTCAGAGATCCAGCAAAACGGGGATGCAGAAATGGTGGATGACGGGACCGGGGGCGATGAGACAAGTGGAGACGGGACCTATTCTTTTAGCACAACCATTTCATCCTCGATCTCACCGGGTAAATTCTATTTGCCGGTCACAGTAACCGATGATCATACTCCCAATGTGGGATCCGCTTCGAGAAATATTGAGCTTAAGGTGGTCCAAGATAACAGGGAGCCGTATTTCATTTTGGTGAACGAGACCGATATTTCGGAATTGAACCGGATCGAGCTGACCGCCTATGAAGACGAGGATAACATATTCGATTTCACGGCCGAGGATGACGATGACGATCTTCTTATTTATTCCATCAATATCGGCGAGGTTTTTTTCGATCTTATAAAGGGTGTGGATTACCAATTCGACCCAGCAACCGGGAAACTCGAAATCAGGCCGAAGCAGGAGAATGTCGGTTCCCACGGACTTAAGTTGGAAGTAAATGATGGTCGAGAGGGCAGCGATACCGTAGATATCACTCTATACATAGAAAACTCGAATGACCCACCGCATCTAGACGATATCAAGACCCAACTCGTGTTTCAGGACGCGTGGTTGAATCTTACCCCTGTGGTGGACGATGAGGACGACTATATTTTCACATTTTCAACCAATTTCACGGAACTGTTCGAAGGCAACCTATCAAAAGATAATTTCCAGTTCAGCAACGATACAGGTGATTTCCGCTTCAAGCCAGACAAAAACATGGTAAAGAAATTTAACACGTACATCCGTGTCGAAGACCTCAGAGGCGCTTTCACACGTGAAGATTTCATAATAGATGTGATCAACATCAACGATCCACCCGAATATCCTTCATTTAACTACTCGGTTGAAATTAATGATCCTGCGGTCACCTTTACGGCGGATGAAGGGACCGATCCCGACAATGACCCCATAACATATACTTGGAATTTCGGGGACGGTACAAAAAATCAATCGGGAGAGACACTGATGGAGGTGGTACACAGCTATCAGTCGGAGGGTACCTTTACCGTTAATCTGACTTTGAGCGATAACCAGGGATTCAGCAGCCAATTATCAAGGGAAATTTCGGTGTCACTTCCAAAATTAAGGGGTACAATCTCGGAAATAAATGTCGGAGGAATTCCGGGATGCGACATTGGGATCATCAGAACTGACAGGCTTCGAAAGGTCATAAACTACACTACAGGTCCAAGTGGCGAATTCGAGATACCCCTTGTACCGGGAACATATAATATTACGATCAGAAAGAATGGTTTCATAACACAACAAACGCAAATCATAATGACCAGCGGTATTAATTACATGAACAAAAACCTCACAAGGATCCAGCTCCAGAAAGGTGAGCCGGTACCGAACAACAATACCGGTGAGAGCGGGGGATGGGTATTCTGCCTCCTAGGCGTTGGAGCGTTATTGTTCGTAGGCGCAGTTGCCATAATGATGGTGATGAGACGAAAGAAAAAAATGGAAACTCCCCATCCTGAAACTGAATTTCCATATGGAATGAGGCAACAGAACCAGAGAAGCTTTCAGGTACCACAAGCTCATGCACATGCACCTCCTCCATATTCGCCACAATCTTCCAGCGTTACACATACAACTCCTCCCGACTATGGCCAGACGACAATGAGGAGGGAAGAAGCACTCCTACCCGAAAAAACAGAAACAAAGCAGCATAAGAAACCCACCATCGTTACCGAGAAAAGGGCTGAGAAAAAGGAAGAAGAGGAAAAAATAGACGTTATCAAGGTGATCAGGAAAAAAAAGGATGAAGACATCCAGGAAATTTTTGGTGGCTCGGGAGATATGGCATTGGTTCCTATCGTCGAAGAAATGGACCATGAACCGGCACATGAAAGGACACCTGAAACGGCACATGAACAGACGCCTGAAACGATGGAAATAGTGAGCGATTCAGAGTATTCTCAAAGCAGAAGTCCGGAATTCGCAGATTCCCTAAAGAACATGGCTGAGATATTGAAATCGTTCTCGAAAAATAAAGATTGAAGTTTTTTACTTCACTTTACGTGAACAAATATGTTTTCTATCTGAAAATGATATGATATGTCCACAAGCAAAGCGACAAATGTCCCTCAGGGTCGCCCGTATATATATAATTTCTACGAGATATCGGGACTATTGAATCAGAAAATTTTAATATTGAACAACGGGTTATGTTTAAAGTATGACCGCATGTCCGAACTGCCGTCAGCCGATCCCCTACAATACACGTATCTGCCCGACCTGCAGGACTGATACTTTACAATATTACATCATGGCTTACCAGCAGCAGATGATGATGTACCAGCAATATATTCAATATCTGCAATACCTGCAGTATCTACAACAGCTACAATATCAATACCACCAGGGTCCCGAGCAGGGGGGACGATATGGGCCATACGCTGCCGATACTACCCCGCAGACCTATTCCGGCGCCTATACCCAATATTACAGTCCGGGAGGGTACCAGCCTCCGCAGGTCCCGCCATCTATGCCACAACCGATAAACGTTGTGGATTTCTACAGGCCGTCCCATCGGCTTGCCCTCCCTTCGGAGATAGAAGAACCCACTGAGGAAACAGATGATCCGTCATACCAGTACGCGACAGAAGGTGGGGGTGGATATACGGTGGACACCCCAGCCGAAAAGCCTCAATGGGGGGCCCCACTGCAAATGGACGACGGGGTTACGGAAGGACCGATTTCTGATGAAACTGTGATGCCAATACCAGCACGGAAAGCCCCCCGGGCAATTCCGGTTGAGCAGGATGAACAATATGCTCCCTACACCGAGGTGACGGAATTCCCTTCGGATATGGCCCCCGTCGAAGATCATATGGAAGAAGGATTATTCGAAGTACTGTGCTTCGCCTGTGGAAACCCAATTCCGATATACACTGACGAAAGACCACTCTACATAACCTGCCCCAACTGCGGCCAGGAAGGAGAAATCGATTGATCAAATTTACAAAATCTACTTAAAGGAATCAATCGTTACGGGAGCGAATTTGGGATAGAATAACCACCAAATGGATTATTTCATGTTACTTGTCAGCATTTGCTCATTCGTAATGGGCCCGTCTCGAAGGCAAACCATCGGTTCGCTTCTGACAGGCCCATAACCCCAACAAAGTCACCACCCCATGTATGGGCCCGTCTTCGTTGCACCTTGAGGCGCAACTGACGGTCCCATTATTCGCTCATTTGCATTCGCTCATAATGTGCCCGTAGCGCCGTAAACCTTCAGTTCACGGCTGACGAGCCCATTACTCACTCGCCAGCTCATTCGTAATGGGCCCGTAGATCAGCCTGGAAGATCGCCTGCTTTGCAAGCAGGAGGCCTCGGGTTCAAATCCCGACGGGTCCATATTCTCTTGGGTTCAAAACCCTTGTTTTATGGTATATTCCCGGTAATGTATGCCTTTATAGATTCTACCGTTTTGGGCCTACATTGTTTGTGCTTGATCAATGATAGTTCGCAATAACACCGCATAAGTGTGATTCAGGCCCATAAGCCCCTTCTAACTTTAAAAAAATATCAATGTGGAAGAATCGAAGTAAAGTCCTTTTTGGGCAAAGATGAATAATATCAGAAATAGTCCAAGTATTATTGGTGTTTTTATTCTACTCACTGTCAGTATCGGAGTTCTTACGGTTGTTGTTCTGCTACCTGACGGGGATGAGTTCACATGTGGCACTGGTAGTATTAGTTATCGGGTTCCCTTCTATAGAAATGATTTTAATTTGGTTATTTCTGAAGAAGGATTTGCGGAACTAAGGTATGGACCATTTATCGATAGTATGGGCGATGGAGTTCCAGGAAAAAAGGTAACCATCCATCTGAAAGACAATAATATAACAGAATATACTGGAACCGATGGATATGCAATTTTTCACATTACCTATCCCGTTGAATATGGTGAATACTTGGTAACCTATGAATATGAAGGTGAAATTAAAACAGTTGAAATTTACCTTGAAGTGGCCGAAGATTAACTCCATACCTGATTAATCCTAATGAACTTATGCGGATATACCCGATCCTTGAACCACTTATTCCCGGTCAATAACTTATCCGTAGGAAACCTTGGTTTCCGAGGATGTCCGCTTTGCTCCGCAGACCTCTTAGAGCTCTGCTACACCTTCGGGAGGGGCCCCATCAGGTGATACCCACATTTGTGGGTTGTTCATCGACCTTTTAAGCGGTCATTCTTACGGGCCGGTGTCCTGGTACATCGAAGATTCGCACTTATGACAAAATGAAAAAGTGAAGTTTTCATTCGAACATATACTTCCCTGCTAAGATATCCTGTGGATGTATATACACATCCCAGGCTTCTTCTCTTAACGGCAAATAAGCCGGCCAGCACTCGCCTTCCTGATTCTTGGTACCAAGGTCGTTTATACTGAATCGCTTCCCACAGTTATTGCATTCCATATCCGTACCGTATTTCCGATATCCCATATAATTCTCCCAGCAGAAATCACATGCATCAAAAGCGAAATGGACTTTGCCATCCGAACCCTTGATAGCAAAATACCTGATTGACACACCTTCAGTATTGTAAATGTAGAACTGTGGTTCCATTATAACCTCGGCTTTCGAGAATTTCAGTTCCCCGAAAGCTTGGTCCACCTCTTTTGTTTCTGCCTTTTCATAGGTTGTATAGGGATTATTAGTTTCAGATCCCGAGAAAAAGATAAACGATATTCCAAAAACCACGATGCAGATCAGTGTTACTAAAAAAACCTTGTTAAAATTCTTCTTTTTCCGTTGGAGTTCCAGTTTGTCTCTCTCTTCAGCCCTGTTTAATTTCATCATATCGGCTATGCCTGGACCCTGTGATCCGATCTCATGTACCCTAACTATGTGCTTGTCCAGGTTCTTCGCTTTGATAGAGCAACCGCATTCCGGGCATTTTTCCATTTTTTTTTTCTTTTTACGAGGCATACGTGCTCCCTCTCCGCCTATGAATTTATTACCCTAAATCGGGTGACCTTTCCGTCGACCAATTCGATCATCAAATTTTCTTACTCTGCGATATCGTTGGGTATCTCACTATATTGGATCGTATAGTATTCATGTATCTAATACATACATTTTAGGACTCTAAATCCTTCAAATATTTGATTCCCTCGTTACTTTAAGAAATATCCACATTCAAGCATCTGAATTTATGAGACGAAATGGATACGCCCCTAGTCATGGACAAATAGTTAACCAAGATGGGTCAGAAAGATATTGCCATCAATACCCTACTCAATGAGTTTATTGAGGTGATATTCATCGTTCCGATGTTCAAACACTGCTACGAGGTTCTGGAACACGAACAGGAAATGCTAATACGGAAAGAAAAGATACTAATGATGAAAGATATGATCATCAACCAGCTCTTGATGGAGGTGAAGGAGAATGTTGTGGATTCATTGGCGATTCCGATTGGGGAAATGATGAAATGGACGTAATTTAGGGCATATTGAACAAACAAAATTGAGTTAATTATTATCATGCCAAATGAGCAAGCAATAATCATTGTCTGGGTGTCTACTCTAGAACAGAATGTGGATCAACAGCCCCCGGACCGTCCGGCTTACCGTTGATCTTGCCATCGAACCCGTACTTTACTAATGGAATCCCTCCGAACTTCTTGATCAATTTCCGTTCGTTCTATAAACTTTTAATTGTGTACCTGTAAAACTAGCGAATTCTATGCTGCCACACCGTATGCGTCAAATATCATCAAAACAAAAAAGAATTTATATACTGATGAATATTCCCTGCTTCAAATTACGGCATCCCGTCTTAGCATAGACTGGCCAATGCGGCGGACTGTAGTTGGAAAACGGATTTTGGGAAGACCCCGCCGTCGTCCAGTGGCCATCCGCAGACCCCCGGTTCAAATCCGGGAGACGGGACCATTTTTTTTTCTAGCATCCCGAGCAGGGTTACCCCGAGTTTTGGGACCTCGGTGTACTTCATAGCACACCTGGCATGACAGGATTTTACCTGTCATATTACCAATACTTTTTGCGAGGGGTCTTACGGCACACCTGCCGGAAGATACAGGAACGTTTGCGAAGCAAAGGTTTCGGTAGGACCCAGCACAGGGATGCCTCAAAAAGTTTCGGGTTCCCGAATCCGGGAGACGGGACCATTTTTTTCTTGAAATAATTTATTTGTATGTGTCATACTGTTTTGAGTACCCGGCTTGCCATATCAGCAGGATTGGCAACTATGACCCGAATAAACCGTTTTCAGAAACCAATTTTCTCCGTCACACTATGAAAATGCAATAACCTGAGTAGTGGACCCCAGGGAAACATTACACAGTCAGACCGAATTATACATTTCTATGTATTTAATCGCCGCCTTATCCCAGGAGGAGTCGTATTCCATTACCTTTTGCCTGCATGGCCCCTGGGTTTTCGTAAAGCTCCTTCGCCCGCTCTATTGCCCGCGTAAGAGATTCGGGGGATTGATCATCGAATCGGATACCCCATCCATCATCTTTCACATCCCTAACAGTTTCAGCAAATCCCCCAGTATTTCATGGCAATAAGCTGTCCAAGGCCGCAGGGCTAGAACTTTGACGGCATCAAGAAGAAATCCGTTCCTTCATATCCTCACGCCATACGCTAAACTTGGGAGCTTCAATGAAACCAACAAGATTGCGATGCAACTTTCTTAAAGGCTCGTAAATTTATTAGAGTAGATTAATTAAGTAATGGTGAAATCGGGCGATATCTCCGAAAGTCATTTTGTTACTTGGATGAAAGTTGAGAGCAATAGATATAAAGTACCCTCACCTTAACTCATGGAAATTGGGAGCAATTGCCATACTGCTCTGCTCTTTATTGGGTGTATCAACGAGTGATGTTACATGGAATCAGAAAAAGTAAGGGAGAACGATATTTCATTGCTGGAGCACCGCCTTTGTCTGAACTGTCTGGGCCGTCTGTTCGGGAAAATGGGACACGGATTGACGAACCGAGAGCGGGGGCGTTCGATATCCGTGTTTCAGAAAAGAGGAATCATTCCTAAGGAATTGCCTGTGATGGACAGTGAGATATCCGGGGGCGGATCGGAAGAAGATGTGGCGGAAGTGGATTGTTTCATATGTCAAGGACTGATGCTTGAAATACCATCATTCGCCGAGCTTGCCATCACCGAGATGGATAAATACGAATACGATAATTTCCAGGTTGGGGTAAAGGTTGATCCTGAGATATCGCAAAGGGAGGAGCAGATCTGGGGTGAGATAAATGCAACACACCAGGAACTCATCAAGGCTGAGCTGAACCGTGAGATCGGAAAGCTGGTGCAGAAAAAGACCAAAAAGGAGGTTGAATTCTCAAAACCACAGCTCGTTACCATAATCGATACTTCCTTTGATCATGTGGACCTCCAGGTGTCCCCAATTTTTATTTATGGCAGGTACCGGAAGTTTCAACGGGGAATTCCCCAGACGAAATGGCCTTGCAGAAAATGCAGAGGGGCGGGATGCGAGAGCTGCGGGCAAACTGGAAAACAGTACGAAGAGACCGTTGAAGAACTCATCTCCGAGAGGGTTCTTGAGCTAACTGGAGGAGATCGGGCCAAATTCCACGGTATGGGGCGGGAGGACATCGATGCAAGGATGCTGGGAAACGGACGGCCATTCGTGCTTGAGATATCCAAGCCTATAAAAAGAAATTTGGATCTGGCGGAACTGGAGGAAGAGATCAACCGCACGAGACAGGGGAAAATTGCCATATCGGGTCTGGAATGGGTTCCCAGAGACAAAGTAAAATGGATCAAGGCCGCTACCTTTCCAAAGACCTATTGTGCAAAAGTGAAATTCTCGAAAAGGGTGTCACCGGATGAGTTGAAGATTGCATGCTCAAAGTTGGACGGGGTAACCCTCGACCAGCGAACCCCCCAAAGGGTATCGCACAGGAGAGCGGATCTAGTACGCCGCCGTAAAATAATCCACATAAGAATAGATGAATGGGATGAAGAAGAAGGTCTCTGGGCTTTAATCTCGATAAAGGGAGAGAGCGGACTCTATATCAAGGAATTGCTTCATTCGGATGAAGGGCGCACCACTCCAAGCTTGAAAGGACTACTTGCGGAGAACTCGCCAGTTGAAGTATCAATAGAATATCTTGACGTTACCGAAGTATGCGATGAATCACCTACCGATTAATCTGCCGGAATCATTACTGTATATAATTTCTTATTCGCCCTAACTTAACTTTATAACTCATACTTTTGAAAAACGAATTTACAATTCAAACCTTGATCGGACATCTTGAGAATCTCATATAATAGGTGGATTAGGGAACCTTCTTGGGGGAAACATCACCTCAAGTAATAACAACCTACAGTTCACATCCTTTCCTACAATCCATCGCCGAACCAGAGAAACCCCCTAAAAACTTTGAAAAATGATGGTAGTTTATTAATATCAAAGAGTTCTCTCATATCATTTCGGAAATAGTAATAGATTTTTCACAAACATCGAATCCTTCTAGAACTTACATTAATAAAACGGAGCCTGGTCAAAATGAAAAACAGTCGATTTTTCCTGGTACTAGTGAGCTTGATGCTCATCCTTCAGATGATCAACATCGTTCCACCTGGAACGGACGGTGAGGTAACTTCTCAAGAGGCACAAAAAGAGATACTAACGAGGAATGGTCTTCTCTGGATGAATATCAAGGGATTTTCCGGGTCCATAACCACAGCTTTGAGGATCACCGATCTGCGAGAGCCAGCGGGTAATGATTCCGTTGTCTTCGGGACCAGCTCCGGTGTCTATATTCTGGACCTTGATACGGGAGAAGTGTATAACCGCTTACCTGTGGCCTCCCCGGTTACCTCAGTCTTTATCGGACCTGACACGGATGAGGACGGAGTAAGGGATATTGGGTACACTTGTGTTGACCAGGTTCATCCCAACGTGGTATTCTTATCGAGCCGAACCGGTGAAAAGATTTGGGATTTTGCACCAACTGAAAAGGTATACACGGCTAATCTCGGCTGGCATGAAGAGGAAACTCGTTCATGGGACGCACGTGAGCTCCTATGGGGTCCCACTCCCCGTGTATTAATTAATTCATGGAGAACACTTTTCTGTCTGAATATCGAGACGGGTGGAATATTATGGACCCATACGGGAAATAATGATTTCTGGAACATCGAGATGGGAAGTGATATGAATGGTGATGGAGCCGCTGACGTTATCGTAAACACGCAGGAAGGTGCGCTGCGGTCAATATCATCCACAGATGGCAAGCTGATCTGGAAAAGCGATCTGGAGAGCAAGTTCTCTTTTAAAGCCACCATGGCTTTCGCAACACTGAAGTTATCGGCCCCAAAATCCGTATGGTCTCCGGTGATAATGGATGATATCACCGGTGATGGGGTTTAGAGAGATTATGTTTTTCAACAGTGACCTGATATTTCCCCTCGATTTTTGACAGGCCGAACTGCGTCCCGGCATATGTGTCGAATCCCGCGGTCCCATAGTAAACGCTCACTCTCAGCTGATAGGTGCCCGGAGCTTCGATCGTCAAGGTTTCCAGGTATGTTTTTCCAACATCGAGGCTGAAACTTGGACCATACCCCGCAATATTACCTGAATCATCGTACAACGACGCGAATATCAACGGTTCGATATCGATCTCTTCCTTCAGTGGATCCAATAAGGTGGAGCTGATGGTGGTGAAGTTCACATAAATTTGAATCAGATTCAGGCCCTCTGGCACATCAATATCAAATGATTCGGTTGATTCACCAACAATGTCAATATTCGTCCTGCCTGTGCTTATCTTCACGTTTTCTACGTTTGCTTCGAAGGTTTCGATCTCAGTGTTCACTATGTAGGGCGGTATAACGTCCGTGGGGTTCGTCATTGTGATATAGTCTATCTTTCCGAATCGATCTTTGATGACAGTAAGAATATTTTCTGTTACGCAATGGCTGTCCTTCAACAAAATTGCCTTGTAGCCTGTTTTTTCTGCGATGGATTTTGAATCCGGTCCCAATGTGATAACGTATTCAACTTCGACTTTTTCGAGTTCTTTCTTCAAAACGCCGTAATTTGTGGAATCATCTACCACAATAATGGGGATGTTCAAGTAGCTTGCCAGAGGGGCGGCGGCGATCCCCAGTTCGTATCCGATCTCGGTTTCGGGGACAATGAGGACTCCTGCGCTTTTTTCGTATTCATGTTTCAATATATCCATTGAGATTTCTGCAGGGCTACCGGTGAACTTTGTTCCTTCTTTATCAACATCACCTATCAATAATAATGAATCTGACCCGTAATATGATAGGAATCGTTCCTGTGAATTATCTATATTACCGTTCACCCCGATCAGGAGGGGTCTCAGTCCATAAGGGGCTGCTGAGCCGGGGGTGATATCGTACCAGCAAGCCGTGGGTGATGCGATTATGCTATAGAATGGGTTAAAGTCACTGCTTATAATAACTTCTTCAGAGGTGCGTCTGAGGGAAACCAATCCCAGCACATCTTTGATGGAAATCGTTTCCAGGTCTCCTGGTGAATCCCGAAATAAAAGGAAAAATGTCCCGCCGACCATCAAGACTGCAAGAAAGATACTTATTATAACTTTTCTATGTTTTGATATAGTCATTCCACTCAATTAACTCACCACATTGTCAGCTGAAGAAATTTTATTGCTTATCCAAAGTTAGTAATACAAATTACGGAATTTATTCTTATCGGTTGAATCAAACCTATTATATAATTCCGTTATAAAAATTCTTATGTACCATTTACTGTGCTTAATTCTATTGGATAACCTGATATCTCAACCTTCATCAAACTATTGTTCAATGCATTGTTGGTCGCATTGAAAATTATCAGTACAATCGTCAATATTATCACAATCAACGTTGCAATAGTTATCATTGGAACCACATACGTCAATGGAATCTTGGACATCTATCTCGCGTCCAATATCGCAATCTTCGTCTTCAGCACATTTTTTTGATATTCTATTATCTTTATCATGATCTGGTATGAAGCTATCAACAGAGGCCGTGCTTTCCCTCTCGATGGTTCTTGACATAAGTGTGGGATAAGTCAATCCGATCATAATAATTGAAATCATAATTACCAGAACCACCACAATTTGTTTTTTCATTTTCATCCTTCTCCGCTTAAAATATATAATAAATATAGGTGAGTTGTTTTATATAATTATTTCCTTGTAATTATTCCAAAACAGTGTCGATTACAAACTAAATCTGTAAAAATAAATAAACCAAGAACTATAATAATAAAAAAAAAGAATGAATCCCTTTCAAAGGGGACCCATTCATCCAATAAAAGAATGTTCCTTGGGGAACCCTGTCAAAAATAAATAATATCTAAGCTCTACCAAGTATCCTGCAGACCGTAGTCCCGCAGCCGGGGCATTTACCCTTCATCATCTTGGTGTTGTTCTTTGTGACAACTTCATTTCCGTCCTTGATATCTACCATTTTCTTGCACTTCATGCATCGTCCTTGCATTTTATTCACCTTTATCTTGTTTTGTCATTGGAGGCTTTTGGGCCTTAACGCCTTTAAAGTCTGAAAGAAAAATAGGTTCTTCATATATTTTGTTTTTGTTCCTATCTACTCCTAATTACATTGTTACCGGACAATTCTCGGTCCTGTATCCACCGCACCCACGCTTGGAGTCTCGTATTCATGTGTGTTGAAATACTGGGCTGCAGTGGTGCAGGAATCTGTTCCCCAGGGTGATTTCGGGTTTGGATTTGTGAGGAGAGATTCGATACCTTTTATAAATGAAAGCAAATTGGACTGGAAACCCCAGCCGCTTAGCAGCCTGGTGCACAGGTCGCCTCCATCTTCCGGTATCTTGACATTTGGGTGAAATATCTCGCTTTCCCATTTTACGATAGGTTTCTCGTAAGGATAACTGTCGGTAATTGTGACCCTGAACTGGTGCGTGTTCTTGTGAGAAAGCAGGTTTTTTCTCCAGACCGGGCCTGGAGTACTTATGAGTGTGACCATCAGTGAGATCGGGAAATCTTCTATCTCGCCGCCCTCTATAGCGATGATGTGGTTCAACTTTCTTTTGGCAAGGGCCAATTCCTGTGAGACCCTTCTCTTTAATATATCCATGGGAAGTTTGGGCATGTTAAATCACCTTATCCGCACGGCCAGTATATTGGGGGGATAATATGTAGATAACTGTTTTGGAATTTTACGTTTTTCGGTTCTTTCTATCTTAAAAATAAATTATTAGGCGGATATTTGTACCGGTCGATCAATTATAAACTTACAATATGGTGCCTTATCATAGCATGGGTATTTTTAATTTCTTTTTTCTGGCGTTTTCTATTGCCAGGTTATATCCAGCATCCGCATGCCGCATTATGCCCGTACCCGGGTCGTTCGTAAGTACCCGCATCAATTTTTCCCGGGCCAGTTCGGTGCCGTCGGCCACGATCACCTGACCCGCATGGATCGAATAACCGATACCGACACCTCCACCATGATGCAGGCTCACCCACGTGGCGCCGCTGGCCACGTTCAACATCGCATTGAGGACCGGCCAGTCCGCAATGGCATCACTGCCGTCAAGCATTTCCTCCGTTTCCCGGTTCGGACTCGCCACCGAGCCGCAATCGAGATGGTCCCTGCCGATCACGATGGGGGCCGACACGATACCGTCCCTGACCAATTCGTTGAAGGCCACCCCTGCTCTAGCCCTCTCACCGTACCCGAGCCAGCATATCCTTGCCGGTAATCCTTGAAAATCAAAGGAACTTCGGGCTAACTCTATCCATCTTTTGAGATGCCCATCCTCCGGGAACAGTTTTAAAATTACTTCATCCGTACGGTAGATATCCTCGGGATCACCGGAGAGCGCCACCCATCTGAATGGACCCTTCCCCTCGCAGAACAAAGGCCGAACATAGGCGGGAACGAAACCGGGATAGGAAAAGGCATCCTTTACACCCCCGTCGTAGGCCATTTGTCTTATATTGTTCCCGTAATCGAAAGCTATTGCCCCCCTTTCTTTTAGCTGGAGGATGGCTCGCACGTGTTTCGATATGGATTGTATAGACAACGATAGGTATCTTTCAGGCTCGCGCTTCCTCAGATCCGCTGCCTCTTCTACATCATACGTTGCTGGAATATATCCGTTCAGTGGGTCATGCGCGGCAGTTTGATCCGTCACCACATCCACTAAGAAATTCCTTTTTACTAGTTTTGGAAATATTTCAGCGGCATTTCCCAGCAATCCGATAGAATGTGAGCTTCCTTTACCCCTATGCTCCTTGGCCAGTCTAATAGCGGTATCCAGATCATCAACCCGCTGATCCAGGTAATTTGTCCGTAGTCTCCGCTCGATCATTTCCGGGTCCGCTTCCACCGCAATACACACTCCGCCGTTGAGGGTCACTGCAAGTGGCTGGGCACCACCCATCTCTCCCAGACCCGCCGTTAGCACTATTTTTCCCTTCAAGTCTCCCGAAAAATGCTTCTTTGCCAGCGAGCCAAAGGTCTCGTAAGTACCCTGGAGAATACCCTGGGTCCCAATGTAGATCCACGAACCTGCGGTCATTTGACCATACATGATCAGACCCTTATCCTCGAGTTTGTTGAAATAACTCCTAGTAGCCCACTTGGGAACGAGATGAGAGTTTGCAATAAGCACCCTGGGAGCCCATTGGTGGGTCCTGAAAACCCCCACCGGTTTCCCGCTCTGCACCAGCAGGGTCTCATCATTCTCGAGAGTTCTAAGTGTGTGGATTATAGCTTCGAATGATTCCCAGTTCCTTGCGGCTTTGCCCGTTCCTCCGTACACAATTAGATTCTGCGGATCTCTTGCAACATCGGGATCGAGGTTGTTCATCAACATTCTCATGGGTGCTTCTGTCTGCCAGCTTTTACACGTGAGTTTATTTCCTGTGGGAGCTTTAATCTCTCTTGACATGATTTACATCCTCTAAAATAGCCTAAGTACTATGCAGAAGTACAAACTCAAGGGCCGAACGGTTCCGGGTCGGTGTAAAATGAAGACGCTACCTTTTCTTTCGCCAAAGTATAGAACTCATATCTTCTCCGATCTCTTTGCCGAACTTCCACAGCAGTTCCTTTCCATTCCTGCTGAGCTTGCTGGGCGTCACCACAGTCACTTTTACGTGTTGGTCGCCTCTTTGAGTGGTATGAATGTTGGGAACACCCTTTCCCCTGAGACGGAATATCGTTCCTGTCTGGGTACCTGGAGGTATCTTCATCTTGGCCTTGCCATCGATGGTAGGGACCTCGATCTCGGCACCCAAAGCAGCTTGAAGAATGGTTACTGTGGTTTCACAGAGTATCTCATCTCCGTGCCGCTCGAACTGGTCGTGTTCCAGAACGTATATCATCACGTAAAGATCACCCGGCGGACCGCCTCTGGAACCTGGTTCACCCATGCCCCGAATGCGCAAACGGGCCCCGTTCTCGACTCCTGGGGGCACCTTGACATAGACGGACCTCTGGGATTGATTTCTTCCCGAACCTTGGCAGTTATAACAAAGATTCTCAGGACTGATTCCCGTACCCTGGCAGTTCTCACAGATGACGAAACCGGCCATGCTTCCGTATGACTCCTGACGAACCTCTCCTCTACCATTACAATATCGACATGGTACTTGGGGGGCTCCTGGCCGAATTCCCGTTCCCTGGCAGATATTACATTCTGACATTATAGGAACATATATCTCCGTTTCGAGGCCGAATATACTCTCCTCAAAGGTGATCTCGAGATCATACCTGAGATCGGCACCCGGTTGGGGGCCCATACCGCTTGATTGAGGTGTTCCCTGCCGTGGAACTTGGCGAATATCATCATAAGGTCCAGGAGAAAAAACGTCCTCGGAAGTAGGGGGTGGCGGAGGTGCACTATAGGAGGACTTTGCAGGGGGTTCTTGACCACCACCACTGCCATAAGCAGGTCCATAATGGTCGTACTTATCCCTTTCCAATGGGTCCGAAAGAATATCAAAAGCCTCTTTTATCTTACGGAATTTGTCCGCCGCCGAGGGGTCATCTTTGTTGGCATCGGGGTGGTATTTTCTAGCCAGACGCCGGTATGCCTTCTTAACATCCGCCTGAGATGCATCATGATCAATTTCCAATAACTTATAATAATCAACTGGCAAAGATAATCACATCCATGGTTTCAATAATTACTGATTTCTGAATTATACGATTCAGGGGTACCTACGTTTTCACACGCATATTGTCAAGCTACGAATTTCGCAACATCTGACAATATAATATTATCACATGTAACCGATCGGAATACCAAATGGTTCCATATTTCTTGCCGATAAATAACATGGATTTATTTCAATGTTTCTATTTTATTGAGAATTTCCATATAATGTGTACCTGGCCAGTAATATTTTTCACATTCTGGACAGAACCAGTATGAATGCTGATGTTCATAAACGCCAGGAGGCACCTTGCCATTTATCTCATCCTTGGTAACCTCATCCAGTGATTGATTACAAACTGAACACCGACTCAAAACCAATTTTCTCTCAATTGAAATGCTTAAGATATTGAATTCCCGGTCCACCTCCCTAATCTGTTCGTCCCTTTGGAGGGACCTGATCAACAGTTTGGGAGAGCGGGCATTTTTTAGAAATGACCTATCTCTTGTAAGCAGTATCCTGGATTTATTAAGTGCAAGCTGGTCGATCATTATGTCATTTACATCGGGAGGATACAGAGTATCAAAGCCCAGGAACCGCAACCATTTACAGAGACTACCCAACATCCGATCACACATGAATCTCAGAGCCACTTCATTCATTTGGGGCACAACCAGAACCTGGTTTATAGCTACTGTCGTAAAGAATGATAGCTTAGAAGCATTCCGCCTTCCATAATAACGATTTCAGGATCCCGGAGATGGATCAGGTCAACGGGGGCCACTGCACTCTGGCCTCCCACAATAGAAGGTGCTTGCTTTCCACCCACAATAAAATTCCGAAAGAATATGGAGTAAGTATCGATATAACCCTTCCGGAGAAGCGATGATATAATAGTGGAACCACCTTCCACTAGTATCGAATTGATATTTTCTGAAAAGAGATCTAGAAATAGAGAATGCAGGTCCACCTTCCCTTCCTCGTTGGCCTCCACGCCCTTGATTATGATATTTCCCGTTTCTCTAGCTTTCAGCCTTTCCAGATTTTCTTCATTTCCCTTGACCACCGCGATTATCGTTTTAGTTGTTCCAGACAAAATTCGGCTCTCCGAGGGAATTTTCCCATTGGAATCCACTACTATGCGAACCGGATTTCTTATGGGTCCGGGACAGAATCCCGTTTTAACATATAGATGGGGATCATCCTTTATCACTGTGTTGATACCCACTAGAATGGCGTCCATCTCATTTCGGAGTCTATGAACTCTTTTAAAGTCTTCGATCGTAGATATTTTCAAACGTTTCCCGTCTCCGAGAGCGATCTTCCCATCCATGGACGAAGCTGTGTTTACAAATATATACGGCCGTTCGTGCTTCAGGTTTACAGCCTTGATTCTAGCCCTCAGCTCATCCATGTCCACAATATCATCCTTTCATTTAAGAATTCTACAACATCCGTCTAATGGCCTGATACCATCGAAATAATAAGGACTGGCGGAGTTTTATGATCCGTTCCTTATCCTTGGAATAGATATCCATACGCCGTTTTGTATCCTGAATATTTTTCTGCAACAGCAGAATGTCGCGATCGAGCATCTTCAACTTTACCTTGGCCTCCCGATTTCTGTATTCTATCAACAGGTTTCCACGGCCTGTGGATTTCTGGGGTTGCGCAAGATAAGCCTCCTTCCAGCGTTTCAACAATCCTCTCTGGATGGTCTTTACTTCTCCAAGGCCTACCAGGGTTTGCCTTTCATGGATTCGTTCCGGGCCTTTTGCCAATATTCTGGTTCTCCACTGGTTATATTCATCTCCGAACCATATTTCTTCAATCAAGAACTCGGAGATAACTGTGGCACCATCTTTATTCCCCCGAGGGATGTATATACCTTCGGGCCCGATCTCCATGAAATACCAGGGTGTGTAATCAGTAAGAGTTGCATAACGGAGAAATGAGTCTTCCATCTTTGGGAACCTTTTCTTGTATCTCACTAGAAAGTCCGGTAGACCCTGCGTAATGTCAATCCTTCCTTTCTTTTTTTTCTCTTCCGTGGTCCGTTTTGAAAACAGCACTCTGTCCTGAAGATACGTGTCCAAATTATGCTCCATATGATATAAATTGCAGAGGTTTACAAGGTCATCTTTAATCAGAAGAAGTTCTCGCGCTTGGCTTGATGTGATATTTTGTACTTTACTCCCTTCAAGGGTCGGGTTTGGCAATCGGATCTGGAAAATATCTGCCCCGGACTTATGAGCAAATCTTATGGTATTGGGGAGTTTATTCCAGTTAGACCCGGTCAATATTACATTTATACATATCTTCAAAGAGTATCCAGGATGATTTTCAATAAACTTTTTTAATATTTGAAGTGCAGTTGTGATGTTCTCCCAGGAACCATTATTTGCCTGGTGCGCATAATGAGTAACATTGTCGGGCCCGGAAATTGAGAATTCGAATCTATCCACATCCGCATCCAACATTTTCTTTATATCACTGCCAGAAAGCTTCATCCCGTTGGAAATGATAGATTTAGTAACCCCTTCACCCTTGATGGTATTCAACAGGTTGAACAACAATTCCTTGCCATAATGGCATGAAACACCTCCCACGAACCGGAAATCACGGACCCCCATCTCTGTCATTTGTTTTACAATATCCTTTAGCTCATCGTCGGTCAGGAATTCCGGTTTGTCGCTATCATTACTGCGATTGATAAAAAGGGAGTAAACGCCGTCATCCAGGGATTGTTCCGAAAGGTTTATCTCACTGACCAGGGCATGCATCTTTCCTCCTACCGCCCATTGGTAGAGATGCATCGTCAACTCTTCAAAGGAAATGGATAGCATTGTTTCACTTTTCTCAATTATTCGCTCGTTAAGCTAATGTAAGGGGGGTTTTAAATATTTTCCATCTATTTTAAAATCCTTGGATGTAATCGGTATCCGATTTTTCCAGGGGAAATAACATAATGAACTAGATTATTATACACGTTCATGCAACTCGAAGTAGAAATAAAGACAAGGCTTCGAGGATCCGAAAGGTCCGAAATACATGTTTTCCTCTCTAATCACGGCGCGGTACTACTGAGCGAGACCATTGAAAAAGACATCTATTTTAACTCACGACTGGTCGATTTCAGAAAGACTGACGAAGCACTGCGTCTGAGGAGAACTCGAGCTATAAGCGATTTGAACGATGGGGAAATGGACCTACTTTTTCTAACATACAAGGGCCCGAAGATAGACGAAAACTCAAAGACTAGACGGGAGATCAATATCGAGTTAGATAAAGATCAGGCTAAGTCTTTAACGGAAATATTTAAGTCACTGGGATTTCATAAAAGCGGTATGGTGATAAAGACCCGGACCCAGATGTCATACAATGGATTCGTCATTTGTCTTGACATCGTGGAAGGATTAGGCGATTTCATGGAAATTGAGAAGATCGTCAGTGATGGGGAGCTTTTAGAGGGAATAGTAGAGAAAATGAAATCTCTGCTGCCCGGTACTGAGGAGAAAGAATGGATACGGGAATCCTATCTCGAGATGTGTGTAAAAGGAGGGAAATGATTGTTGGGGAAAAATATTATGGTTCATGTAATAGTTATCTTTCAGTTATTGCTGATAATTACATTCCCATCCAATCTGGCCGAAAGTAAGGCATCATGGTGTGGTTTTCAAACTAGATCCGACCTCAATATTACTGTCAATGGTTCAGAACCGGAACTTCCGCCTGTACCCCGTGCCGGAAAGGACCTGACAGTACAAATTAACGAACCCATGCAATTCAATTTATCAGGCTTAATCGATGATAAAGGAATCGTGAATTATTCCTGGACATTCGAATATTTGGGAAACGAGATACATTTATTCGGACCCGCACCCGAGTTTATATTCAAAGAGATCGGATATTATGAAGTAAATCTCACCGTAACTGACCGTGAGGGGAACAAGAGCTATGGTCAAATGAAAGTGACAGTAGAGAATTATAAGGAAAAAGTAAGGTTGGCGACAATTCTCGGAATAGGATTCGCTGGTATTAGTTTTCTGGGATTGATGGTATGGTCGTTCATTCTTGAGATAAAAGAAAAGCGTATCGGTAGGAAGAAGGACAGATCAAATTAGGAAGGGATTTGCTTATCTATCGATTAAGATGGTGCATAAGCGTTTTCCGGAATTCGAACCGGAAAACCAATTAGGAAACTTTCTTACAGTATTTGGATAATATATTATTGTATTATAGCTACTTGGGATATCGAATCCACTGAACCCAATTAAATCGAAATCTCAGAGACCTCGTAAACGTAAGACAACGTCTCTGAAATGAATCTCAATTTCCCCCCTATTTCAATTTGTATGGACTTTTCACTGCTTGTATTAAAAATTGATTCCAACTCACCCATAATGCCAATTCCCTGCTCGTTCACTCCCAGCCGTAGAACTTGATGTCCACTTTCATTTAGGATGAAATACCCCGTAAGCGTAATGTTAAGATCACCGTAAATGTTTTTTCTATCCGGCATCCCTCCTACAAATCCTTTCAGGCCCGTTTTGGCATCCCGATAAAGGTATGGCGATTCCTGAATCTGATCGATATTGATATTCTCCGTTGGGGCTTTTTCGATAAGCTCAATGAAAAAAGAAGTCATTTCAAGACCAAAGGTCTTTTCATTCTCTGTGAGTCTTCCCCTGACTTTCACAAGATCCCTGCGATCCATTCCGGATATATTAGAACCATCAGTGACGCTTACCTTCAATGTTCTGCCGCCGGTTTCTACCCTGTCCGAAAGAGTTATACTCGGAAAGATCGGATTGGGCTGGTACAGCACGTAACCTGTGATGTTGACCGGAAAAAACATAAACTCTCTTCGGTTGCTGGATAGAGATTCGAATGCTCTTCTGATGCCCAGTTCTTTCGATTCCCAAAACCCTTCCAATGAAATTGATTCGATCATATATGTCTGGAGAGACACCTCGTCGCGGGAACCGTCGATGAATGTGGTGAAGTTCACTTCTGACCCAATGGAAATGCGTTGGTCGATCTCGTAAATATACCAATCGACCTCGTACCTGCTTAAGGGATCGAACACCCTGGCCTTAACGAAGAAGTCCTTTTCCTCCAAATCAGAAACCACTCCCCTGGTTTGTATATATTCCCCTTTCCACGCGTTAATAGTTTCCAGAGCTATCGTTTTTCCCACAACGGTTCCCGTTTTTTTTATAAGAGAGGCCCTTGCTACCTGAAGTTCGAATCCATTATTTATCTTAACGATCTTTCCTGTTGCCTCCAGCCGGTCACCAGTGGACATGTCCAATCGGCCAGTTTCAACCACAACGGGCACAATAACGCCGCTTCCAGCCAGTTTGATCACGGTTTCCCCTCTTTCCGTGAAATAATACTCACAGACAACGCCGTCAACTACCACGGTTTCCCCTTCGTGGTCCTCGATATGGTTCAGACTTACAGCACCAGGTTTTGCCATCATCGCTAGAATCTGCAGTAAAGCTATTCCAATTATCGAGAACAACACTGCAAGGGCTGTGAACGAAAACTTCAATCTCAAACCGATCACCCAAAAACGAAGCGCCGAGGGAGGGATTCGAACCCTCGAGGTGACAAGCACCACGGGCTTTCGGGTAAGACGGATTGCGTTCATCTCCAGGCCCGCGCCTTACCTGGCTGAGCTACCTCGGCAATATAATCAGCTATGCTGGGGATTTCCCAGATCCACTGATTTCCACATTGAAATCTTGTTGTTTTATTTATGTTTTGCTGTTGAGTTAATCTTTATCTTCCGGGGGAGGAAACGAACATAGAACGAAGTATGAAGAATGAAGAATAGTGAAAATATAAGACTGATTGTCAGGCCATAAAATATTTAATTCTGACAGATGAATGAAAATACTCATATAATCATTAATATAATGACAGAATACTTTTTCGTACGTTCAATCCTGAGGAAGTTATAACATGCCCCCGGAATCTTTGGTTCTCCCTCCAGTCCAGTACCCTGATGACGATCAGGAAAAAGCCAAAAGGCATCAGGTACTATGGAAATACAACACAAATAAACCCATAAGCTGCGTGACGATCTCATCTTTGGGCAACAGAATCGCCATGGGTGGGGAGGATCATTATCTCTATTACTTCGACAAGGAAAAAGAACTCCTCTGGGATTACAACTGTCTTTCCCCGGTGACCTGCATTGCTATGAGTGAATCCGGGAACAATATTGCCGTAGGTACCGACAAACATGTTCTTCTGTTGAATGCAAAAGGTGAACTGGTATGGGAGAACAAGATAGGCACGAAAGTAACCTCGCTCATTATGACAAATTCCGGGGACCTCATTGGGGCAGGGTGCACCGGTCATAAGATTATTTTCTATGATCGTGTAGGTAATATCGTGAAACAGCATCGAACTGTTGCCAAAGTTTCTAGACTATGCAAGTCGGACGATGATCAATATTTTATAGCCGCATCCGAAGCCACCATAATGCTATTTGACCGAAGACCGGAATTGATCTGGAATTACAAGACTCAATGGAACATTCAGGCGGTTACGATATCCGGACTCGGTGAAATTATTGTGGTAGGGGCAATGACCTCCATATATTGTCTCAATAACCGACGCGATCTACTCTGGAAACACACTGGTAAGAATCTCGCGGATACTATCGAGGTATCACGATCAAAGGATTACATTCTTATTGGTGGCAGGGATGGTATCCTTTCCAGCTACAATGTTATGGGAAATCTGATCTGGCAGTACAAGACAGGGAGCGTTAAGGCAACAGCGAAGAAACTGGTGACCAAGGGTGTTACCACAACACAGATTAACGAAACTGGTCAACACATAGCCGTGGGCTCCGTGAACAAGAATGCGTATTTTCTTTCGAGGAACCAGGAGCTTCTCTACAAGTTTGAAGGAGATGACGAGATAACCGGGCTCGCCATGAGCAAAGTTGGAGCGACTATGGCAATCGTAGCCGGAAACACGATCCACTTGATTGAGAATGTGGGATTATATCCTTTACTTTTCGACCAGATGTCTCAAAAGATAAAGGAAGCCCACAATCACCGTATTGATGTCTCCAAACCGATGGAGAGATACAGGTCGTCACAGGATGAATACAAGAAAGGCAATTACGAGAAGGCATCGGCTTATCTGATATCGGTGATAAAACAGATCGATATCCAGCAGAATGTAGGTATAAAGGAATTGCTTTCAAAGGTCACCTTCAACATGGCGAAGGCCGAGGTAGCCGATAAGGACCTTACATCGGTCAAGGAAATGCTGGCCCGTGCGAAGGAAATATACAAGAAGGGTAACTTTTATCGGGCAGTCGCCTCCTTTCATAATGTTATAGATAGATTGGAGAGCATGAACAGGGAAGAAACCCCACCTCCAAAAGAGGTGCCTCCACCAGAAAGGACCCCTTCCAGCGTTCCCCGAATGAAACCTGAAGCACCCAAACAGAAAGAAGTCCCTTTACCAGCACCTAGGGATCGCGTCGTAACGAAACGCGAGGTTGTTCCGCCTCCACTACAAAAAGAAAGAGTTGCCAATCGACCTTCTGCTGCCGAGATATTGAAGAGGGACAATCTGATGAGAGAGGTGATGGTGATGCTTGAAAACTTCGAGAGAAGAATCACTTCACTGCACGGCGATGGTATGAATGTAAACTCTCTAGAGGAAGTGGCAAAGGAGGCAAGAATCGTTTTTAATAATGGGGAATATCAGAAAGCCGCCGATTTCATCAAGCTTGGTGAAAAGGAAGCTGCATTATTCCTTAAACGCGGGGAGAAGAAAAAGGCTTTGGATCTCCTCAGTAATATTACCGTGAAAATGACGAATGCGAACTCCAAGGGTATTGATATTACTGAATGCGAGCTAATTATGGCCAAGGGCGTAAAGGCTTTCGAGAACGATATGTTTGCAGAGAGCATAGCAATCATCGAAAAGCTGGGTGCGGATATCGAGCGAATGATCCAGAGATCTTCACCGAGATATGGGAACGTGCGGCAGCTTATAAAGCAGGTTTCAGACGAGATAAAGTTGTTAAAAAATGCAGGGATGAACACTATTGACCTCGAGGATATGATCGATGACTGCTGGGTTCATCTCGATTCCGATATCCCCTTCGTTGAATCCCTTGTCAAGGAAGCAAACGAGAAGATAAACCTATTAAAGGACCAGCACGAGGGGATAATGGAGGAGTTCAGGGAATCGCTCTCACGTATCGAGGCCCTGGAACACAAAGGATACAACACCACCAAGGTTCAGGGTACTTATCAGGACGCTCTGATAGTCCTCTACAGTGGTAATCTGAAGAAAGCCCTCGAGCACCTGGATCAACTGAGGGATGAACTGGACGAACTGGAGCAGGAGGGTGGGTCGGACGAAGGGCTGAGCGTAAAGGTCAAGGCCCTGTCTGACAGTCTTAAAGAGAGGATCGCACACCTACAGGACGAGATCATAATGAAGAACGAGGAACTTTCCAAAAAAGAACACCAGATATCCGAGTTCTACATCACAATCAGGGAGATGGAGGAGAGGATGGCGGAGATGGAAAAGAAAGCAGAGGCCCTTAAAGACTGTCCAAGCTGCTCTCACCCAAGTTCGACTGGCAGCAAATTCTGTGGAGAATGCGGTTTCCGTTTCGAGATGAACTGTCCAAGCTGTGACACGATTATTCCCGAGGGTTTCCTTTTCTGTGGTAAATGCGGTACAAAGATCGAGTGAGAATTTTTTTTAATACTGTATAAACGGTACTCTGCGAATTTATATGTTCTTGTCCCCAAATGTGAATGAGTGTCCGATATAAGAAAATCAGGACTAAAATGTCGGAGTATCGCAAATTAGGGATAATATACCTATAGAGTTTCATATCCATTATTGATTATGCTACTCTCGATATGACTTCCGGAGTTATGCCCTTTTCGGTTGTGATGGAATAGGTCATTATAGCCGCCTTTCCGGGATAGTTCCTAACTTTCCTGATAATAAGACGCGTCTCGTATTCGGTACCCACCGTTATCAGATTCATCTCTATGACGATATCGGCAATGGCGTCGAGAGCGTTCTCGGTCTTCCTGTCGTGCATGTCGGCCGTGAGCGTAATGAGGGCCAGTCCCTTGTTATAATAGGTATGGGCCTTGATGGTCCTCATTGCTGAAATGACCTTTGAGGGGGAATAGTTCTCGAGAAAAAAGTCAAGCGAATCCACCACGACGCGAAAAGGAGGCGACATGTCCGAGATTGTGTAGCTCACATCTCTGAGAAAGTTTGTTTCCTCTCGTTCTTCCGACCTTGAGGCGTCGATCAATCTCAACAGGTCCGATACCGTGAGACCGTCCCTCTTTAATTTAGATATCTCCAGTTCTCTGGCCAGCACCCTGTCAAAATACGATGAAGCAATGTCAAGAATATCCAGGTTGGTTGACCAGCCGTACTGCTTTATGACACGTATGACGTCCTCGAGACGCTCGTCCGTGGAAATATACAGAACGCTTTCCAGGGTTTCCGCACCGGAAGTGAACTGTTTTGCGAACAGGTCCATTCCAGCTCCCGGTGCGCCCTTTACGAGGATCGTGAACCCTGCGGGAACCCCGCCATCAATGAGGATGCGATCGACCTTTGGGATCCCGATACTTAAACTAGCCATTGTCTCACCTTATTTCAGACCTTTTTACGGAGGTCCACCGTCTCGTCGCAGGTCATCTGGAGCATTTCTTCCAGGTCCCTTGGCAAACCCCTTCCGACGACAAGCATTATCGAAAAGATATCTCTAGCCCGCAGTCGATTTATGAACACGTGGAGAAACTCTTTCAAAATTTTATCCCTGTTGTATATCCCCAGTGCGTTGACCGAATCAAGGAACAGGAATTTCTGCGGGGCTGCTATCTGCCGGAATGCCCAATCCACCTTCAGGAGAACGGTTTCCAGCATGGTGGGGCTCTCAAGGTTCACTACCTGTTTTGAAGCCATGGAGGCACCACCTACCATATAGGATATGCAGTCAATGAAATAGGTATCGGCGATTCGAATTTTCTGAGCGAGCAGCTTGTTCATTATGGCTCTCGCCGGTCTTGTTATTGTGACGTATCCCCCTCCCATTTCCCTCTGTTCAGTTGTGTAAAAAAGCGTATTGGTTATAGCGGGGAAGTATTGATCCGTATCGACAAAGAGAGCTGTGATCGAATAATCGGGCATCATGTTGAACTGATCTATGAGTTTATTCTCGAATTCGCTCATCTACTCACCTGAAAGTCCCCATTTCAGCAGCGGGACCATTAACGCCCCTTCCGTTGAAAGGTCCATCACATATTTTGCCCTGGAATGGGCCGTTCCTCGCATCTTTATGATCTGGATGGTTCTCATCATATTACCCATTCTCTCAACATCCTCCTGCAGTATGATCCCGTCAGACACCGCTTCTTCCACATCATAGGTGGAATAACGACCGGCGGATCCCGCCAACTCGGATATTAAAAGGGTGGTTACTCCGAAATGGGTGAACATCCGGGATAAGTTGAAAACCAGTTCTCTTATTTTACTGGGCTGGGCGAGCCTGGAACATATTGCGGTGATGGAATCTATTACTGCTCTTTTTATATGTAGAGCTCTCACAGTGTCGATCAGGGCCCAGAGAAGCGTATCGATATCCTCGATGGTCCGGTCCTCGCCCAATAGTCCAAGCCGATTGTACAGGAGAGATACGTCAATTATGAACAATTTGTTCTCTTCGATCAGATTTTCTGTGAAGAAACTAAATGCTCTCATGTTCTCAAGAAGCTTTTCATAGGGTTCCGTAACGGAGAAATATACACCGTTTTCACCCCTTGCGGCCCCATATGTAAGATACTCGATCCCAAGTGTCGTCTTTCCAGTGCCACAGGCTCCTGACAGGAGAACGACATTGCCCTCCGGAATCCCGCCATTTAAAGCTGCATCTAATCCCTCGATTCCCGTTACACATCTTTTTCTGGCAGGCATGCACCGGTTGATTAAGGTGCTTGTTTAAAAATTTAACTATATGAATCACGTACAGATAATCTGATTAGAACAATATGCCGGGTAACCCCATATAATCTCGAATGAATCTACTTCGAAAATTTGGGATTTCGAATTAAAAGAGTGTATCAATATTTATATATATAAATAAGATAATATCATAATGAATTTTATTCCAGTAAAGGAAAATCCAGGTGTTGCCAATGATTGATAATGGAAGACCGTTAAAAAAATTCATGATAGTAGGTGCTATAATATTGTTATTGTGTTCAACTCTTTTGTCCGGCAAGGGCGTCTTTGAGATGAGCACCGATTCACTCATCATACGGGATGAGGAAATGGCGAAGAAGTCGACCAGAGGGAAATATGACCTTGAGGATGTAAAGGAAGCCATTGAGAGAGGGTTGACTTACCTGAACGACACGAAACTTCCGGACGGTGCCTGGTACCAATCAGGTTGGTACGGGAAGAACACCAATATGGTGGGGAGTTGTCTTAGGGCTTTTGTCGATTACAATGCAACCGATCCCAGGTGGCAGGATGCTATCGAAGGCGGTGTACGCTTCCTTAGGTACGTGTGGCATGATCCGGCGGATTATCCTGCAGGCTCACAGAGGGACAATAATGGAGGGGCTTTGTGGAACGACCGATTTGCACCTAACGGTTATTCTCACGGAAAAATGTATTCACAGGGCTCGGCAACCTCTGCACTCATCGATTACTATTTCCATACTCAAGATATATCGCTCCTGCCATACATCAACGAGTCCGTTGCCCTTATCGTTCGGGCCCAGAACACACCCCGCAGACCAAATACAATGAACGGCCCACGCTCTGAGGGAGGGTGGAGGTACACCCCGGATTATCGTGGATCGGACACTTCTCTATCGGGCTGGAACATTCATGCCATCGTGCTTGCAGAGTCTTCAGGTATATATGACGTACCCGATGATGCTTTTGAATATTCCGTGAAATGGCTGAAAAGCGTTTCCAGCGGAAGCGGTTTCGGTTACAGCAGTCGTTCAACCCGCGACGCGAACACTGCAGTCGGTCTTTATTGCATGTACCTTTTAGGCCAGGGCGAAACCCCGGAGGCTCAGGGTGCATTACGATCAGTCTTGAACTGGGGGCCCCGATACCGTGTTTCCAGTTTCTACTTCACCTATCACGCCACCATTGCCATGTATCTCGTCGGGGGCGAAGAGTGGAAGAACTGGAATGAGGAAATTCAAACCGCACTTCTGGATAGCCAGAACCAGGATGGTAGTTGGAACGGTGATTACGGGATTGTGTGGGGTACCGCAATGGCCATCGCCTGCTTGAATCTTGGTATAAGTCGACCCAACGAGGTCGCTCTTTCCCCTCAGAAAGACCCGGTGACGGGTGAGGAGGAACCCATGGTGAAACTGGTAGAGCCCGAACATACGGTGACCTACAACATCTCTGTGGGCTCCGAACTGGGTTTTGTGGAGAATCCACTTTCCAAACCTTACCAGGAAGCTGATACCGTCGAGCTGACTATAACTGAACCATTACCGGGGTGGTCTGCCGAGCTGGAAACACCAAACACACCGGACGACGGGCTGACTCAGCCGGATGGCAGTAAGTTGTGGTGGGTGGAATTAGAAATGAAGGAAATGACCAACATCACACTGAAAGTAACAGCCCCGCCTCTAGGTCGTATGAGCGAGCCCTGCGTTGTCAACGTGATCGCGAAACTGGAGAACGAATACGGTGTTACCCAGTCAAAGATAGCAACCATTTCGATCCTTGATATCGACGTGGACTTCAACCTGGAATTCCTCGCCGACCGTGATGAGTTCACCGGTAACAAGATCGGGGATATTGCACCGGGAGAACGGAAGGTTTTCCAGGCCGTGCTCAACAACAAGGGTAACGTGAATGACACTTACGACATCAGTCTGGTATCGCCGTCAAACTGGA
>Ga0187827_10000840_pt1 | contig 46645 bp, 27 predicted proteins | sample ETNtaG_39_FD_167969 | JGI IMG/M metagenome (GOLD analysis project Ga0187827, IMG submission 167969) | Marine microbial and viral communities from oxygen minimum zone, Eastern Pacific Ocean - ETNP2014_SV_150_PacBio MetaG (Illumina Assembly) | ecosystem: Environmental > Aquatic > Marine > Hypoxic...
AAGCATCAGCAGTCAGAAGCCTACGCCGATCCCAAAGACAAGCCGCGGGGGCCAATGTATGCGGAGCCGGACGAAGAATGGCCGCCGCAAGAGTTCGTGAAACGAGAGGGACAACATTCTCAGTACAGACGCTCCCACTCCCCGCCGGCTGAGACATGGCGCGACCGCTATGAGACGCAGGACATCGCCGATATCGTCAAACCCCAGGCGGATGACTATGTTGTCGCAACCGGGGTTCAGATGCACCGGATGCTCAAGGACAGAAAGATCCTGCATCTGTTCTATGCGGGCTTCGCCACCAACATGTGCGTCCAATATCGGGACTACGGCATCCGCGCTATGAACCAGCGTGGCTACAACATTATCCTGCTGAGAGACTGCACAACCGGCGTCGAGGACCACGATACGGTTGATGAATTACTATTGACCCGTGCGGCCGTTCGGGAAATCGAAACACAGTACGCTTTTTCCGCCGCATCAGAGGACTTCCGTGCCGCGTGCCATCCATAGGAGGAGGCCTGTCGAACGATGAGTTTCAGAACTACTGTCATAGTTTGCCTGCTTGTCTTGACTGCATGCCGGGCAAATGCCGAAAACCTTCTGACAAACGGCGGTTTTGAAGAAGGGAAGAAAGGACCCGAAGGCTGGATGTTTGTCGTATGGTCGAGCAGGCCATCCAGGGGGGCCTTTGAATGGACTTCGGACTCAAAAACTGGCAATCGAGCGGCGGTGCTCAAAGGACTGGAGAACGCCGGAAAGGAAGCTGTCCGCGGGCTCATCTATCATCGGCCGGTGAAAGTCAAAGAAGGGCTCCATCAGCTCAGCGGCTGGTACCGCAGCAGCGGGTACTGCCGGCCCCACCTGCAAGTTCATCTCTACAAACAGGACTTCGCTCTCAAGCAGTTCGGAACACCGGCCGAAAAAATCTATCGGCATCTTGCACCTTCGGCAGATTGGTCGCCTTTCAAGGTTGATATCAACGTCAAGCCGGGAGTCCGACAGGCTCACGTTTTCTTGCGGGCATCGGATATTGGAACAGTCTCTTGGGATGACGTGTCTCTCGTGCGCGTGGATAACCCGCTCAGCGTTCGCATCTTCCCAGCCGATTACGGAAGGCAAAATGCCGTGTCGCTGATTCCGGGTGTGCCGAACTTCATCCGCTTCATGCTTATGGGTGACCGGAGCCGAATTCGTGATTCCGTGCAACTGCTCCTCGATCTGCCTGAAGGCGCCGGAGACTTTGGCCTGCTCGGCAAAGCCGTTCCCGTTACGCGAGAGAAGCCCTATCGCCGCTTCCGAATTGCGGTACCGGATGAAGTCCTCGCACGGCTGCGCAAGACCGTTTCGGGCTGTTCCGTGACCGTCTGGCTCGATGCGACAGGACTGGATGGGGCAAGCAGCCTCTATTGCACGCCGGTAGTCGATGGCAAGCAGTTGCCCGAAAGGCGTGTCGCGCTGAAAGTCCTGCCGCGGTTACCAGAAATCTCGCCGCCGAAACGTTTCCATTCGTTCTTTTGCTGGGGCCTGTTTAACGACGTGCCCGAAAAGCTCTGGCCGGCTGCTTACAGCATGGTGCGAGGCATGGGCGTCGATCACCTTCTCGCCCGGAAAGAGCCAAAAGGCTGGCCCGCTTACCTGGAGAATGGAATACGCCGGGACGGGGGCACCCTCTGGGCAAATATCCCGTGGAGCTTCGTCAAGATGCAGAGGAAGAAGGCATGGGAGACCGGCATTACAGGCACGAAGACGGCTCTCTCCGAGCTGTCCGGTGACCATTACCAGCAGATGGCGGCGAAGGTGGACGGCGTATTCTGGGACTATGAGCCGGCCAACGGGATGCGCAATCCGCTCTGGGATGACCCGGCGACCGTCGCAGCTTTTGCCAGCCGAGCGGGCCTCAAACCGGACGAAGTCACAGAAGATCGGCTGAAGGGAGAATTGCGGGAGAAGTTCATGAAGTTTCGCACCTGGCAGCTCGCGCAGGTGTTGCGGCTGTGGGCTGAACACGTCAGGAGCATTGGCCCGGAGCTCGACATCGCTGTCTGCCAGGGCTCAGGGATGCCGCCGGACCGCGCGGTTGATTACCAGGCATACAACAACATCCCGGACCTGATCCATCTGCCGATGATTTACACGGCCAGTGCGATGGCCTTTGCCAACAACGTCGAAGGAATGAGGAGCTACCTGCCCAAGGCGAAGATTTTCCCCATGACGAGCACCAGCATGGTGGCTGACAGCGGATGGATGGCCGCGAAGATGCCGAGAAGGATTTACTTTGACTGGGTGTCGGCCGCGCTCCTGGGCTGTATGGGTTGCTCCCACTGGCCGGGCCCGCATCGGGGGTTCGATATGGAGTACATTTGGGAGGTCTCGCAGGCGACGCATCACATCAGCCTGGTTGAAGACTTTCTATTCGACGGCGTTCGGAATCCCGCAGGAGTTGAGGTGCGACCTCTGCCCGAATCCGAAGCGCGCATCCGGACCGCCAAAGGAGAACTCGTCATCCAGTCCCCGCAGTGGGACCGTCATGCGCGAAGTTACACCCACCGGCTGGAAGACAGGAGCCTGGTTTCCGTCTGCAACATGCACGGCGAGAAGCCGGCGTTCGTGGAAGTAAGCGTCCGGGATGCAACTGGAGATAGCTGGCGCGTTCGCGACCCGGTAAGTGATGCCGTTCTCGTACCCGATAAGACCCACACCGTGTGGCCGGCAGCGCGCCTCAAGCGGGGATTCCTTTTTGAGGTTCCCTCTCAAACTCTCGGCATGTTCGTCATCGAGCCGGGCACGGGAAAGAAGGCACCGGCAAAGCTGATTCACGAAAGTGAAATCAGGCGCCGATTCAAGGTCATCCGAGACCGAGCCCAGGCGGCTGGAACGGCAGCCATGCTGCGAGAGGGGAATCTTGAAATTAACTGGGCAGATCTTGACGGTGACGGATCGGCCGAGATACGTATGGCTTCGAGCCATCACGAAATCGCTCTGGGATCCTCAGGCAATCTCTGGAGCTGGAAGCCTCGTGGTCTCGGCGCGGATCTGGTCAGCCGATTCGACGTAGGCGGCGCATGCCAGGACCAATTCTGGTGGCCTGAGGCTGCCCGCTCTTCAGACGACAAGCGTTCGGAGTACCAATTGGTCACCCGCGAGATCAAAGGTGGCCGTGCCACCGTTGTCTTCCGGCGCCAGCTTTCCCACTGGGCTCTCGGAGGACTGGTCGTTGAGAAAGCCTATTCTCTCAGAGACGCATCCCCTGCCATCGAAGTGCGAGTCACCTTCCGCAACGAGTCGCCGAAGCCGCAGGAGGTCAGCTACTGGTCGCACAACTGTTTCTCCATTGGACCCACCCCGGCGCTCGGACTGACCACCGAAAAAGGACTGCACCTCTGGTCCGGCGACCAGCAGCCACGGGAAATCTGGTCCCCTCGGCACAACCTGCCTGCTGAACAGCGAAATCTTGTTCGGGTATCAAAAATGCCGGCCCTGCGCGGACCGACATTTCTCCTGGGCGACCGGGCTGGCCCGCACATCAAAATCACCACCGAATTCAACAGCCTCTTGCAGGTTTATCGCTGGTGGGACGGAACCCGCCGCGGTCGATACACCATGGAATGGATGTACCAGAAACAGAAGCTCGCAAGCAACCACACCTGGACTACTCGCTTCCTTCTCGAAGCAAGAAACGTGGAGAAGGCCACGGGCAATTAGCATTGCTGCGTCAGAACCCAGAACAAGCGCGATTCATCACACACTGTCCGTGGTCAAGAGCTTCGACGTAAGTCGAGAGGCAGTTCAAGTGAAAGAGCTCTTTACGCCTTCGGCGTAGAAGATTCGGAAGCAGCATTACCCGCCCGCCCAATTGGGCTCAGGCACGTCCTCTGGAATAGAGATGGGGTAAGTGCCGCTTTCGTTGATGGTTTCGAGCATGGCACGATAGTTCTCGATCGGCGTCTTGACGATGATGCTGTGGCTCGTGCCCATGAGCAAGCCGCCGCCGGGCGCGCAGTGCTTCAGGGTAAAACGGGCCTCGTGCCGAACATCTTCGGGCGTGCCGCGGCAGAGCGTGTCGGTCGAGACACCACCCCATAGTGACAATCGACCCCGAAACTCCTCCTTGATCTCGTGGATGCGCTCGATGGGCTGGATGGACTGGTACGCATCGATACCCGCATCCACCATCTGGTCGAGGATGACCCGATTGTTGCCACAGGAGTGGAACAGGCAGGGCAGGCCGAATTCGTGGATGATTTCGCAGCGGCGCTTCAGGCCGGGATAGTAAACTCTGGCGAAAGTTTTTGGTGAGACAAATGGGCCGCTGTTGTAGCCGTAGTCCGAGCCGATGGCGACGCCGTCCACACCGGCCTTCACGAATGGCTCGAGCACCCTCGTCAGGCCCTCGGCAGCCCTTAGTTCCTGCTCACGAACCCCATCCGGGTCTTCGGCGACTTTTATGAAACGTTCTTCCGACCAGCCGCTAATGTAGCCCAGTCCGCGAAATCGGCCGGGCCGGCAGAAGATAAAATGAGTGTCGCCGAGCTTTTCCACGACGTAATTCACGAGCTCCATTTCAGATTCGTCCGGCTCGGCGGGCAATTCAAACTCGGACGGTGGAGCCGGCTTGTTGCCGGGCTTGTGCAGGCCGATGTCTTCAGTCTGATGCGAATACTTGAGGATGTTGCCGCGCTCGTCTTCCCAGGTGTCATCGTCGAGCTGTTTTGGTTTGCGAAAGATATAGTCCTTGTGCGGTACCGCGTTCACCGGGACCATGTCGATGCCGAGCGCCAGCGTCACGTCAACGATGTCCCGTTTCATGCTTTCGACCGCTTCGTCGCGGCGCCCGTCCCACAGGGCCTCGTGATAGCGCCTCTTAGCCCGCCAATAGCTCTGCCGGCCCAACGCCTGATCGATCACGGAATGGTCCGTTGCGAATTCACCGGTCGGCACCCGATCCGGCTCCTCGAATCGCAATGATGATTTCACACGCTCTTTGGGTGTCATGAGGTAATTCTCTCTGTTCCAGGTATGTAGATGGACGGCGAAAAGTGCCTCTGAGGGCCTACGGAAAACCGTGAAGGAAATCGAATATGCACGAAGGAATTCAGATTTGCACGCGGGAAATGACTACTACTCCACAAGTGACCGGATGAGGGCCAGATCGAGCTTTCCTTTCGCTCCCCAGCCTGCCTTGCCCTTTGGGATCACCGGGCGGAACTGCTCGTAGAGCTCGTATGCATTTTCCTGGAATTCTTCGACCGTGAACGATTCAGCCAGCTCGGTCATTGCCTTGCGTGCTGCATCCAGGTGGTCGCCGAACTTGCTGGCGATGTAGCGATCAACGCTCGCGGGATCGATGGGCTTGTCCTTGATGACGGCACGGATACCGTCCTCGGTGTTCTTTGCGGGTAGCGGGCGCCCGCAGATTTCGACCCAGAATTCCTCGCCCAGTCCGACCTTCTTCGGCGGGCCGCCGTCCGGGCCTTTCGGCTGACCGTAGATGCCGAGCATGCGGCCTTTGGTCTGCGCATTCAGGCCGGCAAGACATTTTCCTAATGTCAGCGACGCGTCTTCGTCGTAGCCCAGCCTTTCTGCTGCGACGGCGCCCCAGAGAGTCAGAACCGGCGCGCGGTTGATGAGGATGTCTTCCATGGGAATGCTCCTTTCCTGTGATGCTGCTCGCTGTCCCTCTGAAAAACTGTCCTGCAAAGCGTAGTAATGATCGGTCAGTTCCTCGACCGTGTTCATCCATTCAAGCAGTGTCGACAGAAGGTCTTCGCTAATGCCCTCCTTCGCCTTGATGCTCAACCAGCGATGATAGCCGCGATTCCTTCCCTCCTCTCTGAAACGGGGAACGCTCAAAGTCACGTTAATGACCTTCTGTCTCACGTGCACGGTGTATCTGCCGAACTCTCGATAGCGGCCGTGGGGGCCGTGGAGATTCCATTCGAGCTCCCAGCCGGTCCGCTCCAACTGTTCGGTCATGATGGAAACGAACTGCGCCAGAACAGGTCGAACCACGTCAGACGCCCGGCTGAGTGTCCAGTCGGGGCCAACCTGGATTGGAGAAGGTTCTTCGTAGTAGGGGAGGAACGTGGTCTGCTTTGTTTTGGCGAGGGGGACATCCAGTGGCCGTCCGGGCGCCGGGCAGGTCATCCGATCCGGTTTATCGAAACGGAAGCCCAGTTTGTGGCGCTCGATGACCGACTTCCGAGCTTCATCCACTGGAACTTTTCGCCGCCAACGTGCAGGGATGTGCTTATCGGCGGGAGCGGCATCAAAGCCGGCGAATTCGCCATTCTCGAGACGGGGCAGGATCACCTGGAGTTTCTGCCCTCTGCGAGTTGGCGTAAAGGCCTCGTGATATTCCCGCCACAAATCGGCGGAGACGAGCCTGACCGGATTCATCTCAACATCGGGAACTTCGCAGGCTGCGATTCGGCCATCCTTCAGCAATTGGCCGAGCATGGTCGCGGCGTCACCATCGACTATCTCCTGCACCACGGAAACTGATGCGGGCGGATCTCCCAAGTCTCGTATCGCACTCGCCAACTCGTCAGACGAACGGGCTCGGCTTGCCTCTGACCGATGGAGCAATCGCAATTCGACTCGTTCGATGGCACGTGAATCCAGCAGGTCTGCCATCTGTTCCTCGTTCAGCACCTGCTGCAAGACCTGGCGGTGAACGCGCAGGAGATTGGCCCGGCGATCTCGTCCCATCTGGTAATCGCCGCGATACATGTCCTTGACCAGCATCGAATGCGTAAACGGTGAAGGCGATTCAACCTGTTTGTAGATCATCTCCGCTTCGCCGGAGTGAATACTGTTCAGGAGCTTCTTCAGCCCGGGCACATCGAGCGCCTCTTCGAGGTAGACTCGCAGGACCTCCGCGATTACCGGGTAATCCCTGCGTTTCATGGTTGCTTCAAAGAGCTCACCGGCCCGGTAATTCTGCAGCCAGAAGGGGACCCGTTTTCCGCCGTAAGCCCGCAGTATCTGGAAAGAGTTTTCGGCTACTTCACGGAAGGTAGAGCCGAAAATCCCGCCGTCGTCCGCGGCCTGAACGGCAAGCTTCTCGACTGTGTCGCTGGTCACCAGACTCAGCATTTCCTCTGCATGAACGACCGTCAGTTGCCTGGCTGTGTTTTTCTGAAGGGTCAGCAAGAGAAGGTCGTTCGTGGCCGCTGCGGACCAGTTCTCGTGCCTGTCGTTCTTTGCCGCCGCGCAGATGGCTGCGCCCCAGGTGCGGTTGATACGCTCTCCAAAGGGGCTGTGCAGAATCAGATTCGTTTTGCCTAGCTCATCTCGCCAGATTTCGAGCAGCAGTCTGTCATGGGTGGGCACCATCCCGGTGACGAGAACCTGTTCATGGACGTAATCCACGGCAGCTCTCGCGGCGTTCGGACACATCTGATATTCCTTCTCCAGCCAGAGCGTCACGTCCGGGTCATCGATGCGTTCGGCAATCTCCCGCCTCATTCGGCCGATACGCTCGCCCACTTCGACGGTCCTTGGCTCGACGTGTCCATGCCACCAGGGAACGGTCGGGGTTGAGCCGGGAGCTTCCTTCACGAGCAGTTGGTTGCGGCGCACACCAGTGACGCGCCACGCAGTGCTGCCCAGCACAAAGACATCGCCCACCCGCAAACAGTCGTCGACGAACTCGGATTGGACTCGCCCGACGCGCTTCTTCGAACCATCAATCACCACGTCGTATTCAGATGCATCGGAGATCGTTCCGACACACATGGCGCTGATGTGTGCACTGCTGCGCCCGGCAGAGAGCCGTCCCGTGGCTCGATCCCAATGGAGCAATGATTTCGGCGCCATGCTCATTTCAAAAGGAAAGTCGCCCGCGAGCATACTCAGCACCATTTCATACTTCTGCTCCGACAGACCTTGGTAGGGATATGCCTGGCGAATCAGTTTCAGTAAGTCGTTGGCCTGCCAATCCTGGAAAGCGACCGCACCGACGATCTGTTGCGCGAGTACGTCCAGGCAGCCGACGGGGATCTGAATAGCGTCGATCTCGCCATCCATCATGGCTTTGCAGACAGAGCCTGCTTCGAGCAGATCGTCTCGCTCGAAAACGAGGATGCGGCCCTTGCTGGTCCGATCCAGAAGGTGGCCTGCGCGGCCGATGCGCTGCAGGCCGGTGGCTACGGATTTCGTGGACTCCAACTGGTAAACGAGATTGATGGAGCCGACGTCGATCCCCAGTTCGAGAGACGACGTCGCGATGAGAGCATCAAGCTTGCCGGCCTTCAGATCGTCTTCCGCTTCGAGGCGTATCTCCTTCGACATGGAGCCGTGATGGACCCCGATGTTGACGGAATGCTGTGGGGAGGTGCTTTGCAGCTCGCCCAGTCTCAGAGATGTCCGTTCCGCCTTGTATCTGCTGTTGGAGAAAACGAGTGTGGTATCGTGGCCGGCAATCTCGGAGAGGAGCAGCTCATAGGCGCTCGTCCACAGGGCGTTGTGGCCGGCTTCGAGGAAGTCCGGCAGCGGCGCCACCACCTGCACGTCCAGCTTCTTTCGCATGCCTGCATCGACGATGGTGCACGGGCGCGGTTTTCCGTTGGAATCAGAGCCTGCGAGGTAAGCGGCTATCTCATCGAGAGGGCTCAACGTGGCCGAGCAGCCGATCCTCTGAAACGGCCTTCCGATCCATCCCTGCAGTCTTTCCAGGCTAACAGCCAGATGGACCCCGCGTTTGTTGTCACACATGGCGTGCACTTCATCGACGATGACGGCCCGGATGCTTTTCAGATTCGGCGCCATCTTCTTTCCGCCGAGGAGCAGATAGAGCGATTCCGGCGTGGTGATCAGGATGTGCGGCGGCTTCCGGATCATCCTGGCCCGTTCGCTTTGGGAAGTGTCACCCGTGCGGACAGCCACTTTCAGATCGGGAAGCTTGCCGCGGCTTTCCTTGCGGATGCCTGCGAGCGGTTCGAGAAGATTCTTGTGGATGTCATTGCCCAGAGCTTTCAGTGGGCTGATGTAGAGCACCTGAATGCCGTCTTCGAGCGTGCCTTCTTCAGCTTGCCGGAAGAGACGATCGATAGCACAGAGAAAGGCGGCGAGTGTCTTGCCGGAACCGGTCGGCGCCAGCAGAAGTGTGTGGTCTCCCTTGCGGATCTTCGGCCATGCCTTCACCTGCGCAGGCGACGGTTTCTCGAAGGTCTTGTCGAACCAGCGAGACACAGGCGGGAGGAAGGAGGCAAGTGCGCGGTGCTTCTTCCGTGTTCTGAGTGTTTTCTTTTTCTTTACGGCCATCGATTAGATTCCATGGAACAGAATCACCTCCGGATCGCGGGTCGATAGCTCCAGGACTGCTGCCGGCCCTGCATGTGAATCTGGGTGGGCTCGTAGCCTGGCGGCGCATGGGACGATGCGGCGGATGCTCTGGCAAAACATTCCATGGCCACGCAATCGGGGACGCCCGCCGTTGGCTCGACTGTCACGGAATCCGGAAGCCGGTCCGCAGCAAGGGCCTGCGAAAGGGCCAGGAGCAGCTCGCCCGGGCCGCAATCGACATGATGGGCTCTGATAGCGTGGGGAAGCCTTCCGTGCCCATTGACGAAATTCACCAGTTGGCGCGCGGCCATCATCAGGTTCTGTCTTTTGAAGGTGACCGGACGGGATGGGATCAGGACTTCTTCGACGGGACCGAGAGTCCTTCGGACCTGCACGTGACCCGGCAAGCCTCGATTTGCCAGCATGAACTCAACCGCGCTGGCCAGAACAAACAGCGCGTCCGCGACGGAAAGTGATGTCCCCGCAACATCAACAGGATCGAATTGCTTCAAGAGCTTCCGAGCAACGGAGCGGACCTGTCCGCGAGAGAGCCATGTCCCATCAGGCTCAGAGTGGTCTCGGAGCGCCTGCTCGAGAGTCGTTACTTGAATGTCGTTGCGTCCGGCCAGCCAGCGTGCTGCCTGGGCTGTCCATTTGAAATGTGCATCGGTGTCTGCACGGGAACGCGTAACGACTCTTTGCCACTGCCGGCCGTGTGGGTAGAGGCCGGGCCTCGGATGCTCTCCCTCTCCTCGAAAGGGCAGGGACCATTCATACCAGCCCCACCATTCAGCAAGGGCCCAGCAGGTCGGGTGACCAAGAATCACGATGTGGCTGTTCCCCTGTTCCAGTTGGGCATCAAAGCGTTCTTTAAATTGCCTCAGTTCTTCAGCAGGATTCACGGCTCTGGGACGGCGGCCCGGTTGCTGAGGGTTGAACTGAAAGCCGCCCCATGTCCCCTGGCTGGAAAGTGACCGCGAATGCCTGCCGACGACAAACATCCCCATGATCCAGCCCATCCCCTCAAGAGGCGCGCCGAATCCGCCGTTCCAGATACGAACGCCGGCCTGAGCAAGGGCATAATTCGTGGCTGGACTGTGATTGTGCTGGTGCTGGCAGGTGGAGACCGGGAACTGTCCCGTGATCTCGGCCACATCCTGCAGTCCCGGCGTTTCATAGGCCAGGGCTTTCTGCACGGCCGAATCCCAGGGGTCCTCATTGCCGTAGACAAGTGCCGGCTCGGGGTACTCGAACCAGTAATTCCCGTGGTAGTCAATTTCGTGCTCCCTGAGCGCATCAAGCGCGTCCTTACGGCCCCGTTCCCGCAGCATCCGGGCTTTCTCGCCGACCATGAAGAAACAGGCCGGCAATCCGGCCCGACCGAAAGTCTTCGCCAACCTCAGCAAGGCATCATCCGCTTCCGGATGTATCGGGTCTTCCGTATCGAAACAGATGAAAACATAGGGCTTGCTCACTTGATTCCTCCGAATGTTGTGGGCTGACGTAAGGGGGCCGGATAACTCATCGTAGAATGGTCGTCCCGCCCGTCACCGGGGCTGGTAAGATGTCGGCCGGGACGGCCAACCTGCGAATGTGGACCAGATGTCGGGTGCCTGGCGGCGATCTCATTCCCGATCTCTGAAGCTGACTTCCAGTTTTTCGAGTCTGCTCCTGGCTTCCCTGGCCTTATTCTCGCCCAGCCAGTCTACTATCTCCAGATACAACTGAATCCAGTATTTTGCCCAATAGGTCCGCGGTTTCGATTGTCCCAGCTTTTCAACGATGGGGCCGCCCTTCTGCGGCAGAATCGGAAAATCAATGCCCGCCAGTTCCCTGGCATCTTCCATCACTTGCGCATAGCGGCCGTCGGTAAATGCGGTGACGCGTTCGTAGCAGTGGCCATGCTTCGTCAGAAATTCGGCCATGCGTTTGGCGAGGACCGGTCTGGAGCGAGCGTAATGCTCCGGTTGGAAATGTTTCACGCCACCGCTGCTGACATTGGCTGGATAGGTATCTTCCAATTCATATGGAACAGGACCAATCCGGCTGGCGAGGACGACCACCTGGACCGGGCACTTATCGAAATCCCTGGTGGGGTCGTTTCCCGTGGCCACCTGAACAGCGCGGCGCATGGACCCATGCGAAGGGGATTTCGAGAATGGCCGCCGGACAGAGCACTGAAAAAAAACCAGCATCCCCTTGTCTCTGGGTGGGGAATACTCATCAATGATGAAGCGGTGGAACTTTGTGACCGGCCGTGAATCGATCCCTAACCGGTCAGCAGACAGAATCTCCTCCCCCTCCATCCACTTTCGCAGCATCAATAAGGTTCCGGCCGTAGTCTCGCCGGACTCCTTTTCCCAGTACGAAGCCCACCGGCAGAAGGTCTCGTCGCTGCCGGTAATGAGAGGCCCTTCCACAACCTGACCTTCCTGGATCAGTTTCCTGAGAACCGGTTCGACCATCTTTTCCGATAGACCGCATTGCGCGGCGAGGTCCTTTCTCCCAACCGGAGCTTCAAGCTGCAAAAGGACAGAGATCAATGTGTGCCGAATCTCGTTGGCTTTCATTGGGAATGTTCGGATTCCTCATGATCTTTCGCGTTACTCGAGGCCTGACCCGCGCGTTCGTCCTCTCTGAGTCACGACAAGATGGTGAGACTTCCCGCTGTCTTCGATGGTTGCGATGGCGCCACGTCTAATTTTCTCGCTCCAGCGCCTTTGCGGCCGGCAGAGCCGTGTGTCCCCGTCCTTTCGCTGGGCTGCCTTTCTTAAGCGCGAAGTTCCCCTTCGCCGGATCGACCAGCATGGGGTCCTTTCCGATGACGCCCTCGACCTCTTTCACCGGGAGACTACGTTTACTTTTTCCTGGCCGGTCGCTGCAGTACCACCAGTTGCGGGCGAATTTGAAGCTGAAAGGGTTGGCGCTTTTCGTCAGGAAATTCATCCCACCCGCGAACCATCGGTCGCTCCGGTAGACGATAATGTTGTCCTCGACGCGGCCGTTTCGGCACCTGACGAAGCGTTTGTCGCCAGTCTCCTGGAGGATGCGGAAGGCCCAGCGGTTCGGATGGTAAATGGTGTTCCACCTGGCGATGCAGTCGTCGGAGGTGACGAATGCTGCCGCGGCGTTGCAGCCGATGAAGATGTTACCCTCCACGGTGATGTGCTTTGCCTCGTAGGCATCCTTCTGCGGCAGGCCCAGCCAGAAGCAATTGAGCGATGTGCTGCCGCCGATGTTGACTCCCCTGCGAGCCGCCCGGTCGAAACGGTTGCGGCGAATGGTCACGTCAATACTCCCACCCTTCGTCTGCACGCCAACGGCAGGCAAGCCACCCTTCGTCGTACGGAAAACGCAGCCCTCGATAAGACCGCGAGCGCAGGCGACCATGTCGACGCCGCAGTCGCCCCAGTTTTCGACGGTGCAGTTCTCGACGCGGAAATCCGACACGCCCGAGAGCTTGATCCCGTCGTGGTTTCCGTTCTGGTTGACGTCGCGCACGGTGACGTTGAGCAATCTGAAAAACTTACTGCCCCCGTCGATGTTTATGCCGTTGCCGCGTCCGCCGACGCATACGATGTTGCGCAGTTCGAGGTACTCGGCCCCGGAGAACTGAAACGAACAGTAGCCGCCCTCGATGACGGGCGGGTCTTTCGGATCGGCCGCGGCAACTACGATTGGTTTTTCCTTCGTCCCTTTCACCCCTTTGAGGTACATGCCCCCCTTGTATCTGCCTGGGGCAAGGAGGATGCGAGTACCGGGCTTCGCGTCCTTAAGGGCTTTCATCAGGTCCGAGCGATTCCTCACTTTCGTGGCCGGAACATCTTCGGCGGACAGGGATACGCACGTCACGACAAGTGCCAACGACACTTGCAGCCACATCCTGTTCATGACATCTCCTCCGGTAGAGAGCTGGCTCGCTCTGTCTTTTTGCATCGGCCGGCCAGGTCATTCCTTCGCCAGCTCATTGAACTGTTTATGGGCATAGCAGATAGTGCCGAGGTTGACAATTGTTACTCCCCTGGAAAGCTCACAGGCACGATCTGCCCCAGAGCCAGAGCGTTGCCCTGGTGGCAATCATGACTCTACTTCCACGCGCGCGGGCCGGTAAGTCTGGTACTTGCCGCGGTGACGATGGGGTACCCACCTCTCAGCAATAAGATCGAAGACATCTTCGTGGGTGAGAGCCTGCCACGGCGTGACCAGGGCGTAAAGCGTGGAGAAAACTTCGAGCGGCAAAATTTCATCTAATTCCATCATCAACCGATCTGTGCAGATTTCGACGAACTCCCGCAGAGATGCGTAATTCAGCGAGTCCGAGTATCTGACTGGCACATTCTGGGCAGGTGCCCATTTTCCGGATCGTTTTTTCAGTTTCGCAGCCGGCCACGGAGCCGGGATGCGGACGCGACTCTCACCCGTGAAACGGATCTCTTCGTGAACCAGGACGTACTCGACCACCCCAGACGGCAGGCGCCCGTGAAAGCGGTAGATGTCCCCTTTGCCTTCGAGGCTGTAATCCCGTCCTTCCGTGATTGCCGATCGATCGAGAATCAGGCACACCACGGCACCGTCTGTCCCGAAACGGTCGGATCTATTCCGGCAGAAGGAGTGCGATATCTCCGGATTCAGGGTCGTCCAGAGCCCCCTTTTGTGGAAAAGCCCGTGCTCGCTGATCTTTTCGGCTCTCTCCCGGCTCGTCCCATGCCACAACACGAGCGCGTTTCCCCAAGCTCCCTGTATTTCCTGCTGGCAGGTACGCCGTGTCTGGCCGCCCAGTCGCCGAGGTCAGGAGCACTGCCGGCAATGTGCCGCCGCAGACCGTAGGCCAGGGACGCAAGTGTCGCATCCCACCCGCTGCGCTCCTTTGGCAGAAACTGCAAATCGCGAAATCCCTGCGAGACCAGCTTTTTGTTCTTCTTCCAGCTCATGAGTCTGTTGATGTGTTGAACTGCATAGTTTTCTGAATCGTTTCCATCTGCAGATGTCGTCCGGAGGGTTGCGAGACATTCATGACAGTTAATTATCTGACCATCTGCAGCCTTTGCTCGGGAAATCGAAGCCAGGGGTTGGATTTATAGCCGGGCTCGCCTGGATGGTGTGGCTCTTCAGAACCCGGACAAATAGAATTCCAGACACTGCCAGTGAACAGGCATCTGATGGCAACATTAGCGCTCATCAGGTTGGCCACGTCCGTTCACGCTGACATCCGACTGGAGGTCGCTATGCCGGCGAGACGCCGGCGCACCCCAGCAGGCACTTCAACATCTTCGCACGGCGCGGAGAATTCATAGAGTCAGACTCTGATACTCTCGGCGGCATTCTCGCCCGCTCCTGATTCGCTCCAATCCAACTCATGATTCATCCTCAAGGTCTATAGTAGACATGCCAAACAGAATCCCTGCCTATATGTCCGATTTTGCTGGTTCCTGCGCCAGTTCCCCTCGCACGGCCGCCAGGGAGTGGTTCGCTGAAGCGAAGCTGGGACTGTTTCTGCATTACGGCCTGTACTCGATTCCGGGAGGCGAATGGAACGGGCAGCAGGTCTTCAATCGAAACAATGCGGATCAACCGGTTGCCGAGTGGATTCAATTCCATGGCCTTATTCCCGTGGCCGATTACGCAAAACTCAAAGACTCGTTTACGGCAGAGAAATTCGATGCAGATTTCATCACTGATCTCGCTATCGAGGCCGAGATGAAGTATGTGAACATAACCACCCGGCACCATGACAGCTTTTGTCTTTTTGAAACTGCTGAAACAGAGTTCAACAGCGTGAACAGTCCGGCGCGACGCGATCTCGTGAAGGAATTAGCGGAACAGTGCCAAAAGAAAGGGCTCGGCCTGTTCCTCTATTACTCTCATGGTCGCGACTGGAAACACCCACATGCACCCACTCGTGATTGGGGAGGAACAGCGCGCCCGGCATATGACCAGAGACCGCCCGAATATCTCGATGATCATGATGTCGATTTAGGCCAGTACATAAGTTTCCTGAAATCGCAGATTACCGAATTGCTGACTCATTACGGCCCCATCGCGGGGATCTGGCTGGATGGCGAAGGAGTTCTGAAAAAGTACGGCGATCTGAATGGCGGGCTCGACAACGCGATAGAACTTTTGCAGGTTCACGAGCTTTACGAACACATCCGTAATCTGCAGCCGCAATGCCTGGTCTCATACAAACAGGGCGTTACAGGGACTGAAGATTTCCTGACTCCCGAGCGTACCCATTTCGGCCTCGGCGACAAGACTGATCTTCTGGAAATAAACACGACCATTCAGGAGCACTCATGGGGCTACAATAAGTACACACGTCACCGCAAAGATGCAGAGGAGTTGATGGACACTCTCAGAATGGCACGAACACTTCCCGCAAATCTCTTGTTGAATACCGGCCCCAGGGCCGACGGCAGTCTTGTGGAGGAGGAAGTCAATGCTTTGCGTGACCTGGGACACAAGATAAGAAACGAGGGCTGGCCGTCCGGATGACTCCGCGATCCTTCGAGCCCCAACAAACAGAAAAATATGAACCATGAGCGATAAACCACAGTGTGTAACTCTTGGACTGGCGCCAAGCTTTGGATTTGGCGACCGGATCGGTCTGGCAACTCCTGGTCACGTGGAGGCGATGAAGCAGGCTGGCAACGGTATCGAGCCGATCTTTCCTCAACAGTCGATTCGCGAGATGACACGAACACAGCGAACGGCTCTGCAAGTGATGGACGATGCACTCAATGGTGCGAAGGCCGCTGGCTGGGACGGCCGCATTGGAGCGGATGCCGACCATCTGAAGACGCCGCAAGACGTCGAGGTGACCGCTGCGGTCGGATTTACCTTCTTCACCATCGATCCGTCGGATGATGTTGACCAGAAGGCGGACGACTACGACGAATCAACTCTTCGTGAAAAGTTCGAGATGGCTCGTGAATCGGCGACGTGGTACGAAAGCTATCTCGGTAATCCGATCCGTCTGTCTACTGGAGAGAAGATCGAATTGACGGAAGAAGCCTGTATGCGGGCTGCAGTGAAATACGGACCGGCCATCAACCGGGCTCTGAGTCTTGGCGACCACATCAACAGTGTGCATGAAGTCAATGGCCGCGATTACGAGATTGAATTGTCTGTCGACGAAACCGATCAGCCGACCACGCTCGCTGAGCACTACATCATCGCCGATCAGTGCTTGCAGGGCGGCATGAAACTGGTCAGCCTTGCTCCGAGATTTGTAGGCGAACTGGAAAAAGGCGTCGACTACAAGGGCGACATCGGAGCTCTTCAATCTTCACTGAACAACCACGCGGCCATCGCTGAACTGCTTGGGCCCTACAAACTGAGTCTTCATTCGGGCTCCGACAAACTTTCGATGTACGGCGCTCTGGCTCGTGCAACGAGGGGACGATTTCACGTGAAGACAGCGGGCACGAGTTACCTCGAGGCCCTCAGAGTTGTTGCCCGGCATGATGAAGCCCTCTTCCGCCGCATCGTGCGTTTCGGGCGAGAGCGATACGACGTTGACAAGGCGACCTATCACGTTTCCGCGACCAATGAAGCCGTGCCCACCGAAGATGGCCTTGATGCAACAAGGCTGGAACAGACATACCTCGAATGCTGGGCCAACGTGCCTGAGGGCATCGGCTTCACCGAGCCGGGGCGACAGATTCTGCACTGCACCTTCGGCTCCACTTTAACCGACCCAGAGCTCGGCCCTGCCGTGCGTTCTGTGCTGGAATCGCATCCCGATACCTATACTGAAGTTCTCGCCGATCATTTCATCCGACACCTGAAAGCACTGGCTTCCGGAATGTAAAACAAGGGCAGGAAAAGAGCCGTCACGATGTTGAAACAGAACCGCACAATCAAACATTGAGTCACCACAGGACTGATTAACTTCTATCGGAGTATCCAATGAAAGCAGTGGCGATTACTGAGCCTGGAACGCTTGCTTACACGGAAGTGGAATCGTCCGCTCACGGTCCCGGCGACGTCCTGCTGAAAGTTCGTCGCCTGGGATATTGTGGGTCGGACCTCAATACCTTTCGCGGGAGTAATCCCATCGTCAGCTACCCTCGGATACCGGGGCATGAGATTGGTGCGGAGGTTCTTGAAGTCGGTTCAGATGTACCCCGCGAAATCCAGATCGGGCAAACCGTCACGGTGTTTCCATATACCCAATGCGGCGAGTGTTCGGCATGTCTTGCGGAGCGGCCGAACTGTTGCCGTGCCAATCAAACGCTTGGGGTGCAACGGGACGGCGCACTTGCCGAGCAGATTGCCGTACCGTGGCAGAACGTCATTCAGGCTGAAGGGCTCAGTCTGGCCGAGCTTGCGCTGGTCGAGCCGCTTTCCGTGGGCTTCCATGCTGCAAGTCGCGGGCGCGTTACGGCAGACGACACGGTCTGCGTGATCGGCTGCGGTATGATCGGTCTGGGCGCTATCGCAGGCGCATCCTTAAGGGCGGGAGCTCGTGTCATTGCTGTCGACGTCGCGGACAACAAGCTTAGCCTGGCACGGAAAGCCGGGGCAAGCGAGACGGTGAATTCGGCCGACGAAGATCTACACACGCGTCTTATGGAGTTGACCGGTGGCCATGGTCCAGCCGCCATGATCGAGGCAGTCGGATCGGATCAGACCTATCGCCAGTGTGTCGAGGAAGTCTGTTTTGCGGGTCGAGTCGTCTACATCGGCTATGCTAAACGCCAAGTGACCTACGACACAAAGCTCTTCGTGATGAAGGAGGTCGATATTCTCGGCTCCAGAAATGCATTTCTCGAAGATTTCCTGTCGGTCATCGAAGTCCTTCGCTCCGGCCGCTACCCCGTGAACGAGACGATCACCCACACCGTGCCTTTTGCCGATGCGGCCGATGCCATGCAGCAATGGTCTGAAGACCCCAGTCATGTAACGAAAATCCAAATCGAGGTGGACAGTTGAATGTTCCAGATATTGGGTGTTCTCAAGAAGTATCAGTTACGGATATGACTCCGGGTCACCTCCGGAGCCTGCCCCAGCGAGCATGATTGGTGGCTAGATCGAGACTCCACTGCAGTACATTGCCAACAGCGCATCAAACCGCTGATACAGAATCTGACCCGAATGACGAAATCAACAGCTCTATCCTTCCGAGCCAGGAGCCCTGGCGTGCTGCTCCATACACTTCTTCTTCTCTGTGTTCTGAGTGCTCTGCCAGTTCGCGCTGAGACGAACGCGAATTCCCACGAGGAAGCCCCCGGGTTTACGGCGTTTCGCCATCCCATGATTACGGACACGACTGATTGGGCTCGGAACAAGCCGAAGGAGTCGACGCTGCAGACATACCTGGGCCTCACCGACGCCGAGCTGCGCGCTTGTGTGCCTTACCAGGCGCCGCGGATCTACAGCCTGTGTCCGAACTGTTCGCAGAAGGAAAATGGTCGCGACTACAGCCGGCGGCATTATCCGCACGGGGTGTTTAATTTCGATCCAAAGAAGCCCTCGCAGATCACGTGTTCCACCTGCAAGGAGGTCTATCCTGACAACCCGAAGTTCCCGCATGACCATACGAAACAGTTCCGGGCTCCGCGGATGTGGGCCGACCTGGCCGAAAATGCCATGGTCACCCTCCGCTGGCATCAGCAGACGCGCCCGCCGCGGGACAAGTCGAAACTTAAGCCCGGTGAAGACGGCACCTGGGTCGCCTATTTCTACATGGACGGCGCTCTCGACACGCGTCGTGATGTGTTCTGCCAGAGCGCGATGCAGACGCTGACCAGGGCATACTACTATTACTCGCACCACGAGGCGGACAAAGACCCGGACAAGGCTTACAAGTGCGCCTGGAAGACGGCGGTGATCCTGGATGGGTACGCCAACGCGCTCCCTCGCTGGCTGCTGTGCGACAATTACGGCAAAGACTATTTCAGTTGCGGTACGAAGGGGCCGTTTCCCTATGGCTGGTCCGAAACGCGCTACGGAACGGCTCGGCAGACTTCCGAGCAGCATGGCCCTGGATTCTTTCGCCATGCACTGGATATCACCTGCGAGAGCCAGGCCTTCGCCGATTACGGAAAGAACCACAAGCCCTCGGACTACGAGCATCTGTTCGTCAAGGAAGGTGAGGCCCCGCCGAAGGAATACACGTTGTCCTTCTATGAAAAGCTTTGCCGCAACGCATTGATGCCGGTTCGCCGCTACCAGGGATCGGTGCTCGGCAAGTGGGGGCAGGGCTGTCCGATTAACGGGACGCAGGACTACGCCAGGCTGACGCACAACCGCGAGATGCTGCGACTGGCGGCGCAATCCATGTTCGTCTTTCCGCACAAGAGCTTCTTCGTTGATGCGGGCTACAGCGAAGGCCCCGGTTATTCCGGAATTCACTTGCTCCACACGCACAAAGGCATCTTCAAACAGCGCGGGTATACGGATCCACCGCATTACCAGGTGCCGGCCAATAGTCCCAACCAGGCCTTCTGGGCAAAGATGCTCTTGCCGGAAGACATGCCGTACCCCGGTCGCCTGGTGGACTACGATCCGCTCCGGCCCAACCAGGAAGCCAAATATGAGAAGTTCTGGAAGCGTGCCTTCAGCGTCTGGAAGGAGCTCTGTGCGCCCAACGGAGGCCAGTACGCGCTTGGCGAAAGCGGCCACCGCAATCTCGGCAGCTATCGGCACATCATGACCGATCCCCGGCACGTCACCGGCCATGTGCTGAAGACGGGCATGAAGCGCTTCCTTCTCGGCGACGGCGAAGGCGACGACCAGGTTCAGATTAACCTGACTGCGGGGCCGTACACCGCGCACGGTCACACTGACTTTCTCGACCTGCAAATCTTCGACAACGGGCACTATCTCGCCGACGATTTCGGTTACGGCAAGCACCAGATGCGTTCCCGTTACAGTTCCATCCAGGTGCACAACAGCGGCGCCTACGACACGTTCAACGTTCCCAGCAACAACGGCATCCCGTGGATGTATGAAAGCAACGTGCCCGGTATTGCTGTCACGCGCGTCGGCACGCACCGCGAAACGGAAGAAATGGCGCGCTTTGATCGCACGGTGGCGCTGATCAGCACGGACATCAAGCATCCCTACGTGCTCGACCTGTTCTACTTCAAAGGACAGGGCAACGCGGGCAAAGGCAGGCGCCGCGAATACTTCTTCCACACAACGAAGCGCCACGAGCAGGTCGCCCGCAATTCGCTGGCAATGAAAAAGCTGCCCGGACAGCGCGGCATGCTGGAACTCGAAGGCCAGAATTGGGAGGAGTCGATGCTCAACGCCAAGGGCTACGGCGTTTTCTTCGATGCGATGGAGGGTGATGCCAGCAAGACCTTCACGGTCGACTTTGAGGTGAAAGATCCGTGGAAACCGCTGATGTGGAAGTTCGATCCCAAACGCAGCGACAAGACGGTCGAGATCAAAGGCAAAACGCCAAACTCGGCACTCCCGTATAAAGCCAGGGAAGACTCCTGGGCCGAAAGGCCCGCCATCGGCATCCGGCGGCACGTCCTCGGATTCCCGGGCCAAAAGGCATACGCCTACAACTTCCCGCATCCGTCGAAGCTCTACAAGAACCGGCACTCGGAGGGCTGGGGTCGCATGCCCGGTTTTCTGCTGCGCCACGACGTTACGGATACCTCTGCCGACACCGAGTTCCTCGTCGTCCACGAAGCCTGGGCTGGCAAACCATACATCACCGGCGTCAGCCGACTGCCGAAAGAGCACGGCTCTGCCAATGCCATTGCCCTGGAAATCACCATGCCCGGCCGCACTGACATCATCGTCATGAGCAACGACAACGAAGAGGCGACCTATAAGGGCTCAGGGATCGATTTCAAAGGCCGCTTCGGCATCATCGCCAGGCAGGGCGACAAGTCGGATGCCGCGCTGATCGGTGGCACCAGGCTCGCCTCAAAGTCGGCAGGTATCGACTACTCGCTATCGGCTGGCGCCTACGCCGGAACGATCACCAGGTCTGAGCGCGAATGGCGTGGCCAGGAAGACGGCTTCTACGTCGACCAGGAAATGCCGGAATCGGTGGTCGGCAGTTGGATGATGGTCAACGTCAAAGGCAAGTCGACCAAGCGCAACGAGAAGGAAGAAAACCTCGACAAGATCATCGGTGCCGGCTGGGCCTTCCGCATTGCCGGTGTCAAGCGCAAGAACGGCAAGTCCTTTCTGCTGACGGAGGGCGAACACGGCCTCGAAATCAAGGACGGCTCCTGCCGCGAGTTCTTCAAACCGCACAATCATATTGTGGGTGCAACTGAATTCCGGATTTACCCGCACCTGAGCAACCAGGGCCTTGTGAAGGTGTCTCCGGAAGGAGGCCCACAGACGGGCCCGACGCAGGTAACCATGAAAGCCCAGTCGGGTATCAAGGGTGCAACCGTGCAATACCTGTCCGTGACGTTGGATGCCCCGAACGTGTACAGCGTCGACGACAAGTCACTCGACTGGCAGACCTGCACGGGGCCGGTCACCATCGACAGAACATGCCGGCTGCTCGTTCGAGCGATCCCCAAGAACGGGCTCAAGACGCCCGTGGCACAACGATTCGAGTTCGTGATGCCACCGCAGCCAGCGAAAGTGGCCCCCGCGATGCTCAATCCGTTGCCCGTTACCGTCAAGCGTTACTACAAGCGCAACGAAAGCAATATCGAAGAGCCCGAAGTGCGCATGTTCTACAAGCAAGGCAATCCGCCCGAACGAGGCCGGCACATCAACGGCCTTGGCTTCCTCAAGATAAGCAAAGCTGGGAAATACACCTTCCATTTCCACTCCCAGCGCGAGGGCAAACTGGTCATCGGCGGCGTGACCCTGTTCGACGGCGACGAGCCCTCCGGCGAAGTCGGGACGTGTTACCTCAAGCCGGGCTACTATGATTTCGAGTTCGTGTCGAAAGGAACGCACACATTCGACCTCGAGTGGCGCGGCCCCGATTTCAAACGGCGCAAGTTAGACCCGGCAGACCTGTTCCACGAACAGGCAATGCTGGATAAGTATTTCCATGAGTTCAAGACCCAGAAGAAGATGCGGTAGAAGGCATTGCGACTCGATTACGTGCAGGACTGTCCCCTTCGCATTGCCTCATGGCTGGGACTCGGCTGAACGCGGGATGGAAGAGCGTCTTCGATATACCCTGGGCCAGCGTGTCGGCTCCTTTCTGCCACAGCCGAACGCTATCGATGATTACACCCCCATCGATCAAGAGGACTTTTACGAATACCGAGACTGAAGGAGCAACGTTGCTATGATTTTCTCTGGTACTTTACATTAGGCGGTGCTCGTGCAAGCCTCTTAATCTCAGACGTTCGGCAGAAGCAGCCAAACTTACGCCGAGCTCGACACCAGTCACATGGTCACGCCGGCCGGCTGGCTCCTGGCTCCCGCAAGGTACTCGCATCCTTCTACGCGCGGCTGACGCAGCACGATGGAATTACTGCCGAGAAACACAAAGAGGGAGGACATCAATGAACCATTACTCAGGACTCATGGCAGCCGTCGCGGTCGGCGCAGCAGCGATGGCCCCATGCCTCACGGGTTGCCGCACGCTGCCGACGGTTTCGGGACCGAGGGTGCTCTTCTCGGTGGCCGACCCGCCCGCCTACTATCGAGAGTCCCTCCCGATTGAACCGGGGAACAGCACGGTTGCGCTAAAGGTCGACGCGGCGCGCGCCGATGCGGACGACGAGGCGCAGCCTAGCGGTTGGTGGCACTACCTGGAGTTTTACAGGAAGGGTCGGTATATCACGGGGATCTACAAAGGCCCGGCAGTCGGAGCCGAAGCGATGTCCTTTGACGTATGTCGCTCCTACGTGCCCGAATCGGCAACCCATATCCGTTTCGGCTTTGGCGGCAGCCGGGACGATGCGGCCTACTTCAAGATTCTGTCGGCCCAACTGATCCAGGAACAACACCCGTGGCCTCCGCCCCGCGCGACCGCGGTACCGGACTGGGTCGACAAGGACCCGGGCCCTTCGCATCTCCCTATCCGATGGACAACGGGTCGGGGAGTCTCCATCGGCGACGCCCCCGAGCCGTTCTATCCCTTTGGGATTTACATGGTGCGCGAAACCGAGATGGAAAAGGTGAAGGAGGCGGGATTCAACCTGATTCAGCACTATGGCGCCGACGGGGCCGCGGACGATGTCACGCTTGCGTGGCTGGATGCCGCCCACGTTCAAGGCCTCAAGGCGTTCGTCGCGTTCAACCGCGAGAAGCTCAAGGTAATGGACATGGCGTATGTCGCAGAGCGAGTGAGGGCACTGCGCGACCACCCGGCCCTGCTGGCGTGGTATCTCTTTGACGAACCTGAGCTGCCCAAGCACGGCTTGTCACCTTCCAGACTGCAGCCAACTTATGACTTGATCAAACGCCTCGATCCGTCACGCCCAGTCCTGCTGACCTGCTACCACGAGGCAATGATCCCGGACTATACCGACTGCTTCGACGTCTACTTGACCCAGGCCTATCACTCGACTGCAGCAGCCGTGGCGAAAGAGACGGTCTTGACGTCCAACGTACTGGCCAACCACCCCGGTAAGTCTGGCGCCATCATCGTCAATAACAAGATTCCCTTTGCCCCGTATGCCGAAGTGCGTGCCGGTGCGTACATCGCCATGATGTACCAGGGTGGGCTTCTCTGGTGGGGCTGGTGGGACGACTACCACATGCGCAAGTTCACGAAGGGCAGCCGCCGTTTTCACCAGCGCTTCCAGAAGGCGGCGACGCAGGACGAGAAGCGGGATGAATTTCAGGCAGAGATCCGGCGGCTAATGGACGAGATCCACGGCGTTCGGGGCGTTTTCACGGTGCGGGGAAAAGTGCAGCGTTCTGTCCAGAACGACGTGCACGCCTACGTAAAGACTGCCTCCGAGCGGACCTATGCGGTCTTGGTTTGCGTGGGAGACAACGGCGCCATTCAGATGCCGCTTCCGGGTCTGAACGCACTCACCCCCATCCTGGGAACGACGGCATTCGAGTTTCAGAATGGAACACTCTCGGTCCACTTGAGAAAGGGACAGATTCTCATCCTCGAAGGGAAGCGCGTACAGTGACTGCAACTGAGAATCTGAACTTCATCAAGAATCCGCAATGGGAAGTAGAGCAGCCGAACGAATGAGTTCACCAGACCCGGTGAACTGCGTCGCTTCGCTCGCAGTCCCCGGGCGCTCGGCCTTGTATGACGTTTCTGCTCGTGGGCTCACAGCGTTGCACTCCAGCTTCCTTCAGACGGTCGGCAACCCTTCCGCCCTTGCTTCGGCTAGTACTCCCACTACCGTTTTCACAGTAACGGGCTTCACATACAGGGGACTTGCACTCCATAATTCACGCCCGTGCCGGGCGTATACAATTCGATCAAGAGGCCTTGGTCTCGCTTGGATGCAGGCTATCCCCGCCGGCATTGTTTCTACGGCTGAGATTCGGCTGAACGCAGGATGGAAGAGCGCCATGCCCGCGAAAGTGTCGATGAAATGAGAAGCAACGAAGGCTGACAGTCGGGATGATCCGCTTCAATCCGCGCCTTCGGTCGCTGCCTGGAATGTCCAGACCGGCCCGCGGACCGTCCGCTCGGCCGTGACCGTGTCTACACGCCAATAGATGGTCGTGCCCGTGGCCCATGGGGACGCGGGGACGTAGATGTTGGTCTTCTGGGTACTCACCAGTTTCAGGCCGCCCCTTTTGCTGCCGATGTAGACGTTGTACTGTGTGGCGTCTCTGCCCCCCAGCCACATCAGGTCGGCATCTGTCTTGGCGGTGGTGGAGCTGTCGGGAGGTATCGGGCGTGCAGCGTGTGGGCGGATTCGGCCGGGGAGCCAATAAATCTCGTCACCGTATTCATAGGCGCCCAGGTCAGGAGCAGCACCTTTGAAGGTGGCACTGATGTCAAGCGTCTTCGATATGCCCTGGGCCAGCGTGTCGGCGCCTTTCTGCCACAGGCGTACGCTGTCGATGGTTACCCCTGCATCAATCAGGGCTGAGCCCTTCCGGGGCCTGAAATCGAGATTGTTCGGATCCCGGAGATCCTGTCGTAGATTCCCCTGTGTGCGCGGGACATCCCAATTGGGCGTCTTGCCTTTGGGGTCGCGAATCAGGTTCTTCTTCAGGTCGTTGCTCTGCACTGCGTTGTTTTTCACTCGCGAGTGCAGGTTCGCTTTGCCGTCGTAGCGCTTCGGTCCTTTGTTGGGGGCGATGCTCATGTCGTTTCCCCGACGGTTGTCCATGGCGACATTGTGATAGACCTCATGGTTATCGCCTTTGAATCGGAACCCGCGATGCCCGCCCAGCGCGGAGACGCAGCGATAGACGATCCCCCACTCCCCGCCGGGGTCGCCGTCAAACCGATGCCCCGTGCGGTTGACGTTGATGAACCAGTTGTGGCGGTTGATGGAATTGATGTTGCCGCCTGGTGGGTATTGGATGCTTGCACCGTCGGTCTGCATCAGCCCGCAGCGGGTGTGGAAGTTGTATTCGGTGAGCACGGGCGCGGCGGCCGGGCCGGAGATGCGCATGCCCTCCGAGGCCCCCGCGGTGTCGATCTCGTTGCGCCGGTAAACGAGGTTTCGGCCGCCTTCCATCTGCACAGTGTAGGAATTGGAACCGCCGGCAATGCAAGCGAAGTCGATCATATGGAAGAGACAGTTTTCGATCCGCGCGTCGTCGGCCCGGTTGGCAACCAGAGACTTACCGTCGCAGAACCGGAATTCGTTGTTGATCAGGCGCAGGCCGTGGCACCCATCGAACGCGTTGAACGCGGCGTCACGGGTTGAGCCGAGGGTACGCCTCGACACCACCGAGTAGAGAAACTTGGAGTTGCGGATGGTGAGGTACTTCAAGCCGCGCAGGTCGACGCGTGAGGCGAAGAACACGAGCCCATCAAGGACTACGTGCTCAGCGGCCGCCGGCGGGGGCGTGCCTTTCCGGCGCTTCCTCGGCGTAGGGGTGTGGACCAGCGACGCATCAAGCACGCGCCCCCGAACGTCACGCTTGCCGGGGTCGGTCTCAGAGTGAAGATAGAGCGTCCTGGTTGCCGAGTCGTAGAACCACTCCTCCTCCGCATCCAGCAGCGCGAGGCCCGTCACGAAATAGTAGTGCGAGCCGCGGGCGCGGAAATCCTTGACCTTATTGAACGCGAAGCGGTCCGTTCCCGGAGTGTGACCGGTGATTACGGCCGCTCGCGAGCGCCAGCGGTCGGAGTTGATCACGACCACGCTGCCGACCAGCGATACGTCTACGCCCGCCAAGTCCGGGTCCACCATGTTCCCGTCGGCATACCCACTCTTGACGTCCGCACTCCGCGCCCACGATTTGCTCTGGTCCCAGAATTCTTCCGTCCAATAGCGGCAGTTAGGCCAACGTGCCAGGGTCATGTTCCGGCCATCCGCGAAGAGCTGCCAGATGTCCTGTTGCAGCTTGGTCTTCCAGACGTTGTCCTCGTGGGGCTCCCACTCGCCGGTGATTGGGATGGTGCCGTCGAGGATGGCCTCTTCCCCGGGGTAGGCTCGAATGGTGATGGGGCTCTCCATCGTGCCCCGAAGTCCGTTCAGAGACACGCTCTCGTGGTAGCGACCACCCCTCAGGTTGCACGTACCTCCGGCCTTAAGCTCGGTGATGGCTCTGCGCAAGGTGCCGAACGGCCTGGCCATCGAGCCATCACCAGCGTCGTCACCTGTTGGGGAGACAAAGACATCTCGCCCGTGTGCACACGGCAGGGCGAGCGCGGCCAGCAACGCCGGTACTGAAAGAATCAGGCGAAGGTGTCTCATGATCTCGGATGCTGGCAGCGCATTCTGTAAGCCAGGAAATGGCAGTGCAGGGGATTCACATTTTCAACCCAACAGAGCGAAACGCCAGCCCGAAATGATCTCAAGGCTGATACGGACGCCTTTATGTGCTCTCACGAAACGTGAACGTGCTGGTTGATGATTGAGCCTGACTTTCTCAATCAGAGTCACGTTTTAAGATGTCAGCCATGACGCCCTACGCCTTGATACTGTCAGTGGCATTCTCGCCCGTTTCGCTTTCCTGCCTCGGGGCGGAAGATGCTACCCCTCCCATCTTCACCAAGGGCGGCGGCTTCACGCCGGACAAAGTAATCCCTTTCAAAAAGACAGACGGGCGCCCGCTCGAGTTGCACGTCTTCTATCCCGATGATTTCAAAAAGGGCGAAGAGCGGCCGGGCATTGTCTTCTTCTTCGGCGGCGGCTGGAAAGGCGGATCACCCAGCCAGATGTACTGTCAGTCTGCTTACCTGGCCTCGCGCGGCATGGTCGCAATCAGCGCTCAGTATCGGACATATTCACGATACAAGGCCCAGCCCTTCACCTGCGTAGAGGATGGCAAATCCGCCGTCCGGTACGTTCGCCAACACGCAAAAGAAATAGGGATTAACCCAAACAAGCTTGCCGTCGGCGGCGGCTCCGCAGGCGGACACGTGGCCGCGGCCACAGCGACCGTTAAGGACTACGATTGTGAAAAGGACGACCTCTCGATCTCGGCAATCGGCAATGCCCTCGTGCTGTTCAACCCGGTCTATGACAACGGGCCAAACGGGTATGGCTACGATCGTGTGAAGGATTACTACAAGAAGATTTCTCCCATCGACAATCTGGATGGGAAGCAGCCACCGACGATCGTATTTTTCGGAGACCGCGATAAGCACATCCCGGTCGAAACGGCCAAGCTCTACGAGCGGAGAATGAAAGAGAACGGGAACCGCTGCGAAACGCATATCTACAAGGGCAGGAAGCACGGCTTCTTTAACCTTCATAAAGGAAAGAAGGAAGATTTCATAGATACGGTCACGGAAATGGACAAGTTTCTGGTGTCCCTGGGATTCCTGTCCGGTGAGCCCCATGTTGTCGAATGGCTGAACGAACAGGAGAAGAGATGACAAATGAAAACACGGCACCAACGTCCCTCAGTAATCGTCTGACAGCCTTTACTGCGCTGGTTCTGCTCGCATGTCCATGTTCTCCAGCATCACCACGAGGATAAAATGAGATCAACATCGGCAATCCTTCTCACGACGGCTCTTTGCGCTTCTGCGGCGCGGATACATGCCGAGGCCGAGAGGCCGAACATTCTCTGGCTGACCTGCGAAGATATCAGCCCTTACCTGGGCTGTTACGGCTTCGAGCAAGCTGAGACTCCGCATCTGGATGCTCTGGCGCTGGAGGGGATTCGCTTCACTCATGCCTATGCCAACGCGCCGGTCTGTGCGGTGGCCCGTTCCGCGCTGTTGACGGGCATGCACTCTTCCACGCTCGGCACACATCAGATGCGGTCCAATGTGCTATTGCCGGCGGGTATTCCCGCATACCCGAAGCTCTTTCGCGATGCCGGCTACTACTGCACGAATAACAGCAAGAAGGATTACAACTCGAACTACTCCAGGGACTCATCGCTCTGGGACGAGTCGAGTCGAAAAGCCCATTGGAAGAATCGGCCTGAAGGGAAGCCATTCTTTGCCGTGTTTAATACGACCGTAACCCACGAGGGGCAGTTGAGCGCCAGAAGTCAGGCAAAGTATCTGAAGCGAAGTCAGATTCCGAAAGAACCCCGCATCCATCCCTCGAAGATCAAACTGCCACCTTACCACCCTGACCAGCCCGCGATTCGTCAGGACTGGGCGCGGCTGCACGACATGATCACGCTCATGGATTCCATCATTGGCAGCCGTCTGCGTGAGCTGGCAGAGGCAGGTCTCGCGGAGAACACGATCGTCTTCTTCTACTCTGACCACGGCGGACAGTTGTCGCGCTCCAAACGTTACATCTACAACGTCGGGACGCAGGTGCCGTTCATTGTCCGATTCCCGAAAAAGTGGCAGCACCTGGCGCCGGGGAAGCCCGGCAGTACAAATGATGAGCTGGTTCAGTTCGTTGATTGCCCCAAGACCGTTCTGTCATTGGCCGGCATTCAAGTGCCGGAGATCATGCAGGGCAGAATCCTCTTTGGCCCGAGACGGGAGGATGCACCGGCGACGGCACATTTCTATCGTGATCGCATGGCCGAGCGATATGACTTCAGCCGTGCTGTCACTGATGGGCGCTACTACTTCATACGGAACTTCATGCCCCACCGCCCCCGTGGCCGAGACAGCAGCTACGGTTACCAGGTGCAGGCCAACTGGGGCGCCTGGCGGAGCTGGTACGAGAAGAGCCCGGGAACTGCCGGGCCGATCCGCTCGCAGTTTTTCAGGCCCAAACCGGTCGTGCAATTATTCGATACCCAGAAGGACCCCTGGCATGTTCACAACCTGGCGGACGACCCGGCCCTGCAAGGGAAACGCAAGCATCTCGCGGAAGACCTCGACCAATGGATGATCCAAACGCGGGATATCGGCCTGATTCCCGAGCCACTCTTTCATGATCTGGCCGGCCCGGCCCAATCCAGCAAAACCCTCTACGAATATGCCCAGAGCGATGCCTTTCCTGTGGAGGCTGCGCTGAAGGCCGCAAAGGCCGCGAGCGCGGGCGAGCCGGCGGGCCTCGGCTCTTTCATCAAAATGATGGGAGATGAGCACCCCGTCATTCGCCACTGGGGCGCATATGGATGCTTCAGAACGCGCAGCCGTACCGAGGAAGTAAAGCGTGCTCTCAACAACATGATCGAGAGCGATCCCTTCGCTGCGAATCGAATCATGGCAGCTCAGGCACTCGGGCTGTGTGGTGATCCCGAAACCGCGTTCTCAGCCATCATGAAGGAGGCGAAGGAGGCACGCCATGGCTACGTCTTGCTCTTCGCCCTTAATGCCTTCCAATACAGCCATACCGACGACCGCCTTACTCGCCAGGATTGGAGTCTGTTCAGCAAAAAGGCCCCCGCAAAGCGGGTCGGGACCGACAACACCGGCTTTGGCTATGCGAAACGCATCATCTCCGCCTCACGCGCCAAGTGGCCAGAACGACAGAAGGTGGATTAAGGCTGACTATGACTTCTCCGCACCGTGCGATGATGTTGGAGTGCGTGCGGGTGCGCCGGCGTCTCGCCGGCATAGCGACCTCTGGTCGCTTCCGAAAGCCAGCGGGACGCTGGCGTGCCCGGGTTGCGGTCGCCAGCAGTGGACGGTAGAGGTCAGAAAGCCAGGCACAAAATACCACACAAAATTGCGTATTTTTCCTTGACCTAAAGGCGGTCGCCCCTATACTTCCCACCGCAACGATGGGACTCCGCTGCAAACCAGCTTTTCCGAAGTAAAAGCTCTTTCGAAGAGCAGGCAAGATGTCGTGTTTACTCCTTAGCCCGGAGGGGCGAAAGCATGTAGCCGGACACATGTCGACGCCCCTCGGGGCTAAGGCACTAACATACGACACCTGGCCTGTAATAAAGAAAGGGCTATCCGACCGAGCTTTTCTAAAGGGTAAAACGATGAGAGTTGAAAAACTTGACGAACCCATCCGTGTCCGCGCCGATTTCCAGGCCGGCGAGATTTATCCCCTCTATTTTCAGCGTGGTATTCACCGTTACCGCGTCCTCAAGGTCCACACCCGCTGGCTGGATCGGGAAGGCGTCTTCGCCCGCATCCACTTCGCCATCGAAGCCCGCAGCGAGGCCGATTCCGGCACTTACGAAATGCATTTCAATTCCAAAGAACTTTCGTGGTATCTGGATCGGGTGGTTGTGTAGCAAAGAAACAGGTTCAGAGGTCGGATGCTGATGCTGCTGGTGCCGACTCTTTACAAGCGTCGGATGTAACTGGATGCTGGATGCTGGTAATGCCGGCGTTGTTGTCAAACACGAAATCGGCGCTCCAACATTCCAACCCCCATCACAACATCCACCCGCACTGCCAGCATCCAGTCTCCAGCATCACTCACAGCAGAGGCCGTCTCTTAAGACCACCGGCACTCAACCTTTGAACCTTGAAGCCCTGCACCTTACATATTGATTTCGATGCTTTCTTCGCTTCCGTCGAGCAGCTTCGTAATCCGCAGCTCCAGGGGCGGCCGGTGATCGTCGGGAATGGGGTGATTGCCTCCTGTTCGTATGAAGCGCGGCGGTTTGGGTGCAGCGCAGGGATGTCCCTGCGGCAGGCGCGGAAGTTGTGTCCGCACGTCGTCATTCTGGATGGCAATTATCCTGTTTATCGCTGCTTTGGTGAACGGGTGTTCGAGTTGTGCGGCGAGTTTGCCTGTGGGATGGAGACGTTCCTCGACGAAGCCTACTGCGACCTTACCGGCACCGAGCGCTATCACCGCGGCTATATGAACGCGGCCATCCAGCTCAAGAAACGCATCACTGAAGAGGTCGGGCTCAGTGTCACCATTGGTCTCGGGCCGAATCGGATGGTCGCCAAGATGGCCGGCAAGTCGGTAAAGCCGAACGGCGTGCAGTACATCAGGGAGGCCGACGTCGACGCGTTCATCCGCAACCGGCAGATCGAAGACCTGCCGGGCATCGGCCGCGCCACCGCGAAGAAACTTCACAACATGGGCATCCAGACCGTCAGCGATTTACGTGAGGTGTCGATGGAAGATCTGCAGGTTCTCCTCGGCATCAACGGCATCGCCATCTACGAGCGCGCCCGCGGCAATGACACCCAGGCCGTCAACGAGCGCGAGATTCCCCGCACCATTTCCCGCGAGACCAGCTTCCACAAAGAGACCATCGATCTCGATGAGATTCACGCGATGTTCTATTACCTCACCGAACGCGCTCTCCGCACCACTCGCGGCCACGGGCTCAAGGTCCGCACCGTCACCACCCGCATCCGCTACAACGATTTCAAAGGCGAGGCCAGGAGCCGCACGCTCCCCGAGCCGACGGTCATGGACAGTGAGATCTACGAAGTCGTCCTCGACACCCTCAAGCGCATCTACACCCGCCGCGCGGCCCTGCGTCACGTCGGCATCGTGCTTTCCAACTTTACTCCCGACTCGGGTTTTCAGACGCCGCTCTTCGATGAAAGACAGGAAGCCCGTTTCCGCTCCCTCTATCGTTCCATCGACACGATCCGCGAGCGCTTCGGCCACTCGGCCCTCGTGGTGGGCCGCTCCCTCGATCTGCTGGGGAAGCTCGAGCAGGACAGTTATGGGTATGTGCTGAGGACGCCGTCATTGACGAAGTGAAGAAGAAGATTGGAGGGGTGGGATGATGGAGTAGTGGAATGATGGGGTCGGTTGTCGCAGGATGGGGCCAGTTATTCTCCAACAACAACATTCCGCTCCTCCACTCTCTCAATCTTCCAATGGCAAAAATCGCATTCCTCGGGGCAGGCAGTATCGGCTTCGGTAGACGCCTTGCTCTTGACATTCTTTCTTTCCCGGAATTGCAGGACTCGAGCATTCACCTGGTCGATCCCAACGAGCAGAATCTTGAATTCACTTTCTCGATTCTGAAGAGGGTAATTGCGGAGAACTCGCTGCCCACTCGTCTGGAGGCATCAACCGCGCCGGCGGAAGCGTTGGATGGCGCGGGTTACGTCATCACCTCGATCCGGGTCGGCAGCGGAATGCAGGAAGAACAAAGCGATGTGCAGGTGCCGATCGACGTGGCCGGACTTCGCCAGACTGTATCGGACACAGTCGGGATTGGCGGCATCTTCAAGGGCTTGCGCACGATTCCGGCGATGCTGGAGATCGCTCGCGAAATGGAGCAGAGATGCCCGAACGCTGTTCTACTCAACTACACAAATCCCATGGCCATGATCCAGTGGGCCATAGACGAAGCGACCGGTATCTCCTCCGTCGGGCTCTGCCACAGCGTCCAACACACGAGTACGCAACTCGCAAACTACATGGACGTGGATTACGAGAGACTTCGGTTTCAGGTCGGCGGCATCAATCACATGGCCTGGTTTACGGAACTCTCCCTCGACGGCGAGGACCTGTACCCGCGGCTCAGGCAATGCCTGGAGAATGAAGAGGTCGTGGCGAAGGACAGAGTGCGTTTCGAGATCATGCGCCACTTTGATTACTTCGTGACCGAGTCTTCGATCCACATGGCGGAGTACGTGCCGTACTTCCTGAAATCACCGGAAGAAACTGAGCGCCTCGGCATCAAGCGACGCACCGGCGAGGCATTCAAGAACCAGATGGAAAACCGGGAGAAGCAAAGAAAGGAAGCCCTCGCGCAGGCATCCGACACACCGGAAATAAAGCGCTCCAACGAGTACGGCGCCCGAATCATCCATGCAATGGAGACGGATACACCGAGCTGCATTTATGGGAACGTCCGCAATACCGCGCTGATCCCAAATCTTCCGGATGGATGTTGCGTGGAGGTGCCGTGCCTGGTGAATCGTGAGGGCATCCAGCCTTGTTACTTCGGGCCTCTTCCTCCGCAGTGTGCAGGGCTCTGCCAGACAAATGTCACGATGCAGGAGCTCACCGTGCGCGCGATCCTCGAAGAGGATTCAGAGCATGTCCATCACGCGGCGATGCTCGATCCCAATACCATGTCCCAGCTCTCACTTCCTCAGATCAGGGAAACAGTGGACGCGCTACTGAGGGAACAAGCGGCACTGATGCCAGCTTTGAACAGGACCAGATAGCGGAAGCGGGGAACAGGGCTATTGACCAACCTGGCAGCAAACAGTCGGCTTGGCTGTATTCTCGACGGACACACGGAGTTGGCTCGCATCGTACCATCGCAACATTGATGGACGTTCCAACAGTTCTATCTTGCACCATTGACCTCTAACGAGACTCCAATAATGAAAAGAACCATAGCTTTCATCATCACCACCACTTTCATCTTCTTCCAGGGGATCACCGCCGATGACAACGCGTTGTCGGGGGATAAAACTGCCGCTGGCTGGCAAATGTTGTTTGATGGCAACACGCTTGAAGGCTGGAGCATCAAAAGCGGATTTGCGACCTATAAGGTGGAAGACGGGAGCATTGTCGGGACGACGGCCAAAGGCAGCCCAAACACCTTCCTGTGCAGCAATAAAAAGTTTGCTGATTTTGAACTGACCTTCGAGGTCAAGTTCGACCAGTTCTTCAATTCGGGCTGTCAGATCCGTTCAAAACTGCGTGGAGAAAAACACGGCGGCCGTGTGTATGGCCCGCAGGTTGAGATCGAAAGAAGCCCGGGGCAATCCGGCTTCATCTACGGAGAGGCTGCCGGCGGATGGCAATCTCCCGAGCCGAAATCGAAGGACAAGGCCGTGAGCACCCACAGCCATTTCAAGAACGAAGGCTGGAACCAATACCGCGTGCTGGCGGCCGGTCAAAAGATACAGACCTGGATCAACGGCAAGGCCGTCGCCGATTTGACCTATGATGAAGGGCGATACAAGGCAAACAGCGAGGGCTTCATTGGACTCCAGGTTCATGGCGTCGGCAAAAATCCGAAACAGATGAGCGTTCGATGGAAGAACATCTACATCCGCCCGATTGAATCGGCAGGTGATAAGTAATTCCTGTTACGTTCTCGGGTCACGTCCGCGGTAATTTCTTCGCACGGCAGCCGGCGACGGAACGTGGATTTAATCCTTAACCTTCTCCGGCTTGCCAAAGCTGAACCGTTCAGAGACATGGTCCATCCAATCGGTGATGGCATCGCCGTCGGCCGCCATGTCATCGAAGGAATTGGAGCGGAAACGCACGAACATCTCGCGCCAGGCGCCGTGCACATACACTCGGCGCGAAGGAAAGACACAGTGGAGCGTCCGGTCCGCGCAGAACAGGAAATTCGCCTTTTCTCCTACCGATGCGAGACAGAATCTGCCGCTCCCGCGGCGATAGCCTTTTGTGACAATCTCTCTCGGGAATCGGTCATGGCTCATGAGGTAGTAACGCTCGCCGGACACGTGAGCCATCCAGTACATCGACGTTGCATCGTGTCCCCCGACGCGCCGTATCCGGTAGCCTCCTTTACGGTAGATGTACCAGACGAAGGTGTCACCGTAATCTGATTTCGCTTTCATGATGAACGCGGTGACAACAGGCCCTTCGGAAATCTTCTCAAACACGAAGTGAGGAGAGATCTGCTTCTTACCGAAAGGCGTCACGCGGTAGATGCTCAAACCGGCGCCTCCATCCGGCCCTCTTACACGTGAGCCGGCCTGGTTATTCCAGCCTTCGGTCAGAGTCACTCGATTGGGCCCCATGGTTACGTCGCTGAGCATCTCCTTTTTCGTTGTTCCCGCGATCTCATCCTCCAGTCCCGCTTCCGCCGCGTCCACGGGCTTGAAATAGAGCCACAGGTCCCGGGCCTTGTCGCCCGATGGGATATAGAAGGATACGCTTTCATCGCAGATCCCTTCGACGGCCGGCAGATACTGGGCTTCCAGCACTTTTCCCGTCTTCTCGCGCAGCTCGACATGAAACGAACCGACGGGTGCCTTCTCCTTCGTGACTGCACGGTAAGATTCGGTCAGACGAAAAGGGAGGGTTACTGCAAAGTCCTCAATGGGATAAGGACCTTGACGGAAGGCCACTGGAAGCCGATAAGAAACTTCCTCTGCTTCACCCGCGAGACTGAATGCTAAGCAAGGCAGGAGAAGCAGCACTGAACGACCAGCCGAACGGTTTGACATGCTTTGATTCAATGGAGCACTCCTGAAAAACGGGACTGCAAACTTTGACGCCTAAATCATCGCGGATTGAAATGTGATGTTCCACCTCTACCGACCATTCGTGTTCAGCTTCTTGCTCGTTTCCGCTGCTGTCGGACAAGCGGAGGAAGCGAAGAACCTCAAAGTGGGTGTGTACAACGGGGATGCATCTCACGACAGCACGAAAAAATTCAGTTATGGCCATGAAGGGATACTTCGATACCTGCAGGAGCACGAGGACCTGTCCGCAACGGAATTCTCCAGCCTCGCCCCGGCTGAGCTCGTGAGATTCGACGCGGTGATACTGCCCTCGATGGACATTGGCGGCTTCGACAGCACGCCGGCGGGAGAAAAGGCGCTGCCCCATTACAACCATTCGCTGGCCGCTTACGCAGAATCTGGGGGCGGGGTGATCCTCTTAAGCAAGGCGGCCGGTTTCAATTATCCGTGGCCGGTTCGCACGTCTCCCTTTCCGGATATCGCGTCTGGATACTTCCAGCTCAGCTTCATTCCCTGGCGGAAACCCGAATGGCCGCTCCAGCCCTCTGGTGACCACGAGCTGGCTGAAAGCATTGAGGCTTTCCTCCTGCCGAAGACGCAGGACTTCGGCGACGGGTCTGTGGTTTTGCGTGAGGGAAAGAAAGGGTCGACTTTTATGACCGTGTGCCAGGGCTATCCGATGGGCGTGTCCGGCCAGGCCGGAAGAGGAAGGGCCGTTTTCATCGGCCTGGCTCTGGGTGCTCACAAGGAACAGGGAGATGATGGTAAGTGGCACTGGAAGGAGGGCATCAAGCTCGATGCGGAGAAGTTGCTTTTGCGGAAAGCGATTGACTGGGTCGCGCAGGCGCGCCCAACCCAGCAAAAAGACATCGCTAAAGCTGTGGCCGCTGCTGCAGACGCCAAACTGGCCAGTCAGAAGGCGAAGGACATGAAAGCCCAGAAAGAAATCGAAGCGTTGAAGTCGAAATGGTCCGTTCCTTTCGATCCCTCGAAGTCCGGGCCCAGGAAGTTACCCGGTTTTATCCGCGGCTTCAGCGTTCAGTACCATCCGCAGGATCCCGCGTCGCAACAGCGTCTCGTGCGTGTCCTCAAGGAATCACACTCGAACCTTTTCCTGCATCACTATGGCTGGGAAAAAACTGGCCTCCTCCACATGCGGAGAATCTTTTCCTCCTCGCAGCCAGGGAAGGCATCCACGGAGTGACCATGCGGACCTTGACGAAGATGGGCTATGCGGCCGAGACCTCTGTCCCCATCGTCGGCGATGTCCAACGCAAGCCTGGCGGGCCGCCTGATCCGTTCACCTTTGCCCGTTACAGCAACTACCTCAGCTTCTCCATCGACGAACCCGTTCAGCAGCCAGCGCATTTTTTCTTTCAAACCGGCAAGAACGGCAAACGAACACTCAGACCCGAAGCCGACCGATCGTTCCGGCAGTTTGTCAAGGAGCGCACCACCGGCGAGGAGGTCGGACAGCTTGATTTCGAGGGCTTCTACAAGGAGTGCCCCAACTTCGCCAAGCCGCTTCCCTTCGGATTTCTACAGAGGCACCAGGTACTGTGGTCCCTCGCGGGCCAGTACTGCGCGGCGGAGATGAATCTGCTTCTGAACGGGATCAAAGAGAAGGTGAAGCAGGCCGACCCAAATCTCGATTACACGGTTACGATCACCCCCGCATGGGAGACTTGGGGACCTTGTGGATCTTTCGCATCCATCCCGGATGTGGCCGATATGGCGTGGACTGATATCTATGCGATCGGCCGTTACAAAGACCGGTTCCTGCTGAATCTCCTCCGAAGCTGCGGAAAGAAGACAGTGCTTTGGAACGGCTGGAACTTGAGATCGGCCATTGACTACCGGCGGAGCTGCCTGGCGGGCCTGACCCATTCAGAAGGCCTGATGACCTTCACGCTCACGCCCTACTATCCTGCCCAGGCCGGTTGGAGTGCCGGAAGAGCCAAGTGGGTGCCCGGCGGCTACGAAGTGGCGAGAGATGTCTTTACTCAGGCAGCGAAGAATGAGGAATACCTCAGCCCGACACAATCCACAGCGAAAATCGCCATCCTGTGTTCGGAGCGGACCATGTGGAATCATTACTACGCGGCCTGGGGCGGCCGCAGCGTTTATCTCAGCTCTCTCATCGCCACGTACACCGCTCTCCTTCAACATCACTATCAAGTCGACACAATCTTCACCGAGCACATCGAACGCCCTCAGAAGCTCTCTCCCTATCGCGTGATCCTGGCCTTCAACACCGAAAGTTTCACTGCCGGTCAGGAGGACGCCCTTCGCTCATGGGTTCGCGGCGGAGGCACTCTCATCGCCACCGCGGAGACCAGCCGGTTCGACCGCTTTGGCCGAAAGAAAGATTCCTACGGCCTCGAGGACGTCTTTCACGCGAAGTTTGTGAAGCAATACGCACCCGACAAACGAGTGCCGCTGGAACAGTTCAAAAAGATGCAGAACCGCCGCATTCTCTTCTCGAGAGATTTCGGGCCGGGCACACTGATGGGGGAATCAACGGAATACGATTACATCGGCACGTCCCACACCAGGGTCTATGACAGCGATATCATCGAGATTACGGAAGGCGGCCGTTCGGTAGCTGTCTGGAACGATGGCGGCGATGCCGCTGTATGGGGCCGATACGGGCAAGGGCGTTGCCTTTTCTTCGCCGGCAAGTGGATGCCCTTCAGCCAGGACTTCCGAAAACTGACGGAGCCGGTGATGCGTTGGGTGAACCGCGAGGCAGGTCTGGACCCACTTCTAACCACCGAGAACGCCGCGCCGGAAATCGAATTTCACGTGAGGTCGCAGCCCAAAGAGAAGAGGCTCGTAATCCACGTGACGAACTTGGGCAAAGCGCTCACTTTCGATAAAAGCAGTATCGACCCAAAGACCGCCAATTACCGTCAGATCGAACATCCAACGGAAAACGTGGTCATCCGCCTGAAGGTTCCCGACAACTGGCGCGGTTTGCCAGGCATCCTGGAAGCCGGCAGTGGCAGACCCATCGAAAGAACAATCGTGGACGGCCGGCTCGTCTTCACCGTCCCCCAGTTCGGTATGTACTCTCTCATCGTTGTGGCCTCGAAGTGAGAGGAATTGCTCTCACATTTCACCAAGCGTTTGTAGTGAACGCTTCAGCGTGTTTCCCGCGTAGCCAGAACATGCTGAAGCGTGCACCTCAAAAGACCCATTGGAATTCTTACGAGAGAATCTGCCAGCCTGTCAGCTGCTGATTTCTGAGGTTCTGATAAAACAAACGAATCAAGACTTTGTCACTTTCGATCTGTCAGTTTACGTTCTTCTGGGCTGACAGGCTGGTGGCAGCGCTGCGAGCCTGTCGCCACGCCATTCAAGAGAGGGGCCTCGCCATATTTTTGCCGCCTCGCTTTGCTGATTGTTGAGGTCAGGCCATAGGACCCTTTATACACTGTGATGTTTACCAAAGCGTTCTTGCGGTTCACAAAAGGGATGCCTGTGGAACTCCTAAGTCAAGTTGTCGGAAAACGAGACTTCCTCTTATATCGGACCGGCTTTAGATTTCCAGGTTGGGCCGAACGTTCGCGAATTCTTATCAGCAGGCTTTTCTGGGTTCTCAGGTCAATTCGTGATATTTCAGATTCTAGTAAGGACAACCTTGTCTTCGCCAAAGAAGCTGGAAGATTCCTCGATGTTGAAGGATTCCAGTTGAATCTGATCCGGGAACGCAGCGTGCTTGATTTTCTCGCTCTAAGTCGAGATCCCGACTTATGTGCGCTAATTTGTCATTCTTGTGATCTACTTGCTTTGGCAGTATTAACTTCTGTCACCGGGTCGAGATTGGAATTTGAATTTGACAAAATGGGAATACGATTCGCGTTTGAAAATGGAGTTGCGTCGGCCCCTCCAGAGAGTATCCAAGCAGCTCAAATAGCACTGATTCACTATCTGTTTAATGAGGAGAACTGTCTTGAAAGGGCGGAAGGTTTTCTGCAGTACAGCCACGATAATTTGGCTGGCAAGATTAAGGTGGGCGATGCTACAAACCAAATTGAACTCTCGGCAGGTGAATTTTTTGCAGGAGCCCCAGTAGGAAATTGCTAACAGTCATCATATGCATCCAGGCTTTATGCACAGGAATAATCTCTTCCGAGCAAACAAAGGAGCCACTTTTTCCTGTGTTTGTAAAAGGCAAGCATGGCTATATTGATGCCAAGGGACGTATCAGAATCACGCCGCAATTTGACGACGCGGGGAGCTTTGCAGAGGAGAGGGCGGCTGTAAAGATAAAAGGAAAATGGGGCTATATTGACAGAGGTGGCGAGATCGTGATACGCCCGCGGTTCGATCTTGCCAGCCCATCGTTAAGTCGAATCGGCGTCGGGGAACTCGGCGACAGCCCATTTTCAGATGACATGGCTGCTGTTGCCCTAAAAGGTAAATGGGGGTACATCAATAGAAGTGGACAGACCGTAATCCGTTTCGACTTCGATATCGCATCTCCATTCAGTGGCGGCTTTGCACGCGTGAAAGTTGGGGACAAGTACGGATATATTAATAAATCGGGAGATTATTCCATATCCCTTAAATACGATGGCGCGTTAGATTTCTCTGAAGGCATGGCAGCAGTGATGCGCAACGGAAAGTACGGTTATGTTGATTCTAAGGGCTCATTAGTTATTCCAGAGCAGTTCGATAGAGCCGCTGATTTTACATCAGGTCTCGCGTTAGTTTCCCAGCGGCAGAAAGATGGTCACCTAAAGCAAACTTTTATTGATAAAATCGGAAAGCTGGTCTTCACATCTACTTACGCCAAGGCATACTCATTCTCAGAAGGTCTTGCAGAAGTTCAGACGACTGGTGGCATGCGCGGCTATATTGATCGCGATGGAGTTCTTGTAATAGATACTAAATACGAAAGGACGACTGAATTTTCGGAAGGTTTAGCTGCAGTTTGTGTTCAAGTTGGTAAAGACAGCTACAAATGGGGATACATTGACAGGGAAGGGCAGTACACAATTCGTCCAACACTCGACTTTGCGTCCCCCTTCGAAAACGGGCTAGCAAGGATAGATGTTGACAATGTCTTCACTAGTTCGAGACGCAGATATTACATCGATAAGAATGGGGCAACTGTACAGATATTACATCGATAAAAGTGGGGCAATAGTATTGAGATCTCAACCCATCGGGGTTCAAGTCTTTGGCGAATAGTTCCTCAAGAGAAATTCTGAAGATGGAATTTGGGGAAATGCGAAAAGCCGCTTACACCCTAATTTCAATTCATCATACTTCCGGCTATGGAAAGTCTGAACAAGCTCAACCGCAACGAAGACCAACAACTTATCAGGACGATTGGGAGCAGATCACGTTCTTTTGGCCTGACAGGCTGGCACCCTGTCGCCACGGCGTTCAAGAGAAGGGCCTCCACATTTCGCGGCCTCGCTTTGCTGATTGTTGAGGGCGGGTCATTGGACCCCGGAACCTACTCTTTCAGATCCAGCTCCAGGCAACTGATGCTGTGAGCTTTGGCAATGTGGTTGACTTGTTGGCTTTTGGCCTTGATCTGTGAGGTGGCCACCAGAAACTCCGGACATCGGTATGATCCAAGCTGCAAGACTTTCGAATGTCTCAGCTAGCTCGATCAAAGTAGGACCCGAGGTGCGTCACCCCTGGGCTCGCCAGCGTCCCGCTGGCTTTCGGACGCGACCGGAGGTCGCTTTGCCGCCGGGACGGCGGCGTGCCCAGGGGGACCTCGCTCTGCACCGGTCCGCTGGAATCCCTGTAACCGTATCCACAGGATTCAGAATCATAATCGATGGTGCTTCAGATTCTTATTAGCCATCCCATATCGCATTGCCGTACGTTGGAAGATGACATTACATGAGACCTCCGAACCGTTATTCCCCACGTTCATAATGTGATATGCAGACCTATCCTGTTTTGCCCGCAATCCTGATGCTGGTTTCCTTTGGAGTGAGACAGGCCAGCGCGGAGATTGTTGAGGTTCCCGTCAAGAATCCATCCTTCGAGCGGGGACTGACGAAGGATGGTGCTCCCGTTGGCTGGTTGGTCTACGGAGGGCTTGGAAAGAAAACGCGATTTGCTCTTGTCGATGATGCGGATGAAGGAAAGAAGGCGCTGCTCATTGATGACGGTGATCCGGAAAAGCCTTTCGGGATTTATCAGAAGGTGGTTGCGCAGGAGGGCCTCACGTATGAGACGAGCGTGAGAGTCCGCGGCGTGCCGGGAGCCAGCTCTCGCGATGTAAATCTTCAAATGCGATTCCTGCCCTCGAATAAGCTCCATCAAACTTCGATGCAGGCCTCCAGGGAAGACGAATTCGATCGGGTGAGCGTTCGGGGAACGGCGCCCAAAGGAACGAAGCTCACTGCAATCTACCTTTACACTCGCCCGCATGCTGTGCCGAAAATCATCGTGGACAGCGTCAAGATTGTGTCGGGGATGGAACCGCCAGAGCCGCCGCTGCCACAACCGCCCAAGCCCGTACCGCCGATCTACAAGAATCTGAAAAAGCTCTTTCTTGAAACGGACCTCGTGAAGAATGAAAAGCCTTCGGCGACCATCATTGCACCAAAGAGATACGCGGCCCTCGGTCTCCGGATTCAGGCGAGCATTGAAAAGCAGACCGGAGTCAAAGTGCCGGTCTTGGGCGATGATTCCGTGCAAGCGGCAGTGCCCATTCGCGGCAACCTCATTGCGCTGGGGAATCGCTCGACGAATAAGATTATTGAGGAACTCTACAATCGATACTACACGCTGCTCGACCTTCGCTATCCCGGGCCGGGCGGCCACGTGGTGCGGACCCTGCACAATCCTTTCGGCAGTGGCCACAACGTGGTCTTCATCGGCGGAAGCGACGACGAGGGAGTGCTGGCCGCTACGGACGTTTTCACTGGCATCGTCGATCGTGTAGGAAGATCGTGGCCCGGAACCGCTGCAACACTGAAACTCGGCCGAATCGCGAGGATCAAACTGGGCAAGGGGATCGTCGTTCCCAAGAACGTGCGAGAGATGCAGCTCTGGGAAGCGTCGAAGGGCTATCGGTCCAGCGGCACGTTCGGTTGGAATATCATCAGCAAGCAGATGGCCGCATACTACATGACGGGTGACGAGTTTCATGCCCGCGAATTCCTGCGCCTTGCCTTCCCCGACAAAAAAGCTCGCAAGGAGATTGCCGCGATAGACAACGGCCGAGTGCGGGACAAGAAAGCTCCGCTCACCTGGCCGCACCACTACAACGCTTACATGCTGATCCTTTACTGGGATCTCATCGAGGAGAGCCCTGTGTTCTCCAACGAATTGCGGCTGCGCATCACCAATGCCTTTTCAAAACAGTTGGAGCAGCGAATCAACAACATCGGCGGGGGCATCTACAAGACGACCAGGCCCCCGGCACGAGTAGGGACACGCCATGGCCAGTGGGGAGCGATCTCCCTCTACTGCCTCGGCCGTTACTTTCAGAAAGACTACCCGAACCCCATCTGGAGGCATTGCGAAGAATCGGCCAAACGGCATTTCTGGTCTCTGCACGATTACGCCTGGGTCGGAGGCGAGAGCGACAATCTCTTCTGGTACAGCACAGGCATTGCGCCCATCTTTGCCTACCTGGCGCTGACAGGTGACCGCAAGCCCGTCGAGAACGGCGTTGCCCAAACGCTGCTGCGAGGGCTGGATATTCTGGCCTCCGGCCGCCCGAGTGACTGGGCTCTGGATTTCGCTTCCATCGGTTTCCTTCACAGGGCCGCCTACCTCTGTCAGGACAGCCGCTACCTCGACCACCGCCGCGCCACCGGTGTGGATACAAGCGTCTTCCGGCTGGGGCAATCGTTCTGGCCGGACGAGCATCTTGCATCGAAAGCGCCGGATGCACTGGCAGGCAGGTGGCACATCCGGCAGTTATCGAAGCCGGCCTGGCTTGCACGGCGAAACGGATTCAAGCTGGGCGAGTCATTCGAATTCGGCAGCTTTCGAAACACGGAAGACGCTTCCGGCGATTTCGTTCTCATCGACGGGCTCAACGGCGCTTCCCGTAATCCCTATCACTGTTTTGCCATCCTGCATCTGCGGATAGGCGGCAACACGATTCTCGACGGCTACCACAACCAGGTCTTGACCCGGGCTGACGGCCTCGTCGAGCCAAAGATCGCGATGAACGCCGCTCTCAAACATCGAGACGTGATCGGCCCGGCCGCGATGGCCACTGCCGAAGTGCCAGACGCCGCCTACTGCAACTGGCGTCGCAGCCTCGTCCAGCGCGCGGGTCAGTACGCGCTCATCGTGGACGACCTTACGTTTCGCTCCGACAGTGAGAATGTTGAGATCCAATTTCTCTGGGAAGCGGGAAAGACTGCCGGACTTTCTAACAGGGCGCCCGGATTGGTTCAGTTGTCGAACCAGAACGAGTCGAAGCTGCCTGCCGGCTGGCTCAGGTTCCGGGCCCTGGACACTCAATGCGCTACCAATCTCGACAGGGACGTTTCAGTGGTCAAGCTCGACAAGCTGGGCATCACACTCCTGCGAAGCAAGGCCGTTGGCGACTGGCTCGAAATGCCGTTCCGGACAGAGAAGCAAATCAGTGGAGAAGTTTTCGTTGACCTCCTGGACTATCGGGGCCGCGGCGCGGTCCGCATGTCCCTCGACAGGAAACCTGCTGGGAAACCTTACAACCACTACGCTCCGAATGTTTCGCCGGGAAGAGTGTCACTCGGCAAACACAAGCTGGCGCAGGGCGAACACCGGCTCAGGGTCACGACCACGGCCATGAGCCCGGAAATGGACCAGTGCTATATCGGCCTGACAGGGGTTACCATTCGGACCGACCAGGCAGATTCCGGCACGGGTGAAAAGGCATTCAGCATCTGTCTTTCCGATTCGGCCCGCACTGCCATCAACCGGAACGTGATCAAGATCGAGTGGCGCGGCGCGGTGAAGAAAGAGCAGCGGCTAATCTTCTTCTCAACTATCTCGAAAAGTCCCATTGCCGTAGCTTCGGAGTCAGACCATTCCTTTCCATGCGCGCGGGTAGCGGACAATGCCGCCGCCCTCACGCTCCCGGAGCCGGCCCTGGGTGTGGCGGGCGAATTTCAGGGCATCGCAGGCGAGCTCGTGGTCCTGGCTCAGAGCCACCTCTTCGCGCGAGGCTTGAGACAGGCGCGACTTGCAGGCTACCTGGTCGGCTCCTCAACTCCGATGGACGTGGATTGGGATTTCGATACGGGCCGGTTGCACCTGGTGGCCGCTCAGGATGCGACGTTGAATCTGGCCACCGACTCCGACCATGCGTTGGTGGACGGCGAGCGTACGGGGTTGGAACAGGAAGAGGAAGGCATTCGCGTTCTTACACTCAAAGCCGGTCGACACGTCATAGAAAATTTGAAGCCGCGGTCCGCCGAGCTTCAGAAAATCAGGATGCGCCTGAAAGCGCTGCTGCTCGAGGGCCGGGCTATTCGCGCAAAGAAGCCAGAGACTCCTCAGGTTCCCGCCGAGCTTCCAGTCCTTCAATCACGCTTCTCGTTGAAGGTCGGTACCAAGGTGACCGACCTGATCACCATCCCGTCCGAAGTCGGCCCCCTCATCTGCGCTGTCGCGAATAAGACCGTTCACCTTCTCTCGGCAGATGGGGCGCAGGTGAAGCAGTTCCAGGCCGATGGCGCCATTCGCATGTTGCGCTGGTGGGATGAGCACCGCCTCCTGCTTGCTGGATGCGCGGACGAAAAGGTCATTGCTTTCGATCTGTCGGGCCGGCGGAAATGGGTTTTCACGTCGGTAATGGATCCCGCTCTTTACAGCGCGGGCAATCTTGCCTGGGTCAAATCGACGCGGGGCAACCAGGGCATTCACGGGCTGCACACCGGAGTGTTCCTGGATGGAAAGAGCCAGGCATTTGTGGGCAGCGCGTCCACATTGGAGATCCTCGATGAGGACGGTAACCTCATCCGGCGCATGCCGCAGCACTGGGGACTCGTCTCCACCTTTGCGCTGGTCGATAATCCGGACGGCACCAGGAATCTCCTCGCCGCCAGGAGAAAGAACGGAGTCAACTCCGTGGCCATCATCAACAGCAAGACACTCAACCCCAGACCCCGCGGATTCCTCCGGCCGCCGCCGGGACACGATTATGTTCCCGGTTGGGCATCTATGAATCGGCATCATCTTTTTTACGAAGACCTTGATGGTGACGGTGTGAAAGAAGTCATCAGCGAGATCAACGGCACGTGGAACCGGGTCATGGTCTGGAGCGCCTCCGGCAAAGCGCTCTTCGATGCCAGCTTCGGCCCGGGCCGCCGTATCCAGGCCAGGAACATGCGCGACCTCGACATTGCCGATCTGGACAACGACGGCCGGAAAGAAATCCTCACAGCCACCTCCAGCGGTCTCGTCGTTGTCCTCGACAGCCAGTGCCGGAAAGTCTGGTCCAAGCGTCTGCCGATACCGCCAACCGTGATGAAAGTGATGAAACTCAAGACTCCGCCCTGGATCGTCGTCGGCTGCACCGACGGCACTGTCTTTGTGCTCGACCGTCGAGGCACGATCATCCGGCGGGGAACGGTCCAGGGCACACCCTCAGCGATCACCGCACTCGATGAGTCGGAGCACGAAAAGGGAGTCCTGATCGGTACGTCCAAAGGAGAAGTGATTCTCTTCAGCCTGAGTGTCAATTGAGGTAATGCACGCCCGGAGCAACAATTAAACTTCAGCGATGCAAACCGCAATTGCATCGACGGGCAGAAGCCCAGCCGTCAGGAGTAAAGCTCACCCAGCACAGCCACCGATTCCTCGACGATCATGTCGAGTGCTTGCGCTGCGAGCTTGGACCAGTGGCTCGTGTCCGTTTCGTAGCCGCCACGCTGAATCGCTTCCGAT
>Ga0187827_10000841_pt1 | contig 46641 bp, 34 predicted proteins | sample ETNtaG_39_FD_167969 | JGI IMG/M metagenome (GOLD analysis project Ga0187827, IMG submission 167969) | Marine microbial and viral communities from oxygen minimum zone, Eastern Pacific Ocean - ETNP2014_SV_150_PacBio MetaG (Illumina Assembly) | ecosystem: Environmental > Aquatic > Marine > Hypoxic...
AACCATACAGCGTACGGCCGCCGAGCATGCGATTGAGAATACTGTTACAGTATTCAATATAGAAAGCGATGAAATAAAAGGTCGTATAATTGGACGAGAAGGCAGAAACATTAGGGCGCTTGAGGCAATGACCGGGATTGAGATAATTATTGATGACAGTCCGGATGCAATACTACTCTCTGGCTTTGATCCAATACGTCGTGAAATTGCAAGACTATCCCTACAAAAACTTGTTACCGATGGTAGAATTCACCCTGCACGTATTGAGGAGATTGTTGCTAAAACACGTAAAGAGGTTGAGCAAGAGATACTTGAAGTAGGAAAAAGAACTGTAATAGACCTAGGCATTCATAATATGCACAACGAATTAATAAAGCTTGTAGGTCGCATGAAATACCGATCATCTTATGGGCAAAATCTGTTAGCCCACTCCAAAGAAGTTGCAAACCTTAGTGCTACAATGGCATCAGAACTTGGTCTAAATCCAAAAAAAGCAAAGCGCGCCGGATTATTGCATGATATTGGTAAAATAGCCGAAAATGAAGCTGAATTACCTCATGCTATTTTGGGAATGAAGCTTGCGGAGAAGTTTAAAGAGAAACCTGACGTATGTAATGCAATTGGTGCCCACCACGATGAAATTGAAATGGACAACTTAATCTCACCAATTGTGCAGGTATGTGATGCAATTTCTGGTGCCCGACCTGGTGCTCGTCGTGAAGTGGTAGAAGCCTACATACAACGTCTTAAAAAGCTGGAAGGACTTGCTCTAACTTATCCAGGTGTTGTAAAAACCTATGCTATTCAGGCAGGTCGCGAACTGAGAGTGATTGTTGGAGCAGAACAGGTAAGTGACGAAGATGCCGATAAAATTTCATATGAATTGTCTAGGAAGATACAAGAGGAAATGACTTATCCCGGACAAATAAAGATAACAGTAATTCGCGAGACAAGAGCTATCAATTATGCCAAATAGGTTTCTTGATATTAAAATCTAATTAACAATTATGAAACGTATAGCATTATTTCTATTTGTATCGATTTTTGCTTTTAGTATACAAGCTCAGCACGTTTTTAATGCAGGAAGCGTAAAATTCAATGCTGGAGTTGGAGTTCCTCAAATTAATGGTTTTATACCTACTGTGAATATAAGTGGGGAAGTAGGAGTGATTCCAACTGGAGAAGTTGGGTTGGTATCTTTTGGTGGGTTGGCTGAGTTCCACCTTGCCGATGACGGAAAAACCTTTCCGCGTTTTTATGTGGGACCCAGAGCAGCCTGGCATGTTCACGCCTTTAATAGTACCGTGTTTGATGTATATGCTGGCGCTGGTTTTGGTATTGTTTTAAATGGAGAGGGTAAATTTAATAATAGCAGTATTAATACTCAGGCCGATATCTTTGTTGGTGGAAGATGGATGTATTCGCCTAGTACAGGGCTATTTGTAGAGCTTGGGTTTACAGGACTGAGTAATGCTAGGTTTGGTTTTACTTTTGGATTTTAACAACAACTGTACTTACCGATTTACCCAATCAATACACAAATCAAAAGTTTTAATAATAATAGGTTTAATTGATTGATTCTTGATCTTCTTTATTTTTCATTTCAAACTCTCTGATCAATTCTTCAGGAGATTTTCCTAGATTATTTAGCGAAACAACAGCATCATCAGCGAAATCACTTTCCGGAAAACGGTCCAAAAACTCCAGATAACATTTCTTTGCATTTGGGTAATCATTAAGTTGATCTTCATATACAAATCCTACTAAAAACAAAACTGTTGACATATTTCTGTAATCAGGATAATTTGAAATTATCCTATTAAATATTCCAATTGTGACATTTGGATTCCCGACATTCATATTAATATCGGCAGCCTTAAATAGAAACTCGGGAGCCAATGAATCATCAGGGTGTTGGTCGGCATAAACAACATACATATCAGCTAGTTGCTGTGCTTTAACTAAATCAGGTGCAGTTATATTAGAGCTAAAAAGCTCGGTTTCAAGTTTATTTATATCACTGATTTTTACAGTATTATTTTTCTCGCCACTATTGCAAGCGCATAGAATTACTGATGTGATAATTAAAGATATTGCAATTTTAAACATAGTTGTAAGCTTTATTATTTGGTTTCTACTATTATTTTCTACTTTTCTTTCTTGGTAATATCATTTTATAAGCTACATCAACATTTCCGGTACTGATATCGCGTAATTTACCTTTGAGCAATAATTTCTTGAAATTTGGTAAACGTTCAATAAATAACTTACCCTCATTATGGTCGTACTCATGCTGTATAACACGAGATAACAAACCTTCAAATCTTACATTTTCATGAAAATTAAATTCCTCATCATAATAAGATAAGTAAATAACCGATTTCCTTTTTACCTTTTCATTTATACCAGGAATACTAAGGCACCCTTCCTCAAAATCAACCTCTTCACCTTCATCATTGGTGATACGGGCGTTAATAAATACTTTTTTAAAATCCTTGAGCTCAGGATAATCATCGCTATAAGGTGTTGGGTCAATAACAAATAATCTAATTGCCCTGTTAATTTGTTGTGCTGCAAGGCCTATACCCTTTGAAAAATACATAGTTTCAAACATGTTTTCAATTAAGGTGTCTAGATTCTCATAGTCCTTGGTTATATCCTCACCTACTTTTTTAAGTGTTTGATGACCATATGCTGTTATAGGTAGTATCATTTAACTTTTTTCTGGTAATTAGCTTATCGAATTCATGTACGATTGAAGTATTAAAGTGGCACTTATAGTATTTACGAGTGACTTGTCTTGCCGTTTGCTTTTACTTAATCCACTAATGAGCATTGTGTCGTGTGCCATTTTTGAAGTAAATCGTTCATCAAATCTTACTATAGGGATATGTGGATATTTTTTTGTTAGTTGTTTTACAAAAGGCTCAATGTATTTTATGGATTCGGAAGGTCTATTCATAAGGTCTTTAGGCTCACCCACTACTATGCTTTCAACCTCTTCATTTGTTAAATAATCATCGAGGAAATTCCAAATATCCTTAACATGAACAGTGGTAAGACCTGTAGAGATGAGTTGCATTTCATCTGTTGCTGCCAAACCAATTCTTTTCTGTCCATAATCTATCGCTAAGATCCTTCCCATTTACTAATTAGTTTCTATTCTTTGATTACAAAAGTTTAAGGCGGCAAAATTAGCATTTTTTTATACTTTTATCGTAAATTTTAATTTCAATGAGAAACCTTACAGAAATTATAGAATCTAGTTGGAAAGATAGGAGTAAGCTTGCTAATCCCGAAGTAATTGAAGCTGTGGAAGAAGTGATTGAATTGTTGGATAAGGGCAAGTTAAGGGTCGCTCAACAGCTTGATGGAAGCTGGAAAACTAATGATTGGGTAAAAAAAGCTATAATATTATACTTTATAATTCGTAAAATGGAAACCTCGGAAATTGGAATGTTTGAATTTCACGATAAGATTCCATTGAAGCACAATTATAGTGATCTTGATGTACGGGTTGTTCCACACGCCGTCGCTCGTTACGGATCATATCTTTCACCAGGTGTAATATTAATGCCTTCTTATGTAAATATTGGTGCTTATGTTGATAGAGGAACTATGGTTGATACATGGGCTACCGTAGGATCATGTGCTCAAATTGGAAGAAATGTTCATTTGAGTGGTGGAGTTGGTATTGGAGGCGTACTAGAACCGATTCAGGCATCTCCTGTTATAATTGAAGATAATTGTTTTATAGGATCACGATCTATTATTGTTGAAGGTGTTCATATTAGTGAAGAAGCAGTACTTGGCGCGAACGTTACAATAACCAAATCAACCAGAATAATTGATGTAAGTAAAACTAAACCTATAGAGTATAAGGGGATAGTGCCACCAAGATCAGTGGTTATACCCGGCAGTTTTGCAAAAAAATTTCCAGCTGGTGAATATCAGGTTCCATGTGCTTTAATAATTGGAACCAGGAAAGAAACAACTAATAAAAAGACTTCACTTAATGATGCATTAAGGGATTTTAATGTTTCTGTTTAAAACATCTAAGATTTAATATTTTCTTCCGCCTTTTTTCCTTCCTTTATCTTTCCTCTTTTTAAAGTTTGATTTACGGTTGAAGTTGCCCGATGATCTGTTGTCTTGCTTTGACTGTTTTGGATTTGCCAATTCCGCAACTAATGAAACATCATTAAAATTGGCATTATGAAGCGAACTAAGTATTTTCTTCTCGAAGGCAGTATCTACTTCAAAAAATGAAAAGTTTTTCATGATCTCAATTCTGCCGATATCAATATTTCTCTCCTTCGTTTGTTCATTTATTAGGCCAATAAGCGATGTAGGATTAAGGCCATTAGTACTTCCTGCATTTATAAATAGCCTTGAGAATCCTGCTTCTGCCTGATTCTCATTTCTGCTTCTTCTATCTTTTTTTTGTCTTGAACTCCTGTCGCCTCTAGAACCCCTATCACCTCTCGAATCACGTGATTCACGAGAATCATGAACTTTGTTCAAATCTTTTGCACCTTTATAATATGAAAGGAATCTGTTAAATTCAACAGAAACAAACTTTTTGATAAGATCTTCTCTGTTAAGCCACTCAAGTTTCTTATAAATTATATCAAGAAAAGGATCTATCTGAGATTCGTCAATTTCAACTTTCTCTACCTTTTCAACCAAATTAAATAATTGCTTACCGCAAATTTCTTTTCCAGAAGGCACTAATTTCTTCTCAAATTTATGCCCAATCATTTTTTCTACGGCCCTAAGTTTATGCTTTTCACGCATATGAAGTATTGATAAAGAGACACCACTCTTACCTGCACGTCCAGTTCTTCCACTTCTGTGGATGTAAACTTCATTTTCATCAGGTAAGTTATAATTGATAATATGGGTTAGATCATTAACATCAAGTCCGCGAGCTGCTACATCAGTTGCAACAAGCAATTGTAAATGGTTTGATCTAAACTTATTCATAACACTATCACGTTGAGCTTGAGATAAATCACCGTGTAGAGCATCAGCATTATATCCATCCTGAATTAACTTATCAGCGATTTCTTTCGTTTCACGTCGAGTTCTACAAAATATAATTCCATAAATCTTCGGATTCATATCAGCAATGCGTTTTAGAGCTTCATACCTGTCACGAGCTTGCACCTCATAATATATATGCTTAACATTTTCTGCTCCTGTATTTTTGTTACCTGCGGTTATCTCAACCGGGTTCTTCATAAACTTACCCGAGATCTTTACAATTCCAGAAGGCATGGTGGCTGAAAACAAAAGTGTTTGCTTATTGTCTGGTGTTTGTTCAAGTATGCTGTTAAGATCTTCTTTGAAACCCATAGTCAGCATTTCATCGGCTTCATCTAATACAACAATATTTATCTTACTGATGTTTAGCTTCTTTCTTTTAATAAGGTCCAGTGTTCTACCAGGAGTACCAACTACTATGTGTGAACCTTTACGGAGTTCATTAATCTGAGTTTCAATGCTAGAACCACCGTAAACAGGAGTTATTCGTATGTTACGATTGAACCTGGAATATGACTGTAAGTCTTTTGCTATTTGAATACACAGCTCACGTGTTGGAGATAGAATTAATCCCTGTGTATTTTTAATTTCTGTATCTGTTTTCTGAATCATAGGTAATCCGAAAGCTGCAGTTTTTCCTGTTCCCGTTTGTGCAAGGCCAACTAAATCTCTATTTGATTCGAGAAGTACAGGAATTACTAACTCTTGAATTGGAGTAGGTTTAACGAAACCCAGCTCTGTTATTGCTGAAATTAGTTCATTATCTAAATTCAGCTCTTGAAAATTATTCATTCGGATATTGTGTGTGAGAAAGATCGTTATTTGTTGATTACCAAAATATTCTATTTTATTAAGGCGGTGCAAAAGTAATCTTTATTTGTTAATGTTCAACTTTAATATTAAGGTAGCTGATTGCGAAATATATATTTTTTTTTTGGCGGCATACGGGCTTTCCATTTATAGTTGTTTTATCCCAAATGTGTTTTTGTAAGTAATACATGGGCTTCCACTATCAGCCTCTGCTTACTAACAAAAACATCATCGTGATTTCAACAAGCTAACACTTCAATCCCTGCCGCGGTGTGATGAAAGCTGGACGGCTCAGGCGCTATCAATACATTGAATTGTTGTCATCATGAGGGTTTAGACCCTGAAAAGGGGCGCACATAGTGTGGTGACAAATATCAGATTCAAAAATATATGCCCTCTGTTATCATATTTTTTCAGAAGATAAATTTTGATGCTTAGGCAAAATGTGGAATTGGAAAGGCGCGCAGGCCTGTCAAAACAGCGGGCAGAGTCGGGTGAATGGACAGTGGTTAGCCCTGTTTAGTTAGGCGCTTGCCGTTTGTATGCTATCGCAGACACTCCGAACTTAGCAGGGCTTGACACTGGCTAGAGCGGGTAGGCGCATTTGTTTTGACTTGACTCTTTTGTTTGCTTTTCTTGTCAAGAAGAAAAGTAAAAACCCGTCCGGTTCAAGGACATTTTAAAATCAAATCAATGCGAGCCTAAATATTTATATATCAACAATATGCAAAAAATTGTTATTGGTAGCATAGCGAAGGATCTCAATCTGATTGTAAAGATACCCGACTTACTCAGGCAGGGATCTCATAAAGTTTCGTATTTCAGTTTTTGTTATTTAGAATGATTTGAAATAAGAATTTATTAACTATTTTTGCAGATTATTTAGGTTTGTTATGTCACATAAAAGAAAGTATACTCTCGACAGCACAAGTATAGAAACATTACAGCATTGGTATTCGTTAATGACATTAGGACGTCAGTTAGATGAGAAAGCACCAAACTATTTAAAACAAGCTTTAGGATGGTCTTACCATGCCCCATATGCCGGACATGATGGGATACAGCTTGCTATTGGTCAGGTTTTTGACAAGAAAACCGATTTTCTCTTTCCTTATTATCGTGATATGCTTACAGCTATATCTGCAGGTTTAACTGCAGAGGAAATAATACTTAATGGTATTTCGAAGGCAACTGACGTAGCAAGTGGGGGGCGACATATGTCAAACCATTTTGCTAAACCCGAGTGGAATATTCAAAATGTTTCTTCAGCAACTGGTAACCATACGCTACATGCAGCAGGTGTTGCAAGATCTATAAAAATATACAAGGGTGGGGGTGTTGCTATTAGCTCACAAGGAGAATCTTCAACTTCTGAAGGTTATGTTTTTGAGGCAATTAATGGTGCATCGAAAGAGAAACTTCCTGTACTATTTGTAATCCAGGATAATCAATATGGTATATCTGTTCCACAACGCGATCAGTCAGCCAATAGACGTGCAGCTGAGAATTATCGAGGTATAAAGAATTTGAAGATAATGTATTGTGACGGGAAAAATGTATTCGATTCGATGAATACCATGGCAGAGGCTAAGGAACATGCAATTAAAAAAAGCGAACCAGTTATTGTTCAGGCAAATTGTACCAGGATCCATTCACATTCAAACTCTGACGCACATGAATTATATCGTGATGAAAATGAGAGACATTGCGTTAAATTAAGCGATCCTCTCGTACGATTTAGAATTCAGCTGGTACATTCAGGAAAATTTACTGAAGATAATCTTAATAATCTCGATAAAGAGGCGAAAAAGACTATTTCAGCGGCTCATAAAAAGGCATTAGTAGCACCCAATCCTAACCCCAAATCAATTTATAAATTTGTTACTCCCGAACCATATGTGAGTAAGTTATATCCTGATGGCTTGCATGACGGAGCCAAAGGCGAATCAATGAGACTCATTCAAGCGCTAAATGAGACTCTTAAATCCGAATTTCATCATAACCCTGATACATACATTTTTGGACAGGATATGGCAAATAAGGACAAAGGAGGGATCTTTAATGTAAGTAAAGGGATGCAACAGGAGTTTGGCATAAGTCGTGTTTTTAATGCACCAATTGCTGAGGACTTTATTCTTGGAACAGCAAATGGAATGACACGTTTCAATGAAAAAATACGAGTTGTGATAGAAGGTGCTGAATTTGCTGATTATTTCTGGCCTGCAATGGAACAGTTGGTTGATAGCTCACACGATTATTGGCGTAGTAACGGCCAGTTTGCGCCAAATGTTACTATTCGACTTGCGTCGGGTGGATATATTGGGGGTGGGCTATATCACTCACAAAATATTGAAGGGGCATTAACTACTTTCCCTGGCTTGCGAGTAGTTTATCCTGCTTTTGCAGATGATGCTGCAGGATTATTAAGAACCTCAATACGATCAAGAGGATTAACTTTATTTCTGGAACCTAAAGCATTATACAACGATCCGAAGGCTGAAACAAAAGTACCTGATGATTTTGAAGTTCCTTTCGGCAAAGCAAGGATAAGAAGGGAAGGACAAGATTTGAGTGTTATTACTTATGGCAATACTCTTCCAATGTGTCTTAGTGTTGCTGATAAAATTAAAGAAGAACTTAATAAGGATATAGAAGTCATTGATCTAAGATCGTTATTACCCTTGGACGAAGATACTATTATCAAATCAGTTAAGAAAACAAACCGCGTGCTTGTGGTTCATGAAGATAAAGTATTTGGGGGTATTGGTGGAGAGGTGGCTGCAATAATTTCCGATAAGGCTTTTAGTTATCTTGATGCTCCTGTAAAAAGGGTAGGAGCCAAATTTACTCCAATTGGATTTAATAGAATATTAGAGGAAGCTATACTGCCTGATGTCGAGAAAATATTAGATGGGATGAAAGAAGTTCTTGAATTTTAACTTATTATTTCCACATAATACGATATCCAATATTCCATTCAATATAATCTGCAATGGAAAAATTGTATGCTCGTACATTAATTCCAGCGAATACGTTATTTAATATATGATATTTAAGTCCAATACGTTGGTATGATCCACCTGGTTTTCGTCTGGGAATGGATATACCTTCAGAAGCTGTTTCGGGCACTTTCCATTCTTCTCTGTATATATACCATCCCGGTTGAATTACTACCGATAACTTATTTACTACTAATTCAAATGATCCATATGCACCTATCGCAAGTTTGTTGCCATTGCCGGCATTAAGACGCGCAGTGGTCTTATTGTTTTCATAACTTATATATGAATTATAAGAACCATCATAACTGAAGTCTAATCCTGCTCCGAACTTTACCTTGTACGAAATCTGTCGGTTAACACCCGTTGAAAATGTGAAAATTCCATATGTCTCAGCTACATAAGTTGTATCAAGGTTATCATCTACCATAAATCCAAGTTGCTTTGAAGAACCTGCAATTAGTGCAATATATTCCCACTTATAGGAATATGTTGGTATCTCATTTATGATAAACTCTTTACGTGATTTAAATTGATACTTAATGCCAACACGTGGAGCAACTAGGTTAATTCCCATATTAGGAACACGCGTAGCACCATTTGAGAAATGCGTAAAAGTAAATCCTCCGGTTAGGTTAAAATGCTTCCCAAGCATTATGTTAGCTACTAATCCGGCATCAATGAAGCAGTGTTATATGAGCCAATTGCATATTGGTATGGATTTGTTTTGAGATCAAAGGGCTTCCAATTGTAAGTTAGTCCAAAGCCAACCTCATAATTAATACTCCATCTATTAAACCGTTTAATAATAGGTGCATTAATAAACGTATAAATTGCTGAAGGTGTACCCAATTCGTCAGGATTGAAAAAATTTACTGTGTAAAATGCAAAACCCCAAGTCGGATAACCATATAACTGCTGCCAAAGTTTTCTCCCATCTGTTTCTATCCCGTATTGAAGCGAAAAGCTCTGAAAGTAGTCAATTGGTTTGCCACTTTTATTATCGCCTTTAAGAAAATCATTAGTTGGAAGCACTTTCCCAGCCTGATAAAAAAACCGGAGTGATTTATTATATCGATCTTTCTTAATGTTAGTACTGTCTGATGCATATCCTGAGAAGGAAATTATTGCAATCAGGATTAATAGAATATTTACTTTTTTCATATGTACAATTTACTTGTCAAACATAACAATAAATACTGAAAGTGTAAACTTTAATATTTAAATTTTGAAGTACAATTTACCTTATCAATATATCATATTTATCAATTCAGCTGTATAAATACTGTTAATTGCATGGGTATTTAGATGGCATATAATGAGTAAGTTAGGAAAACAAATTCGTTGTTATTGTTAACTGAATAATTCACGGTTTAATTACTTATTCATTACTAGTTAATACCATTGTGTATATTAGCAAGAAAATTGGATATTATTTGATCCTAAATTCAGCACATGAAAAGTAGATTTCGATTATCATTATTAAAAATGACAATCTTTCAAAAATTGCTGATTGGAATTATTGCTTTGTTGATGCTTAATACAATAATCGCTTTTGTTGGTATAATAAGTATCAACGAATTTGAGAAAACTGCATACATTATGGTGGAGGAGTCTCAGGAGCAAAGTGCTTTTCAAAAACTGAAATTGAATGTCCAGCAGCTTCTTATGCCGGCAAATGATTACCTTGTACATGGAAACAAAGTTGAGAAGTACAATTTTGAACAATTACTTACAGTAGTAAAAGCCCAAATTATTGAATGTCGGGAACTTATTGGACATGAACATGAACATGTCGCTTTAAATGATTTTGAAAAAAGTCTTACTGTAGCGGAAGTACTTGCCTTAGAAATTTTAAAACTGGAAAGTCCAATTGGCAATCCAGAGGGGGCTATTATAATGGAGGAGATGGATGCCGTGACTAATGAAGCAATCAAGAGTATTGATGAAATGTTAATGGTAGCATCGTTAGAAATGACAGAATACATTAACACAAATCAAGCAACAAATATCCAGGCACTCGTGTTATTATTTTTGTGGGATTGTTCATAGCACTATGTTTGGTGGTTGGAGGCTTTTTTTACGTAAAGGAGATTACGAAACCGATAAAACATTTAGCACAAACAGCTCAAAAAATATCATCAGGTGATCTATCTGCTAAAGCAGATGTAAAGACTCGTACACGCGATGAAATTGATGATTATACAAAGTCATTTAATAATATGATTGGAGTTTTGGAGAAAACCACTGTATCTCGAGATTATTTTAATAATATCCTTAACAGGATGGTAGATACATTAATTATTACTGAAGCTAACGGTAAAATTGCAATAGTAAACCAAGCAACACTTGATCTACTCGATTATACGGAAGAAGAAATTATTGGTCAGTCAATAGACAAGATATTATCAAGGGAAAGTGGTGAAGAAATTTTAAATAGCAGCAATACATACATTAACGTAGAAGAAGAGTCAGTACAAAATATATTTAATACCTATTACTCAAAATCTGGTAAAGCAATACCAGTATCTTTTTCCCGATCAATAATGCATGATAATGAAAATAAAATATCAGGAATGATATGTATTGCGTTTAACAATACGGAAAGTTTGCACGAAGAACAACCATCAAATGGTGAAAATTCAGTTAACGAAGCAAGATATATAAAAGCTGTGGGAGAAATTCCTCTAACCAAAAGGGAATTGGAAATCATAAAATTGATTGCGGAGGAGTTAAGCAATCGCGAAATTGCGGAGAAGCTGTTTATAAGTGTCAGAACTATTGAAACTCACAGAAAGAATATTATGCAAAAACTTCACACAAAAAGTGTAATCGCCCTAGTCCACTATGCGGCTCAAAACGGAATAATATAGTTTACCCGATAATTCTCCATTTCGTTTTAATGGCATTTAATATTTTTATTTTGCATAATTAAATTCTTAATTTTTCATAATTTTTGCACAATACTATATTTTTTTTTTGTTAAAGTAAATTAATTTTATAGTTTAGCTGCCAATTTAAGAAAAATGGTACTTAAAAGGTGCGATTAAATAAAAAACCACTAATTATTTTTAAGATAGGATCGACTCTATTGAGAATTCATAATTCTAACTTCATTAATTAATAAAAAAGTAAAATTGAAATCAGATAAGGTAAGTTATTTAAACAGGTTAACAGGGGTATTTATACTTTTTATTTTATGTATGAATACCGGGTTTGCCCAGTTTGATGCCTACGATGTGTTTGATAGTAAATGTGTACTTTGCCATACCATTGGTATGGGTGATCTAAAAGGACCAGATCTAATTGGTGTTACCGAACGTCGTCAACAAGATTGGCTAATAAGATTTATTCAATCATCCCAATCAATGATAGAAGCAGGCGACCCAGTAGCAGTTGAACTATTTGCTAAATACAACCAAACTGAAATGCAAGACTGGGATTATTCAGAAGGTGAGATTATTGAATTGTTAAACTATATTTCTACCTTTAGTGGATCAGCAGTAACTGATAATGAAATTGTGACAGATAGTGCTAGTAAAGATAGTAAACAGATATTGTTGGACGAACTAAATGCAATTATCGAGTATTATAAAGACAAGAAAAGAAAAAATATTTCAATATTAGATATTGAAACAGGTGAGGCCCTTTTCACAGGGCAACTTTCATTTAATAATGGTGCAGAAGTTTGTGTGAATTGTCATAATGTGATTGAAATTGACACATTAAACCTGAATCCTTCTGCTTTTGAAATTGCACAAAAATATCCTGATAGAATAATTGATGTATCGAAAAAACCACCCTCGAAAATAATGAGAGGAGTGTATAAGGATCATGAACTTGATGATTTAGAGATTAAATATATATCTTATTATCTTGAATCTATAAGTGAAAACGGGTTAACTGTTAAAAAGAAAATAAATTTTAACAAAATCATTGCTTTTTCGTTGTTGTTTTTGCTTATTTTTTCTATTGTTGATCTAAAGTTCAGAAAGGTTATCAAATTAAAACAAATACATTACGCGATTATTTTGCTTGTATTTGTTTACTTTTCGAACGAGGTATATTTAAGTGCCAAGAATTTAAGTTTATCAGAGAATTATGAGCCTGTACAGCCCATAAAATTTTCTCATAAAATTCATGCCGGCAGTAATAGAATTAATTGCATTTATTGCCACAGTAGCGTTACTGAAAGTAAAATTGCTGGTATTCCACCTGCAAATGTTTGTATGAATTGCCACAAAGCTGTGAAGAGTGGAACAATATCGGGAAAATACGAGATTAATAAAATTTATGAATCTATAAACACAAATACACCGATTGAATGGATTCAGGTACACAATCTACCTGATCATGTATTCTTTAGTCATGCCCAGCATGTTAAAGCAGGTAAGAGGGAATGTGCTGATTGCCACGGTAAAGTGGAAGAAATGGAACGGGTTAGGCAGGTCGCTGATCTTTCAATGGGATGGTGCCTCGATTGCCATCGAACATCAATGGTAAATTCCGATTCGAACGATTATTATATTAGTTTATATAAGCATAGTGATTTGCAAAATCGCAAATTAAATGTTGAGGATATTGGAGGCAATGATTGTCAAAGATGTCATTATTAATATTTACCATTGGGCTTTAACGACTAGCCTTATTTAATAAAAAAAGTAAAAATGAAATATTGGAGAAGTATAGAAGAATTTGAGAAACAAAAGAATGGTGAGGAATTAATAAAATCACCAGAATTCAATGAATCTTCAGACGATGATAATATCCAAGGAACTTCCCGAAGGGATTTTATGAAGTCTTTAGGTTTTGGAATTGGATTTGTCGCTTTGGTTTCTAGTTGCGAGATGGCTGTTAGAAAAGCTATACCTTATTTGAATAAACCAGAAGAGATTTTACCCGGTGTCGCAAATCATTATGCTTCCACTTATTTTGATGGCTCCGATTATTGCAGCGTACTAGTAAAAACAAGAGAAGGACGACCTATAAAGATCGAAGGAAATGATTTGTCATCATTAACAAATGGGGGAACCAACGCTAAAGTACAAGCATCTGTATTAAGTCTTTACGATTCTGAGAGACTGCAATATCCGCTCAAAAGCGGTGCGAAAACTTCTTGGGAAATTATTGACGCTGAAATAATAGGTAAGTTGCAGGAACTCTCCTCCAATAATGAATCAATAACTATTCTAACGTCTAACATAATTAGCCCTTCAACACTTAGTTTATTAGATGATTTTGTTAAAAAATATCCTAGTGCAAAGATTGTATATTATGATCCTATATCATTATCTGCTATTCCAGAAGCGAATAATATATCTTTTAACAAAAAAGTAATTCCATCTTATCAGTTTGATCAAGCAAAAACTATAGTTAGCTTTAATGCAGACTTCCTGGGTACATGGTTGTCACCGATTGAATTCACGAAGCAATATGTAAAAAACAGAAAACTTAAAGAGGGCAAAAAGGATATGTCTTATCATGTCCATTTTGAATCAGGTATGTCGCTAACAGGTAGTAATGCCGATAGAAGAATTTCAATTAAGCCATCGGAAGAACTTTCAGTACTGTTAAATATATTCAATTGTCTTGCTTCGAAAGCAAATAAGTTTGCTAATATTACTACTTCTGAATTACGCTTTGATATTTCTGAGATTTGTGAGAGGTTAATAAGTGATAAAGGTAGTTCATTAGTGATTTCTGGATCAAATAATGTAGATATTCAACTGACTGTAAACGCAATAAACCAATTGTTAAATAACTATGGCCAAACAATAGATTTAAACACACCAGTTTTCGTAAAGAAATGCGATGACAACGAATTAAATGAGTTCGTGGATGACTTGAATACGGAGAAAATAAAGGGACTGATTCTTTATAATGTCAATGCGGTTTACGATTTTGCAGACCCGAATATAATTATCGAAGGAATTGAGAAAACCAATTTTTCAGTTGCTATTTCACAAACTTTAGATGAAACGGCTTCGATTGTAGATTATGTATGTCCTGATAGTCATTACCTTGAATCATGGAATGATGCTGAACCAAAAGAGGGGTATTATAGTTTGGCTCAGCCAGCTATTCAAAAAATATTTGATACTCGACAGTTTCAAGAGAGTTTGCTCCGGTGGTCCGGAAGTGAAGAAAGCTATTATGATTTTATTAGAAAATATTGGGAAGAAAATATCTATCCTGAGTTTTCTAATATTGGTGATTTTGATCAATTTTGGACCAAAAGCTTACAAGAAGGTGTTACAGAATATGAAAAATATAAAACACAACCACAACCAAAATTTATTAGTTCCTCAATAGCAAAAATTTCACCATCTGTAGTTATTCCTTCGGATGACTTTGAAATCATTTTATATGACAAAATATCTCTAGGAAATGGGCAACATTCTAATAACCCATGGCTGCAAGAATTACCGGATCCAATCTCAAAGATATGCTGGGATAACTACTTGTCAGTTTCACCAAGCGACGCAAAAAATATTGGACTTGAAGTTGGTGATGTTGTAATTATTAATGGAAATCTTGAGGCTCCCGTATTTGTGCAACCTGGGCAAGCTGTTGGTACCTTCTCCCTGGCTCTAGGATATGGAAGACTTAAAGCTGGCAAAGCGGGTAATAATGTTGGCGTCAATGCTTATCCCTTGATTAAAAAAAGTGGACCAAACTTTGAAAGATGGAACACTGTATCAATTAAAAAGACTGGGAAAAAGCATTTGTTAGCCCAAACCCAAACCCATCATTCTATGGAGGGAAGGGAGATCGTTAAAGAATTAAGTTTGAATGAATATTCAAGTGATCATGATGCTCAAAAGGACGATCAACATAATGAAGATCATGCCTATAACACTACATTGTATAAAGAATTTAAGTATGATGGACATCATTGGGCAATGGCAATTGACCTGAATTCATGTACAGGTTGTAGCAATTGTGTGCTGTCATGTCAGGCTGAAAATAATATTCCTATTGTTGGTAAAGAAGAAGTCAGCCGTGTGCATGAGATGCATTGGCTAAGGATAGACAGGTATTATACCGGTGATGAAAATAACCCCAAAGTAGTTTTTCAACCAATGATGTGTCAGCATTGTGACAATGCCCCTTGCGAAAACGTATGTCCTGTTTTGGCAACAACCCATAGTAGCGAAGGATTAAACCAAATGACTTATAATAGGTGCGTAGGAATCAGGTATTGTGCAAACAATTGCCCATACAAAGTAAGGAGGTTTAACTGGTTTGATTACACCGACGTAGATGCAATGAAAGATAACCTTCATGACCCGCTTGGTATGACGTCTGATTTAAAAAGAATGGTATTAAATCCTGATGTTACTGTCCGTGCAAAAGGGGTTATTGAAAAATGTTCTTTTTGTTCACAGAGGATCCAGGAGAAAAAATTATTAGCGAAATTAGAAAATAGACCTTTAAAAAATGGAGAGATAACACCTGCTTGTGCACAGTCATGTCCTGCCAATGCTATTGTATTTGGTGATTTAAACGATGAAAACAGTCAGGTAGCAAGACTTTTTAAAACCAATCGCAAATATAGGGTGCTGGAGGAAATACACACAGAACCATCTATTGGGTATTTGACTAAAATAAGTAACAATGGAAAAACCAATATTGTCTGATAAATCTATCATAAAATATGTATACATCAGGTCTTAGAGAGCCATTAATTAAAGGCAATAAAAGTTATAAAAAAGTTACCAGCGATATTATTGGGGCAATGACTGGCAGACCCGGTAATTTGTGGTATATAGGAATTTCTGTTGCTGTTATTGCGTTGTTGATCGGAATTATTACTATGTATTATACTGTATGGCAGGGAATTGGCACTTGGGGATTAAACAGAACAATCGGATGGGGATGGGCTATAACAAATTTTGTTTGGTGGATTGGTATTGGTCATGCAGGAACTTTTATTTCAGCCATTCTATTGTTGTTCCGTCAAAAATGGAGGACAAGCATAAACCGCGCTGCCGAAGCCATGACAATTTTTGCCGTTATGTGTGCAGGGTTGTTCCCATTAATTCATATGGGTAGGGTTTGGCTTGGATTTTATATTTTTCCATATCCTACAGGCCGCGAATTGTGGGTAAATTTTAATTCACCACTTTTGTGGGATGTGTTTGCTATTAGTACATACCTTACTGTTTCGTTGTTATTCTGGTATATTGGATTAATACCAGATTTGGGAACTTTACGTGACAATTTAAAATCAAAATTAGCAAAAAAGATATATGGTTTTTTTAGTTTTGGTTGGACAGGTTCTGCTAAGGATTGGGTAAGATATGAAACGCTTTGCCTTATATTGGCAGGACTTGCTGCTCCGCTGGTTTTATCTGTACATAGTATAGTAAGCATGGATTTTGCTACCTCTGTTATTCCAGGATGGCACTCAACTATTTTTCCACCCTATTTTGTTGCCGGAGCTATCTTCTCAGGTTTTGCAATGGTGCTAACATTAATGATTATAACCAGGAAAGCATTACACCTTGAAGATTATATTACAAAAGTGCATATCGAATCAATGAATAAAATCATAATTGCTATGGGCTCTATTGTTGGGATAGCATATATCTCCGAACTATTCATTGCATGGTATTCTGGTAATGAATATGAACAGTATGCTTTTCTAAACAGGGCTACCGGGCCCTACTGGTGGGCATACTTCATAATGATGTCCTGTAACGTTATCTCGCCACAGTTGTTATGGTTTAAAAAGCTCAGGACAAGTTTTGTTTTCACTTTTATACTTTCAATTTTTATTAATATAGGTATGTGGTTCGAGCGGTTTGTAATAGTTGTAACTTCTCTACATAGGGATTATCTTACATCTAGTTGGTCTATGTATTATCCTACAAAAATTGAAGTTGGAATCTACCTGGGTACGTTTGGTTTATTTTTCACTTTATTTTTCTTATTTATTAAATATGTACCTGTAATTGCTATTGCAGAGGTAAAAAGTGTTTTAAAAAACTTTGGAGGAAAAAAAATTGAAAAGCACTAATAAAATGAAAGATAGTTACATATCAGTAATGTTTGAAGATGAAAACGAGCTTCTTGATTCTATAGCTGCTGTTCAGAAAGATGGTATAAAAATATACGATGTTTATACACCTTTTCATGTTCATGGTTTGGGTGAGGCCTTGAAAATAAAACCCACAAGGATACCCATCGTTGCCTTCATTAGTGGAGCAATAGGAACTATTTCAGCACTTCTTTTTCAATCATGGATAAGCGTTCTTGATTGGCCTATAAATATTGGTGGGAAACCATTCTTCGCTCTTCCTTCTTTTATTCCTGTAACGTTTGAGATCACTGTACTTTTCTCCGCTTTTGGTATGATTGGCGCCTTTTTTTATAAGTCCAAATTATTTCCTGGTAACAAACCCAAAATACATAATGACCAAATTACTAACGATTGCTTCTTGATGTTGTTGGAATTTAACAAAACCGAGATGACAGAAGATAAAAAAATAGCACTAGAAAAGTTGCTATATAAACATGGTGCTTTTGATATTGAATTTGTGGAGAATTTAAAAGATAAAGAATAAATGGCAGAGCAATTTAAATATTTGAAGAAACACAGAAATTTTACATTTATATTACTAGGTGTTGGTTTAGTAATAATGATTGTTGGATTATTCCTAAACAATTGGGAGGCCGAAATATTTTGGGCCAATATATTATTAAATAACTATTATTTTCTTTGTTTTGCGTTGGGATCGGTTGTCTTTATAGCTCTTCATAATTTAGGTTTTTCTGGGTGGCAAATACTTATACAAAGAATACCTGAGGCATTAAGCTCTTTCTTGCCTTTTTCAGGGGTGATAATGCTGTTATTGGCATTTTTCGGAGTTCATTATTTATATCATTGGTCAGATACAGGCCATCTTGATGCGATTTTAGAAGGAAAAACGGAATATCTGAATGTCCCATTTTTCATTATAAGGTTGGTTGTTTATTATTTTCTGTGGTCTTTTTTGGCTTACCTATTACGAAAGCAGTCTAATCAGCTAGACCTTGATCCGAATCCAAAAATACTTAAGAGAAGCACAGCGACTTCTGGAATTTTCATGGTGATATTTGCCATAACAGTTTCTACATCCAGTTGGGATTGGCTTATGTCTCTTGATGCTCATTGGTTCAGTACAATGTTCGGTTGGTATGTGTTTGCAGGCATGTTTAATATTGCATTGGCAGGAATAATTTTGCTTTTATTATACCTAAAAAAGAACGGCTATCTACAAGAAGCTAATGACAACCATTTGCATGACCTTGGAAAATACTTATTTGGTTTTAGCATAATGTGGATGTATTTATGGTTTTCACAATATATGTTAATCTGGTATTCAAATATACCTGAGGAAACTGTCTATTTTGTCACCCGTTTTAATCACTTTCCAATATTATTGTACGTAAACCTGGTATTATGCTTTGTATTACCTTTTCTCTTGTTGATGTCAAGAGATGCAAAAAGAAACCCTAAGTATATGGCCATTACTGCTATCATAGTATTGATTGGCCATTGGGTTGATTTTTACTTAATTATTATGCCCGGCGCAGTTGGAGATAACGCAACTATTGGATTGATTGAAATAGGAACATTTATTGCTTTTGCCGGCATCTTTATACTAATCGTACTGAAATATTTGGGGAAAGTACCTTTGACGTCAAGAAATCATCCTTTCCTTAAAGAAAGTTTAACTTATGATACCTGAGAACTGATAAATGTAATATGAAATTATGAGCATTAACTACAATATACAAGGTAAACTAAGGTCATTTTCAAATGCAAATATGGCTTTGAAAATTATCTTAATTGCTTTATTATTAAATTTTCTGAGTTGTTCCAGGAATAAAGAAGATAGAGGTTACCAGTATGGAGGTGATATGGCAAAATCAACTGCCTACGAAACATACTCAAGTAGCAAAGTTTATAAAGATGGTAAATCTGCGTTACAACCTGTAACAGGTACTATACCAAGAGAAATGGTCCCATATACATTTGAAAACAACAATGAGGGTCTAAAAGAAGCAGGTTTAGAATTAAAAAATCCACTTGAAGCAACCACAGAAAATATTGAACAGGGCAAAGAATTATTCACTATTTATTGTATGAATTGCCATGGTGAAAATGGAGATGGAAACGGGTTTCTATTTACCAGTAAAAAGTTTCCTATAAAACCAGCTTCTTTAATTGATGAAAAAACAATAAATAGACCTGATGGTGAGATTTTTCATGTTATTACGGTTGGTGGGGCTGCCATGGGTTCTCATGCTTCCCAGATTAAACCCGTTGACAGGTGGAAGATAATTTTGTATATCAGAACTGGATTTGATAAAAATATTTGATAATTATTCAATGCATGTTAATTAATACAATAAGAATAATGAAACTATTCACAGGTTTATTGCTAAGTTTATTACTAACATATGGTTTCTCGTTTTCTGGAAAATCTCAGGTTAACATAAACGACAGTATAATTCTTGATTCAGCGATCGTACTACTCGATTCCGCTAGTGCTGCTAATGCATCAAACTTTAATGAAATCAAGAAGAAAGTAGATGAAATTATTGAATTTAAGAACGAAGATGAGTTTAACCAAATGGCAATAGAAGGTATCGCTTTATTTAATGGAGATAGTAGATTGGAAAACGGTGGTCCTTCATGTATTTCCTGCCATGTGCTAAATGCAGAAGGTGTGGCACTAGGGGGCTTTCTTGGTCTTGATCTCTCAAATTCCTACACAACAGTAAACAAAGAAAAGGGTTTGCAGATGATTCTTAAAACCCCAACATCTCCTATTATGAAACTTTCATTTGCAGATAGTCCCATAACTAAGGAGGAAATGAAAAGACTGATTGCATTATTGAAAAAAAGTGATATGAACAAAGAGTACCAATTAGCTAGGATAAATGAGGTATTCCTTTTAAAATATGGCATCTGTGGAGTAATCGTAGTTATGGTTATACTGCTGTTTGTATGGAGAAATCGTAAAAAGAAAAGTGTAAAGCATGATATTTATAGTAGGCAACTAAAAACTATATAAAGCATCAATTTTAGCAAAATCAATATTAAGTATATATAATATGAGTTGGATTGAAGATTTAATATCACCAAAGACCAGAAAATGGGAAGAGTTTTACCATAATAGATTCCAACATGATAAAACTGTTAGAAGTACTCATGGTGTTAATTGCACTGGAGGGTGTAGCTGGAATATTCATGTTAAAGATGGAATAGTTGTTTGGGAAACACAGGCATTGGATTACCCTTTATTAGAGAAATCTCTACCTCCCTATGAACCAAGAGGTTGTCAAAGAGGAATTTCTTACTCCTGGTATTTATATAGTCCTATAAGAGTAAAATATCCTTTAATAAGAGGCGCACTAGTTGATTTATTTAGGGAAGAAAAAAGAAAAACGGGCGATCCAGTTATAGCATGGCAGAATATTCAAAGTAATCCTAAAAAAAGGAAGAGATATCAAAATGCAAGAGGAAAGGGAGGTTTTCGACGTATAAAGTGGGATGAAGCTCTGGAAATAATTGGTGCTGCAAATATCTCAACTGTTAAAAAATACGGGCCTGATCGCATCATTGGTTTTTCACCTATTCCAGCTATGTCAATGATCAGCTATGCTGCTGGTTCTAGATTTTTGCAGTTGATGGGTGGAGTTAATTTAAGTTTTTATGATTGGTATTGCGATCTTCCTAATTCTTATCCTGAAGTATGGGGAGAGCAAACTGACGTATGTGAAAGCGCCGACTGGTACAATTCAAAATTTATTGCTGTAATGGGTGCCAACCTTGGCATGACACGTACTCCGGATGTTCATTTTTTCTCTGAGTCGAGGCATAACGGGACCAAAACAGTTGTTTTATCACCTGACTTCAGCATGGTATCAAAATATGCAGATCAGTGGATTCCATTACACGCAGGACAAGACGGTGCGTTCTGGATGGCTGTAACTCATGTGATCCTCAAAGAATTTCATTACGATAAAAAAATTGAGTATTTTATTGATTATGTAAAAAAATATACTGATTGTCCATTCTTGGTCGAACTTGTAAAGGATAAGGATGGTTATGTCGCTGGAAAAATGCTACGTGCCAATAAAGTAAAACAATATGAAAAAATAGAAAATGGCGATTGGAAATTTTTAAATATTGATGAAAAATCAGGAGAATTGGTTTGTCCGGGAGGAAGCTCAGGACATCGCTGGGATGGTAAGGATGGTAACTGGAACATGAAATATGAAGATGCCGAAAACGGAAAAAAATATGAACCTGTATTATCATTAATTGACAAAAACGATGAAATATGTCAAGTAACGTTCGATGATTTTAGTAAAACGAAAAAATCACAAAGAGGCGTACCTGTAAAACATATTGATACACTGAATGGAAAAGTGACAGTAGCTACTATTTATGATGTGTTAATGGCTCAATACGGTATTGATAGAGGACTTGGAGGAGATTATCCTACATCATACAATGACAATGAACAAACGTATACACCAGCATGGCAAGAACTATATACGGGTATTAGTAAAGAAACAGTAATTCAGTTTGCACGTGAATGGTCAGTAACAGCCGAAAAAACAAATGGCAAATGTATGATCATCATAGGTGCCGGTATTAACCATTGGTTCCATAATAATTTAATTTATAGAGCTGGAACTATGGCTTTGATTTTTACTGGCTGTGTTGGAAAAAACGGTGGAGGTATTAATCATTATGTAGGTCAGGAAAAACTTGCCCCTATGGATTCCTGGGGATCTATTATGTCAGGAAAAGACTGGCAGCCTGCAGTTAGGTTACAACAAGCACCTATTTGGCATTATATTAATTCCGATCAATGGAGGTATGATGGTAATCAGGCAGATTACAACACAGTACCGGAAAATGAACTTTCACAGCAGCATACAGCTGATTTAGTTGCAAAAGCAGTTAAAAATGGATGGATGCCATTCTATCCCCAATATAATAAAAGTAATCTGGATATTGTTAAAGATGCTCAGAACGATGGAGCAATTGAAGATGATGACATTAAAAAACATATAGTTGACAAACTTAAATCGAAAGAATTAATTCACTCTGTCACTGATCCAGACAACGAGATAAACTTTCCAAGAGTTTGGTTTATTTGGAGAGGAAATGCATTAATGTCTAGTGCAAAAGGACATGAATACTTCCTAAAACACTATCTAGGTACACACCATAATGATGTTGCTGAGGAATCAGGTAAAGATTTTGTCAAAGATTTAATTTGGAAAGACAAAGGTGCTGAGGGCAAAATGGATTTAGTTGTTGATTTGAATTTTAGAATGGATACATCAGCATTATATTCAGATATTGTTTTACCAGCTGCATCATGGTATGAAAAATCGGACTTAAACAGTACCGATATGCATTCTTTCATACACCCTCTGGATGCTGCAATACCTCCTGTATGGGAAGCAAAAAGTGACTGGGAGATTTTCCGAGAGATCGCAAAATCAACTAGCAAACTTGCAGAAACACATATGCCGGATCCTGTAAAAGACGTGGTAAATGTACCTCTTCAGCATGATACGAAAGCAGAAATATCGCAAACCGATATAAAGGACTGGAGTAAAGGAGAATGTGAACCAATCCCTGGCAAGACTATGCATGGATTAGCCATTGTAGAAAGGGACTATACTCAAATCTATAATAAATTTATTAGTCTAGGTGAAAATATTAGAAATGGATTGGGTGCCCATGGAAATAGTTATCAATGTGAGGATATTTACGAAGAAATGCTTGAAGACCGAGATCATGTTCAAGAAATCAATGGGGTAACTTACCCATCACTCAAAGATGACAGGGAAGCTTGCGAGGCAATAATGCAGTTATCAACTCTAACTAATGGCGAGCTTAGTCACAGAGCATATGTTAATGCCGAAAAAAGAACGGGCATGAAACTAACCGATCTGATAGATGGTAGCCAGGAAAAAAGAATTAGTTATAAAGACCTGCAGATTCAACCGCAGAGATATAATAATTCACCGCTATGGTCTGGTTTAATGAATAACGGAAGGGCTTACACTGCATATTCATATAATGTAGAAAGATTAGTACCTTGGAGAACTCTTACAGGCAGACAGCACCTATACCTTGACCATGAGGGTTATATAAAATTCGGAGAGAATCTCCCAACCTACAAACCTTCACCAAAACCTGAAGCATACGGTGAATTAAAAGTTTCAGTGGCCGAGGGTAAGGCAAGAGTGCTAAATGTACTTACCCCACATGGAAAATGGCATATTCATTCAACATATGGAGATACTTTGAGAATGCTTTCTTTATCAAGAGGAATGGAGCCATGTTGGTTGAGTGAAACAGATGCTGATGAAATGGGAATTGAAGATAATGATTGGGTTGAAGTTTTTAATGATAATGGTGTATACTGTACAAGGGCATGTGTAAGTTCTAGAATACCAAAAGGAATTTGCATTGTTTACCATTCACCTGAGAGAACTTATACACAGCCAAAATCACAAGTAAGGGGAAACAGAAGAGGCGGAGGACATAATAGTTTTACACGAGTTCATTTAAAACCTAATTTGTTAATGGGAGGCTATGGTCAGTTTACTTTCCATTTTAATTATTGGGGTCCAGTTGGCGTTAACAGGGATACTCATGTAATAGTAAAAAAGATGACCAAAGTAGTTTTTTAACTAAATTAAGAAGGACACAATAAATAATTAAGATTATGGATATTAGGTCACAAATAGGAATGGTTTTTCATTTAGATAAATGCATAGGGTGTCATACATGCTCTATTGCCTGCAAAAATATTTGGACTGACAGGAAAGGTGCTGAGTATATGTGGTGGAATAATGTAGAAACTAAACCAGGCACAGGCTATCCAACCAAATGGGAAGATCAGGGCATATACAAGGGTGGATGGGAAAAGTTAGGTAAATCACTTAAATTAGCCGGTGCTGGGAAGGCGAAAGGTATTGGCAATATATTTCACAACCCGAATATGCCCACCGTTGGAGATTATTACGAACCATGGACATATAATTACGAGAATCTTTTCAATGCACCAGAAGGTGATGATCAACCCGTTGCAAGGCCTATTTCCTTAATTACTGGTGAAAATATAGATGTTATGGCCGGCCCAAATTGGGATGATGATTTAAGTGGGTCTAAGGATTATGCCAGACAAGATGTTAACCTTGATAAAGTTACTGAACAAGAAAAAGAAGCCATGTTTCAGCTTGAAAGAATGGCGATGTTTTATCTCCCAAGGATATGCAATCACTGTCTCAACCCAGCGTGCGTTGCAGCGTGTCCGTCTGGGGCTATTTACAAAAGGGGCGAGGATGGTATTGTTTTAATAAACCAGAACAAGTGTCGTGCCTGGAGAATGTGTGTGACAGCATGCCCCTATAAAAAAAGTTATTATAACTGGAAAGGAGGCAAATCTGAAAAATGTATTTTGTGTTTTCCACGACTAGAATCGGGTCAGATACCTGCTTGCATGCATTCATGTGTAGGAAGAATCCGGTACCTTGGAGCAATGCTATACGATGCCGACAGAATTAAAGAAATAGCTACGTGTGATGAAACGGAGATTGTAAGAAAGCAAAGAGAGATTTACCTGGATCCGTTTGACGAAAAAGTTATTACTGAAGCTAAGAAGAACGGAATAGCAGATTCAACCATTGAAGCAGCTCAGAAATCTCCTGTTTGGAAATTTGTTAAGAAATGGGAGATTGCCCTACCGTTGCACCCTGAATTCAGAACAATGCCAAATTTGTTTTATGTACCACCATTACTACCGGCCATGGCAAGTGTGGAAAATTCAAAGTATCGTTCAACTAGTGAAAGCCTCTGGGCAGGAATTGAAAAATCAAGATTACCAGCCGAATATTTGGCTAGCCTTTTTTCTGCTGGAAATACGGGCGTTATAAATAACGTGTTAAAAAAATTGATGGCAGTACGCTTGCACAGAAGAGATGTAACAGTTGGTGATTTATCTGATAAAGAGATTGAGTTTGCCCTTAAGGATACAGGATTAACTGGTGAAATTGCCGATGATATATTCAGATTAACATCATTACCAAGGTATAATGAACGCTTTATAATACCTCCGGCTCATAAGGAAGAAGCAAAAGAATTACTGATAAATACAGATGACCTTAAAGGTGGTGGTGGATTTGGGTTTAAAACAGGAACAGAAAGGATTCCTTAATAATATAAAAATGAGAAAGTACTTATTAATTGCGGAGCTATTTGCTTATCCTTCATCTGATTTACAGGATAGTATTAAGGCATGCGTAAATGAAATAACTAATAGTTATCCTGAAAGTATTAGAACTTTATCAAGTTTTGAAAAGCATTTGAACAGGCTGGATTTAGGGAAGCAAGAAGAATACTACAGCAAAACTTTTGATGTTAGCGCACAGTGTAGTATGGATTTAGGCTATGTTATATTTGGGGAAGACTATAAAAGAGGAGAGTTTTTAGTTAAGATGAAAAATGAACAAAGATTGGCAGGCCATAATTTTGAAATTGAATTGGCCGACTACTTACCAAATGTACTTAGATTGCTCTATTATCATAAAAATAAAGATTTTGTAGAAGAACTTGCATATTGCATCACAATTCCAGCGCTAAAAGAAATATTGAATAAATTCAAAGATACAGATAACGTATATCGGGAAGTTCTAGTTATGTTGTTGAATATATTAGAAAAGGATTTTGGGCATAGCAACCGAGAACAAATAAATATCTCTAAAGAGAAGGATAATAAAGTGTTTCAAAAAGCTTGTAATGTTAAATGTTAAAAACTAAAAATATGTTGAATAATTTTCTTTTCATCGGATTACCTTATATATCAATCACCATAATGTTGGTCGGTTCAATAGTTAGGTACAGGTCTAGAGGATATCAAGTTTCATCGTTGTCCTCACAATTTTTAGAAAGCAGAAGACTATTTTTTGGAACCAATCCGTTTCACATAGGTATAATATTTTTATTCTTTGGACATTTAGTTGCTTTTTTGTTTCCTAGTAGTGTTATTGCATTTAACAGGGTACCCCTGAGGCTATTTATTATAGAAGTTTCAGCTTTCACCTTTGGTTTATTGACGCTTTTTGGCGCTATTGTTTTGTTAATAAGAAGATTAAGTAATAAAAGTTTGTTAATCGTCACTAGTAAAGTAGATATACTTGTTTATGTTGCCATATTTTCACAAGTGATTTCGGGATTGTTGGTAGCTTATTATGTTCGATGGGGTTCCACTTGGTTTGCGACCTCATTAACACCATATTTAGAATCTCTTTTTACTTTTAGGCCAAATATTAAAGTCATATCCGAAATGCCATTTCTTGTACAATATCATGTCGTATCAGCTTTTGTTTTAGTTGCGCTTATACCATTTTCAAGATTAATGCATATTCTTGTTTTTCCATTTAGATATATTATAAGAGGTTACCAATATTTTATTTGGAACAGAGATAGAAAAAAACTACGAAATTCGGACGAAACTTTTCCTGACATTAAAGCAACAAATAATTAAGGTATTTGAAAGTTCAAGTAACTTTTACAACAAATCGTTCACCTAAATAATTATCTAAAGGATAAACTCCTGAATTTTTTTTTAAAAAAGAATCCTAACAAAGTTGGGTAGTTTGGTTATTAATTATTGTATTCCAATTTTCTTAGTATAGCTATTTAATAATCTATAAAGTTATTAGATATTACCACTTTTTCCTTATTTACATTCGACTTGATTATGTCGATCGATGTACATTGGTTTAGTACAATTTTTGCTATAAAGAATTTTCAAATACCCTATTTCTGAGGTTCCTTTTTATTTGTTTTAAAAAGTTAATCCTCTTTTTTCTGGATCTAATTGAATGAGATTGTAACTAGATTGGTTTGCTAAACTTATCTAGTCTTTTGAGATTCAGTACCATATATCGTTTTTATGTCTGGTAGTTCAGTACAGTAATAATGTACCCAAATATAAATATGGCTAAAAAGTGCAGCCAATAAAGCAGCTTGTGATTGATATAGTATTGCAGGTAAATAGATAATCAAAAACGCATATGTATACATCCCATTATTAGTGTACCTGAAAATTCCTTTTTTTACAAAAGGTAATTTTGCAATATCCGAATCAAAATGATCTTTACCAGCAGCTCTGTCCATTCCAAAATATCTAGCTACAGAGTAAAATGCATACGAAGCTATTATTGCGATAATTCCTGAAATGGAATACTTAAGAAGCGGATCAATATAGTATGTGTTTTTATTTGAAGCTGCCAAAAGTATTATGAAAATAATTCGCCCTATAAAAAGAATGAAAAACCCAACAGTATAAAGCCTAAAGACATTTTGACCCAGTTTTCGGGATAAAAGTCTATTGTGGAGTTCTAGCCTCCAGCATAGGAGTACGTATACTTGATGTATTACAGGAGTCGCGAGCGAAAGGATTAACCATATACTAGTTTTGATATTCCAAAGGCTTCCTGCTAATATATCTGTATCAAGTTGAATAATAGTTATAATCCCCGCTATTAAAAAGAGTAATGCTAATAGGTGCCAAATCTGTCTTTCAAATATTTTCAATATTTTCTATTTGTTTCACTAATTGCAAGTATAAAGATACACTATATAATCAAATAGAATTCACCAACATAGTTACATGACAGAAAGATCCGGAATTAAATGATATACATAAACTACAAATAACATAAGCTCAACTCTCATCTTTCTTGAGTAATAACAAGTTTTAATATGAAATACCTAATATAGTAATTCCCAATATGACATAATTCCATATAAAGAACGTAATGACCCATGATGGGAAATATTCTCAATTTTAATCTTTTGTATATATCTGAATATCAAGTGTTAATGACTTAGTTCAATTTGTGGCACGACTCTTGACATACCAATGCTAATTGATTTAAGACTATTAATTTAAAAATGCTGTCATGAAATCTATTAAAACTAAAAGCAGAACTTACAGTAACTACATCTTCAAAGAAATGTATCTAAGCAGAATTGCAATATTTATCGTTGCAATCACTTTTATTATTGCTAGCTGTAAGAAATTTGAAACGGTTGAAACACCTACTGCTAACTCAAACTACCAACCTACTCTTATGAGAGACCTTGTGGTAAGCAGTAACTTTGATTGGAAATTGTTTCAAACAGTTGATGTAAACGTAGTAATCCCAGAAGGTAAGGAATTAAAACCTATTAAAATTAGCTCTCTTGATGGTAAGAAGGTTTATTTTAAAGGATATTCTGAGGATGGGTCGAACAATATAGTTACACTTGTAACCATTCCTACACATGTAGACATGGTACTAGTTCAGTATGCTAATGGTTCTAATTATGATCCTGTCATTGTTCCCATAATGAATAATACATTGAGCTATAACTTTAACTCAAACATGAAAATGGGTGGCAGGTCAATGGATCCTGAATGTTGCGATGGTAAGGTTACATGGCTTAAATTACAATACACAGATGCCGATGCAATTTATATAGAAGTTGATGGACATGGGCCAGGCAATAATAACTTGTTTACTGGAAATATTGTTCAGGGGCAGGTATTTACTATTTATGGTAACGACAACCATAACACTCTTGGCTCAAAAGTAAAAATTTATAAAAATTGTACAAATGATAAAACTGAGATTCACACAAGTTGCTCCCAGGATATTTATACTGGACAAACCTGGGATGGTGATGCTGGAGCTTATCTTATTATAGATGGTGAAAGTCGTTTCTCTGGACCACTTTGTCCTTTACCAAACGGTAATGGAGATGACGATGATGACGATGATGACGATGATGACGATGATGACGACGATGACGATGATGACGACGATGACGACGATGACGACGACGATGATGATGATGACGACGACGATGATGATGATGACGATGATGATGACGATGATGACGATGATGACGATGACGATGATGACGATGATGATTTCACCGGATCATTGGCTTATGAAGATCTATGGCCAGGAAAAGGTGATTATGATTTTAATGACCTTGTAATTAACTATGATTTTTCAATCGTAAAAAATACTTCTGAGCAAATCGAACATGTTACTGCTACTTTTGAAGTATTTGCATTTGGTGCTGGTTTTCAAAATGGGTTTGGATTTGCTTTTCCAAACGTAAATCCTGATCAGATAATTTCAGTAAGTGGTTACGATTTAGCTGCAGGTAGTTATATTACTCTCTCTGCTAACGGAACCGAATCCGGCCAATCAAAAGCAACCTTTGTGGTATATGATAATTCTTTCAGGGTTATGCCATATCCCGGTAGTGGAATAGGAGTTAATACAGATCCAAATGCTACTTATGTTGCACCAGTAACTATAGTAGTTGAAATTGATTTCTTTGAGAATGGAAACTTTGCTACAGGTGGACCGGTCCTATATAGTCAATTGGATATTGGAAATTTCAACCCATTTATAATTATCGACGAAAACAGAGATAATGAGGTTCATTTACCTAATTATGCTCCTACTGATTTAGTTGACACTGGAGTCTTTGGAACTATAGAAGATGATTCAGATCCTGGAACAGGAAGGTATTATCTGACAGAAACAAATTTACCTTGGGCAATTAATATCCCAGAAACATTTGAATATCCAAAAGAAAAGAAAGAAATAACTGCAGCATTCCTAAAGTTTGCCGAATGGGCTGAGAGTGATGGAGCGTCATACGCAGATTGGTATCAGGACTTGCCAGGTTATAGAAATTCATCTCTTATTTATTAAGATTACCACCAAATATTTTTTCTGAAACCGTCTTTTTTAAGGCGGTTTCTTTTTTATGTATTGGTTATTTTTAATTTTGATACCTAATCACAGATAAATTAATACTCATGTTAAAGAACAAAAGATCATATTACATTTTTACTTTTGTTATTGTACTCATAATTGTGATAGTTTTATTTTTTGATGACAAAAAAAGTTATTACAATAATATAAATGTGGATGCTGTCTTTAAGGAGTTGAATATAACAAAGATAGATTCTTCTTCTATCCACAAATCAATTAACTTAGGAGGAGATTATTTATCCAGAATTATTGAAGATGACGGACAGTTTAAGTACCGAATTAATTTGGATACTTCCCAACGAATTAAACCCAAATACAATACTCTCAGGCATGCAGGCGCAATTTATGCGTTATGCATGTATTATGAATTCTCACATAACCTTAAGGCACTGGCTGCAGCTATTAAGGCCGCTGAATTTTTGAAAGATAGCCTTATGACACCTCTGATTAAACACCCTGAATTGATTGGTATTTAGAGTCACGGCACAATTAATCACGATAATGATCCTTCAGTAATTAAATTAGGTGGTAATGGATTAGGATTATTAGCACTTGCATCCCTGGAAAAAATTAAACCAGGTACAACTAAAATTTATGTACTGCAGAAGATGGGTGATTTCATACTTTTTATGCAGAAAAGTAATGGTGGATTTTATTCGAAGTACTATTCAGATGGTAGAGGTAGAGATGATAGTTGGACTTCTTTGTATTATCCGGGGGAGGCAGCTTTAGGATTGCTGATGTTATATGAAATAGATAATGACAGAAAATGGTTGAATGCTGCAGCAAGAGCACTAAAATACCTGGCAAAACTTCGTAAAAGTGAATCGGTTGTAGAAGCCGACCATTGGGCCCTTATTGCAACTACTAAATTATTGCAGCATTATAATGACCTTGAGTTAGCTATTCCTGCAGAGTTATTCATTGATCATGGAATTCAGATAAGCAAATCCATTATTAGTTCAGTGCCACAATTCCCAAGTGATTCACCTTATTATGGTTGTATGACTCTTGATGGAAGAACTACACCAACCGCAACACGGTTGGAAGGGTTATTAAGTATCCTAAACGTAATCCCGGAACAGAGAAAATCTCTTATTGTTAGTATATTGATGATTTCTAATAAAGGAATCGGATTTATTGAAGAAGCACAAATAAAAAGTGGACCATTTGCTGGTGGAATGCCAAGGGCACTTACTATCCCTGCAGGTGAAAAGTTATATTATGGCGTTGTGCCAGATTTCCGTAGGGATACTGAAATTCGTATTGATTATGTTCAACATGCATTATGTGCGTGGATTCAATATTACGATATTGTATATGACGAGGAATAAAATTATCTATTTGACTTTCACTACCTTAGATAAGGTAACTTTACCAAGTTTATCGATTACTTTAACTAAATAAATTCCCTCAGGAAAGAGCTTTGTATTGATTTCTATTTTGTTATCGCTAGAATGTGAATTATAAATTTCTATACCTGAAATATCATAGATGTAAATCTCCTCAATTGTTTGCTTTTTCGAAACAATTATTAGTCTGTCATCGAATGGTGAAGGGAAAAACATTACATGATTTAAATCATTATTCGACTCTCTGTATAGATTAAGTCCTGTTTTAAATACTGTTGCTTCAGGTTGACCTATTACTGTACCATCATCATCTTCAATTGTTGATGCATGGAGTTCCACGAAATATTGCTCCATTTCATTCAAGATATCAGTTGGAATCAGAGTAATTAGTTGTCTGTCTTCAGAAATAGTTCCAGCAAAATGTACACTATCGCCCCATAAATTAGAAACAGTAAATGAGAAAAGATCTGGAATGTCACCATTTTGGATCGGGTCGCCACCAATCTTTCTAATTGGTTCAGAAAATGATACAGTTACTTCGGATTCCGGATCTACATCGAAAGTTCCATATTCTGGTATAAAAGTTACTAAAGGTAAAGAATTATCCCAAATACCACTTAATTTAACCTGTCGGGCGATTCTTTCGGTTGCTCCAATTCCGAATTTATCATAATTCAATGTTAAGCGATCGTTGAAAACACCCAGTGAGTCAGGATAAAAACTTACGGACAGTTCTATAACTTCATCGGAGGGTACATTTACAGGAAGTGCATCAATAATTCCAAAATGCTCAGTGTGATTAAAAATACTTGTAACGCGGATTAACTGATCAGAATTGTTTTGAATAGGGAGGATCATATATATAGGACCTGTATTACCCTCGTAGTTTCCAAACTGGATTTGTGGAGGTGCTGTAAAAAGGTTTGTATTCCACGAATCTTTTATTACTCGATATGAAACTACGTTGTCAGGTAAATATGTTTCGAAGGTTTTAGTGTCATCTGGTAAGACCTCCGTAGCAGCAAGAGGCCAGTTTGCGCCCCAACCAATAAGATTCTTTCCATCTTCCGCCCTCCGATAGCTTCCTGTGGAGGGACCATAAATATTTGGATCATTCTGATAATACCACACTCGATTAGCTGTCTTGACGGATTCGTTAATGGAATATTCAATGGCTTGTGAATATGGGTTAGGATGCAGGTTTCCATTATCATAGATAGTAATGTTTCCGTTTGGTAATACTTTGACATCATGTTGATGGGAAAAACCAACTGGGTCATTGCTGATCACGAACTCATTATTATTTGAAAGCAATCCAAATCTATAAATAATATCCCCTGTTTGATAATCGATTTTAGTGATCTCATCCAAATGCCTTGATGAAAGAAGGATATTCCCATCCAGATCAAATATGAAAGCATTACCATGAACATAATCAATATTAGATGCTGTTAGATCTATATCGTCTGTAGCATCCGTGATTTGAAAATGATCCCAGCTACGCCACTGAAAGAATACTGTGCCAAATAAATCAACTTCCTGTATAATCAAACCAACAACCGTAGCATTTGGATTGCCTCCGAGTACAATCAGGCTCATATCTACCAGTTGTGGGTCATACGACATCAGTAAATAATTACCGTTTTCCATAAGTACTATGTCGTGTCCATCCATATTATAACCATTACCGGTTTTTACTGAATCAATAACAACATACGAGCTATCCATAAGATAGTATTTCTCATTTTCTGGATTACCATAATCATTCCATCCATAAGCAAGTTTGCCATCATCCATCAGGTGAAAATTCATGCAATTATTCTGGGTTTTTCTGAAAAATAAAGGAACACCATATTTGTCATTAATTGATAAATAATTATTATAATCAGGTGCTCCAGCTCTAGGATTAAGAGTCATAAACAGGTATTTGTCATCTGTTTCTTCATAGTGAATCATTTCAGGTGCTGCGTAATCAGATGGTAAATTATTGTCTCTGCTGATTAATCTAGAAGGATTCATCACATTTTGTTTACCCATAAATGAAGTTTCCTTAATGAATTCCCTTCTGTAAAATTCTTTCAGCATTGGAAGATTGTCCTGGGTTTTAATCCTAAATGAAAAATGTGCGTCTGAAACCTCAGCATTACTCAGCGTAACTAGTCCTTCTAATACATTAACGGTTATAAATTCTCCGAATGAAAAATGCGAATCTGGAATAATTACAATAGTACAATTATCTTTAGAAACTTTCCATGTAAAACTGTGTGTTCCGCTTTCTGAACCCGTAATTTCAATAGCACAGCCATTAATTGATTCTAAATCAAAGGGAACTCTAGTTTTAAGAATGATAGATTGCTCGGGATTTATGTATTTTGAACCAGGTACGGGAGCAATGTAACTAAAAGTAATTGGTTGCCCATATATGGGGCAACTCAGCAAACTCAAGGTGATGGCAAGAGCTGTAATTATAGGCTTTATCATAACTTGATATTTTTATAAAACTTACAGCTTAAAAATTAGTTATTGTTTGATTGTCAAATTGATCATTGATATAATTATTTTTTAGTCCATGATGCATTTTAAATTACTTAAAAACTCTAATTGCAACCTCCAATTCATCAGCTATACAATATCAATGGGAATAATTTCAATGAACTTTTTTAAAATTTGGTTTTGAGAATGAGTACTACCAGAACAAAAAGCAGTTATTCAGATAGTAATTCATCTATCCTTTTTCTTGTTCTGTAAAACTAAGCTAAAATTATAAGAAATAAGGGAATATTAACAAAAAAAGTCTGACCAGTTGATACTGAATCAGACTTTTATAAGTTGTGCAACTATGATCAATAATTGATTATAGATAAAAATTTAGTGTCGTATCTTTAAGTATCTATATTAGCGTACTTAGCGTTAGCTTCAATAAACGCACGTCTTGGAGGTACTTCATCACCCATGAGCATTGAAAAAACATGATCTGCTTCACTACTGTTTTCGATACTAACCTGTCTTAAGGTTCTGAATTCAGGATCCATAGTAGTATTCCATAATTGTTCGGCATTCATTTCTCCAAGACCTTTATAACGCTGGATGTGAACACCTTTTTCATTTCCCTCGGGAGATAGTTCACGCATTATTTTCACACGCTCTTTTTCCGACCAACAATATCGCTCGGTTTTTCCTTTACGAAGAAGATATAGAGGTGGGGTCGCGATATAAACATATCCATTTTCGATGAGTTCAAGCATATGTCTGAAAAAGAAAGTAAGGATAAGCGTTGCGATGTGACTTCCATCAACATCAGCATCGGTCATTATTATAATTTTATGATACCTGAGTTTTTCAAGATTCAGGGCTTTGCTGTCCTCTTCTGTGCCAACACTGACACCTAAGGCCGTATAAATATTTTTAATTTCTTCGCTTTCAAATATTTTATGAGGAAGAGCTTTCTCTACGTTTAGAATCTTTCCGCGTAGTGGTAGAATTGCCTGGAACTTTCTGTCGCGACCTTGTTTTGCAGTTCCTCCTGCCGAATCGCCCTCCACAAGATAAATTTCTGTAGCAGCAGGATCTTTATCAGAGCAATCAGATAATTTACCTGGTAATCCTGATCCGGTAAGAACATTTTTACGCTGAACGAGCTCACGAGCTTTGCGGGCTGCATGTCGGGCTGTTGCAGCTAATATAACTTTCTGAACAATAGTTTTGGCATCTTTGGGATTTTCTTCAAGAAAATGAGTTAATGCTTCGCTCACCATTTGGTCAACTGCACCCATCACTTCAGAGTTCCCTAACTTTGTCTTTGTTTGACCCTCAAACTGCGGCTCAGCAACTTTAATGGAAATAACAGCTGTTAATCCTTCTCTGAAATCATCACCACTTATGTCGAATTTAAGTTTCAATAACATTCCGGATTTATCGGCGTAACTTTTAAGAGTACGTGTTAGCCCTCTCCTAAAACCTGATAAATGCGTTCCACCTTCAATAGTATTAATATTATTAACATAGGAGTGGAGGTTTTCTGTAAAAGAAGTGTTATATTGCATTGCGATTTCAACAGGTACTCCATTTTTTTCACCATCAATGCTAATAATTTCCTGTGTTAATTTTTCACGATTTTCATCAAGGTAACCAATAAAATCTGACAGGCCATTTTCTGAAAAGAAGGTCTCAGACACAAAATCACCTTTATCATCTTTATTTCGTTCATCGGTTAGCGAAAGGTGAATTCCCTTGTTGAGAAATGCCAATTCACGTAACCTAGCAGCAAGTATAGAAAATTCATAAACGGTAACTTGAAATACTGACCTATCTGGTAAAAAATAAATTTCGGTACCATTCTTATCATCTTCACCAATAACTTTTACATCTTCTTCCGGATCTCCCTTATGATATGTCTGTTGAAAAACTTTACCTTCTCTATATATTGTTGCTTTTAGGGTTTCGGATAACGCATTTACACAACTTACACCTACACCATGCAATCCACCAGATACTTTATATGATCCTTTATCAAATTTTCCACCGGCATGCAATACTGTCATAACTACTTCAAGAGCAGATCTATTTTCCTTTTCATGCATTCCAGTTGGAATGCCGCGGCCATTATCCCAAACGGTTATAGAATTATCCTTATGAATAGTGACATCTATTTGATCGCAGTACCCTGCAAGGGCTTCATCAATAGAGTTATCAATAACTTCGTACACCAGATGATGGAGTCCTCTCGAGTTAACATCTCCAATATACATGGCAGGTCTTTTTCTGACCGCTTCTAGGCCTTCAAGTACCTGTATATTTTCTGCTGTGTATTGTTCGTTTGCACTTTTACTTTTTTCTTCAGCTGTCATAATATTTCAATCGTTTTTTCCTTCTAAAAAGCGAAGCAAATTTAATAAAAATTATGCTATAAATAACAGAATCAAGGTCAATAGACTTAGTAAGTTATTAACAATATAACAGACAGAGTAACAGGATGTTACATTTGGTTTTTGGGATGCGGAAAACATTTCATAAATTAAATATTAGATTAGTTAATAAGTAGCTAATATTTGACAGTCTAAATATTGAAATTTAGAATGCAAAACGGATAATAATTCTCACAAAAATTTTGCGATGTGGTTAGGCTAATTATTAAAACTTATACATCAATCCTCCCATTATTTGAATGCCATTTACAGGGTAATGATAGTATCTCTGATATTGTTGATTCAGTAAGTTTGTTAAAGAAAGAAATACTGAAAATTGATCAGTTAATTTATAATCAACCCCAAGATTTAAGTCGACAAAAGCATCCATGTCAACCTCTGTACTAGGCAATGTTGTTAAATCCAGTGCTGTACGCTTTCCATAATAGTACACATCCGACCATATCCTGATCTTCTTTGTCACTAGTACTGATACTCCAAATTTGAGTACAGTTGTTGGTTTTTGATATGGTTTGTCAAGTGAATCCAAGGTGTAGGCATTGTATTTGGCTCCAAAAAGGATATTAACCTTGTCACTAGCGGCAAATGTTAGTTCTCCATTTATTGAAACTTTACTTCCTTTGTCGTACAGTACTCCAAATTTATTAAATGGAACAGCGATTAAATAATTTATTGTGGTATCGTCCGGGACATTCACAAAGAAGAACATATTATTAAACTTCTCCCATGATACCTGTGCGCTGAAATTTACTTTTTGTGCAGTATTACCTCTTATCCCTCCATAAGCCTTAAATGAGTGATCCCATTTTAAAGGAATAGTTGATCCTACCCATGGATTTAAATCTGATAGTCTTAGGAAAGAATTTTTTTGCACGGTCCCATCAAACCCCACAAAAACAGTAAGAACCTTGGGTATGAGGTTCATGTTTACGTCGATAATGGGATAAAAATAGAAATTGGTTTTGTCGGTATTAAGAAAATTAAAATTCAATCCTAAATAAAAATTAAATATTCCATAATTTCCTTTAAAATAGGGTGTTGTCGAAACCAGCACATCGTTAGTAGTAACTAAGCTGTCTATATTCTGAAAGTATGATGCTTTTCCTGATAAACCAAGTTCCTGATAGTCGAGCACATCACTAACATTAAAGTTTTTATGAATATCAAAACTTATATTAGCGTTAGTCTCACTCGTTTTAAACTTGTCGAAATAGTAATATGCTTCCACATTAATCTTGTGAAAAAGTTTCTTGTTATTCCTGTAATTACTTGATAAAGTAAAGTTTACCCTTGCAAGATTATACATCTGTTTTAGCCTGTCTTCATTTTTCGACCAAGCTGGATAATCATCAGGTTTAAAGCCATAGTACCTGTTAGTTTTTAGTGAATAATCAAACCCAACATCAAAAATGTGAGATCCAAAGAATTTCTTGTAATGAAGACTGGCACTTGTATTTGACTCAGGACTTGGCGAATAATGTTCTATATTTCTAAAGGTAGAAAGATGATACAGATGAGCATCGAAGCGATAGCTGCTTTTTTGTCCGCTAGAGTGAAAAAAGTCGAGATATGGACTAAACAAGCTACCAACTCCGGCTTTAAGCGAATTTTTAGTAACAGAAACTCGCTTATCTGCATTTATAACAACTGGTTTAATTGGGTTTAATGTAATCTCGGTAGGTTGATCGATATTAAAAGCCTGGTAGGTAAATTCAGGTTTAGTAATATTGAAGATCAATGCTTCAGGTGAAGTATTTAACTTGAATGCCTGATTAATCGAAGGATCAAATGAACTTATAATTGTTACTTGTTCATTGTGTCCTTCAGAGGTGCCGGATTGGGTTTGTGCCAGTACTATTCTTACCAGTAACAATGCCATTAACATTAAGGAAAAGCGTATTATATTTTGTTTATGCATCTTTCTCATTTTTATTGATTATCATTCTCTTCTTCTTCCGGGACTTCAATCTGGGAAGCTCGTAATCGTTCAAGCTTACCTTCAGCAATCTTTTTTAAGTCCTCTCCTTTATAGTTTTCGATAACACTAACTAATGTTTGTTCAGCTTGAAATATATTGTCTCGTCCAATATAAATATCGGCAAGTAGTATAAATCCTTTTGCTATCCAATAATCAAATGAAGGATATTTTTCCGGCAATTCATAGATCAGATTTTCAGCTTCTTCAAGGCGGTTTTGACGATAAACAATTAATGCTTTATTAAAAAGAGCTTCAGCACCTGGCTCTCCCGTTGATAGATTGGTTGTGATGGTAAATTCCCTCTCCGCTTCGGTATATCGTTTCTCATCCATTGCTACCATCCCCAATAAATAATGAGCATAAACTAATTGGCCCTCACTTACCTTTTCAGTTTTTAATAGATTTCGGGCAGCTTCTTTTACCTTTGGAATATTTCCTGTTTTCCAGGCACTTTTCATTACACCATCATTTGCTTCGAGTATCATTAATTTATTCTCAGCTAATTGCGCTAGTCTATCATAATAATTTAATGCCTTTTCAAATTCATTTCTAGTATACATTACCCTAGCTACTTTAAGTAAAGCCTTCACAGTGTATTGATTCTCAGGATATTCAATTATTTTTTCGTAATACGTAATAGCTTTTTCATCGTCACCCTTCTTTTCCATACATTGTGATAGATAATGATTGGCAGTTAGCACAAATCCTCCTGTTGGAAACTGATTGATATATTTTTCAAGGGCTGTTATAGCATTATTACAATCATTGTTCATGTAATGATTTTCACCTGTAGTGAATTTTAAAGAATCTTCTTCACTTGTAGATACCTGGACAAAATCAAGTGTGTTGGCATATTCTATATACTTATCTACCTGACCCATATCCATGTACACATTTTGAAGCGTAACAAGAGCTTCTTTAGCTTCTATGGATGCAGGATACTTGTCAATTACCTTTCTTAACGCTTTAACCGCTTGTTCATATTGGTTGTTGCTGTAATATACAAATCCCATTTTCACCAGAGCTTTTTCCGCATAACTGCTCTTTGGTTTCTCCTTTACTAATTTATCGAAATAAACTATTGCGTGTCGTTGATCGTTCTGTATCAGATTGGTAGAAGCAATATCATACAGGGCATCATCGTAATATTGCGATCTTTTGTAATTAGTTGTGAGCTTATTAAGTGTACTTAGCTTATTCCTGAAATCACCTTGCGATCCATAACAAATAGCTTTCTGAAAGAGTGCATAATCAGCATCATCCGAACGATTGCTTATTACTTTATCGTACCATCTGATTGCTTTGTTATAATCCTTTGTAATCAAATAGCTATCCGCCAAACGTAAGTAAGCATCATTTATCAAATTTATCTTGCTGCTTTTTTGATTTAAGAATTTTTGAAATAGATCAATGGCATTTCTGTATTGCTTTGTGTTGAATGCACAATAGGCCGAATTATATAAAGCAATAGTGCTTAGGTCAGTTAGTTTTGCTCCTTTTGAAGTGCGGAAACGATAGAATATATTTGCTGCTTCTCTAAACTTTTTTTGTCGATATAAAGCATCCGCCTGCCAATACAATGCTTCAGCTTCTAATTTGCTATCAATAGGGTAGAGCAACGATTTTTTGAAATAACTTCCTGCGTCTGTATAAGCCTGACGATTGAAATACGCTACACCTTGGGCAAATGCAAGTTGTTGATATACACCCTTTAAACGCTTGTTCGGATTTCCAACTTTTTCTATTGATGCTAATGCTCCTGAATAATTATTGGATGTTAAATATAATTGCGAAAGAAGATCGTAGGCAGTAGTTGCATGCGATGAGTTGGGATTATTATCGATAAACTCTTCAATTACTGTTACGGGATCATTATAACTATCAGGGCCAATTTCGATAGTAATTTTAACATAGCTGAATAAGGCGTCAGAAGCAATATCCTTATTGCTGTTTTGCTTATATGCTTTTAAAAAGGCACTCTGAGCAAATTTCGGTTGGTTTGAGTTCAGATAGCAATAACCAAGATAATACCATGCGTTTTGTTCAACAAAACCACCTGCTTTTGTGGCAGCTTGAAAATTGTGTATTGCATCCTTGTATTTTCCGGCAATAAACTTTGAATAGCCAATACGGTATTGCTCATCAGGATCATCATTATGCTTACCACTTGACTCATATCTCGCAAAATACTCTGATGCCTTTGTATAATCTCCTAAATTATAATATGAATTAGCAATAAGCCTTGATATATTTCCTTGTTCCTTTTTTGCAGACGTAACTAGATAACGAATTCCCTCATCAATAACAGTTTGATATTCACCTTGTTGGTAGTAAATCTTAATTAGATATAAGGGTACATATTTCCTGAATTTTCTATCATTTTCAATAGCTTTAAAGGCTGCCAATGCTTGGTCGTTGTTTCCTTTTTGATATTGTATATGAGCAAAATAATAGTTGGCAGGTTTTGAGTAGCTGCTTTTTGTGTCCATAACCTTACTGTATGAAGTTAAGGCCTGATCAAATTGACTTTGCTTCATTTGGCAATACCCTTTTTTATAATAATATTCAGCTCTCTGAACTCCATCAAGTTTTGCCGGCGATATCTTGTTGTATATATCCAAAGCCATTGTATATTTTTTGTCCTTGTAATAGATGTTGCCAAGTTCGAAGTTAACGGCGGGAATCCAAACACTTGCTGGATAATCGGCAGCAAATCTTTGAACTCGGTTAACCGCATCTTTTGTCCTCAGTTTTACAGCACAAACGGTACTGTAATAAGCAGCATTTTCGTAAAAAACATCTTTCTTATCCTGATCTTCAACCATGTACTTATCAAAAACCGAGATTGCCGATCCATAATTTTGTTGATCAAATAACCTGATCGCTTCCCTGTATGTAATGTTTGAGGGATCGTTGAAAACTGTTTGTTGGGAAATAAGGTTTATGGATAAGAATAAAAAAGCAAGTATAATACCTGAAGTTGCGAAGGATTTTCTCATTTCAATAATTATGTTTTGGCCGGTAAATTTATCAGTTAACAAAATTCTATAATAATTGTCACCACACTTAGGGTTTGCAGAAAATTATTAACAAATTATATGTTGATTAAACGAAAAAAAGCAGGAAATAATATAATTCTTCAGGAATTGGTGAGTTGTGAGGAGTTAGTGAGAGTTATGAATACTTGAACATTGTTGTCATTCTGAACGGAGTTTACGAAGTGAAGCCTACCTGCCTTTAGATTAGCGATCTTATTTATTTTCTTAAATTTAGTTGTTCATTAAAAATGAAAGCAGAGGTGAACTGGCCTGCCTGCTAGGATCACATTCCTAACTGCCGAATTAGTCCTCTGCCTTCTTTTTGAATAAGCACCATTTAGAATTATAGGCTTTTAGGCCTAGTAAAGGTTTTAGTTATTCAAATAAAAGATAAAGGTATGAAATTTACTTCATTTATTGGAATTGACATTTCAAAATTAGATTATGATGTAGCTCATCTAGATGTTAACGGTACAGTTGTAGACACAAAGAAGTTTTCTAATAATAGTTCCGGATTTAGATCCATGTTGAGCTGGATCAAGAAGTCCAGTGCAACAGAACAATTATTATTCTGCTTAGAGCATACAGGAGTTTATTGTCTGGGTATTTGTGTATTTTTTGAAGAATATGGGCTAAATTATAGTCTTCAATCTGGATTACAAATAAAGAGATCCATGGGTATCCAAAGGGGAAAGAATGATAAGGCCGATGCATGTGTAATAGGAAAATATGCATACTTAAACAGAAATGAAATTGATTGTTATCGGCTCCCCTCTAGAATCATTTTGAAACTAAAGCAGCTTGTTTCATACAGAGAAAGGCTTGTTAAATCCAATGTTGCTTTAAAAATTGCAGCAAAAGAACTCAAAGCATTCACTGATAAGGATATGCACGGATATATTGTTTCTGACTCCCAGGAGCATATAAAGCATATCACTAAAAGTATCATTGAAATTGATCATTCACTAAAACAAATCGTTGCAGAAGATCCAGCCCTAAACAGGATGTTTAAGTTAATTACATCTGTAAAGGGGGTTGGGCTGCATATAGCCATTAATATGATAGTTGTAACGCATGGCTTCACAAGGTTCAAGAATTGGAGAAAATTTTCTTGTTATTGTGGTCTTGCTCCATTTGAACATAGATCAGGAAGTTCTATTAGAGGCAAAACAAAAGTGAGTCATTTGGGAAATAAAAAAATAAAAGCGATTATTGGTAATGGCATTGCCTCTGCAATCCAACATGACCCAGAGATAGCAAGTTATTACAAAAGGAAGCTCGAGGAGGGAAAACACAAAATGGTTGTAATGAATGCAATAAAAAATAAACTTATAAGTAGAGTCTTTGCAGTAGTAAAAAGAGGAACTCCATTTGTTCCATTATACCAGCACATATAAAAAAATCTATAGAATATTTGTTTTTATCTTAGAATTCGGCAGGCAGGTGAGGGAGGAACGACTGTGAGAGTCTAAAAATAAGTAGTACTTTAGTAAAAATGGAAAGAGGAGGGTTTGCATATATCACATCAACAAAAATGAATACAGTTTTATATACTGGTTCAACATCTGATTTGGTTGCAAGAATAGATCAACATAAATCAAAAGAATATCCAAACTCATTTACAGCAAAGTATAACGTAGATAAACTGGTATATTATGAATATTTTCAATTTATCGAAGAAGCAATTTTGAGAGAAAAGCAAATCAAGTCTTGGAAACGAAATAAAAAAGAGAAATTGATAGGTGATTTTAACCCAGGGTGGAAAGAACTCTATTTTGAACTTGATGATTGGGATTAATATTGATCAAAGATGACATTAACTAATTATAGATTCTCGCGGCATGCCCACACACAAGCCAACCTCAAAATGCCTCAGAATTAAACGAAGCTAGGTGGAGTAGGGCAGTGTATAACTCAAAAACAAAACGTTTAACTCTGAGGGAGGAACGACCGTGAGAGTCTCAATTGAACAACAAAGTTGAGATAGAAATTAATTGAGTAGAATGAGCTCCTTACTTCATTGTGAGATTCTCACGGCCTGCATACGCACAAGCCAACCTGAAAATGCCTCAGAATTAAACGACTCTGGGTGGCGTAGGGCAGTGTACAACTCAAAAACAAAACGTTTAACTCTGAGGGAGGTACGACCGCGAGAGTCTCAATTGAACAAACATGAAAACCCAACAACCATCGTATAAATAAGTTCCGGATTCTTACGGCATGCTTACGCACAGGCTTACCTAAAAATGCCTCAGAATTAAACGATTCTGTGTAGGGTGGGGTAGTACACAACTAAAAAAAACAGAACGTTTAACTCCCTGCCTAGCCGGCAGGCAGGTGAGGGAGGAACGACCGTGAGAGTCTAAAAATAATTAAAAATTTAACGAAATTGGAAAGAGGAGGATTTGATTTATTTAACTACGCCAAATACCTGTCCAAGTTTATACAATTTGCCAACTTCGGTTACTTTTATGTCAATATCATCCCTCTCGAAAAGCATTATCATATCAGAGCCACCAAATAAGAAATTACCAAATTCATCGCCCTTGTTAAGATAGTCACCCTCGTCAACACTGAAATTAATAGAGGAAATAACATCCATTCCAATTGGTAAACAAGCAACCAAGCCAACTGGTGTATCCATGACTAACATACCTCGCTCCTGATTAAACTGATAATCAGTAAAGTCAGTTGCACCCAGATCACCTTTGTTGTCTCTAAGTACATTGGCAAAAACGTCTCCGGTGAGAACCTTTTTTTCGAGTATGGTTCCCCTTACAGGTGTATGGTATCTGTGATATGTCAGAACAGTCAAATAACTATGAGTGAATATTCCATTTTTGAATCTGTCGGCATATATGCTATGTTTCAGTAATGTTTCAATTGAATAGGTATTGCCTTTAGAAACAGTAACCGTGTTCTTTTCACTAATTTTCCAGGAACCTTCAAATACGCTATCTGCCGGAACAGTTATTATATTGTCATCAGCCATATTTTTATGAATATCACTTGGGTCTTCCTTTGGGTTAGGAGCAAGACCGTTGGGAGAGTTAACATAGGCCAAAGTTTTTGTGCCTATAGGCCTTTTTCCTGGCTTTATATACCTGCAAAAGAATGTATTGAAATTATTGAAGCCTCCTGGAGGAACTATGAAATTTTCCATTACAAACCCTTTATCATCTGTAAATGATCTGAGGTCATTAGCTGATTGAGGGCTATTAAGGAAAGCACCATATTGCTGTGCAAATAGTACCATCCAGATTTTAAACTCGGCAAATTCCGGATCCATCTGAAACTTGTTACCGCGCTGACAAATGATAAAATAGAGTCCGTGGAACAGGTTGCTGAAGGTTGCATATACAGGCGTTAGGAGCATCATTTTATCCAGATACTCATAGAAGCCGTCAAGATTAGTAATCGGGCTCTCACTATAGGGAGGCGTCCAGTTTGCCTCAGTAATACATTTTTCAAGTTCAATTTTATAGTTCTCTTTTGAATCAATCAGATTTTTTAACCGTAATACGATACTTGTAGATTCACTCATAATAAATAGATTTTAAGGTTAGTATTTTATTGTTATTAGATTGGTTAATGGAACATAGCTGCTGGTCATTTATACAATATTATCAGGTATAAGGCAAATATAATAAAAATGAAAAAGCAATATGGAGAAGACGCTTATTATAATAAAGAGCAGCGAATGAAAAATTATCCCTTATTTATTTTTTCTGATAATATCTGTCCGTCAAATAAATGAATAATACGGTCACTGTATTCAGCATCCCTCTGGGAGTGGGTTACCATAATGATAGTGGTTCCTTTATCATTTAATCCCTTAAGTAGGCCCATGACTTCATCGCCATGAGTAGAGTCGAGATTTCCTGTTGGTTCATCAGCTAAAATCAAACTTGGTTTTGAAACAACGGCACGAGCAACCGCAACACGTTGTTGTTGTCCACCTGAAAGTTGGTTAGGGTAATGTTTATTACGGTGTGTAATTTGCATTTTTTTAAGTGCCTCATTCACAAGTGACTTACGCTCTTTGTTGCTATAGTTAAGGTAGGTGAGAGGCAATTCAACATTATCGAAAACGGTCAGCTGATCAATTAAATTAAAACTTTGAAATACAAAGCCGATATTACTTTTTCGAAGCCTCGAGCGTTGTCGCTCATTGTACCCAGATACATTCTCGCTGTTAAAGTAAAATTCACCATTTGTAGGTGAGTCCAATAATCCAAGTATATTTAGAAGAGTGGATTTTCCGCAACCGGAAGGCCCCATAATTGCCACAAATTCACCTTTTCTAATTTCTAGATCCACTTTATTCAAAGCAGTTGTTTCCACTTCGTCAGTCCTGAAAATTCTTGTAAGGTTTACTGTATTTATCACTGGTATTTTTTTTATTAATATTTTATTTATAATTAATTCTTTATAGTGTTGTATTATTCATATTTTAATGTTTCAATTGGATTTGCTGTTGATGCAATATAAGCTCTGGTTCCTGTAACCAACATTGCCAGTACAAAAGCGACTAACGCACCATAAACAAATGTTATCCAGTCGATTGCTGATTGATATGCAAAATAGTTAAGCCATTCATCGATGAGCCACTAGGAT
>Ga0187827_10000842_pt1 | contig 46611 bp, 40 predicted proteins | sample ETNtaG_39_FD_167969 | JGI IMG/M metagenome (GOLD analysis project Ga0187827, IMG submission 167969) | Marine microbial and viral communities from oxygen minimum zone, Eastern Pacific Ocean - ETNP2014_SV_150_PacBio MetaG (Illumina Assembly) | ecosystem: Environmental > Aquatic > Marine > Hypoxic...
CATGATGGAGAAGCGGAAGCTCAAAGAAAATTGGTAGAAAAAGGTGCAGATTTTATTATTCTTAATTATGCCAATGAAAAAGGTGCTGGATTTGAATCTTCAACCAATCGTGTTATAATTTTCAGCAAATCGGGGAATCAAATTGAATTTAAAAAAGACCGTAAAGATAGAATTTCAAAAAAAATTATCGAGCATATTCTAAATAATTAATGCCCCCAATTAATAAACTATTACATAAAGCAATTCAGTACTAACCACCAGGGTTTAAATTTTTGTAAATTAAGGGCTAGGCATTATGATAGAATCCTACAAAGACAGTAATCAAATCACATCACCAGATAAATTCGAAGAGGACGTATTAGTTGAGCAATCGTTGCGTCCAAGTTGTTTTGACGATTTTATTGGGCAACAGGAAACAGTAGAAAATTTAAAAATTTATATTGAAGCAGCCACTCAAAGAGATGAGGCTTTAGACCATGTATTATTGTTTGGACCACCAGGGCTTGGGAAAACTACATTGGCAGGCATCATCGCAAAAGAAATGAATGTGAACATAAAAGCTTCTTCGGGACCGGTAATGGATCGACCTGGAGATTTGGCAGGAATTTTAACCAATTTTTCAAAACAGGATGTATTTTTTATTGATGAAATTCATCGCCTTTCAAGTGTTGTTGAAGAATATCTTTACTCTGCCATGGAAGATTACAAAATAGATATCATGCTTGATAAAGGTCCCAGCGCACGATCAGTTCAACTTAGTTTGAACCAATTTACATTAGTTGGCGCCACAACAAGACTGGGAAATCTCACCTCTCCCATGAGAGACCGCTTCGGTGTAATATTAAGGTTGGATTTTTATGAAGAAAAAGATTTATTAGAGATCATTACACGTTCAGCAAAGATATTAGAAATTGATATTTTTGAAGATGGAGCAGTAGAAATTGCCAGCCGAAGTCGAGGAACACCAAGAATTGCAAATCGAATATTACGAAGAGCAAGGGACTTTGCACAAATTAAATCACAGGGAGTAATAGATATCGAAGTAGCAAAAAACTCTCTTAATCGGCTAGGAATTGATGAACAGGGTCTTGATGATATGGATAGGCGCATACTAACTGCAATGGTAGAAAAATTTAATGGCGGACCAGTTGGATTAGAATCCCTTGGAGTAGCAATTTCAGAAGATGCCCGAACCATTGAAGAAGTTTATGAACCATATCTAATAAAAGAGGGATTTATACAAAGAACTTCAAGAGGAAGAAAGGCACTAGATAAAACATTCTCTTATTTGAATGTTGAAAAACCAGGTGATAGTAGTCAATCTAATTTATTCTAAAATGAAAGGAAATATATGTTTTTTGGTTCAGTAGAGAAACCACCGAGATTATCAGAGTTTGATTTAAATGTACCAGAAAGGCTTGTTGCAAAGAATCCTATGATCAAAAGAGATGAATGTAATCTTATAGTTCTCAATCGAGAAAAGCAAACTATAGAACATCGAAAATTTAAAAATATAATTGATTATTTTGAAAAGGGTGATGTTATGGTAATGAATAACACCCGTGTTTATCCTGCCCGACTATATGCAAACAAAGATAAATCAGAAGCAAAGGTAGAAGTATTTTTATTGCGAGAATTAGCAGGTGACCTTTGGGAAGCCATGGTGAAGCCCGCCAGAAAAGTACGTATAGGGAATAAGCTTTGGTTTAGTAAAACAATATCATGTGATGTTATTGATAATACCGTTTCAGGAGGAAGAGTTCTGCGTTTTGAAACGGATGCTAAATCATTATATCCATTTATAGAAAAAGCGGGACACTCGCCATTGCCACCTTATATAGATCGTGAATCTACACCTGAAGATAAAATCTATTATCAAACAGTGTATGCATCAGAAAGAGGATCAGTAGCAGCTCCAACAGCCGGAATTCATTTTTCAAAAGCATTGCTAAATAAAATTGAAAAAAAGGGTATACAAATAGCATATGTCACACTTCATATTGGCCTGGGAACATTCCGCCCCATCATGGTTGAGGACCTCACCCGGCATCAAATGGATTCTGAATATTTTCATGTTCCAAAAGAAACCGCAGACATGATTAATAAAGCGAAATCCCATAAAAAAGCAATAGGTGTTGTAGGCACATCAACTGTTCGCACACTAGAAACAGTGGTAGTATCTGGATTCCAGATAACAGCTCGAACAGGATGGACAGATAAATTTATTTATCCGCCTTATGATTTTAAGATGTGTGATAAATTCATTACTAATTTACACCAGCCAAAATCAACACTAATGATGCTTACCGCAGCCTTTGCTAAAAAAGACTTTATTATGAAAGCATACAAAGAAGCTATTAAGAATAAATACAGATTTTATTCTTATGGAGATTCAATGATAATCATTTAATCTATTATGATACAAAAATATTTTATTTTTTTCCAAAAATAGATGAAATTGCGTATAGGTAGCGGCATTGACTTTCATCAGTTGGAGAAAAGTATTCCACTAATTATTGGCGGTGTTTCAATTCCCTTTGAAAAGGGTTCCAAAGGACATAGCGATGGTGACGTTTTATTTCATGCTGTTGTTGATGCAATTCTTGGTGCTCTATCACTGGGTGATATTGGAAAATATTTTCCATCAAACGATCCAAGATGGAAAGATGCTGATAGCAGACATTTTCTTGAATACGTATGTAAATTAATTGAAAAAGAGGGGTATTCAATAGAAAATATAGATGCAACAATTATACTTGAGCATCCGGTTTTAAAACCACACATTATTAATATGAGGAACAATACAGCTTTTGCTTTATCAATAGATTTAGATCAGGTTTCCATTAAATCCACAACAACTGACAAGTTAGGTTTTATTGGAAAAAGTGAAGGCATTGCTGCGACAGCCTCTGTACTTTTAAGAAAATAGATGTCTGTTAGAGTAAGATTTGCTCCAAGCCCAACGGGTTTTCTACATATCGGCGGACTTCGTACAGCTTTATATAACTATCTTTATGCAAAGAAACAAGATGGTAAAATAGTCCTCAGAATTGAAGATACAGACCAAACTCGAAAAACAGATAACGCAGTTGAAAATCTTCGAGATTCATTCAATTATTTGGACATTCACTTTGATGAAGGACCTTATATAAATGGAGATAATGGGCCCTACTATCAGTCTCAACGTTTGTCAATTTATAAGGATCATATTAAGATTCTTCTAAAAAATGGCTCGGCCTATCCCTGTTTTTGTACATCCATGCGCCTGAAGGATCTACGGGAAAAATTAACAGCAGAGAAAAAAACGATTAAATATGATCGTCATTGTATTGTATTGTCAAAAAATGAGATACAATCCCGAATGAAAACTGAACAGCATGTTATTCGTATGAAGGTGCCGGACGAGGAAGAGGCGGTGTTTTTTGATGTTGTTCGAGAACGCATTGCTATCCGTTGCGAAGAATTGGATGACCAGATTCTGATAAAATCGGATGGATATCCCACATATCATTTTGCCAATGTTGTGGATGATCATTTAATGGGAATTACGCATGTTATGAGGGGAGAAGAATGGCTACCATCAACACCCAAGCATGTTCTATTGTATAAGTTTTTTGATTGGAAACTTCCTAAGTTTATTCACCTCCCATTATTATTAAATCCCGATAAGTCAAAACTCTCAAAAAGACAGGGCGATGTAACAGTAGAAGATTATTTGCAGAAAGGATATTTGTCAGAAGCCATTATTAATTTTGTTGCATTTTTGGGTTGGCATCCTAAAAATGATCAGGAAATTTTCAGCCTTACAGAATTAGAAGAGGAATTTTCACTTAAATACATTCATAAATCTGGAGCAGTATTTGATATTGAAAAATTAAACTGGATGAATAGTCAGTATTTAATGCACCTTCCCTTAAATCAAATTGCTGAAAGGGCAAAACCCTATTTTAATAAAGATATATTTGACTTGAGCGACTCGGAGAAATATTTAAAGACAGTAGATAATGCACGATGCCGAGTTAGGACCCTGGCAGAAATACCTGTAGAGTCCAAAATGTTTTATGGTGAAGTTTCACCTTCAGCTGAAAATAGTGCAATTATGAAAACAGAGAATGCAAAAGCACTTTTATCCCTGCTGTGTAAACAGATTCAATCTAATTCAAAACTGGATGGCGAGAGCTTTAAACAGCTACTTATGGAAACTGGAAAAGAAATGGGAATTAAAGGCAAGGAATTGTTTTCCCCTGTCAGAATTGCGTTATACGGTGATTCCAAAGGGCCAGACATCCCAATCATTTTTTCTATTCTAGGCAGAATGGAAACAATTCACAGATTAGAAAAATATATTTAAACCCTCAATAATATTATAAAATGCCATAGTCTATGACAGAAAAGGAAAAATCCAAAAATTTCATCCGGGATATCATTGATGCTGACCTGAAAGAAAGGAAAAATGACAGCCGTGTTCATACCCGCTTTCCTCCTGAGCCAAACGGTTATTTACATATTGGCCATGCAAAATCTATTTGCCTGAATTTTGGTATAGCGAAAGATTATCTAGATGGGAAATGTAATCTTCGTTTTGATGACACCAACCCAACAAAGGAAGAAGTGGAATATGTTGAATCTATTATTGAAGATGTAAAATGGTTGGGCTTTGACTATGAAGATCGTATTTTTTTTGCATCCGATTATTTTCAGCAGTTTTATGACTATGCTATTCAGTTGATTGAGCAAGGTCAGGCTTATGTGGATGATCAGACTGCTGAGGAAATTCGGAATACCCGTGGGACATTAACAGAACCAGGAATATCAAGCAACTGCCGAAATCGATCTATTGAAGAAAACCTAGATTTATTTATACGCATGAAAACAGGCAATTTTGACAATGGAGAAAAAGTACTCAGGGCAAAAATTGACATGGCTCATTCTAATCTCAATATGCGGGACCCTGTCATTTACCGCATTCTACATGCATCTCACCATCGCACAGGAGATGACTGGTGTATCTATCCCATGTACGACTGGGCCCATGGATTAGAAGATTCCATTGAGGGCATTACCCATTCCATCTGTACACTAGAATTTGAAGATCATCGCCCTTTATATGACTGGTTTCTGGATCAGCTGGGCGTATATCATCCTCAGCAGATTGAATTTGCGCGCCTGAACCTGAATTATACGGTTATGAGCAAACGCAAACTAAAAACCCTAGTTGACGATGAGCACGTATCAGGCTGGAATGATCCGCGCATGCCCACAATATCAGGGTTGAGGCGAAGAGGATATTCCTCAGAATCCATTCGGGAATTTGCATATCGAATTGGTGTAGCTAAACGGGATGGAGTCATTGACATTGCACTTTTAGAGCACTGTCTCAGGGAAGATTTAAATAAACGGGCACTGAGAACAATGGCAGTGCTAGATCCCCTAAAAGTAATCATTACCAATTATCCTGAAGGTCAAGTTGAAGAATTGGATGCAGAAAATAATCCGGAAGATGAATCTGCCGGCAAACGGAGACTACCCTTCAGTAGCGAGCTGTATATTGAACGCTCAGATTTTATGGAAAATCCACCAAAGAAGTTTTTCAGATTGGGACCAGGCAGAGAAGTCCGCCTGAAACACGCATATTATATCACCTGTACAGATTTTATAAAATCTGAATCCGGTGAGGTTTGTGAAATTCGCTGCACCTATGACACTGCAACAAAGGGGGGCTGGTCTGATGATGGCAGAAAAGTTCGCGGCACACTGCAGTGGGTATCTGCCGCACATGCAATTGATGCAGAGGTACGATTGTATGATCACTTATTTGCTGTGGAAAACCCCGAAGCAGATGGCGATGGTTTCATCCTGCATCTGAATCATGACTCACTTATAATAAATAATCAGGCCAAATTAGAACCTGGTTTACAAAATGCAGAGAAAGAAACTTCTTATCAATTTCTGCGGAATGGTTACTTTTGCCTAGATCAAGATTCCACAGAAAAAAAATTGATTTTTAACAAGACAGTTGGACTAAGGGACAGCTGGGCAAAGAAAAATAGTTAATAATAGTAATGTCCTCTTTCTTGTCTCACGCCAAAATAAATCTGGGTTTACAGGTTCTCAATAAACGCGAAGATGATTATCATAATATCCAATCCTGCTTTGTTGAAATTGATTTAGAAGATACATTAGACTTTAGTCAGGCATCATCATTCCAACTTTCGGTGGACGATGCAGACATACCAATAGATGAAAGTAATTTAATTTCAAAAGCCTATAGGCTTATTCGATTTCGGGCTGAAAAGGTTCAAACAGAATTTTCCATCCATTTAAAGAAGCGCATTCCAATTGGTGGTGGATTGGGTGGGGGCAGTTCTAATGCGGCTGTCACCTTGAATGCGTTGAATCAATTATGGCATCTTAATTTATCAGCAGAAGATTTAGAAGAAATGGGTACAGAAATAGGGGCAGATGTACCTTTTTTTATTAAAGGAGGTATTCGATTTGTTGAGGGTATTGGAGATATTTTGAGTTCTGTTGATCCTACCCCCATAAAATATTTGCACTTCATCTTGGTTGTACCCCCCATACACATTTCTACCCACTGGGCATACCGGGCGTTAAATAAAACTTTGCAGCCTAATAAAAGCCAACCTAAATTTCCGCCCCTTTCAAAGCCAATGAAATGGGAGTTATTTGACAACGATTTCGAACGGGTTATCCATGAAACATATCCTGAGATCGGACAAATTAAAGCAAGCCTGATAAATTCAGGTGCTTTATATGCCGGTCTGTCGGGGAGCGGCTCGACTGTGTTTGGTGTCTTTGATAACCTTCAAAGGGCAGAAACTATTTTGGGTAAATTTAGCCAATACCAGACCTTTCTCACCTCTCCCGTTTTTCGTTAATATACCTGTTCATGATTCATTTTATATTGTTAGAATTTTTTTTACTTATGAAACTAAAAAAAGTTTATTGGGGGATCGTTCAATGGTAGGACACATGGTTTTGGTCCATGGGATTGGGGTTCGACTCCCTATCCCCCAGCAGATATGAAAGTTTTTACAGGAAGATCAAATCCTGAACTTGCTCAGGGCATTGCAAATTATCTAGATATTCCACTAGGTAAAATTGATATTCAAGAATTCAGCGATGGAGAAATTTGGGTAGCATTTGAAGAAAATATACGCAATGAAGATGTGTTTATTATTCAATCAACTAATTCACCTACTGATAATATTATGGAACTTTTGCTCATGTTAGATGCAGCACGGCGTGCATCGGCAAAAAATGTTATTGCAGTAATTCCATATTTGGGTTATGGCAGACAAGATCGTAAAGATCAACCACGGGTACCCATTTCAGCACGACTTATGCTAGACCTTATAACTGCTGTAGGGGTTAATAGGATTATTACTATGGACCTGCATTCTCCTCAAATCCAGGGGTTTGTAAACATGCCATTTGACCACCTTTATTCAAGGATTGTTCTACTTGACAAACTGAAAGAATTGAGTTTAGATGAAAACACAGGTGTAGTTCTTGCGCCAGATGTTGGATCAGCAAATATGAGTCAGTCATATGCAAAAAAATTGAATCTTAGTTTTGCACTAATTGATAAAAGACGTCCAGCTAAAAATAAAGTAGAGGTGGTTAATTTAGTGGGAGATTTAAAAGATAAGCACGTACTTATTATTGATGATATGATTGATACAGCAGGAACACTTTGTAATGCCGCTGAAACTTCTGTAAAGGAAGGTGCAAGGTCAGTTACAGCCATAGCAACACATCCGGTGCTTTCTGGGGGAGCAATTATAAGATTAAAAGAAGCACCTATATCAAAAGTAATTGTATGTGACACAATTAAACTAGAAGAAGAAAAAAGATTTAATAAACTTGAAATCATATCGGTAGCAAATGTATTTGGGGAATCCATGAAAAGGATTGTTGAAGGGACATCCCTAAGTTCTATGTTTCAGGGGTTTTAATTAATTCGTAGGAGAGCTAGAATATGGCAAATGAACATAAAATTGAAGTCAATAAACGAGAAAATAATGGGAAAAAGGATGTAAAAAATTTACGTCGAGAAAAGAATATACCCGGAATTTATTACTCATCAAGATCAAAAAGTAGCACTCCTATTTTTATTTCACATCATGAATATGATAAAGCCCTGAAATCAGGTTCTAGAATATTTAATATTTCTGTTGATGATAAAAAACAAAATGTTTTATTTAAATCTGTACAATATCACCCGGTCACAGAAGAAGTTTTACATGTTGACCTGTATGGAATTGACATGAATAAACCAATAAATATTAAAATCCCTGTGAATTTAATAGGGACACCAATTGGCGTAACTGACGAAGGCGGCATATTAAATCAAGCATTTAACGAAATTGAAATTCAATGTCTCCCTTCAGATGTTCCGGATCTTTTTGAAGCTGATATTAGTGAACTAGCGTTAGGCAGCTCGATTAACGTAGGCAATATTGACATCGATGAAAATTTTACACTTATCACCCCTAAAGAAACAGTAATTGCATCTGTAACACATGCCATGCAGGAAATTGAACCTGAAATTGAAGAAACTGAAGATGAAATCTTCTTGGATGAGGAAGGTGAACCTATTGTTGAAGGCGAAAGTAAAGAGGGTGCAAAACCAACAGAAGGAGGTGAAGATAAACAAGAAGAAAAAGCATCAGAATCTAAATAATGATAATCCTAGTGGGATTAGGTAACCCCGGCAGGAAATATTCAGATACGAAACATAATTTCGGCTTCTGGATTATAAATAGAATTGTTGAAAAAAAATCTTTAACATTCCAAGATGGCAAGGGTAATTACCTTCTAGCAAAAAAGGGAAAACTAGTGTGCATTAAGCCCACAACATTCATGAATAACAGTGGCACAGCACTATTAGATGTAAAACAGTTTTTCAAGGCAGAACCAGAAAACTTTCTGATTGTTTATGATGATATTGATTTACCGCTTGGAATACTACGTTTTAGACAAAGCGGTGGATCTGGTGGACATAAAGGGCTCGAATCCATTATATATCAACTACAGTCAGAAGATTTTAACCGTATGCGGATCGGGATAGCAACAGATGAAAATATGAGGCCGTCTGAAAGATATGTGCTTTCTCCCTTTCAAAAACGTAATAAAAAAATAAAAAATGAAATGATAGAAAAAGCATGTGATTGCATTGATTATTACCTTTCACATGATATTAAAAAAACAATGAACAAGTTTAATGAAAAAACAAATATGGAAGGATTAAATGATTAATTTATATTATGTAATTGGCGCAGGAGTATTGGCTATGATCTATGCATTCTGGAAAACAAGCTGGATTAATAATCAGGATGAAGGTACTGATCGAATGAAACAAATTGGAGCCAATATAGCAGATGGAGCCATGGCATTTCTAAAAGCAGAATATAGAGTATTAGCTATATTTGTTGTTATCGTTGCAGTAATACTAGCATTTGCAGCGAATAGTCAAGGGGACTCACTATTAGTATCATTATCATTTTTGGTGGGAGCTTTAGCATCAGGACTTGCGGGCTTTTTAGGAATGAAAGTAGCAACAAAAGCAAATAATAGAACAACAAATGCTGCTCAAGATAGCCTAGCAAAAGCATTAAATGTTGCCTTTACAGGTGGCTCAGTTATGGGTTTGAGCGTTGTTGGATTAGGGGTTTTAGGAGTTACAGGTCTTTATATGATATATGATTCACTCAATTTATTTAATGATAATGCAAAATTAATTCAAGCATTAACAGGATTTTCGCTTGGGGCATCTTCGATTGCCCTTTTTGCTCGTGTAGGTGGAGGTATATATACCAAGGCAGCTGATGTTGGTGCAGACTTAGTAGGAAAAGTAGAAGCTGGAATTCCTGAAGACCATCCTCTAAATCCTGCAACTATAGCAGATAATGTGGGTGATAATGTGGGAGATGTTGCCGGTATGGGTGCAGACCTCTTTGAATCTTATGTAGGCGCAATTATTGGTTCAATGGTTTTAGGGTGGGCATTGTTCAATAGCACATCAGCTGTAATACTTCCATTATATATTGCAGGAGCAGGTATTATAGTTTCTATTATTGGCACATTTATGGTATCTGTTAAAGAAGGCGGCAGTCCTCAGAAAGCACTAAATATTGGGGAATTTGGTTCATCGGCAATTATGATTGTTGTAATGTACTTTTTAATCACATTTTTTCTTCCAGATGGTGTTAAAACTATAGGAAGTAATCCAGAACACTATACAGCAATGGGAATTTTCTATGCTACATTAATTGGACTTCTCGCAGGATTAGGAATTGGTATTATTACAGAACATTATACTGGTACAGGAACAAAACCAGTAAAATCAGTTGCTAATCAATCTATCACAGGAGCAGCAACAAATATTATTGCCGGCCTTGGAGTTGGCATGCAGTCTACGGCTATACCTGTTTTAATTATAGCCGCAGCAATAATAGGAGCCTATGAATTTTCTGGCCTATATGGTATTGCTATGGCAGCTCTTGGAATGCTTGCAAACACAGGCATCCAATTAGCTGTTGATGCATATGGTCCAATTTCTGATAATGCGGGAGGCATAGCAGAAATGGCAGAGTTGCCCCCTGAAGTTAGAGAACGAACAGATAAATTAGATGCTGTTGGAAATACGACAGCAGCAATTGGGAAGGGTTTTGCAATTGGATCAGCAGCATTAACTACACTTGCTTTATTTGCTTCTTTTAGAGCCGTTGCTGGTATTGATACAATTAATTTAACTGATGCTAAAGTAATGGGAGGGTTGTTTGTTGGAGGCATGCTACCTTTTTTATTTTCGTCCATGGCAATGGGTGCTGTTGGAAGAGCTGCTATGTCCATGATTGAGGAAGTTCGTCGTCAGTTTAGGGATATTCCAGAATTAAAAGCTGCTTTGGAAGTTTTAGGAAAAGGTGAAGAATCAAATTGGTCTGATAAAGATAAGTCAATTTATAACGCTGGTCTTAATAAAGCAGAACATGGCAGATGTGTAGAAATTTCAACTCAAGCTGCAATAAAGGAAATGATGATGCCAGGATTACTGGCAGTTTTAACTCCAGTTATAATTGGTAGACTTTTTGGTGCAGGTGCCCTTGGTGGTTTGTTGGCAGGAGTTACAGTTTGTGGAGTACTCATGGCCATTTTTCAGTCTAATGCTGGAGGGGCCTGGGATAATGCAAAAAAAATGATTGAAGAAGGGGTAGAAATTAATGGTGAAAAATATGGCAAGGGATCAGATGTTCACAAAGCTGCTGTAGTAGGTGACACTGTGGGAGATCCATTTAAAGACACATCAGGACCATCGCTAAATATATTAATAAAATTGATGTCAGTAGTATCTCTAGTTACAGCACCATTTTTATTTAATTAAATTTATTAAGGAGTAAATATGAATTATTATGAAACATTATACATTGTACACCCCGCAATGGAGGCTGGAAGGCTAAAAGATATTATTGTGGGCGTTGAAGATAGTTTGAAAAAGCTAGGAGGTAAATCCCTTGCGGTTGAATTATGGGGGAAAAGAAAATTGTCATATCATATTGATAAACAAAAATATGGAACCTATGTCCTTCTGCAGTATAATGGTAAGGATAGATGTACAAATGATTTTGCAGTAGAGCTAGAACATAACCCTAATATACTTGCATATTTAACTACAGCAATAGAATCAAATGATGTGCTAGAAATTGAAGAAGATATAGATACACAGATATCTGGGAAAACAAGAGAAGCTGAAAAAAAAGATCCTATAAAACGGGAAATTATAACTATTGAAAATAAGCCTGAAGATAAAGTCGTTGAATCATCCAAATCAGATGACTCAGAATCTTCAGATATTGATAACAGCACAAACAATGAAGCCATGTCTTCAGAAGATAATGCAATTATTGTTGATGATATAAAAACAGAAGAAAATGTGGATGAAAAAAACACAGAAAATAAAGAGGAATAACTATGGCAATAATGAGTAATCGCAAAATCTGTATTTTCTGTGAAAATACAGAACAAAAAATAAATTATAAAGAATATAAATTACTTCGAAAATTTATTACAGACCAGGGCAAAATAATACCAGGTCATATAACTGGAGTATGTTCAAAACACCAAAGACATCTAGGGAAGGCAGTCAAACAGGCAAGGAATATTTCTCTGCTTCCTTATTCAGTTGATCCCCGACATTATTAGGAGGAAAAATGAAAATCATTCTAAATCAGAACATTGATAATTTGGGAAGTGAGGGAGATATATTAAAAGTAAAAGATGGTTATGCCCGGAATTATTTGATACCAAAAGGATGGGCAAAACAGGCTACTAAAAGCAATATTGACTCAATTAATAATGAAATACAGGCAAAACAAAAAAAAGAAGCTAAAACACGAAAGAACCTAGAAGCTCTAGGGCAGCAATTAGATAAACTTTCATTGAAACTTGAATTAAAAGCTGGTGAAGAAGGCCGTCTATTTGGTTCAGTTACATCTCAGATGATTGTTGATGCCATCGCGGAAAAAGGTTTTACTATTGATAAAAAAGAAGTAGAACTAACCGAAGCTATTAGTCATGTTGGAAAATATTTTGTTGAAATTAAGTTGGGCCATGGTTTCAGCGGTAGAGTAAAAATAAAAGTAATTGCAGAAGAGTAATTACAGAATATTTTCTATTAATAAAAAACCCTCACTGAAACGAGGTTTTTTTATACTGTGGAATAAAGATGTAGTATTTACAAAGCATTAGATTTTTTAAATTAACTATATGTTTGCCAGTGTTAGTTTTCCAATTTCTAGCTTCAAAACCTTTACATATAAAATACCTGAATTTCTAAATGATAGTGTGCAGCCTGGAAGCTGTGTAAACGCTCCAATTAACAGACGATTACAAGCAGGTTTTGTGATTTCTGTTAATACAGAATCCGATTATAATGGAAAAATACTTGAGATTGATTCTGTTCGTGAAATTGATTTTCATCTTCCCATAGAACTTTGGCAAACCCTTGAATGGATATCCCGCTACTATATCACTCCCATAGGACAAGTCTTAAAGGCAGCTGTACCAAATTCTTTTATAAAAGAGTATCAGCCTAAAAATGTTCAATTTGTTAAAATTAATTCTGCAGGATTAATGAGAATACAGGATTTTGATAAGACCAAGCCAGCCCAAAAAAAAATACTTAAAGCCCTTTCATATATTGATGAACCAGTAAAAACAACATCTCTTACAAGATTTGCAACATCTCCACATACAATATGTCGCAAACTAGAAAAGGAAGGCCTGATAAACACAGTTTTTCAACCCAATATAACAGACCCCTTTGAAATTATGGGCCCAGGAGAAAAAAAGAATATACAGCTCTCTAGAGAACAACAAAATATTGTAGATACTATCCAGCATTCAAAAAAAGGATTTCATCCTTATCTGCTTCATGGAGTAACCGGTTCAGGGAAAACAGAAGTATATCTAAAACTTGCACAATCTACTGTAGAATCTGGGAAATCAGTCCTTGTTCTTGTACCAGAAATATCTCTAACTCCGCAGGTTGGCAGCCGGTTTAGAAGAGCATTTGGAAATAGTGTTGCACTATGGCATAGTAAAATGACAAAAACAGAAAAAGGTTGGACCTGGCAACAACTGAAAAAGGGAAAATTTTCTGTTATTGTAGGAGCTAGAAGCGCAATCTTTACCCCGCTTAATAAACTAGGTCTAATTATAATTGATGAAGAACAAGAATCTACATATAAACAGGAAAATCCTCCGCCACGTTATAATGCCCGTGATGTCGCCATGGTAAGGGGAAAGTATGCTGATGCAGTAGTTTTACTGACAAGTGCAACACCCTGTTTAGAAAGCTATTATAATGCTTTGCAGAAAAAATTTACACTACTTAAACTCACCAAACGTTTTGGTGAATCTATGTATCCAGCTGTTAAACTTATTGATATGAAAAAGGAATATTTAGGCGATGAAAATGTTATTTTAAGTAAAACCCTAATAGAAGCCATTAATGATCGTCTGAAAAAATCTGAGCAAGTGATTATACTTCAAAATCGTCGTGGATATTCACGAACTCAGCAATGTCTTGATTGCGGGGAAATTAAGATGTGTAAATATTGTTCCGTGGCATTAATTTTTCATCAGACAGACAATCAGTTCCATTGTCACTATTGTAAAGAAATAATGCCATTAGATATTGCTTGTGTAGCTTGTAAATCAGATAATATAATTTTTACTGGGACTGGGACTCAACGAGTAGAAAATCTACTTATGAAACAGTTTCACAATGCAAGTATATTAAGAATGGATATGGATACCGTAAAATGGAAGGGCTCACATAAAAAAATTCTTGATAAATTTTCAGCTGGGCAAGCAGATATTCTTCTAGGAACACAGATGATTGCCAAAGGACTAGATTTTAAAAATGTAACACTTGTTGGGATAGTTAATGCTGATTCAGGATTATTTTTCCCTGACTTTCGGGCTGGAGAACGAGTATTTCAACTAATTTACCAAGTAGCTGGAAGGGCTGGCAGAGGCAAAAAGCCAGGTATGGTCATAATACAAACTTATAATCCTGAAGATATATATATTCAGACAGCATCCAATTTAGATACACATAAATTTTATAACATTTCACTTGCGCAAAGACGGGAATTGGATTATCCTCCATTTTCAAGGATTGGGCGTATCCTTTTTACAGGAAAAGATAAAAAAAAGGTAGAGAGCTTTGCACACCAAATTGAAAAAAAACTTCAAGGCAACCCTGATTATAAAATTCTTGGCCCAGTATTAGCTCCCATTGAAAAAATAAAAGGTAATTGGAGATCTCATCTGATAATAAAAACAAAGGATAAAAAAACTAGGAGTATCCATCAACACTTATACAATAATATTGGATATTCAATTTTTGAAAGAAAATGGAAGGGCGTGAGAATCCAAATCGATATTGATCCAGTTTCAATGCTCTAATGTTTCATATTATTATATATAATTTAATTTTTGCAACTTTGGGGTCTGCAGATACTTTTTCAACATCAATAGGTGATTGTACGCTGGATATTTTTGAAGGCAGGGTTAAAGACATCCCGGAAATTGTCCATCTTGTAAAAGAAGAAACAACAAGACTGATTACAGAATTTGGTAATATTAAACCAAAACCATTTTCTATATATATTACTAATAATATGCAAGATTTTTTTGAAAGAACTAAAGGACCCGTTCCAGAATGGGGTATAGCTGTTGCTAAAAAAAATCCAGATAGAATAATTTTGAAATCACCTGGGATTGCAAATATTACTTTTGCTAGAATGAAAGAAGTTATTATTCATGAGATAAATCATATTTATTTATATCGAATACCACAAAACTTTTCTATGCCCTCATGGTTCAAAGAGGGTATGGCAATGCATAGTTCCAGGGAATTTTCACTCACGCATAAAATTCAAATATCAAAATCTATATGGCAGAACCAAGTATTGCCTTTAGCAAGATTACAAAATTTTAGCACTTATTCTGAAGGGAGAGTGAAATTAGCTTATGGAGAATCTGCTGCAGCCCTAGAGGCTTTAGAATATTATTATGGAGAAAACATTCTTAATAAAATATTAAATAATATGCGGAAAGAAATTAATTTTAAAAAAGCACTTGAATCTGCAACCAAAGAAGAATTGATAGATTTTGAAGTTAAATTTGAAACATATCTCAAAAACAATTATAACTGGATTTTCCTTTTAATGTCTCCTAAATATATTTACGTTTTTTTACCTATTATTTTGGTATTGGGTTTTATTTATCACCACTTTAGAAGTAACAAAATATTAAAACAATGGGAAATTGAAGAAAAATTAGATAATTCAGAAAGGGGAAACGAATTACACAATTAACTATAATTATAACAACCATTGGTTTTCTTTTTGCAACAGGATCCTATGATATATTGAACTTACCTCAAGACGCCCGTTCGTTGGCTTTGAATAATACCACTTCAGCTTATAATGGATCTTTTCTACAAAACAATCCAGCAACTATTTTTATAGATTCAAGAAGCATGAGCTATTCATATTCAAATTTACCTGCTAACATCCACCTAGGAAGTATTCAAAATATCAATAAGATAAACAGGGTAGTAAGGGCTTATAAAATTTCACTTTTAAACTATGGTATAGTTGTTAATAGTGAAACAAGAGAAAAATCACATGCTTTCGATGCACTGATAGAGCTGGGATATAAAAAAGAATTAAAAAATATTTTATCAGTGGGAATATCAGGAGGCTATCTTTTCAGCTCTATTACAGGTTTTAATTCGCAATTAATTTATTCAAAAATGGGAGCCCGGTGCCGTCTATTAAGAAAAAAAATAGGCATAGGAATATCTCTTGAAAATATGGGAATTATTCTGAAAAAATATACTGATGTAAAAGAAACTGTACCAACATTATTTAGAACTGCTATTTATTATCAACCGAAATTTATTCCACTAGTTTTAAATGTAGATATTATAAACAAACTAAATGAGAATATTATATTTATTACAAATGGATTTGAATTTTATATTGAGGATGGTTTTACTCTTTATATAGGAAGTAGATTTACTCAGAAAAACATAGAAGGAACCTTTGAAAATCTACTTTTAGATTATATAGATGGATTATCCGCAGGAATTGGAGTTAGCTATGCAAAAACATCATTAGATTTTGGATATCAAAACTTGAGTGCATCAGGCTATGTGTTAGCCCTTACATTGAGACAGCGTTCTGATTAATATTATAATAAGGGTATAACTTCATCGGCAATCAATTTGAATGCTATTATTGTAAGTGCTCCCTTGAATAAAGCTCGAAATATAATTTCTGGAATAAATTTTATAATTTGTTTACCAATGTTTGTTCCTACAAAAACAGAAATTATCAATGGTACTAGAATAAACATATTAGAAAAATAATTAAAATCAAAAAACAAAATAAAAATAGGCATCTTGCCGATATGACTGATAGCTTGACAAATCGCCTTATTAGCAATAATATTTTCCTTGGTTAGTTTACCTTTAAGAAAAAATGGAGCTATGAGAGGTCCTGTTGCTCCAATAAAAACTGTGCAGATACCACTGATAGCACCCACACCAAAGAAAGAAGGCTGTTCTGTTTTTATCTTATGCTTTTTACCAAACAAAACCCAAAGAATAAATATTCCAATTAGAGGTTTGAGAAAATCTATTTTTATATCTTTTGCTGATTCTACATGAAAAAAGGAAATTATAGCTAATATAATAAGAGCAGTAAGACATAATCCTAATACAGCTCCTTTTAAAAACTGATTAACTATTTCTCTTTTAATATGATGTCTGAATACAAAACAACGAGTTAGATTACTAACAAGCTGGACAGCTCCATGAAGAGCAACCACCAGGTATCCTTCAGGAATAATAAGTGCCATGATACCCAGAAGAATAATTCCTCCCCCCATACCCAATACTGCAGAAATGGATGAGGTAATAAGTGCTGCAGAAATTAAAATTGCCATTTCCATTTATTATGGTATTTTACTTAAGGATGTTGTGTTTCTTCCCAATTTTTATAAATACTTCAACTGCTTTATTTATATGAGATTTAGTATGAGAGGCACTCAACTGAACCCTAATTCGGTCTTCTCCTTTTGGAACAACAGGGAAATAAAATCCAACGACATAAATACCTTCCTCCAGCATATCAGTAGCTACATTCTGTGCTAAATTTGCATCATTTAACATAATGGGTACAATGGGATGAACTCCGGATTTAATATTAAATCCAGAAGCAGTCATTTTTTCCCGGAAATATTTTGTGTTGTATTCCAGCTTTTCTTTTAATTCTGTTGATGTTGAAAGCATATCTATCACTGCAATAGATGTAGCAACCATTGCAGGAGCAATAGTATTACTAAAGAGATAGGGACGCGATCTCTGCCTTAATATATCGATAATTTCTTGTCTGCCAGATGTGAATCCCCCAGCAGCACCTCCTAGAGCCTTCCCGAGCGTGGATGTAATTATATCAACTTGTCCCATTACATTACAATAATCAATTGTGCCCCTACCGGTTTTACCGAAAAATCCTGTAGCATGAGAATCATCAACCATAACAAGCGCTTCATATTTATTTGCAAGGTTGCAGATAGTATCTAGTTTAGCTATATACCCATCCATGGAGAAAACACCATCTGTTGCAATAAGACGTGTACGAGCACCCCGTGTAGCTTTCAGAATTGTTTCTAATTCATCCATATTACTATTTTCAAAACGATATCGTTGAGCTTTACAAAGACGTATTCCATCGATGATGGAAGCATGATTGAGGGCATCAGAAATAATGGCATCGTTTGATCCTAGGAAGGTTTCAAAAAGTCCACCATTAGCATCATAACAAGATGTGTAAAGAATAGTGTCATCAGTTTGTAAAAACTCTGAAATCTTATTTTCTAATGTTTTATGGATTGTTTGTGTCCCACAGATAAAACGGACAGAACTGAGTCCGAATCCCCATCTTTCTAAGCCTTCTTTAGCTGCTAGCAACAAATGAGGATGATTGGCAAGTCCAAGGTAATTATTTGCACAGAAATTTAGGACTTTTTTACCATTTACTGATATTTCAGCATTCTGCTTAGACTGAATAATACGTTCATGTTTATAAAGCCCTGAGTCAATAATACTTTCTAGTTCTTTATTTAATCGAATTTTAGTTGTATTCAACATGCTCTCCAATTGTATTATGAGTACATCTTTTTCAGATCTGGTATTAAATATTCATTTAAGCCTTTATCTAAATTATGATTAGGTTGCCAATTCCATTGATCCTTTGCATCACAGTCATTGGTATCCATTGGCCACCCATCAACCATTTCTTGTCTCTTTTCATTGATGGCATATCCAATTTCAGCATCAGGAAAAAAATCAAGTATTTTCTGCCGAAACTCTTCAGCTGTAGGAGCAAATGATCTTACATTATATATACTTCGCTTAAGAATTTGTTTTGGTGAATTCATAATAATAATAATTGCACTAATTGCGTCCGGCATTGTCATAAAGGGCATTTGAGTATTTTCTCGAACAAAACAATAATATTTTTTACCCTGTGCCGCCGCATGAAGCATTTCTGGAATATAATCCGAAGTTCCTGAAGAAGGAATTGTTTTTGATGATATAATACCTGGAAAGCGAATTGATCTGAAATCAATATAACTTTGATGTTTTTCAGTTCCCAGTCGCTGGTAATGATTGGAATAATAACTACCTAAATTTTCACAATAAAGTTTATTACACCCATACATTGTAAATGGATTTAGATAAAAATTCTCCTTTACAGCACCAGCCATTTTTTTTTCTTTCAGACTATTTAGTCCATAAACAGCAATAGAGCTTGGGAAAAAAAACTTAATTTGTTTCTCCTGAGATTGTCCCTGTTTTAGGGCTAGATTTAATAAATTCATTGTTCCTCCAACATTTACATCATGAGCAGATTGCGGAGAAAATTCAGCCTGTGTCGAGAGCAGGGCAGCCAGATGATAGATAGAATCAAATTCATATTCAGCATGAAGCTGATCAATCAAATTTGCATCCAAAATATTACCAATGATTTCTTCATAGCAATAAGCAGAAATAGAATTATCTAGTCGCTTCATATCCATGGCAATAATAATATTATGTTTTTGATCATGGAGTTTCGTTATAAGACTACGACCCATTTCACCATTTGCTCCGGTTATAAGAGTTGCTGATTTTAGCATTTAATTACCTTTTAAATTATTTGGTGGGACTAGATAATTTACAAAAAAAAATATCATTCTCCCTTGGTTTGCATCTTTATAGATCAATAATTTTTCACATGTTTAAAAGAATTATAGCGCTTAATCTATTAATTTTATTTTGTTCCTGTGCGAAAAACAAAGTCCTCGATAATTCAGATACATCTTTTAACATAGGTGCAGACTCAACTCTTGATATTATAACTTGGAATATTGAGAATTTTCCTAAACAGGATAATAGTACTATTAATTATCTAGAAAAGTTAATTGATTCTATGAATGTGGATGTTATTGCTTTACAGGAAATTGGTAGCGATGCGTATTTTTTTGATTTGATAAATAAACTTGAAGGCTGGTCAGGAGATAAAACAAGTGGTACATATGGGCTTGCATATTTATATAAATCAGAATTGATAGTAAATGGTTTAAATGAAATATCTGAATTAAATAATTACAATTTATCTAGGACACCATATATGTTAGAATTGTATTGGCAGGGTCAAAATATATATATAATTAACAATCATTATAAATGTTGTGGCAATGGTACAATAGAAAATATCTATAGTGATGAAGAATATCGCCGGCAACAGGCATGTACCTTAACAAAAGATTATATAGATTCAAATTTTGATAATAAAAATGTGATTTTATTAGGTGATTTTAATGATGAATTGAATGATACAGATAGTACAAATGTTTTTAAGATCTTTATTAATAATCCTGATAAATATAAATTTGTTGATATGAATATAGCATATGGTTCATCAGCTAATTGGTCATATCCTGGCTGGCCTAGTCATTTAGATCACATACTTATTACAAATGAGCTTTTTGATGAATTTGAAAATTCCAGATCTACAGTACAGACAATTCATATTGAAGATTACTTTGAAGGAGGCTGGAATGAATATGATAATTATATTTCTGATCATCGTCCAGTTGCATTAAGCCTAAAATTTAATCCATGACGAAAAGAATCATCTGTTTCTATGGTGTGTTCAAAGAGCTAAATTTCACATCATTTATTCAATAATAAATAAGGATTATAATTGTCAAAAGGTGTAACACCTAAAAGTGAAGATTATGCACGTTGGTATACAGATGTAATCGCAAAAGCTGAAATGGCTGATTATGGACCTGTAAAAGGGACCATGGTTATCAGGCCATACGGATTTGGAATATGGGAAATTATAAGGGAGGCTTTTGACAAGCGATTTAAAGATAGCGGTCACGTGAATGCATATTTCCCCCTTTTCATCCCCAAATCATTCTTATCTAAGGAAGCAGATCATGTGGATGGATTTGCAAAAGAATGTGCGGTTGTTACTCATTCCCGCTTGAAAACATCAGAAGATGGAAGCGGTGTTGTAGTAGATCCAGAATCCTATCTGGAAGAAGAAATAATTGTCCGCCCTACCTCTGAAACAGTGATTTGGTCCATGTATAAAAAATGGATTAATTCCTATCGTGACCTTCCAATATTGATTAATCAATGGGCAAATGTTGTACGTTGGGAAATGCGTACAAGACTTTTTTTGAGAACGAGTGAATTCCTTTGGCAGGAAGGCCACACTGCTCATGCCACGGAAGATGAAGCTCGTATGGAAACTATAAAAATATTGGATATTTATAAAGAGGTTACTGAAAATATACTTGCTATACCGGTTCTGACAGGGCTTAAATCTGAATCTGAACGCTTTGCAGGAGCATTGGATACCTATTGTATTGAGGCAATGATGGGAGACAAGCGCGCATTACAGGCAGGAACATCACATTACCTTGGACAGAATTTTGCTAAAGCATTTAATGTAAAATTTCAAAATGAAAATAATCAGGAAGAAATGGTCTATGCTACTAGCTGGGGAGTAAGCACACGTTTGATTGGTGCGCTAATAATGGTACATGGTGATGATAAAGGCTTACGCCTTCCCCCTCTGGTTTCCCCAATTCAGATTGTAATAATACCAATTATTAAAAATGATGATGATCTTGTTAAAATCAAGAATTTTATTAAGGATTTTATATATAGCATGAAAGCAAAAAATATTCGTTATGAATTTGATGACAGATCAAAAATCTCTCCGGGATTTAAATTTAACGAATGGGAAATGAAAGGTGTGCCTATTCGGGTGGAAGTTGGTTCGAGAGATATGAAAGGAGAAACACTTTTTTGTGTACGAAGAGATACAGGAGAAAAAAAGTCATATAAAATTGATACTGCTGCTTCAGAATTATATGATCTGTTGGATAGTATTCAAAAAAACATGTTTGAGCAAGCCCTTCAATTTCGGGAAGATAATACACATCAAACTGAAGACTATAATGAATTTAAATCATTAATTAAATCGGGAGGATTTATTCGATGTGGATGGGATGGTTGTGCTGATTCTGAAGCAGCTATAAAAGCAGACACAAAAGCCACAATAAGGTGTATTCTATCCAATGGCAACATTGATAATTTGCAATGTATTTATTCGAGTAACCCGGCAAAGCATGAAGTTATTTTTGCTAGGGCATATTAAAATTACAAATAATAAATTAGTTTATTTTGTTGATTGCAACTAACGCAATTGTTTTAAAGAGGATTCCCTATAGTGATACTAGTCTTATCTGTCGATTATTAACAGAAGAAAAAGGGAAAATATCTATCTTAGCAAAAGGTGCACAAGGTTCCAAAAAATCAAATAGCGCAATTCTTGAGCCTATAAACCACATTTTTGTTCAGTATTATCATAAAAGTAGCCGTGAAATACAGCTCCTAAAAGAAGCTGGTTTTATTAAACACTATTCAGCAATGCGAAAAAATTTACACCGAATAATATTAGCTTTAACAATGGTTGAATTGATTGATAAGTGTACTCAAGATAGTAATCCGCACCCCATTCTTTATCGTCTTGGATGGAGAGTGCTTGATAAATTAAATGATGAAAGCCAAAACCAATGGAAAGTATTTGTTTTCTTCTTATATCATCTTTCATTAAGGCTGGGATTTATGCCGAATTTATCTAATTGCAATCAATGTAACAATAAAATTACACAGGGAGGGATTAATAAATCAACAGGAGAACTGGTATGTATTGATTGTATTTCAGATACTGAAATACAAATAATAGATATGTCGATTTTAAACAAGTTAATAAGTCTGCATTTGGATGAATTAAATACATTTTCAATAGAAAAGAAAGATATGCGGTCTTCAATACAATTATTGGACACCTTCTTATCTTATCATATTGAGGGATCAAATAAAGTAAAATCTATGCATATGGTTCGCAATATATTAGATGATCAGAAGGAATTATAATTTAATTTATGCGATATCAGTATACTAGTTCTGGTTTTAAAGGAAGATTTACCCCGCCAACTTTAACTCTTAATAGCGGTGTTAAATTATTGCTGATTGTAAATGCTGTTGTGTTTGTCTTTACTGAATTATCTGGACAAAAAGGTCCTCTCTTTCTTTCTTTTGGACTAGTTCCCAATATGGTTTGGTATAAATTTAAAATATGGCAATTGTTTACCTACCTATTTATTCATGGAGGTTTTTTACATGTATTTTTTAATATGTTTGTTCTATGGATGTTTGGAAAAGATTTAGAACAAGAATGGGGGACAAGTGACTTTCTGGTTTTCTATTTTTTCTGCGGAATTAGCGCTGGGTTGATAACAGTATTGCTTGGCCTAAGCTCTTTTATACCTATAGTTGGTGCAAGTGGTGCTATATATGGTTTATTAGTGGCATATGGCTTTACGTATCCGAATCGACTGGTTTATTTATATGGACTATTTCCTTTAAAAGTAAAGCACATGGTTTTAGTTTTAGGTGTGATTGCTTTTTTTGCCTCCCTGTCTGCCAGCCAGTCTAGCGTAAGCCATATTACTCATTTATCTGGAATGATAATAGGGGTGATTATAATGTGCTTTAACCTCCGATGGAGTAGTGCCAAAATGTGGTATCTCAAACAGAGATTAAGAAATATAACCCATCAAACAACAGAAAAAAATGAAAAAGAAAAAGTGATAAGAAAAAGGGTTGATGAAATATTAGATAAATTAAATGAAAGCGGCTGGGAGAGTCTTACTGAACAAGAAGAACAGTATTTGAATGATGCCAGTAATAAACTTTTTGGTGATCGACACCCTAATTAATTTATACATTAAATTTGAAAAAGATCACATCGCCATCCTGTATAATATAATTTTTTCCTTCCAGACGTATTTTCCCCGCATCCTTCAAAGCCGATTCAGATTTATATTGCATTAAATCATTAATAGAATATACTTCTGCTTTGATGAATCCGCGTTCCATATCAGTATGAATTTCACCAGCGGCTTCAGGAGCAGACATGCCATTTATTATAGTCCAAGCTCTGACCTCATTTTTTCCTGCAGTAAAAAATGTTTCCAAATCTAAAAGCGAATAACTAATGTGAATCAACCTATTTAGTCCAGGTTCATCAAGATTATATCCTTTCAGATAAAAAAGTTTTTCTTCTTCATCTAAGGTTGAAAGTTCCTCTTCCAGTTTACCACAGAGCCTGATTGCGCTGTTGCCCCGTTTTTCAGCGAAATCAAACAATTGTTGTATTTCTGGACTTCTTTCATGTGAATTTATGTCATTTTCATCTGTATTTACAACATACAAAGTGGGCTTGTTTGTAAGAAGGGAAAGTACTTGAAGACATTTTTTTTGATTGGAGTTTAACAATATATCATGTACCAAAATACCTTCGTTCATTTTGGGATAAATAAAATCCAAAACATCCATTTCTTCTTTTGAATTTTTATCTCCAATACGCACAGTTTTTTGTAGTTTTTCTATCCGTTTTTCTACAGAAGCAATGTCCCTTAATAAAAGCTCAGTTTCAATTGTCTCAATATCCCGTATTGGATTTAAAGTTTCATCTACATGTGTTACATTATCCTCTTTAAATGACCTAACTACGTGAATAATTGTATTCACATCACGAATATGAGACAAAAACTGGTTGCCTAGGCCCTCACCTTTACTGGCTCCTCGTACTAGACCAGCAATATCAACAAATTCCACTATGGCCGGAGTAATTAATTTGGGATAAAAAATATTTGCTAAATCATTTAGACGATTATCTGGGACCTCAACAGTACCAACATTGGGATCAATTGTGCAGAAAGGATAATTTTCTGCTGGTATAGCAGATTTTGTAAGAGCATTAAATATTGTTGATTTGCCCACATTAGGTAAACCAATAATTCCGGCCTTTAACCCCATAATTAAAATTACAGAAATTATACTTATTATTTATATTAATCAATCAATTACTTATGGGAATTACTTTGAGGTATCTGAAATAGATAATTAAATTTTCTATCATTATAATTTGGGAGATAAACAAAAAATGAAAGATTGGGCACTTGTGCTAGGTTCATCTAGTGGATTTGGTGCGGCAGCATGTCAAAAACTTGCCTCAAGCGGCATCAATATTTATGGCATCCACCTTGATCGAAAAGCATCTATGGATTCGATTAAACAATTAATTGAAGAATTAAAAAGCAACAATGTTGAAGTAGTATTTAATAATATGAGTGCTACAGATTCTGAAAAACGAAAAATAGTAATTAAAGAATTAGTATCTAAAGGGAATATACGCATAAAAATTCTTATGCATTCATTAGCATTTGGTGCACTTAAACCTTTCATTGACATTTCAGCTGACAATACACTTCAACAGAGACAAATTGAAATGACTTTGGATGTAATGGCAAATAGTATTATATACTGGTCACAGGATTTATTCCAAGCGGGACTTTTGCAAAAAGGTTCACAAATATTTGCAATGACAAGTTCTGGAGGGCATAGACAATGGAAAGCTTATGGAGCCGTCTCTGCTGCTAAAGCTAGTCTTGAATCATATTGTCGTCAATTGGCATTTGAACTATCTGAATATGGTATCGCCGCTAATGCAATTCAAGCAGGAGTAACAGATACACCTGCTTTACGCAAAATACCTGAAAATGAAAAAATGATTGAATCTGCCAGCAAAATCAATCCAGGTAAGCGCATTACTATTCCTGAGGATGTAGCTGATATAATTAACCTTATAGGGTTATCTGAAAACACTTGGTTGACAGGTAACACTATCCGTGTTGATGGTGGAGAGGATATTACCGGTTAGCTGATTCAGAACTTGATAGACTTTCAGGTTTACTTAATAATTTGTTTTGAATTAGATCAATAACTTTTCTATTATTATCAGTAGGAATTAATTCGAAAGCTTTCTCTGCCTCCTTCAATGCATCTTTATACCATGTTTTTTTTGCATAAGCTACAGCCAGATTATGATAGGCTCTAGATAGTAGCTGTATTTGCTTATAGTGCGTTTTACCTGTTTCTGCAGAAAGGATGTGAATTACATATTTGAATTCAAGTATGGCCTTTTCTATTTTTTCCCATTCATAATACTGGATTCCTCTTTCCATTGCAAGTTCAGCCTCTCCTTTACATCCTAGAAAGAGTAACAATAAAATTGGATATAAATATTGTTTCAAATACTTGGCCTTATAATCAGGTTATTAATTAATAGGAAATTTCTAAGAATTGTTTTAGACAAAACAAGTAAAATAATTTTTTAGCATAAAAGGCTGTATTCGGATACACAACAAACAAATATAAAATCAAAACCAATAGTTGATTATTGTGTGGATAATTAAATTTTTTACAAGAAATCTAGAAAGATTAAAATCAATTTGAAAGTAAATTATATAATATTATTTTTATTTAATCAGGAAAGGAGCTCAATGTGAATGGACATTTAAGCATGCGGACTGGAAATCCAGCCTTATCAGCTAAAACCTTTAAAAATGTTGCTGGAATTAGTGATGAAAAAATGACAATTGAAGGAACTGTTAATAAAACAGCGCTTTCTCTCCTCTTACTTTTGGCGACAGCTTCATATGCCTGGATGAACCCGTCCCCCGGCCTTATGATGATGGGGTTTATAGGAGGGTTGATTATGGCGATAACTACTATATTCAAAAAAACATGGGCGCCATACACTGTTTCAGGATATGCGCTTTTGGAAGGACTTGCTTTGGGCGGTATTTCCCGGATTTTTGAGATGCAGTATCCTGGGATTGCCAGTCAGGCCATTTTTTTGACGTTTGGTATTCTGGGAGCCCTGCTTCTTGCCTATAAAACAGGAGTAATTAAGCCTACAGAAAACTTTAAATTAGGAGTTTTTGCTGCAACTGGTGGCATTGCAATTATGTATTTCATCAGTTTTATCATGAGTTTCTTTGGTAGCGGAATGGCAATATTAAGTACCAATAATACTTCGATGATGAGTATTGGATTTAGTTTATTTATAGTGATAATTGCATCTCTGAATTTGGTGTTAGATTTTGATTTTATTGAAGAAGGAGCAGAAAAAGGTGCACCCAAATATATGGAGTGGTACGGCGCTTTTGGTTTACTTGTTACACTAATATGGCTTTACCTTGAAATATTACGCCTTTTAGCAAAACTTCAATCTCGAAGAAATTAATAATAAGAAACATTTTTATTATGATAAGTTCATTTTATTTGTTAATGAGAATAAGTCTCATTTAAATTTATATCATCATTAGAATTATATTTTTCTAAATAGGAAGGATGATAAAAGAAAATGAAATTAACACATGTATTTTCAATGTTATTATTTGTTATAATTTTGAACGCTCAAGATGACTTTTTTGACCCAGGTTATTCAATTGGCGGTTATGGTGAGCTTCATTGGAATCGAGAGCTAAATAAAGATGGTAAAACGATAAAGAACCAGATGGATTTTCATCGTTTTATCATCTATTATGGATATAACTGGACGGAAGAGTGGTCTTTAAAATCAGAGCTTGAATTAGAGCATAATTTTGTATCTTCAGCATATGCAGATGTGAAAGATTTAAACACTGATGCTGACAATGACCCCACAACTAATGAAGAAGATACATATGTTGTTAATACAAGTGATTATGGAGAATTAGAACTTGAACAGGCATATGTAAATTACCATACAGATAACTGGGGTTTTCAAAGTGGTGTTATTTTGCCGACAGTAGGCCTAATTAATGAATACCATGAGCCACCACTTTTCTTAAGTGTTGAAAGGCCAGATTACAATAAATACATTATCCCAACAACCTGGTTTGGCAATGGCTTTGCTTTTTACGGAAAAGTTACTGATTTTAATTTAAGGATTGCACTAATGGAAGACTTAGAAGGTGAAGATATCACTACTAGCGGGATAAGAAATTCTCGTGGCAAAGGGTATAAAGCCACTGGATATAGTTTGGTTAAAAATATGAGTGCTGTGTATACTGGCATTAGCGGCCTGCGCGTTGGTGGTTCGTTGACATTCAATGATGCTCCAATAGATAATGACCCAGACACATCTATCAGTGTACAGATGTTTGAAGTAAATGCAAAATATAGTGACAATAATATTTATGCAGTGTTTGAATTTGGACAAAATTCATTTGAAGGGAATAATTTTACATCGCCACTAAAAACAAGCAGTGGATATTATGTAGATCTTGGATATAACATAGGAGAAATGGTTAACACAAATAAGCTTATTCCATGGTTTAGAGTATCTAATGTTTCAACGGATATAGATACAGAATCCAAAATCACAGATTATATGAGACTTGGTTTAACCTGGTGGCCAATAGATAATGTTGCATTTAAAATGGATTATGGAACCAAAACAAAAAAATCAGATTCAAATAATCCTACTACTCAAATTAATCTGGGCATTGGGTACAATTTTTGATTAATTAATAAACAGTAATAGACTGCCTGATCATTAGTCCATAACAGTAAATTTACCTTAGTAATATTTACTCTTTTTGATCAGGCAATTTTATTATTTAATACATATCAATGAAATTATTAATAATAGTATCAATATCATATTTATTTGCTGGAGAAATAAAAACAACTAGCGAAGAATATTTATTCGCCCTATTTCCAGATAATACAAATATTAGTATGCACAATCTAAAATTAAATGATAATATAAAATATGAAGTACAAAATAAAGTAAAGCAGAAATTTTATAGAAACAAGTTGTATTACTGGAATATTTCACATGGCGATTCAACCATAGCCTATGCTTTTTTAGATAATGTCATAGGTAAATCAATGCCAATTACATTTTTAGTCATACTTAACATTAATGGTGAGATTATTGATGTGGATGTAATAAAATATAGGGAAGCTTATGGTAGTGCAGTAGGAAATAAAATTTGGCTACAGCAATTTTTCAATCGAAATAATAATTCCAGTTATGATATAGGGAATGATATTGATGGTATTTCAGGGGCGACTATTTCTGTTAAATCGACGAGTAAAGGAATACAAAAAATTGCCAGCCTCTATCCTTTAATAAAAAACCAATTAAAATAATGAATAAGATAATCTCGATAAGATTATACGAATTCCCAAAAAAATTAAGACTCCTTTGCTTATTAACGGTTATTAATTTAACTATTGGGGTGTCAGTTGGTCTTTACTATGTTGGATATACCACTCAGTTTTCATCTGCTGGTACATCAGAACACTTTGCTGGATCCAAAATTAGCGCCCAATTTGATATACCAGATAAATATCCAAAGCCAATCAGTGAACTATTAAATACAACGCATACACACATAATATCTATGACATTTATATTTCTTATTATAGGAGGTATTTTCTTTTTTAATAGTATAATTACAGGTTTATTAAAAACAATCCTGATTGTAGAACCATTCGTATCAATACTAATTACCTTTGGCGGGATATGGTTGATGCGATTTATACATTCAGGTTTTTCATATATTGTAATCTTCTCTGGTTTACTTATGTATCTAAGTTATTTTATTATGGTATTCATTATATGTTATGAACTTGTAATAAATCCCTCCCAGAGATAATTATGCTCAAATATTTGGTAATATTTTTTATAAACTTAACACTTGCTTGGTCAATTTCAATTTCTGGTTATGTCAAAGATAGTTCTACAGGTAAATCTATTCCAAATGCCAATATTGCTATTTTGGAAACTAGTCAAGGTACTGCTTCAAATCCATATGGATATTTTAAATTGGATATTGCTGAGGGTATATATACAATAGAAATATCAGTTATTGGATTTAAGACAGATACCCGTGAAATTAAAATTAATGAAAATGATTTAGAACTAAGCATTGATTTACAAACCGCCATACTTGAATTTAATGAAATTCAAGTACAAGGCCTATTCAACTCTCGCTTGGGCAATGAGTCAGTTGATGTCATTAACTCAGAAACAATAACATCCATGGATAAAGTATCTGTTCCAGATTTCCTTAGTGTCATACCAGGAATAGATGTCCAGTTTGCCCAGCCCAATGGCCGTAATGTCAATGTATCGATTCGAGGCTCATCAGATTATAAACCAGGAGGATACAACAACCGTGTTCTTATACTTCTAGACGGTTTTCCCATTCTCATTCCTAATAGTGGATCGCCCGATTGGAACTCATTGCCACTAGAGAGCATCCAGCGCATAGAAGTTGATAACAATCCGGCATCTGCTCAGTACGGACATAATTCCATGGGGGGTGTCATCAATTTGATAACAGATCATAAAGGAATGGATAAGAGTACCATTCTGCGACTATCTGGAGGCGCAAATACAACGGGTCAAACCAGCCTTACCCATAGAAATAAAAAAGGAAAGTGGGCTTATGGTGTCAATGCCATGGTCCGATCATCTGAAGGTCACCGATTTAATTCGGATGATAAAACAACCCGGCTTAGATCCTATATGCGATATGAAGATCAAAAAGGTCGAACCTATCGTCTCAGTCATATTATCTCTTATTCTGATATTGGGCACCCCGGTTTTATCAGAATTCCTTCTTATCGAAAATCTGAGCGTTTATCCCAATATCTACAAGGTCATGGTTTCTATGCCATTAAGAATGGTCTGTCTATGTCCCATTCAGTATTCTTAAATAAATTTTATACTCACTATTATGATAGAGGCGATACCCCTGAAGATGAAAAAGAGGGGGGGCGGGATTATGATGACCTAAGCCTTGGATTTCGATCAGAAATGCTGATAACAAAGTGGGCTCGATGGAATGTTATGACTGGAACAGATGTGGAATGGACCCGTTCGGAAGTTGATGTATTGAATCCCCAGTATGAAGTACCATCTCAGTTATCTATCGGTGGGTTTGTTCAGTCCAAATATTCTATTGGAAATGGTTGGAGCTTAGGTACAGGGTTTCGATATGATTACCGCAGAACAGATCCGGGCGGTAATTTTCAAAAACGAATATACACCAATTTTTCTCCAAAACTGAATTTAATGTATAAAATGCAAAATGAGCGTGCGTTTACTCTTACCTACAGCGAAGGATTCCGTGCACCATCCCTATCGGAATTATATCTTTTACATGAAGCTTCTTATGGTCTTTTTATGCAGGGAAATCCATCATTATCTCCAGAAAATGTGAGGGCCACTGAGGCTATGTATGAGCATCCACACAGCGATTCATGGTACTGGAGTATTTCCGTGTTTCATAATCGGTATGAAAATATGATTGATTTTGTGTACAATATTCCTGTTGAAGCAAGGAACCGCAAAAAGGTAACAGGTACAGGAGGAGAATTTGAGCTCAGATGGAAACCTGTTGACAGCTTTAATGTCACAGGCAGTTATGCCTATCTGGACATGTTAGATCAAAATGGCGATCCTATTTTATATCGTTCTACACACCGGACAGGATTACATTTTAATTACTATACAAAAATAATAAAGATTCGACTGGGTGCCAAGGGTTGGTCAAAGCAAATTTATGAATTTTTTTTAGCTGATCAATGTGAGCAGAATAAAAATGATAATTGTTGGATACAAGAAGACAATAAAATAATCTTTCCAATTCGCGAACTTCCTGAAAAAATTATATATGAACTGATTCTTTCCAGAGAAATAGATACCTATACAGGATCATTCCGTGTGTCCAATTTATTCGATACAAGGTACGAACTTATACAGGATTTTCCAATGCCGGGCCGTACCTGGCAATTCACATTGACTAAAACTATAGCAGAAATATAAATATGAAATTTATAAAACCGAACATCATTGTTTCGCTTCTTCTGCCTCTGTTTTTGTTAGTGGGATGTGATGATAGTAGCAGTAATGGTGCTGGAGGCCTTTGTTTATTTTTCTGTGATGAGAACCCAATGACACCCGAAAACGGCACCATATCCGGCGTTGTTGACTTCTCTGGTGCTTGGCCGGAAACGGGTATCATAAGCATTTCTCTTAATACCTCCTGGCCGGAAGTCACCGGTGCTCCTTATGCTTTTACAACTATTTATTCTGATGATCTAAATCAAGATAGTCTGTACAGCTATCGTTTTGAGAATATCATTTTCGGAACATATAAGGGAATTATTGTTTCATGGAAGGATCCATATGATGATAATGCTGCTACTAATCAGCATGCTATTGGAGGTTATGGTGGAACAATGGAAACGGAGTTTGAAGATGCAGAGAGCGTAATTGTTTCGGTGTTTGATTATGAAAAATCTAATTTGAATTTTCAGGCATATCTTAATTTGATTGATGAAACTGCGCCAGCTGAAAGCGGCACCATATCCGGTACAGTGACTTTTTCTGGGATTTGGCCCACTGGAACCGTATTTATGTCCCTCAATGCTTTGTGGCCATTACAAAGCACACCAGATTATTACAGTTCTATTGTATCAGAAAATATTATAGATAACAAGTACAACTATAGTTTTGAAAATGTAACCTTCGGAACATATACAGTTGCCGTAATTTGGTTAAATCCGGCGCCTGGACCTGAAATGAGCGCATGGGAAACGCTGGGAGCTTACGGCAGTGAAACACCACCTGATTTTGAGGATGCGGAAAGTATAATGATAACAGGGACAGATTTTGAATTTACTGGTTTAGATTTCACGGCCACATTTAGCGATTAACTTTTCATAGATATAAAATATATATATAATTTCTAAATAGATGTTATTATCAAAGGAACAATTATGTTCCACGTTGCTATTAGTTATTAATTAATTTTCAAACAGACTTGTTTTATAAGTTGTCAATTATCATTAAAATGATAAATGGTAGTTTAATTTCAACTATAGAATAAACTAAAAATAGAGTAAACTTTCCCTTGAATTAATATCCATTTTTCATACATAATAATTAGTAATGGCAAAAATCAAAATATCTAAAAAAGAGCTCAGCACGACTTATAGCCCTAATGAGGTAGAAAATAAGTGGTACCCCCTCTGGGAAAAAACAGGTGCTTATGTGCCTAGTGAAAACGGGACGGATAGCTTTACCCTCATGATACCACCACCCAATGTTACTGGTATTCTCACTATGGGCCATGTTTTAAATAATACTATTCAGGATGTGCTGGTTCGTCATGCCCGCATGCAGGGAAAGTCAACCCTATGGCTGCCCGGTACTGACCATGCCTCCATTGCCACGGAAGCAAAAGTGACCCGCATGCTGAAAGATGGTGGTATTAAAAAACGTGAAATTGGTCGGGATAAATTTTTAAGTCATGCCTGGAAGTGGAAAGAAAAATATGGTGGCATTATTATTCAGCAGCTGAAAAAACTGGGGGCATCATGCGACTGGAACCGTGAAACATTTACTATGGATGATGGTTATTCCAAAACCGTATTAGAAGCATTTGTTCGTCTATATAATGATGGACTTATTTACAGGGGAGAGCGTATCATCAACTGGGACCCAAAAGGCCAGACAGCCCTTTCAGATGAAGAGGTGATTTATAAAGATACCAAGGGGCATCTATGGTATTTCAGATATCCACTTTCTGATGGAAGCGGGCATCTGGTGGTAGCTACAACCCGACCGGAAACCATGCTTGGAGATACAGGCGTGGCAGTCAATCCCAAAGATAAGCGCTATACCAAGTTGGTAGGGAAATCTGTTTTGCTCCCTATTGTAAATAGAGAAATTCCCATTTTTGCAGATAGTTATGTAGATATGGAATTTGGTACGGGCTGCGTCAAAGTAACGCCTGCTCATGATCCCAATGATTTTGATATGGGAGAACGGAATAACCTGGAAGTAATAAATATTTTTCATACCGATGCCCGATTAAATGAAAATGTACCAGATCAGTATATAGATCTGAACAGATATGATGCCCGGAAAAAAGTTGTAGAAGAATTTGAGTCTTTGGATCTACTTGAAAAAGTAGAAGAATATGAACATTCGGTGGGTCATTCTGAGAGAACAGATGCTGTAGTGGAACCTTATCTCTCCAAGCAGTGGTTTGTAAAAATGGAATCACTGGCTGATCCAGCCCTAGAAGTGGTAAAAAATGGTAAAGTGAAAATTTATCCTGAGCGTTGGGTAAAAACCTACAATCACTGGATGAAAAATATCAAGGACTGGTGTATTTCCCGCCAGCTGTGGTGGGGGCACCGAATACCCATTTGGTATAGAGAGGATGAAATTTATTGTGGACTGTCCGAGCCAGAAGGAGATGATTGGGTTCAGGATCAGGATGTGCTGGATACGTGGTTCAGCTCATGGCTGTGGCCCTTTGCCACACTAGGTTGGCCAGATGAAACGGATGATTTAAAAAAATTCTACCCTACTCAGGATTTGGTAACAGGTCCGGATATTATCTTTTTCTGGGTGGCTAGGATGATTATGGCAGGAATGTATTTCTGTAAGGAAATCCCTTTTTCAAATGTTTATTTTACTGGAATTATTCGAGATGCTGAAGGTAGAAAAATGAGCAAATCTCTGGGCAATTCGCCGGATCCTTTAGACCTTTTTGATAAATATGGCGCAGATGCGGTTCGTGTATCTGTGCTCCTTATTGCACCACAGGGATTAGACATCCTGTTCTCGGAAGAACGGCTCGAACAGGGACGAAACTTCATGAATAAACTATGGAATTCTGCCCGATTTATCCTAATGAACTTGGATGATGTCTTGCCAGCGAATCTTGAAGATCTAAGCAGTCAAAAGCTGGATGCTACAGACCGCTGGATTCTTTCCAGACTGAACAGCATTATTGAAGAAACTAATACTGCATATACTGAATATAAATTCAATGAAGCCATCAAGCGTGTATATGATTTTACCAGAGCAGATTTCTGTGACTGGTATATTGAATTTGCCAAAACTAGGTTTTATGGAGAAGACTCTGAAGACCGAAAAACGGCTCAGGCTGTTGCAGTATATGTGATGCGGAAAATACTGAAACTGCTCCATCCTTATTGTCCTTTTATAACTGAAGAACTATGGGATTATTTTAAGATCCCGGATGAAGATTTGTTAATTTCTACTTTATGGCCTGAAGTGGATTTTTCACAGATTGATAAAACTATAGAATGTGAAGTTCAGATTCTTATGGATGTAATTTCTGCTATACGTAATATCCGTGCCAGCCTGAATGTGTCGCCAGGGAAGGAAGCTAATCTTACCATCCGTGGGGATGAGAAAAAATGCAGTATGCTTTGCGCAAATGAAAATTATCTTCAGCGTCTGGCAAAGCTGGATGTTATTAAATCAGGAGAAAAGGCAGTAAAACCAGCTCAATCTGCCACTGCAGTTGTGGAAGGTTTGGAACTTTTTGTTCCTCTGACTAATCTTATCGATTTAAACAAGGAAATTGATCGTCTAAAAATACAAATTTTAGATATGGAGGGACGTCTCAATGCAGTCTCACGGAAGCTGGGAAATAAAAATTTTGTCGAGAGGGCTCCGGAAAATATCATTACCCATGAACGGGATAAAATGCAGAAATATAAATCTGATTTATCAAAGCTCCAGAAGAATCTGGAAGCTTTGCAATAAATATAAACATACTGCTGATGACTTCAGCAACAACATATTACCAAACCAATCTTACTACGGACATTAATTATCTTAAAGGTGTGGGCCCTCAGCGGGGGAAGGCTCTTAAAAAGTTTGGAATTGAAAATGTTGGTCAACTCCTCCAACATTATCCTAGAAGATATCTGGATAGAACCAATATTAAATTCATTAGGGAAATTAAGTTAGGCGAAGAAGCAGTCATTATAGGAAAAATAACATCGTTTGGAATGAGACAAGCTAAGCGCCGCAAATTTTTCCAAATGTCGTTGAATGACCCAACAGGAAGTCTTATTTGCATCTGGTTCAATAGTATTTCATGGATTGTGGATAAATTTCACATAGGTGATTCTATTGCTGTTTTTGGAAAGCTGGAATTTCGTAAAGGTTTTCAAATTGTTCATCCGGAGTTTGATATTCTTGAAGAAGGTGAAGACCCCGTAAATACTGGTAAGATTTTGCCACAATATCCATCCACTGCGGGATTAAAAGCGGTGGGCTTGGAAGGAAGGGGATTTAGAAAAATTATCAACATAGCCCTTAAATTAATAGTAGATGAAATTCAGGATTATTTTACAGAAGAATTCAGGAATAAAGAGGGACTTTATTCTCTTCATAAAGCATTAAATCAGATTCATAATCCCAATGATCAACAGAGTCTGCAAAGTGCGATATATCGATTAAAATTTGATGAGCATTTTTTTCTTCAGCTTCTCATGGCACTGAAAAGACATGCAAAAGAAGAAAATACTGGGAGAATGTTTACACAGCGAGGCAAATATGAAAAAGATATTTTTGAAAGTCTTGAATTTTCCCTTACCACTGCACAGATAAATGTGTTGAAGGAAATCAGGAATGATCTAGCAGGTAAAAGCCCTATGAACCGTCTTATTCAGGGAGATGTTGGATCAGGGAAAACCATTGTGGCAGTTCTGGCAGCGGCCATTGTAATTAGCCATGGATCTCAGGTGGCAGTGATGGCACCTACTGAAATTCTGGCTGAGCAGCATTATTACAATTTTTTAGAATTTTGTAAACCTGCTAATATAAATATCGAACTTCTAATTGGGAATCAAAAAAAATCTGAGAAAGAGAAAATATACTCTGATTTAGAATCAGGTAAAATTCAGCTTATAGTAGGTACGCATGCACTAATTCAGAAGAATGTAAGCTTCCAGAATTTGGGAATGATAATAGTAGATGAACAGCATCGATTTGGAGTAGAACAACGGAAAGCCTTAATTGAAAAGGGATACTATCCGGAAGTTATAGCACTTACTGCAACCCCTATTCCACGAACCCTGGCATTTACCATCCATGGAGATATGAATATATCTATTATTAATGAACTTCCGAAAAACCGCATACCCATTATTACAAAAATTGTGGAACCTAAACGAATGGATAAAGTTTATGATTTTATGCGAAAGGAAATGGATGCCGGTCGACAGTGTTTTGTTATTTATCCTATTATTGAAGAATCTGAAAAAATGGATTTGAAAGCTTCTGATACGGGTTATAAAAAACTTAGTGAAACGATATTTAAAAATTATAAAGTTGGATATATACATGGAAAAATAAAAAAGGATGTTCGTGATGAACAAATGGCAGCCATGGCAAATAATAAAGTTCAATGTTTGGTTTCTACAACAGTGGTAGAAGTAGGAATCGATATTCCCAATGCCACCATTATGATTATTGAAAATGCTGAACGCTTTGGGTTAACACAATTACACCAGCTCAGAGGAAGAATAGGGAGAGGTATAAACCAGTCTTATTGTGTTTTAGTAAAACACAGCGATAAACCTGAATCTTCACATCGTTTAAAAGTGATAGAATCTACAAGCAATGGTTTTAAGATATCGGATGAAGATCTTAAATTGAGAGGTCCGGGAGACTTCTTTGGAACGAGACAACATGGTTATATAAAGTCAAAAATTGCTAATTTTGTAGAAGATGGACCTATCATTCGCAAGACACGAAAAAAAGCATTCGAAATGGTGAAACATGATCCTAAATTAGAGCATGTACAACATGAAAAAATCAAGATCCAGTTTAAAGAAAATTATCGGCACATGCTAGAATTTGTAAATATCAGTTAATCTAATAATGAATTATCTCAATAAAATAATAGCATTCGTTATATTTTTATTTTCACTTATAGTTTATATCATGACTATGGCTCCAACAACTTCCTTTTGGGACTGTGGAGAATTTATTGCGACTTCAGTAATTATGGGAGTTCCACATCCACCGGGAACACCATTTTATCTTCTATTAGGGAATTTATTTTCACAATTACCCACATTCCATGATATCGGTGCTAGAGTGAATCTTATATCCCCCATTTTTAGTGCTTTTGCAGTAATGTTTTTATATCTCATTATTGTACAGCTGATTGAAGAATGGCGAGGTGAATCGAAGAGCTTTTCTGATTTTCTTATAACGTATGGCAGTGCATTCATAGGTGCGCTAACATTTGCTTTTACTGATTCTCACTGGTTCAATGCAGTGGAAGCAGAGGTATATTCACTTTCAACTTTTTTTACTAGCATAGTGGTTTGGCTTATTTTACAATGGAGTAAAAATTCAGGGCATTCTGGGAATGTTCGCTATATTCTAATCATTTCCTACATGTTTGGCCTAGCTATTGGTATCCACTTATTGAACCTTTTAGCCTTACCTTTTATTGCTCTCATTATATATTTTAATAAATATGAATTTAAGATGAGTTCATTTTTAGCTACTATTACTATTACTTTGCTAACTTTTATGATTATTTATCTTGGGATAATCAAAGGTATACCCAATTTATCAAATATTTATGGATTGCAGGCTCCAATTTTTATTGTTCTGATAGTTTTTGCCACCATGGCATATTCAATTTGGAAAGAATACAATCAGCTTTCTTCTGTTCTGACCTGTTTTATTTTAATTTTAATTGGATTTTCAACATATACCACAATTTTTATCCGAGCGACGCAGCATCCCAATATTAATGAAAATAATCCTGATACAATTGAGGGCGCTTTGGCATATATGAATCGGGACCAGTATGGAGACTGGGACATATTGAGTCCGGCTTTTACACTGGCACGTTCAGAATGTTCATATTCCAATAGATGGACTGAAAATAAGAATAATCCTACAGCTATTGAAGAATTAAACTACATGTGGAATTATCAGGTAAAAGAAATGTATCTCCGCTATTTTGGTTGGCAATTTATCGGCATTGAAAATTATGAAGATCGCAGTTGGGAACTAGTTACATTAAAGGGGGAATTGATTAAAACTCTTAGGGGGGTTGATTGGAGTAGATATGGGCTTCCATTCCCTCTTTTATTTGGAGTAATTGGAATGATTTTTCATTTCAGCAGGGATTGGAAACGAGCTCTGGCAGTGCTCGCACTTTTTCTAGCAACAGGTATTATGATTATTCTTTACTTGAACCAGTATGACCCTCAGCCCCGTGAACGGGATTATTCCTATGTTGGCAGTTTTTTTACTTTTTCTATATGGATTGGTATGGGTGTAGCAGCACTTCAGGAGAAAATCAAGGACTGGCTTGAAGGGGTTGAAATAGCTGCATTCGTATCTGTTGGGTTGACAGGTATTATATTAATTATCATGCCTATATCTATGCTGGCAACAGATTTTAGAGAACATAATCGTAATGGAAATTATGTAGCGTGGGATTATGCTTATAATATGCTCAATTCTTGTGAACCTAATGGCATCATCTTTACCAATGGCGATAATGATACATTCCCTCTATGGTATATTCAGGAAGTAGAAGGTGTTCGTACAGATGTAAGGGTTGTTAATTTAAGTTTATTGAATACTCCATGGTATATTGAGCAATTAAAAAACAAAGAGCCAAAAATTCCTTTAGATATAAAAGATGAATGGATTAAGAAAATGGATCCGGTTTTAGGTACAGCTTATGCACTAAATGAATGGACCACCATCTGGCCTGAACTTAAGGCTAACTATAACAAGTATACTAATGCACAGTATAGCACTAATTATTCAGTTGCAAATTTTGGTATACTGAGTAAATGGGGTCCCACTGAAGCCATTATCGGATCAGGTGAAGAACAGATCAAATGGGAGCTAAGACCAAAACTAAGTAATTACCTGCGAGTTCAGGATATTATGATACTAAGAATTATTGAAGATTCAATCAATGATCAGCCTATATATTTTGCTGTTACTGTTGCACCCAATAATCGTATGGGGTTAGATAATTATCTGGAAATGGAAGGTCTGGTTTACAAGGTGACTTTCGAAAAAGCTTCAGAACGCTCTTCCATGCCGCGATTAAATTATGATAAAATGGTTCAAAATATTACTGAAGCAGATGATTATAGTAATATGATTTATAGTATGGATGATTACAAAAAACATATCAAAGGTAATCGAGGTATATATAGATATACAAATCTGGATAATCCAGATGTCTATTTTAATGAAAATATTCAAAGGCTAATTCAGAATTACAGATCCAGTTTTTTGCAGATAGCACTACAGGATTTATACTCAACTGATGGAAATAGAAAAGAGAAAACTTTGGAAATATTATATAAAATGGATGAATATTTTCCCCATGATGTTATTCCAACCACTGATTCGGAATTAGATATTCAAATTGGACGCATTTATAAACAAGCAGGGAAACCGGAAGAATTGAAAAACCGATTAAAATATGTAAAGGAACGAAAAAATAATTCACTTGAGACACAAATGTTTATTGGCCAAATTTATATGGATGAGTTTAAGGATTATGAGGCGGCAATTGACCATTATAAAAATGTATATAATGAATATCCATATATTCCAGAATTTCTTTATTCCTTAGTTCGGGCCTATGCAAAAGCAGAACGTAGATCAGATGCGGTAGATGTGCTTGAAACATGGTTATTTTCTCATCCTAATGATTCACAGGCAATTGACTGGCTCTCAATTTTAGCTTCACCTCAACCACAATAATGATTAATAATTCCACTTGGCCCATGGTCTCGGTGGTGATACCCCATTATGGTGGGACAGAAATTATTTCTGAATGTCTTAACTCACTACAAAATTGTAATTACCCAAATTTAGAGATTATTGTTGTGGATAACAGTTCTCCAGATACTTCAGCCAAATTCATAAAAGATAATTATTCTGGAGTCAAACTTTTTAGATCTGAATATAATCGTGGATTTGCAGGGGGATGCAATTTTGGTGCTCAGCATGCACAGGGAATATATCTGCTTATATTAAATAATGATACAACACATGAGCCAAACTGGATAAACTATCTGGTAAAATTTATGGAATCAAGTGCATCCATATCATCTATTCAACCTAAGATAAGAAATTATTATAAACGAGAGAAATTTGATTATTCAGGTGCTTGTGGTGGGTTTATTGATAAATATTGCTTCCCATTTACTCGTGGCAGAATTTTTTCCACAGTGGAAAAAGACATAGGACAATATGATACAGCATGTAAAATATTTTGGGCATCTGGCACGGCATTTCTAACTAAAAAAAAAATATTTAAAGAGATTGGGGGATTTGATGAAACCCTTTTTGCTCATATGGAAGAAATTGATTATCATTGGAAATGTCAGCTAATGGGATATGAAGTTTGGGTTGAACCATCTTCAGTTATTTATCATAAGGGAGCTATAACTCTTCCTGCAACATCCCCCCAAAAAACGTATCTAAATTATAGAAATAGTCTGATATTACTTTTAAGCAATTATTCTAAAGGGTTAACACTAAATTTATTTTTCCCCCGTTTTTCATTAGAATTTATTTCATTTCTTAAAGAAATATTAACATTTAAATGGTTACATGCTTTCGCCATCATTAGATCATGGTGTTGGATATTAGGGCATAGGACAATAATTAATAAAAGACGTCATTCCATAAAAAATTATAATAGATCTATTCCAGAATTGATATACAATAAAAGTATAGTAAAAAAATACTTTTTAGATGGTAAGAAATATTATACCCAAATTGTAGAAAAATAAAAAATTTTTCATATGGTTTATAATTATTAATATGTGCCATGAATAAAACATCAACATTTATCATCCTTAATCTTTGGTGGCTTATACCAGTAGGTATAGTCTTGATGTTCTGGCAGCACACTGCCCCAATTCTGTTTATGCTAGTTTTTGCCTATTTAGGACATGTTGTTCTTAATCCTATTATAAATATACTGGGGGAATGGATTGGTAGTCGTAAATGGGCGGTTATTATTATAGTGGCGTTATTTATTATTATTATCAGCGTACTATCCAGTTCTTTGTTCCCATTAATTGGCAGGCAAATCACAGCCTTTAAAATAACAATTACAATGGAAACATTTCCTAAGTTTCTGCTCAGGGTAACAACAATTCTGGAAAATATTCTTCCAGCTGTTATTGTTAATTTCATTAATGATTTTTTTAGTCAATATGATTCAGAGTTTATTGAAATTTGGGCATCCGGCCTATCACATATAAAATCATTTATTGGTAGAGCAGGAACTGTGGCATTCGCCCTTGGTTCGGCATTTTTATCTTTCTTAATAATTGTAGTATTTATGATTATTTTTCTACTGGAAGGCAAGAAATTCTCTTATTCTTTTCTTCAGGCTGTACCTGGAAAACATTATGGAACAGTAAAAAGAATGCTTGAAAAAACATCAAACCAGATTCATTCCTATATCCGTGGGCAGTTAATTGCAGCCTGTTCTGTTGCTTTTACTTCAATAATGGGTTTATATATACTTCAATGGATAACTGATATTTCTATACCCTATACTTATCTTATCGGAATAACAGCAGGTCTATTTAACTTGATTCCATTTGTGGGACCTATTATGGGCATGATTCCAGCCATAATTATATATTTAGTGACGGATCAAGTTGTACCAATACATTTTATCTATGTAATTCTTATTCTTATTATTTTTGCAATCGTCCAGTTAATTGATAATCTGGTTATATCTCCCTATATTATGGGAAGCAGTGTGGGATTACACCCAATTCTAGTTATCATTCTTGTATTATTGGGAGCATCAGCAGGAGGGATTTTAGGCATGTTCTTTGCTGTTCCCATCGCAGCTATTGTTAAAGTTGTTGTTGTCGAATTAGTTACCAGTTTAAAAAAATAATTTCCCTTTAAAGTGTCTAAAATTTTCACTATTACCCACTCGGATAAAAACACATCTGCTCGCAGTGGAATATTAAAAACTGGTCATGGTGAAATTCAAACCCCCTTTTTTATGCCAGTGGGCACATACGGTGCAGTGAAAACTCAATCCTCTCAGGAAATATTGGCTTTACCAAGCTCAATACTACTCAGTAACACCTATCATTTATATCTTCGACCTGGAATAGAAATTCTTTCTGAAGCTGGTGGTCTTCATAGATTTATGAACTGGGATGGCGCAATCTTGACAGATTCAGGTGGCTTCCAGATATATAGTTTAGAAAGCTATAGAAAAATATCAGAAAGCGGTGTAACATTTCGCTCACATTTGGATGGATCTGAACATCATTTTACACCTGAAAAAATTGTGGATATCCAACGCATCATTGGTTCAGATTTCATGATGATGTTAGATATATGCCCCCCAGGAGATGCGGACCACGAAATCTGGGTGAATGCTTTGGAAACAACCACTAAATGGGCAAAACGCAGCATGAAACAGTTCCATGAAACAGATTCTTTATATGGATATCAACAAGTATTAATTCCAATAGTTCAGGGTGGGACGGATAAAAAACTTCGGAGGCAAGCCGCTTCAGAACTCTGTGAATTGAATGCAGAGGCCTATGCTATAGGCGGCCTTGCAGTAGGTGAATCAAAGTCTGAAAGACTAGAAACAGTTGAGTGGATGGATGAATTATTACCAAAAGATAAACCACGCTATCTTATGGGGGTTGGGACACTAACTGACTTGATCGAATCTGTTTCAAGGGGTGTAGATATGTTTGACTGTGTTATGCCAACCCGTAATGCTCGGAATGGACAATTATTTACGTTTGATGGAAAAATAAATATTCGAAATACAAAATATAAATCAGATTTTAGTCCAATTGTTGAAGAGGGTTTTTCACCTATGTTTGAAAAATACACCAAGGCCTACCTTCATCATCTCTTTAAAACGGAAGAAATATTGGGCTACCGAATTGCTACACAGTATAATCTTCAAATTTATATACAGCTTATGATTACTATGAGGGAAGAAATACAAAAGGGGAGTTTTAATAACTGGTCAAAAATATTTGCAACCAGGTATAATAAAAATTCTTAAAGATCAGAAAACTTATCTGTGTACTCTATGAGTTTAGATGCAATTCCTTTTTCAGACATAGAATGTCCTGCATCCTTTATAACTTCAAAATCAGCATTAGGGAGTGCCCTGTGCAGTTCCCAGGCTGAAACCATAGGGCATACTACATCATAGCGTCCCTGAATAATAACAATAGGTAGATGACAAATTTTCCCTACATTATTAAGAATCCAATTTTCATATTCAAAAAAACCACCGTTTATAAAATAATGACATTCTATCCTGGCAAATGCTTCAGCAACTTTAGGTTCTTCAAATTGATGTAGATTATTTTCAGATTGAAACAGCTTGCTGGTACTGGCTTCCCATATTGACCAGGCCTTAGCTGCTTCTAAGCGGATGGATTCATTTGAAGATGTAAGTCGCTTATAGTAGGCGGATACCAGATCATTCTGCTCATTATCAGAAATTGGTTTTAGATATTTTTCCCAGGCATCTGGATAAATATTTGATGCACCATTCTGATAGAACCAATCAATTTCTTTTTTTCTTATCAGAAAAATGCCTCGCAACACTAAACCCTTACATCTATCGGGATGAATAATAGAATAGCTCAACGAAAGGGTTGAACCCCAACTACCACCAAAAACCACCCATTTATCAATTTCAAGATGCTTACGAATAGTTTCAATATCTGCCACCAAATCCCAAGTAGTATTTTCTTGAAGCTCTGCATGAGGAGTACTCTTACCACAACCTCTTTGATCAAAAATTATAATTCGCCATTTATCTGAATCAAAGTATTGGCGGTATATAGGTTCTATTCCACCTCCAGGACCGCCGTGAAGAAAAACAACCGGCTTTCCTTCAGGATTTCCGGACTCTTCTACATGGATGGTGTGTAGATCAGTAACATTTAACTTAAATTCATTATAAGGTTCAATTGCTGGGTAAAGTGTATTCATATTCCTTTTATTTATTGGAAATGGATATTATGCAATATGCATATTAATTTATTTTTTTAAATAGATGTAAAGGGGGTAAATCTATATCATTCAACTAAATAGATCGATAGTATTAATTAAACCTTCAATTAAACTATCAATTTCAGAGAATGTATTGTAGATGTAGAAACTAGCTCGATTTGTGGCGGGAATATTCAGGCATCTCATAATGGGCTGTGCACAGTGATGACCAGCTCGGATTGCAATCCCTGAATTATCTAGTATATGGGCAATATCATGAGGATGGATATTTTCTAAATTGAAACTAATAACAGCCCCTTTTTCTTCTGCTTTTCCATAAATGGTAAGTCCAGAAATTTTTTGTAATCTATCCTGTCCATAATTCAACAGTTCTTTTTCATATTCAGCAATGGTTTCCATTCCAATTTCATTTAAATAATCTATAGCAGCACCCAGACCAATTACCTGGGCTATATTTGGTGTTCCAGCTTCAAACTTCCAAGGGATATCATTCCATGTTGACTTTTTCATTGTTACATTTTGGATCATTTCGCCACCACCCATAAAGGGATTCATCCCTTCCAGTAAACCTGGTCGTGCATATAAAACACCTACTCCGGTGGGGCCTAACATCTTATGCCCAGAAAAAGCAAAAAAATCACAACCAAGTTCAGATACATTTACAGAATGGTGCGGTGCGCTCTGAGCCCCATCTACCACTATCAGTGCATCCACTTCATGAGCAAGATTTACAAAATCTTCAATAGGATTCACAGTACCAAATACATTTGATTGATGAATAACAGAGACTATCTTTGTTTTTTCTGTAAAATATTTGTAAGGATTTGATAAATCCATCTTGCCATCTTTATAAATTGGAATATATTTCAAACTGGCACCTGTTTTTTCACAAATCAGCTGCCAGGGAACAATATTACTATGATGTTCCATTTCAGTGATAAGCACTTCATCACCTGGCTTCAAGTTATGTCCCAAGCTGTTGGCCACTAGATTGATACTTTCAGTAGTACCCCGGGTAAATACAATACTTTCCTTATCATTAGCACCAATGAATGTGGCAGTTTTATCTCTCGTTTCTTCAAAAGCTGTAGTAGCTTTTTCCGCGATGGTATATATTCCACGGTGAATATTTGAATTATAATTTTCATAATAATGAGAGATAGTATCTATAACTTTCTGGGGTTTTTGAGTGGTAGAAGCATTATCTAGAAAAATTAGATCCGGATTATTTTTGAAGATGGGAAAATCATTTCGGATCTTTTCAACATTTAGTGAAGATTGCATTACATCATACCCAGTTGTAGTTTAGCTTCATCAGACATCATATTCCTATCCCATAGGGGCTCCCAGATAATTTCAACAAGTACATCAATTACTCCAGGAATTGAACGAATTTTATATTCAGCATCCTGGGCAATGGCCGGACCCATCCCACATCCTGGAGCAGTTAGCGTCATTTTAATACGCACAAAATCACCTTTTTCTTTAGGTGTAATTTCCAAATCATACACCAATCCTAGTTCTACAATATTTACAGGAATCTCGGGATCATATACTGTACGAAGCTGTTCCCAAACCTGTTCTTCCTTTACTGGATCACCTGGTTTATAATTTATATTCGGTTTTTCTGTTTTTTCTTGTTTCA
>Ga0187827_10000845_pt1 | contig 46444 bp, 35 predicted proteins | sample ETNtaG_39_FD_167969 | JGI IMG/M metagenome (GOLD analysis project Ga0187827, IMG submission 167969) | Marine microbial and viral communities from oxygen minimum zone, Eastern Pacific Ocean - ETNP2014_SV_150_PacBio MetaG (Illumina Assembly) | ecosystem: Environmental > Aquatic > Marine > Hypoxic...
ATGCCAATGAGGCCTTCGGATCTTTCCGCATGGGGATGCCTCCGAGTGAAGATGCCCGGGAGTTGGAGGCCTTCTGGCTTCCCATGGCGCCGCCACCTGGTGGTGCCGAGCCTCGGCCGCTCATGGAGCGTCTCTGGGATGTGAATCAGTACAACCGAGCCTACCTTCGCCATCTCGCGAGATTCCTGCGAGAAGGCTTCGATATAGCGACTTTCCAGCCACGTATTACTGAACTGGCCGATCTGATCCGCGCCGATGTCTACGCCGATGTCAACAAGCAATACAGCAACGCGGACTTCGAGCAGAATCTTGTCAGTGATGTTGGTTGGGGCGGGGGGCTTGTCTATGGACTGGAGTCATTTATCGATCATCGGGCCTTGTTCCTTGATGCGCATCTTGACGGGTTTGCCTCCCGGAGCGATCTGCAACTCAACGAGTTGATGAGCGTGAATACCACCACGATGGCCGACGAACATGGCGACTTTGATCCATGGATCGAGGTGTACAATCTCGGGCCAGGCATGGTCGGTACGTACAATGTGTACGTCACTGATGACGTGGGGCAGCCCGACAAGTGGCAACTTCCAGGTGAGTCTGTCGATGATGGTGAGTTTTCTGTGTACTGGATGGATGGCGAGTCCGCTGAGGGGCCCGCTCATGCGTCCTTTACTCTGGACGCATCGGGCGGCGAACTGCATTTCTACAAGAAGAGTGGTTCCACGTTCACGCTGATCGATTCGGTGACGTACCCATCGCTTGATGAGGACGTCTCTTGGGGCCGCGGATACGAAGAAGAGGCCGATTGGGAAGTGAACGCCGAGCCGACACCCGGCGAAGCCAATGTGCGATCGCTTCCAGATTACGAGGGCGTGCTGTTTATCAATGAGTTCATGGCCGACAACGAGACCACCATCGCCGATGAGGCTGGCGAGTTCGAGGACTGGATCGAACTGTACAACGCGAGCGAAGAAGATCTTGACCTCGGCGGCTTGTATATGACCGATGACCTGCTCGAACCGACGATGTGGGTAATTCCCGATGGCACGACCATCGGTGCCGGCGGGTACCTCCTGATTTGGGCAGATTCAGATGCTGAAGATGGACCGCTCCATGCCGACTTCAAACTTGGGGCCGGTGGCGAGGAGATCGGACTGTATGCAGCAGACGGCGTCACACTGATCGACTCGATTGTGTTTGGTGATCAGGCGGAAGATGTTTCGATGGGTCGCATCCCCGATGGAGGCGACGATTGGCAGTATCTCTCAACTCCGACGCCCGAAGCGGCCAATGTGGCCGATCCACCGGAGATCCCGGAGATCTACGTCAACGAGTTGATGGCCGACAACGAAACCACCATCGCCGATGAGGCCGGTGACTTCGATGATTGGTTCGAGATCTACAACCCCGGTGACGAAGATATCGATCTCGGTGGTCTGTTCATGACCGATGATCTGAGCGATCCCGGTGCATGGCAGGCACCCGACGGACTCATCGTTCCAGCCGAAGGCTTCCTGCTCATCTGGGCCGACGACGATGCCGAGGAGGGCGACAATCACGCCACCTTCAAGTTCAGTGCAGGCGGTGAAGAGGTTGCGATCTACGCCAGCGACGGCGTGACTCTGATCGATCACTTCGAGTTCGGTGCTCAGGAGCCCGACATTTCCTACGGTCGCCTGATCGACGGCGGCCCGGACCTCGACTATCTCTCCACCGCAACACCGGGTGAGAGCAATGAGGGTGCTGATCCATGCAGTGGCGATCTCGATGGCGACGGTACGGTCGGCGTTGACGATCTACTGTCGTTGATCGCCGTATGGGGCACACCCGATGGCGACATCGATGGAGATGGAACAACCGGAGTGAATGATCTTCTACTCCTGATCTCCTTGTGGGGGGATTGCTGAGTCGCTGTTGTTCTTCGGCCGCTTCAGGCAGAATCAAGTCGGACAGGATCTGCCCTGTCCGGCTTCTGTTTTTACACCGACCCTGCGCACTTGATTCGAAAAATGAGAGACGAGTAGTGAGGTCTGTGTTTGATACGCGCTTCGTCATCAGCCCACTGCTTCAAGATGAGTCAAGCAACAATGAAGCCGAGTCCATGACTGCCAGAGCGTGCTACCCTTGCGTCAGAAGGAGCAGCCTCCCATGCGTAATCACGCTGCCATTGATTTGATCCGAGATCCGTTTCGATACAAAGGTACGGCTTACAGCGACAGCGAGCGGCGGTCGCTGCATCTTGAAGGTCTCCTTCCTCCGGCCGTGGAGGACCTGGAGACACAATCGAGGCGGCAGAAGGAGCAACTAGAAGCTGAACCAACCGATCTGGAACGATACATCTTGCTCAGCAGTCTTCAGGATCGCAATCGGACCTTGTTCTATCACGTGTTGTGCAGCGATCCGGAGAAGTACCTGCCGATCGTCTACACGCCGACGGTTGGGGAGGCCTGCGAGCGATTCGGTCACATCCTGCGGCAGACCCATGGTGTCTACCTCCCGGTAACAGCCAAAGGCCGACTCAAGGAACTGCTCGGCAATTGGTTTCAGGAGGATGTCCGCTTCATCGTGGTGACCGACGGATCACGTATTCTCGGCCTCGGAGATCTCGGCGCGAGTGGTATGGGGATCCCAATCGGAAAATTGGCGTTGTATACGGCGTGCGCCGGGGTGCCACCACGCTCCACCCTTCCGATCTGTCTTGATGTCGGTACCGACAACGAGAAGTTCCTGAACGACCCGCTCTACGCTGGCTTGAAACAGCGGCGGGTGGGAGACGATGTCTATTACGAGTTTGTCGATGAGTTCGTGCAGGCCGTACAGGAGTTGTTCCCGAAGTGCTGTATTCAATTCGAAGACTTCAGTATGAACCACGCGAGTCCGCTGCTGCAGAAGTATCGCGACAAAGTGTGTTGCTTCAACGACGATATTCAGGGTACGGCCGGTGTGGCACTTGCTGGCATTCACGCTGCGTGCAGAGCCAAGGGTGAGAAGATCGAGGATCAGCGCATCCTCTTCCTTGGCGCAGGTTCGGCTGGAACCGGAATCGCGGAACTCATCGCCGAGTCGATGGTGAAACGGGCTGGGATCTCGCGTGAAGAAGCACTTCTCAAGGTGCGCCTGTTTGACATCAATGGTCTGCTGGTCACTTCGCGGACGGACCTTGCCCCGTTCCAGCAACCCTTCGCTGCCGATGTGCCCGCCTGCGATGACTTCGTGCAGGCCATCCGAGATTTCAAGCCCACCGGTATCATCGGCGTTTCGACGGTGGGAGGCGCCTTCAATAAGCAGGTCATACGCACGATGGCTCAGATCAACGAACGCCCCTTGATCTTCCCCTATTCCAATCCGACCTCCCGGGCGGAATGCACGGCAGCGCAAGCCTATGAGTGGAGCGATGGGCGGGTGCTCTTCGGCAGCGGGACGCCCATGCCGCCGGTGCAGTTTCAGGGGCAGCGCATCAAGCCTTCACAGGGGAACAACGTCTACATCTTTCCGGCCGTTGGCATGGCGATCTACGCGACAGGGGCCAGACGGGTTTCACAAGAGGTGTTCTTGACAGCGGCCCAAGCACTCTCCGAGCAGGTGCCGGAGGAGTACCTCAAGCGAGGGCAACTCTATCCGAGCCGAAGCCGCATTCGGGAAGTGTCGCTGCATGTAGCGGCCAAGGTCGCGCAGACACTCGATGAGATGGGACACGCTCGACACGAGACAGAGGATTGGTCTGGTCGGATCGATGAGCTGGCTTATGTGCCCTCGTATGAAACAATCGACGGCTGATGCGTTCCTGAACAGCATCGGAATGCCCAACGGCATGATCGATTCCACTGCTTTCCCATCGCTCCTTGGCGACACATCTGCAATCTGGGGCTCTGTGTGGACCTATTCTCGCTCGAACAGGCTATTCCAAGCCAAAAAAGACTTTTCATTTCTCATATGTCCGCTTTACAGGATATCAAGATCCGGGTATCGTCCATCCAGTTGGGGAGGGGTTCTCTTTCGCGGCCCCTCCAACTCAATATGCCCCCTTCCTCCCGGCAGCCTCCATACACCTCACCGTGCACGGAGGCTGCCTTCTTTCCGGGAGCCGCAGAAGACCCTTCTCGGCAAGAGTGCAAGCGGAACCTCCGCTCAATGCATCGTGCGATCACTGCTTTGCAGTGATCTCACCCCCCAGAACCTTCCAGTGGATTCCCGCGGTTCGGCTTTCCTCCAACCCAAATCTTCGAAGCATCTACGACAAACAGCCCTTCATCATTCTTCTCCCGCACGATTCCGGTTATCACGACAAACTTGAGTGCCTCCAACTCGCCTTGCCCCTCTGCCGACTTCTTCAGCACTTTCCCCTCGCCATCTGTCAGCCGCACAGTCGCGAGCCCTGCGGTCAACACATCCTTGTCTTCGCAGCAGTAATCCCATGGCTTGGCGCAGTGATCTTCGTCACCCATCAACTCACACGATGTCAGTTTCGGATCAGCCACGTTGAAGATCGAGAGTCCATCAATGAACGCCTTTCGCTTGCCACCAACTCGCGCCAGAAAAGTCACAGTATCTCCAGTCACGGCTTTCGCCTTGATCCCGGCAAGATTGGGTGCTTCGGCGGGCCGAGTGTTCGTAAATACATCGGCCGCGGTCGGCATTGCTTTGTTACCACCCTGTGGCTTGGATGTGGTTGGCGTCGCTTTGGCATCACCCCGTGACTCGGATGTGGTTGGCGTTGCTTTGGCATCATCCTGTGGCGCCTTGCCCGGATCACAGGCAACAAGCCCGTACAGTGTCAACACAACAAGAAATCGCATGAACATGATCAATACTCCTGTTTGAGAATGTAAGGAAGGGTAGTTCACTCCGCCGCTCGCAGCGCATCAGGAATCGGCCGTCGAAGGCACCGCACGGCTGGTACCGATGCACCCACAATGCCGAGCAGCAGGCCGGCAAGAAGCCCGGCTGTCAGAACACTCGCATCAACCGAGATGCCAAAAACACCCATGGAAAAACGAATCACCAGACGATCGAGCAGCAGGATCCCGATACCACACGCAAGCAAGGCCCCGATTGAAGCGGCCAGAACCGATTCCTGCACAAGTGACCACAGAATGGCCCCTCGTGAAAACCCGAGCGTCTGAAGCGAACCGATCTCCCGTATGCGGCTGGCAAAGGCGGCGTACATCGTGTTGAGCCCACCGGTGACACCTCCGACCGCAATGAGCAGCGCGGTGACGAGCACCATGAATTGCACGGGCCGATAAAAGGCAGCGAGTTGCGCGTAGTAGTCCTGCTCGGCAACAGCGGCGAGTTCAAGGTCGAGCCGCATTGCGGCAAAGGCTTCGAGATCGGACAGATCCGCCGTGTCTGTTCGCAGCACAACGCATGAGAGCGAGTCTCGCTGGGCAGTGATCTGCAGATCGCTCAGTGCGGTCCACATCTCACCTTCGATGACACCGCCGTCGGCGCTCATCACGCCCACAATCTCGAATGGGGTGTCGTCCATTTGAAAAATTTCGCCGATGATGGTCTCGGGCGGCTCGAATCCAAGTGATCGTGATGCCAGTTGACCGGCCAGCAGTTCATTGCGTCCTGATTCGGGCGAGCGGCCATGCGTGATGCGGACATCTTCATGTACCAGATATGCTGCTGGCTGCACACCTCGAAGGACCGCAAGCCGCCCGACAGGGTCACGCTCCGTAGCGAGCGGCATCGCCAAGTGTACTTCCGGGGATACCGCTTCAACACCCGCCCGGCTCAGAAGTCCGGGCACGCTCGCTGCCACGATGCCTGATGTCCGCATCGGTATTTCGCTTCGCTCAATGCTCTCTTCGCTGCCGCTTCCGATGAGCAGCACCGTATCGGGTGATCCACTGACCGTCATGGCAGTTTGCATACCACGCCGAAAACCGGCTGCCGCGATGACCAGCACCACCACCAGCAGGCTGCCCCCGACACTGAGCAGCATTCGCAGGGGAGACCGCCCGAGATTGCGAACGGCGTATTCAAATGGAAGCAGTCTCATGTGATCGTCTTCCTATACGGCTCTGAAACAAGATGCGATGTCACGGCGAGCGAGCCGAATGGCTGGCACCACACCGGCGAGAAGTCCGAGGGTCAGAGCGGCGGCGATGCCAAGCGTGGGCGCAAGCCACCCGGCAACGATCTCTATGTTGAGGCCTTCCATTGTCAAACTGAAGTTCCCGAGTCGTACGGTCAGGAAGGCGGCGATGGCCCCGGCCAGTCCGCCCGCAAGTCCGAGCGCTGCGCCCTCCAGAACCACCATCCACCCGATGAGCGACCCAGTGAAGCCGAGCGTCTGCAAGACGGCATGGTCACGGATGCGATCCTGCATGGCCAGAATGATTGCATTGGCGATCAACGCAAAGACGGCGGCAAGTGCGCCCCACGCCAGCATGCCCGCGAAGTCCACAAGTTCGACGATGTCCCGCGCGACACGGCCGACGAAAGCACGTTCGGGGCGGGTACTGGTGGGATATTCGTCGTGGGCAAAGATCTCGTCGATGGACGCTGCGATGGTTTCGAGCTCTGTGGGGTCATCGACCGACACATTGAACTGAGTGACCAGCCCACCAGATCCGCCTCGTCTTGCGACTTCCTGCAGGAAGGGGAGATGGACCCAGACGATGTTGCGGTTCTGTGGGTGATCGGTCTCCAGAATGCCAGAGACGTAGACCGTGACACCCGCTGCGCTGAAGCGATCACCAGTCTTGATGCCTCGCCGTGTCGCGAGTGCCTCTCCGACAATGGCCGCGTCTCCTCGGGCCTGCCAGTCCGCGATCGAACCGTCCCGTACCTGGCCATCGATTGCGAGTGTCAGGTCATCTCGGGGAACACCTCGAAACGTGACTACATCGAGCGATGCCCGGCAGTTGGACACGTGAATCTGCATTGGCACGACCGCCTTCACCCCGTCGAGCCGTTCAATGCGATCACCGTAGAACTGCGGGAGGCGGCTTGAGAAGGGGCAGAAGCGATTTTCGCGATAGACCACCAACGTCGTATCTTCAGCCTGCACCCGTGTTGCGGTTCGCACACCTTCCCGCATGGATTCGACCGAGACGAACAGGAACATTGCCACCGCAATGCCCGCGATGGTCAAACCAGATCGGATTGGGCTTCGCACGATCTGGCGAAGTACAGTCGGGATGACACGAACGGTGCGATTCATGCCACGCCACCCGTTTCCTGTTCGATCAACTGCCCCTTCTCAAGGTGCAGGACCGTGTCGGCCCACTCCGTCGTACGGGGGTCGTGCGTGACCATGACGATGGTGCGGTCCTGTTCGTCGTTGAGCCGAGAGAGCAGATCCATGACTGCTGTAGCACTGTCTCGATCGAGGTCACCAGTTGGTTCATCTGCGAGCAGGATGGTTGGCTGTGTCACGATGGCCCGCGCGATGGCGACCCGCTGTTCCTGCCCACCACTGAGTTGCCGTGGGTAGTGTGCGTGCCGGTCCGCAATACCCACCGACTCCAATGCCTCACTCACACGATCGTGTCGTTGCCGTCTGGACAGTGGCTGGAGCAGCAATGGGAGTTCCACGTTCTCATACGCCGTCAAGACGGGAATGAGATTGTAGAGTTGGAAGATGTAGCCGACGTGCGTTGATCGCCACCGAGCGAGCGTGCTGCGGGAGAGCGTGTGTACCGGATCCCCAGCCACCGAGAGTGTGCCACTGGTTGGCCGGTCGATACCCGCGAGCAGATTGAGCAGTGTGGTCTTGCCCGATCCCGATGGACCCATCAAGGCGACAAAGCCACCTTTCTCGATGTCGAGATCCAGATCCCGTAGTGGCGTGATCTCTTCGGTACCGCGTCGGTAGGTGCGAGTGAGTTGCCTGCATTCGATGATCGCCATGTCAATTCTTCTCCGTGGTATCGATCTGCACAGTCGAGCCGTCAAGACTCCGCTCACCGTCGAGAATGACACGGTCACCAGGCGATAGACCTTCGAGCACTTCGATCCATCCATCGATATCCGTGTCACCAAGGCGAACCGATCGAATCGCCGCCGTGCCGCCGCCACGCGCGTAGTTGGTGATGACCAATACCTCTCCACCGTCCAACACCGCGTTCTGCGGCACGAAGACCCGCGGAATCGTGCGAACTTCGTTCGAGTCGGTGGTCTGCTGCGGTTGAAGAATGCGAACCCGCGCCAGCATGTCGGGCTTGATCAGCCCCGAAGGATCATCGATGTGAATTTTTGCTTCGACGGTGTTCTTCTGCAGATCGGCGCGATGTACGAATCGAGTCACGTTGCCGGTGAAGACGCGGTCTGGCAGCACATCCACGATGATCTCGGCCGGATGCCCGACACTGACGCCGGAGGCTTCCGCAAGCGGCACGTCGGCGCGAACCTGCATTTGAGACGGATCGTAGACATGCACGACATGTGACGAATGTTCATCGGGTCCGAATCGAATGACCGAGCCGGGCGACATCAACCGTTCCATGACGATGCCGTCGATAGGGGATCGGACGGTTGTTCGTTCAAGGGCCAATTCGGCATCGGCACGGATCGCCTCGGCTACATCGACACTTGCCTTGGCTGAACCAACTTCTGCCGCCAGCATGGTTTCGCGGGCCCGAAGTTTGGCAATCTCCGCCTCGGCAGCTTCGATCGTCATGGCCAGACGAGTCACCGGCCCCTCGGCGACCGCGCCGGTTTCGACCAATTTCGACTTGCGGGCGTGTTCATCAACGAGTGCTCGCCGCCGAGCGTCCGCTGCCGAGATGGCCGGTGTGATTGTGGCGAGCTGAGCGTGAGCGGAAGCCAGTTGTTGCTTGCTCAGAGAGAGATCCGCGTCAGCCCGCTGCAGGGCGATGGCCGCATCATCGCGGATGAGTTGCGCAACGGGCTGGTCTTTGGCGACGCGATCGCCCTCAAGCACCAGTACATCTTCGACGACACCTTCGATGAGTGCGCCGACGTACACACTGAACGGATCAGCTTCAACCCAGCCGGGAGCCTGGATGATTCGCTCTCGGCCATCGTCTGTCGTGGAGATTTCCGTTGTGTCCACGGGCCGGACGACAACGGTAATGGCGTGGACGTTGGTTGCTGGGCGAAGTGCGGTCCAGCCGACATAGATGAGCAGAGCGGCAGCGACCACTACGATCGTCAGCGGAAGTATGAGGCGTACCAACCAGTGACGCTGAGGCATGGGAATGGGCGTGTTCATGAGGGGTTCTCCCGCGTGGTGAGCGTCTGCGGCTGCAAAGTCTCGAAAGTGCCGCCCACGGCGTGGCGAAGTTCGATCAGTGCAGTGGCTTCCTTGAGCCGCTGGGCGACCAAGGTGCGTTCGGCGGCGATGTGATGTTCCTGCGCGAGCAGCAGGACCGTGAGATCAACCACGCCTTCGGAGTAGGCCGACCGACTGCGACGCAGGGCTGCGGCTGCGGCCGGGAGGAGATGGTCCGAGGTTGTACGCGACTGGGCTGCAGCCTCTCGCCACTTGCTTGCGGTATTGCGAATCTCATATTCGATTCGGTTGGCCGTCTCGATCCACGAGAGCCGAGCCTGTTCGATTTGGGCGTTTGCCTTGGCGCGAGCAGGTGATCCGTCATCGAGAATGGGAATCGTGATCTGGGCACCGGGCATTACGGACTGACGATCGGCAGCGTTTCGCCTCCAGCCGAAGGTGAACTGCACCTCAGGGAGGCGTTTCGTGTCAGCCAAGGACCGATTGGCTACTTGCCGACGAATGATGGCTTCTTGAGCGGAAAGTTCCAAATGCTGCGCAGCGGCGAGTTCGAGCAGCGATTGGTCGCTGTCGGTGGGAGGCGTGACAGCAGCGGTCGGTTCGGCTGCAGACCAATCAAGCATGTGTCCGGGCCAGCCCATGACTTCGAGCAAGGCGAGTTTGGCCTGCTCGGTCCGGCGTGTTGAGGCGATGATCGCATTGGTGGCGGTCTGGACATCCACTTCCGCGCGATCAACATCAAGAAAGGCCGCTTCGCCAGCGGCGTGGCGACTGGAAATAAGTTGCAGAGTGGTTGATGCGACCTCGAGGTGCTCACTGTCCAGCGACTGCATTTGTTGGGCCGCCAAAAGGGAGGCGTGGGCCGTGCCGACCTTCGCAGCGAGCGCTACCGTCTGTTCAGCCGCTGCGAGCACAGCGAATTGCAAGTCCGCGTCGGCTGCGGCCATGCGGTCTGGACGGGTCCACAGCCATGTGATTGCCTGAAGTCCCTGCACAAGCGCGGGCGCGCCTGCCAGTCCATCCACAGCGATACCGATGCCCAGCCCAATGCTCGGGTTCGGGGGCAACCCTGCCTGCACGAAGTCCGCCCGCCGCTCGGCGATTTTGGAGAGCGCAATGCGAAGGGTGGGGCTGTTCTGTATCGCCACGGCGAGCGACACATCGGCATGCAGCGGATCGCGGCCGTTCCAAGCGGCACTCGGCGTGTCGACGGGTTGCTGCCATGCAGCGGCAGTGGACGTATCGACCCGCGCACTGGCCAGTGATGCGGCAGCATCGATGCTGTCCTGCGGATCGAGACTCGCGCAACTTGCGAGCAGCAAGGTAGGAAGGAGAGAACGGGTGTTTTCAGCGAGTCGCCGAAGCGATCTCGGATGCAATGAGTTCATAAGAAGCAGTCCAATTCAAACATGCACATACGGCAGCACCGCCGGTGGGCGGTACACACATGACGCAGTGCATGGAATCAGACTTGCAGAATGGTCGCGTGGCGAAGCGAAGGCGCAGAGAGACCCCATGGCCCCGGTGGGGGATGGCCAGTGATCTCCTGCCCGGTGATCGAGATCGAGTCGTGACCTCCGCTGATGAGCGTCGATGCCATGGCAATTGGCGGCAGTGGCAGGCCAATCTCATCACTCGGTGGAGTCCAGTCATCAATGCCGTTCATCGCTTTGACGCAGCAGCATGCTCCGCACGAGTCGCTTTCGGACGATTGCTCCTCATCGTCGCAACCATTGGATGAGTCATAGCAGCATGCAGCGACCACGGTGGCTGGGGTACCACCCTCGGGCACCGCTGCGATGCTCCTGACGAAACAGCAACACAGCGGCATCGCGGCTGCCAGCAGCAGCACGATCAGTCGATGAGGCAAGCTTCGTCGGAGCGAATGCATGACCCCCCAACCTACATCTCGACGGCGTGCCGGTCAAGGACCTGCTCGAAAAGGGCTCGGATCCCAGTTATATGGCCAAATCGTGGCGAGAGAGTCTGGTTGATGGGTGTCTAGAATGACGAAAGTGACGCTCAAGCATAAAAAAACAGCAATAACAGAGAGAATGGTGGACGTGATGGCCTTATTCTCCGACACTCAAGGAGTTCGGTGGGGTTCGCAGAGCGGGTCAGCGGAGCCAGTGTCCATGACAGCCAATTTCAGAGGTGGACCGTCCCGGAATGTCGTGATTGGCGGGGCGATGATCGCGATGTGGCTCGGTGGGGCCGCGATTGGGATGCCCGGGATGAGCCCGGATCAAGTGCGGAATCCCCACGCTTCTGCCGGTGTATCGTCGCAGAAATTTCCCAGTGTCGACGTGCCGCTGACATTTACGCCCGGCGTGGGGCCTGTGAAGGTTGAAACTCCGGAGGGCGTGGTATGGATCCAGCAGTGTGTCCGCCGTCCTCATGGCGATACCCGCGGCCCGGTGTATCCGGGATGTCTGGAGTGCCACGGTGATCTTGAGCTGGCAACCGAGAACATGGCGGGGCTCGATCTGGGGTGCACCTTCTGCCACGGCGGTGATCCCGACGCTGTGACGAAGGAACTCGCGCACGTTCATCCCAACGGCAACGTCGCATACGGTGCCGCGATTCCTCCGATTGATGATGACTTGGAATACCAACGCTTCGTCAATCCGTCGAACCTTCGCGCAGCCCAGGATATATGTGGGATGTGCCACTCCAACACGGTCCGCGATCTACTCAAGAGCATGATGGCGACGACCGCCGGACATTATTCCGGCGGCTTCTACCAGAACAATGTCGTAGACACGAAGGTTGCCATATATGGCACCTTTGCCATCGAAGACGACGATGGTTGGATCCCCGACGGCGCCGTCGAATCACTGCTCGACCTGCTGATCTACGACGGCCTCGGCGATCCACTCGAGGCCGCCACGCATTATCAGGCCGTGCCATCGCAGGCGTGCTCTCGCTGTCACTTGTGGTCACGTGGCAAGGGATACCGTGGCGCTGAAGGCCAAGATGGCCTGTATCGCGCCGACGGTTGCGCTGCTTGTCACATGCTCTATGACAACGATGGTCTTTCGCAAAGTGCCGATACTTCGATTGATCACACACAGAAGGGGCATCCGCGGATCCACAGCATCACTAGGCGAGTGCCCACGGAACAGTGTCTGCACTGTCATCACCGCGGTGCCCGTATCGGCCTTTCATTTACAGGCCGCGCTCAGATGCCGCCACGACTTCCATCTGGCCCCGGTGTTCCCGGTACGACCGATGAAATTTTCAATTCGAATTATCACTACACCGTCGCTGATACAAACCCGCCAGACATCCATCATGAACTCGGCATGCACTGCATCGATTGCCACGTGAGGTCCGAGATCATGGGTGATGGCAACATCTACAGTCACATGGATCGCGCGACGAAGATCGAATGCCGAACGTGTCACGGAACGCCCGATACGCCGCCGAGCATGGCCGATCATGATGGTGCACCGATGCCAAATACATGGCAGGACATGGACGGCAACTGGATGCTTACCAGCAAGGTTGATGATGTGAATCACCAGATCCCGTTGGCCAGCGAAGTTGTCGCCACGAATCCAGTGGCCGCGGAGGCCATGGGGCATCATCACCTGAAGGAAACAGGCGGGCTTGAGTGCTATGCCTGCCACACTTCCTGGGTTCCCAATTGTTATGGCTGCCACTTCGAGCGGGATGAAACCCAGATGGGTCTCAACTATTGGACGGGCGAGTATGAAGTCGGCAAGGTCACGACCAACAACAAGATCTTTGAGGCGTTGCGGCAGTTCTCAATTGGTCCGAACAGTGATGGGCGTGTTGCACCTTACATCGTCTCGTGCATGCCCATTGCCGATATCACGGCTGCCGATGGCACCAAGTTGCTTGACTATGTGATGCCGATATCCGGCAGTGGCATTTCGGGCCTTGCTCACAATCCGGTACAGCCGCACACCGTTCGCGGCGCTGGCGAAGTGCGAACCTGCGCCGAGTGTCATCGATCGCCGCCAACACTCGGATTCGGAACCGGTCGTGTCGATATCGCGCGAACCTTCGTGCATGGTGCCGGTCCGTTTGGTGTTTCCACCCACGATCGGTGGGCCGATCCGCTCACGCCAATACCAGAAGATCCCGTCGTGGAGAACTCCGCGGCGTATGGCATGGCTGCTATTCCGAACGTCATCGAAGGCACTTCCGACTACATGTACGTGGCCCTCGGCGGAAACGGGGTCGCCCTGTACGACTGCTGTCCAGATGCGCCGGTGAATCCCATTTGGACCGCCACAGATCTCGTGGCCATCGATGTCGAGCGGAAGGCTCGGTTCCTCTACGTCGTGGAGGCGGGTATTGGTGTTCGTGTCTATGACACGGGCGATTTGTTGAATCCTGATCTGGTCGAGACCATTCCACTTCCCGCGGCTCAGCGTGCTGTGCAGTGGGGCATTCACCTGTTCGTCGCGATGGGTCAGAATGGACTTGCCATTGTGGATGTGTCCGATGACCGCGACGCCGTGATCATTGCCGAAGTCACCGGAATCGAAGCGGTGGATGTGCACCTTGAGGCCCACTACCAAGCTGGAAACGGATTCGCTGCTCGCGCCTATGTGGCGGACCCTTCATATGGTGTTCGTGTCATCGACCTGCTTCCCGACTACGAGTCGCCAACACTCTTGGATGGGCTGCCCCTCCAGGGTGGTGCTTGGGGACTCGACGGTTACTCCCGCTGGCTCCCCGCCTCCGGCACCGAACCCTCACGTGAACATGATTACCTCTATGTGGCTGGTGGCGAAGAAGGTCTGTATATCTTCGACGTTACCGAGCCCGACGCCATTGCATTGGTGAGCGAAGTCGAGGATCTCGGTGGCTTCGTGGCGGATGTCGATGTGTCCAGCCAACTGGCGCCGCCTGGCGTGGATGACTACGCTGTGCTGGCCAACTCCGACCTTGGCCTTCAGATTCTGGATGTCAGTGATCCACTCAGCCCTGTGGATCACGGCATCGTGCCCGAATCGGATCCGTCCGAGCGTGTCTTTGTCGAAGTGCAGCAACTCGATCGGTTCATCGACGAGCAGGGGGTGCAACTCAAGGACAACTCGCACCCGAATACCAGCGTCTTCACCCGGGATGACATTGTGCGGCTGCTCAGTACGGATATCAGCTCGGTTGATCCCTGCCTGGCGGACCTCGACCAATCGGGCGATGTCGGGACCGATGACCTGCTGGCCATCGTGGGCGCTTGGGGTCCGTGCAGCGGAGCGTGTCCGGAAGACATCAGCGGCGACGGCATTGTGGGTACCAATGACCTCCTGATGGTGCTCTCCAGCTGGGGGCCCTGCTGGTAGCGAAACCCGTCCTGAAACAGGCCGAGACACCTCTGAGGGGGGCATTCTGTGCTATACTCAATATCAGCACCAATTTGTCCACAATTATTTCTGTGAGGAAAATCCTCCTAATGAGAGTTCTGGCCATCGCCATGCAGGTACCCGATTCCCGGGCGGTGATCCGGGTTCTGGATGATGGGTCCGGCGTTGATCCGGCTGGCCTGAAGTTCGTCTGCAGCCCCTTCGATGAGTTTGCCGTTGAGCAGGCGGTGCAGATTCGAGAGGGTGGCTGGGAGGTTGAGGAAATCATCGCATTCACTGCGGGGGACAAGGGGGCGGCTGGTGCCCTGCGAACCGCGCTTGCCATGGGGGCCGATCGCGGCATTCATCTCGTTGGCGATGACCTGCCGCTTCACGATGAAGTTGCAATGGCCCGGCTCATCGCTGCTGCGATTCGGCAGGCGGATGCGCAGCCTGATCTTGTGCTGTGCGGCAAGAAAGCCATCGACAATGACTCCGGCGAACTTGGACCGGCCCTTGCCGAGTTCCTCGAATTGCCCCACGTCGGTGGCGTCATCGGATTGGAACTGGACGACACCGCCGGTCGCGCGAGGATTCACCGCAGAACCGATGATGGTGAAGTTGTTCTTGAGGGTGATCTGCCGATGCTGCTCACTTGTGACAAGGGCCTCGTTGAGCCGCGGTATCCGGCGTTGCCGATGATCATGAAGGCCAAGAAGAAGCCTGTTGACACGATCGACGCTTCAACTTTGGCTGACCAAAGCGAGCCATCAACCACATTCGTGTGCCTTCAGGCCCCCTCGGAACGTCCGCCGTGCCGTGTTCTCGACGGAACGCCCGAGGAGATGGCCCGGGAGTTGGTAGGACTGCTTCGCAAAGAGGCCAAGGTTCTCTGATCATGTCTGATACTGCGCTGATATTCATCGAACACCGAGGTGGCAGCGTCACGCCGTCCTCGCTGTGCATGTTGACCGCGGCTCGCGATCTCACCGATGGCGCCATTCACGCCGTGATCATCGGACACGACATCGGTTCACTTGCTGAGCAGGTCGCCATGACCGGTGTGGATGCGGTTCACGTGGTAGATCACGCGGATTTCGAGCACTACCGCGTACTTCCGTACACCCGCGCTGTGGAGTCTGCGATCGATACGGCCGGTGCGTCGCTCATTCTGATGGCGACCACCTCCACGAGCCGCGATTTGGCCCCACGACTCGCCGCGCGGCGTGATGCGATGATGGCGACAGATTGCCTCACGGTCGAATTGCAGGGCGACGCAATCGCCGTGACGCGGTCGATGTATGCCGCCAAATGTCTGGGCGAAATATCACTTCCAGCAGGGACGCTTCGGATCCTGTCCATTCGCGGCAACGCCTATCCGGCACCAACCTCACCCGCGGCGACGCCCGCGCCGATCACGCCATTGGATGTCACGCTGAGCGACGCCGATCAACACATCGTGTTTCGTGAAATCGTGCCGAGCGACGAGGACGAGCAGAATCTCGCCGATGCCGACATCATCGTCTCTGGCGGCCGGTCGCTCGAGTCCGAGGAGAACTTCTCGATCCTGTACGACCTGGCGCATCGCCTCGGCGGTGCCGTGGGCGCGACTCGGGCCGCCGTCGATGCCGGGTATCAACCGCAATCTCATCAGGTCGGTCTGACCGGTAACGTCGTGGCCCCGCAGCTCTACATCGCGTGTGGCATCGATGGTGCCATTCAGCATCTGGCCGGCATGCGGGGCAGCAAAGTGATCGTTGCAATCAACACCAAGGCAGCAGCACCGATTTTTGGTGTGGCGACCTATGGGTGTGTGGCCGATCTCTTTGAGATGGTTCCGCTTATCAACGAAGCATGCCAATCCCTTGATGGGAAGCCGGTCCTGCAGTGAATCCGATCCTCACGGCGGTTCTCTTACTCGCGGCGGTGGGGATCTTCGCCGTTTCCGCATGGCGGCGATGGCGACTGATGGTGATTGGGGCCGGCGGAAAACGCCCCTTCACATTTGACTCGGTTGGAGAGCGGACGCGAGGAACATTGCACCTCGCCTTCGGACAGAAGAAACTGACCCGCTACCCGCTGGCCGGCCTTGCTCACAAGGCAATTTTTTTCGGCTTTCTGGTCCTGCTGATCCGCTCGCTCATCCTGTTTGCCCGCGGGTTTCTCGATGACCCGGGCTTTGGGTATTGGTTGCTCGATGACGGGACTCTGTTTGGAAACATCTACAGCCTGATCAAGGACATCTACATCGTCCTCGTGCTGATCGGCGTGGGCGTGTTCCTCTACTTGCGGCTGATCGTTAGGCCCAAGCGTATGACCCTTGGCCTCGAGGGCATCATCATTCTGCTCATCATCGGCGTGATGATGGTGGCCGACGTGCTCTACGACGGTGGCGGGATGATTCTGTATCCACCAAAAGGGCCGGTATGGGGCGAGCCGCTCGGAAGTCTGCTCGCCTCGGCCATGCAGGGGCTGCCAGAGTCGACGGTATCGGTGATCTGGCACGCCGGCTTCTGGACGCACGTGGTGCTGGTGCTGCTCTTCCTGAATCTGCTTCCCTACTCGAAGCACTTCCACATCATCACGGCCGTGCCCAATGTGTTCTTCCGCAATCTGAAGCCGAGGGGGCGACTGGCGCCCATCGAAGATCTGGAAGGCTGTGTCGAGCGCGAAGAGACGCTTGGTCTTCGGAAGATCAGCGAATTCACCCCGAAGCAGATCCTCGAACTCTACTCATGCACCGAGTGCGGGCGCTGCACCGATCAGTGTCCTGCGGCACTCACCGGCAAGATGCTCTCGCCCAAACAACTCACGATCAATCTGCGCAACCATCTGTACGACAACGCCGATACGCTCGTGAGCGGCGGCGAAGAGGTCGATCTCGTTCCCGCCGTCATCGACCCTGAAGTCATCTGGGCCTGCACGACCTGTGGCGCCTGCGCTCAGGAGTGCCCCGTGATGATTCCACCAGCCGACGGCATCATCGACATGCGGCGGCATTTGGTGCAGGAACTCGGTGAATTTCCTGAGTCATTGCAAGAGGCCTGCCAAAGCATCGAAATGGCGGGCAGTCCGTACGGAGTCGGCCCCGAGGAACGCATGGCGTGGGCCGAAGGACTGGATGTGCCGATTCGCGCGGAGGTGGGAGAAGTCGACATTCTCTTCTGGATCGGCTGCGCACCCTCTATGGACGAACGGTCCAAGCGGGTTGCCAGAGCGACGGCGGAACTCTTGAACCGGGCCGGCATCAAGTGGGCGGTTCTCGGCCACGAAGAGCGCTGCACGGGCGATGTGGCCAGACGGATCGGCAACGAGTATCTCTTTCAGATGATGGCCGAGGCCAACATCGAACTGCTGGACGGCTATGACACGAAACGTATTCTGACGATCTGTCCTCACTGCTACAACACGCTTCAGAACGAGTATCCGGACTTCGGCGGCCACTACGAGGTGATACATCACACCGAATTTCTGGCCGATCTTGTGGCAACTGGCACGCTTGTTCCCGAATCACAGATCGATCGCACCGTTGTGTACCACGACTCCTGTTATTTGGGTCGCCTCAACGAGATCTACGACCCGCCGAGAACGCTGCTGTCCTCTATTCCGGGTGTACAACTCGTCGAGGCGGAGCGATCTCGTGATCGCGGCATGTGCTGCGGGGCCGGCGGGGGGCAGATGTTCAAGGAAGACGAGCCCGGAAACGAGCGCATCAGCGAGGCGAGGTTCCGTCAGTTGGTCGATACCGGCGCTGACACCATCTGCACTGCGTGTCCGTTCTGCATGCGAATGATGACCGATGCGAACGCTTCCGATTCGACGAATGACATCGGCCAACTCGATCCGGCCGAGATGCTGCTGGAATCACTCGGTGGTTCCGCGTAAGCAGCAGGAGTCAATCGCCAACAGAAACTGTCGCAACGCTCGCCGACTTCCGACTTTCGGCTTCCGACTTTTGCCTTAGCGCCCGCCGAATTTTTTCCGGCGTAATCGGCAGATCCGTGATCCACACGCCCGTTGCGTTTGCGATGGCGTGGGCAACGGCGCCGAGGACGGGCAGCGTCGAGCCTTCGCCGATCTCCTTGGCACCGTAGGGGCCGCGGGGCTCATACGAGTCGACGATGCCGCTGAAGATGTCCGGGGCATCCTTGATGGTCATCATGAGGTAGCCGTGCAGATTCGGGTTGAGCAGTTGCCCCTGCTCGTCGAACATCACGTCTTCCATGATGGTTTCACTCGCGCCCATGATGACGGCACCCTCGACCTGTCCGTGGACGGTCTTGGGATTGATGGCCCGTCCGCAGTCGTGGTAGTCGGTGAATTTGTTGATCTTGACCTTGCCGGTTTCGAGATCGACGGTCACTTCACACACGGCGCTGCCGAAGGAGTAGGCCGGACTGGTGCCGACCGTCGCGCCCTTGTAGTCGCCACCGAGGCCGTCCGGCGGTTTGTAGCAGCCGGTGCCGACGAGCGGGCCTTTCTCGTTGAAGTACTTCCGCGCGACCTCTTCCCAGGCGACGCTTCGATCTGGATGGTCGCGGACGTACATCTTCGCGTCCCGGGCTTCGACTTCGTCCTCGTTGCATTCAAGGAGCGCCGCTGCAAACGGACGCATGGCATCCACGACGGCGCGGCCGGCACGCGAAACGGCATGCCCACCCATCAGCGTGACACGAGACGAATAGGCGCCGAGATCGATCGGCGAGATATCGCTGTCGCCGCTCCGCATTCGAATGCGTGAGGCCGGAATGCCCAGTGACTCGGCGCACATCTGCACCAGTACCGTATCGCTGCCCTGACCGATCTCGGCGGCACCAATCATCAGAACCGCAGCTGTTCCATCCTCAGTTACTTTCACAACCGCGTTGGCATGCGGAAAGATCGACTTCTTCTGGAATGGCTCGCGTCCCTTCTCGTGCGAGAGTTGAACCTGCCCACGGTAGATGCAGTAGCCAGCGCCCGAGACGAAGCCGCCGCATCCGATGCCGATGCCTTTGCCTGGCGGAAGTTTGCCGTATTTCTCGGTCCAGCCGGAGCGTTCCTTGACTTCCCGCAGCGTCGCGCGGTACTCACAACTGCCGATGTCCAGATCATTGATGGTGATCGTCTCTGGATCCATCGCGTTGCGTTCACGAATTTCAACCGGATCGATGCCGAGTTCATCGGCGACCATGCCGAGCAGACATTCGAATGCGAATCGCGGCTGTGGAACGCCGTGTCCTCGCATCGCGCCGCAGGCCGGCTTGTTGGTCATCACTCGGTAGCCGTCGTACTGATACGCAGGCAGATGGTAGAGCGTGGGAATCATGCTGCCGGCGTAGTAGGCGGTTGCCACACCGAAACTGGAATAGGCACCGCCATCGAGGTGAATTTCACTCTTGAAGGCCTTGATCTTCCCGTCGCGGTCGACACCGAGTTTGAATCGCATGTGCTGTTTGTGGCGGCCGCGCCCGTATTGGAACATCTCCTCGCGGGTGTAGACCATCTTGACCGGGCGGCCGATTTTCTGCGAGAGCAGAGCCGAGTTGATTTCCAGCGGCGATGTCGCTGCCTTGCCGCCGAAACCACCACCAACGGTGGGTCGGATGACGCGGATGCGACCGAGTGGGATGTTCAGTACGTGCGCCATCATGTACTGCACGTAGTGTGGAACCTGCGTCGAGGTATACAGGACGAGCGTTCCATCCGGATCCCATGTCGAGATCGACGCGTGCGGCTCCATCGGGCACTGATAGATGTGATTGCCGGTGAAGACCTCTTCACGAATCAGGTGGGACTCTGCAAATCCCGCCTCAAGATCGCCGAACACCTGCTCAACATGCGTGTTGATATTCCGTTCGAAGCGATCGTTGACCAGCGGCGCACCCTCGGCGATGGCCGATATCGGATCGAGGACCGCGGGCAACTCTTCGTATTCGACTTCGATGAGTGACACGGCGCGCTCGGCCGTTCGCTCGTCGATGGCGGCGACGGCTGCGACGGGGTCACCTACGTGACGGACCTTCTCCTTGGCAAGTACATCCTCGTCGTAGCGGGCGGGCGAGACGCCATACTTGGTGTCGGTGACATCCTTGCCAGTGAGTACGGCGAGCACACCCGGAAGCGCCTCGGCCTTGGAGGTATCGATTCGCTTGATCAGACCATGGGCGATCGGTGAGCCGAGCAGTTTCCCGTAGGCCATGTTCGGAAGGAAGATGTCGGCGGTGTACTGGGCGCGGCCGGTGACTTTGTCGACCGCGTCGACGCGGGGAATGGACACGCCGACCGTGTCATTGTCTGGAGATTTCTCCGGGATGTCGCCGTCGTGGTGCTCATGCTTGGCGCAGGTGCCGTCTGCGCGATAGTTGCCGCACCGTTTGACCGATCGCATGATGCCGGAGTAACCGGTGCACCGGCACATGTTGCCGGACAGGGCCTCCTTGATGTCATCATCGCTGGGCTCGGCGTCATGTTCGATCAACGCGGTCGCTGCGAGCGTCATTCCCGGCGTACAGAAGCCACACTGAATGCCGCCTTCCCCTACGAAGGATCGCTGCAGTGGCGTGAGTTCACCGTCTTTGGCGAGCCCCTCGATGGTCGTGATGGCGCGATCTCCGACCGTGCCGGCGAGCGTCAGGCAGGCATTGACCGGTTGGCCATCGAGCAGCACCGTGCAGGCCCCGCAGTCACCCACGTCGCATCCACGCTTGGTGCCGGTGAGACGGATTTTCTCGCGGAGTACATCGAGCAGTGTGTCGTGCGCTTCGATCGCAGCCACATGCTTCTGGCCGTTGATGTTGAAGGTGCAGGCAGTGGTCATCTTGAGTCACCATTGATTCGTTCGGTTGCGAGACGAACGGCTCGGGTTGTCAATACGCCCGTGAGTTCACGCCTGAATTCAGCGGAGCCGCGGATATCGCAGATCGGGTCGGCTGCCTGCATGGCAATTTCGGCGGCGTCAGCCCAAGTTGTCTCGTCGGGTGTTTGGCCGATGAGTACAGCCGGGATGTCTTTGAGCAGCAGCGGCGTCGGGGCGACAGCGCCGATGGAGACAGCGGCGTTCTGAATCATTCCCGCCTCATCGAGTCGAACGCAGGCTGCTGCAGCTGCTACGGCGATGGAGTTTCCTTCTCGCAGCGCGAATCGCACATAAGCAGCACCAGATTGCTTCTGCGGTGTCGGTACGTGGATGCTCAACAGAATTTCTTCATGTCTGCGGACCGTCGTGCGAGGTCCGGTGAAGAAATCGGCAACAGGAACCCGACGCACGCCCGAGGGTGACCAGAGTTCAACGCGTGCTCCGAGCACCATGAGAATGGGAGGGAGATCGGCGCAGGGCACGGCACTGGCGAGATTCCCGCCGACCGTCGCCATGTTGCGAATTGCCGGTGCCGCCATGACCTCTGTGGCGTCGTGGATCGCGGCCCAAGTGCCAGCAAGCGGCGTATCGTTGAGTTGTCCCACGGTGACGAGCGACCCGATCGTCAGGCCCTCAGAATCCTCGACCATCCGCTGCGCTTGATCGATGCCCGAGATGGAAATCAGATGGTCGGTATCGGTTCGCGCCGTCTTCAGGTCGACCAACAGATCTGTGCCGCCCGCAATGTACTCGGCGCGAGGACCGAATTGCCCCATCAGATTCGCCGCTTCCTCAAGTGTGTCGGCTTCGTGGAGTTGGATGTCGGGAAGGTGCACGGGGAGAGCCTCCGTCACGGATCAATCGGTATGACCGCTGATTCCAGCCAAGAACTGATTGGTGATCTGGGTAGCGACCGCCTTGGGAGAGGTGGGACCATTCGGGTTCCACCAACGGTACAGCCAGTTGAGCGTGCCAAAGAGTGACATTGTCGCCACATGCAGATCGAGTGGATAGTCAGGTGGGTCGAGTTCGATGATGCTCACAATGATCTCGCGGGTCAGACCGTAATAGGCAAGCCGGATCTCGCGGGCCTGGTCATAGGTTTCGCCCTCCAGCGAGTCGAGTTCGTGAGAGCAGACTTTGAGTTCCGCCATGTGCTCGGCGAAGTAGGTCACGTGGGCTCGGATCATGGTGCACAGGCGATCGCGGGGCTCATCGACGCCTACGAGTCGCTCCCGCAGGTTGGAGAGCAGCGAACTGAATACCCGGAACTGCATCACAAAGAGCAGTTGCTCTTTCCGCTCGAAGTAGTGGTAGAGACCCGCCAGACTCACATCGGCGGCCTTGGCAATCGTCCGCATCGAGGCCTTTTCGTAGCCGTATTGGGCGAAAACGTGGGTCGCTGCGTGGAGAATGTGGTCTCGCCGCGTTTCGAAGGTGCCCCCGGCGGCCGTGGGGGCGGTTTCCGCAGGGGGGGGTTCGAACAGTTGATCGGCTCTTTGTGAGTCCATGGGGGCTCTCCTGGCCACCAGGCGTGGCGATATCGCACATCATCCACCCTTTGACTCCTCCCGTCAACCCCAAAAGAAGCCTCTTTTGGGGTTGACAGAGCCATTAGACTCCCCCGATAATCCGGATTGTCAGATTTATCAGTCGGCCGCGGCCGAACGAACGTTCGAACGAGATTTAGAGGGAAATCGGCCCCGTTTTCAACCTCTCAGCCTTGGAGTGCACCGAGATGAGCATGTTCCCAACGCGAACTACAGAATCATTTGACTTCCAAGAGGTCGGCTACGAGAAGGACGGCTTTGTCGCCCGGATCACCATCAACCGGCCTCACAACTTCAACGCCTACAGCACGCCGGCCCTCGAGGAATTGGCCACAGCCTTCCAAGACGCGTCCTGGGATGACGGCATCGCTGTCGTGGTCTTCACCGGCCATGGTCACAAGTCCTTCTGCACGGGCGGCGATGTGAAGGAGTACCAGTCCTGCTACACGCAGAAGCCTCGGGATTACTGGAAGTACATGTGCCGCTTCAAGGCCTACATCGAAGCAATCACCAATTGCTCCAAGCCCGTTATTGCCCGGCTCAACGGTATGGCCGTCGGTGGAGGCAACGAAAGCCAACTCGCCTGCGATCTCGGTGTGATGGGCGAGCATGCCTTCATCGCGCAGGTCGGCACCAGCGTCGGATCGGTCGCCTGTGGCGGATCGACCCAGTGGCTGCCGATCACGGTTGGCGATCGAACCGCGCGGGGCATCCTCTTTCTCAATCAGCGGTACACGGCGTACAACAGCCTTTCGATGGGCCTCGTGAACACCGTCGTGCCGACAGTCAAGGGCCCCGATGGCGAATTCATCACGAAGTTCGCCGGTGGCCGCACCTATCTGGCCGACTGGAATACCGACCCGTGGGACACCCCTTTCGAGCATCGCGCCACCGCGGCCGACATCAAGAAGGCCCTCAAGGGCGAAGACGGTTACTCGATCGACCTGTCTCTGATGGACGAGGTCATCGCCGATCTGTGCGATCAGATTGTCAATAAGTTCTTCGAGTGCACCCGCTACACCAAGGCGCAGGTCAACTACTGGAAGGACTCCGCCTGGCACGCCACGGTCGGTCACGCCCGAGACTGGCTTGCTACGCACTACACCAGTTTGGAGCCATACGAAGGCATGACTGCCTTTGTCGAGAAACGCAAGACCGACTACGTCGGTATGCGGAAGCGTGCCGCCGATCCGAACGGTTCGAGCGAGTTCCTCTGGGGTCCCTATGCCCAGGAGTGCGGCGAGTGTGGCGCGAAAGGCATTCCATCGCAGTTTGAGCATTGCGGCAAGTGCGGCGCGGCGCTGGCCGTCGCGATGGCGACCTGAACGAATCGCAGAACACAGGGAGGCGCATCGTGGCAGAGAAGCCAAGGCGAGCATTGGTGACGGGGGGGTCGAGCGGGATCGGCCGCGCGATCGCCGAGTCACTCGCTCGTGACGGCTGCGATGTCGGCGTGCTGTACCTCGGAGATGCTGCCGAGGCAGTGCCTGTGGTGGAGCGCATCGAGTCGATCGGCCGGAAGGCGTGGGTCAGAGTCGCTGACGTCTCCGACGCTTCGCAGGCCGCCGCCGCGGTCGAAGACTGCGCCACCGAACTCGGTGGTCTTGAGATTCTCATCAACAACGCCGGCATCTTCCGCGATCAGGTGATCTGGAAGATGACCGACGAGCAGTGGCAGGATGTCATCGACATTGATTTAACCGGTGTGTTCAACATGTCCCGCGCCGCGGCACCCATCATGCGAGCCGCCAAGTATGGCTCCATCGTCAACATCTCAAGCATCAATGGCATGCGAGGCAAGTTTGGCCAGACCAACTATGCAGCAGCCAAGGCAGGCGTCATCGGCTTCACCAAGGCCCTCGCCAAGGAGTTGGCTCGGTCCACCGTGACCGTGAACGCCGTAGCGCCGGGGATGATCCAAACGCCCATTCTCGATGCCATGCCACCCGAGGCACTTGAGAAGGCCGTTGCGGAGATTCTGGTCGGACGCGTCGGGACACCCGAGGACATCGCAGAGGCGGTGACCTTCCTGTGCAGTGACAAGGCGAGATTCATCACCGGCGAAGTCCTTCGGGTCGACGGCGGTCAGTACATCTGAGGAACCATGGAATGAGCGACTACCAGTACTTCAATCTCGACATCACCGGTGGCGTAGCAACGGTCACCATGAACCTTCCGCCGCTCAACGTCATGGACAACCCCATGATGGCCGAGTTCAACACGCTGCTCGACGGACTGGTCGCAGATGACAATCTCTCCGCCATCGTGATTGCCGCCGAAGGCAAGGCCTTCAGCGCGGGCGTTGATGTGTCGGACCACACCGAGGACAAGGTCGGCGACATGATCGAGCGGTTCCACGGCATCTTTCGTCGTCTCGCCGCGACCGACGCGATCACCATCGCCGCCGTGCAGGGCGCCGCGCTCGGCGGCGGGTGCGAACTGGCTTGCTTCTGCGATGTCGTGCTCGCTTCGGACAGGGCCAAGTTCGGCCAGCCCGAAGTCCACGTCGGCGTCTTCCCACCGGTCGCAGCGGCGATCCTTCCGTGGCGTGTTGGGCTTGGCAAGGCCATCGAACTCGTGTCGCTCGGCGGCACGATCTCGGCAACCGAAGCGCATCGGATCGGATTGGTCAACCAACTGTTCCCGGCCGATGAGTTCAATGACAAGGTCGCTGCCTACATCGACAGCATTCGCGGTCTCTCGCGGCCGGTCGTCCGCATGGCCAAGCAAGCCACCATGGTCGGAATGCGAGCCGAGACACTCAAGCGGCTCGAAGAGGCCGAAAAGATCTACCTCGATGAATTGATGCAACTCCACGATGCTCACGAGGGCATTGCGGCCTTCATGGAGAAGCGTTCGCCCGAGTGGAGTCACGCGTAGCCCGTCACACATCCAGTATTCGCATAGGAAAGCAGAACAGATGAAAGCAGCAGTATTCCATGGCGCCGACGAAGGCGTAAGAGTCGAAGAGATTCCGGTTCCGCAAGTCGGACCGGATCAGGTGCTTGTCAAGGTCGCCGCATGTGGCGCGTGCCATACCGATCTGCACTACATCGAACATGGTGTGCCGACCTTCAAAGCGCCACCGATTGTTCTGGGCCACGAAGCCTCTGGCATCGTCGAGGAAGTCGGCGTCGATGTCGATCACCTCAGCGTCGGCCAGCGGGTGCTCATTCCCGCCGTGCTCACCTGCGGCAAATGCAAGTTCTGCCGCATGGGCAAGGAGAACATCTGCGCCGACATGAAGATGCTCGGCAACCACTTTGATGGAGCCTACGCCGAGTACGTGTGCGTGCCGGCCAAGGATGTGCTCGATCTGCCCGAGTCGATTCCGCTCCTCGAAGCCTCGATCATCGCCGACGCGCTTTCGACGCCGTACCACGCCGTCAAGAACCGCGCGCAGGTGCGTCCGGGTGACACCGTGGCCGTCTTCGGTTGTGGTGGTGTGGGCATCAACGCGGTGCAGCTCGCCGCAGCGGCGGGTGCCTATGTGATCGCCGTCGATATCAATGAGCAAAAACTCGAATGGGCCAAGGAACTCGGCGCGGCCGAAACTGTCAACGCCAGCGAGGTCGAACGGGCAAGTAAGGCCATCAAGAAGATGACCGGCGGGGGCGTGGACATTGCCATGGAAGTCATTGGCAACCCCAGGACGATCGAGGAAGCCTTCGAGAGTGTGCGAATCGGCGGACGGATGTGCATCGTCGGATACACCCCCGAGAAGATCAACATCGTCGCCGGCAAGATCATGTTCAAGGAGATGGAAATCGTCGGGTCGCTCGGATGCCCGCCCGGCGAATACGTCCCGCTTATTCGTATGGTCGAGGCCGGCAAGATCGACGTGTCCCGCCTCGTCACGCACCGATTCTCGCTCGACGAGATTCAGGGCGCCTTCGATGTGATGAAGGACGGCTGCTCCCTGCGGTCGATCGTGATCCCATGAGCGAAACCACACTGAAACGAGTTCCCATTGAGTCACAGAAGCGGCTGCGGGGACTGATGCGCGACTACTTCGTCGATCTCGACGCGGCGGCCAAGGACTCCGATCGCCGTGTGGCGTGGTGTACTTCCGTCGGTCCGACGGAGATTCTGACCGCTTTCGGTTTCGAAGTGTTCTTCCCGGAGAATCACGGAGCCTTGCTCGGGGCGCAGAAGGTCAGTCACAAACTCATTCCGCGAGCAGTGGGGGCGGGGTACTGCCCCGAGACCTGCTCGTACATGAACAGCGACATCGGGGCCTCGCTCTCTGGATGGAGTCCGCTTCAGGACATCTACGACATTGACGGGCCGCCAACGCCGGATTTGCTTGCCTACAACACCAACCAGTGCCGCGAAGTGCAGGACTGGTTCAAGTTCTTCTCTGCGCGGCATGAGGCCGCCATCCTGGGTGTACGTCCGCCGCTGTACCTCGGTGATGTCACCGAAGAGCACGTCGGATTCGTCAAGGGTCAACTGCGAGAACTCATCGCTGAGATCGAGCGTCAGTTCGGTCTGAAACTCGATGACGCGAAACTCGAGGAGGCCGTCGCCAAGTCGAGCAAGGCCAGTTCGCTCTGGAGAGAGGTGCTGGAAACCGCCCGCCATCGCCCGGCGCCGCTAAGTTTCTGGGACGGGCTGATCCTCATGGCCCCGGTCATCCTGATGCGGGGCAGCGACATCGCCATCGAGTTCTATGAGGAGCTTCTCGCCGAGATGAATCAGCGGCTTGACGACGGCGTCGGTGCCGTGCCCGATGAACGGTTTCGCGTCTACTGGGAAGGCATGCCGGTATGGCCACGCATGCGAGAACTCTCCGAGAAGTTCTTCGATCTGCGGACGGTCGTGGCAGCGAGCACCTACTGCAACTCGTGGGCCTTCGCCGACTACGAGGGTGGTGACCCGCTCGACTGGATGGCCCGAACGAGCCTCGAGATCTTCATCAATCGCGACGAGGTCTACAAGCAGCAGTTCCTTGCCGAGATGTTCGATGAGTTCTCGATCGACGGGGCCATCTTCCACAACGCGCGGACCTGCCCCAACAACACCAACTCCCGATTCGGTATGGCCCAGCGGGTACGCGAGGAAATGGGTCTACCGGTTCTCGTTCTCGACGGAGACCTGACGGATATCCGGTTCTTCTCGACTGCGCAGTCGATGACCAACATTGAAGCATTCATTGAGCAGTTGGAGGGCCGCCGAACATGAGTACGACACTATTTGCTGGTATCGACGCCGGATCATCGGCTACCAAGTGTGTTATCACCGACGAGAACGGCGTGCTCATCGGGAAGAGTGTCGTCGCCTCCGGTTTCAGTTATGAGGATGCTGCCGAGACTGTACTGAGCGAGGCGCTGGCCGAGGCCGGCGGGACACTCGCAGATATCGAGTCCTGTATCTCTACCGGGTACGGTCGAGAGTGGGTGCCTTTCGCAATTCGCAAACTGACCGAAATCACCTGCCATGCGCGTGGCGCCCGTGAGTGGTACCCACAGGTTCGCAACATCATCGACATCGGCGGTCAGGACACCAAGGTCATTCGGCTCGACGCGACCGGGCAGATCTCCGATTACCGCATGAATGCCAAGTGTGCTGCTGGAACCGGCACTTTCCTTGAGTCCATTGCCGTGAAACTCGGCATGACACTCGGCGAACTCGACGAACTTGCCGCACAGTCAGAGAGCCACACTGTCATCAACAGTTACTGCACCGTCTTTGCCGGCACCGAAGTGCTCGAGTGCATCAAGTCTGGCAAAGAGCCCAAGGACATCGCCCGCGGCCTGTTCCGATCGATCGCCTCGCGGCTTTTCGAGATGATTGTCTCGCACGATGGGCCGGTGGCGGCTACTGGAGGCGTGGTGGCCCACTGCGGCTCGATGCGGGCCGCCCTGAACGAAGTGCTTGCTGACGAAGTTCTGCTCCCACCGCTGCCTCAGTTCGCAGGTGCCTTTGGCGCGGCCCTGATGGCGCGTGAGGGACAGGACGTGGCGGAGCCGGTCGGCCAGCGGTCTGCGCCTCCTTGCGGATCTTCGACCAAGGAGGGCTGCCGGTGCTGACGGGTGGTCACGTCGGAGTCCATCCACCCGGTGCCCTCGGCGTCGGGCTTTTCTGGCACATGCAGGCAGAATGTCTGGTGGGCATGAGTGATGACGGCATCACCGAAATCCTCAAAGAGGCCGGTCGCCTTCGATTGGAGCAGCATGGGCAGCAGCAGATCGTCCCGATCCGAGGGCGCATCTTCGCGAATCTCCTTGAGGCCGATGCCAAGAAGGCGTTGCCGGAACTGCTGTTGGTCTGCTGCAACCCGAACCAACTCGGTGCTTTTACTGGAGAAGTGACGGGCTTTCTCGAGAGTCTCGCCGGGCGCGGACTTCTGGATTCGCCCGATCAGGTGCGATTCCACATGCCGATCCTGCTCATCCTGCCCAACGGCGTGCTGTTCGAATCGACCTTCAATGAGTTTCAGTCACAACTCAACGAATCGGTGCTCATGGATCGACTCCCCGGCGTTACGCCCGAAGTGCAGGCAGCCATCGAGGCGCGCATGGTCCGTGGCGTCTCACTCCAAGCGGGGGGCCGGCGAGGGAGTGGGGCGGATACAACCTATGTGCTCGAGAAGAAGGGGTCGATCGTGTTTGCCGGCGGTGGCGAGTTCGAGCAGGACCGGATCGCAGCGATATTGCAGCAACACGACTACCCGTTCACCCACGTACAGAACGTGCCCGCGACACGTGTCGAATTCGACAAGGCCATGATTTCGATCGTGCTGAATGTCGGTGGTCTGATTCATACGGTGAAGCCGGATGGGGATTGCATCGATCTTCGTATGGGCGACCTGTGTGTGGATCCTGAGAAGGAAGCGTTCGTCCAACGGATTACCAGAGCGGTCTTCGATGTCGGACAAGCCAATGGGGCCTACGCATCAGATGCGACTTGGGAAGAGGTATGGCAGGGCCATCGAAATACGATTCTGAAATTCAAGGGGCATGTCACCAGTTCAGTGAAGGATTTGTCCGCCGCCCTCAAGCAGGGATTGGACAGCGTCAAACTCTTCACCAATGAAAAGTGGATTCTCCATCCGCTTCAGCGGTATGCGGCACTGGTCGACATGCAGGCAGAGCAGGAGTTATTTCGGGATCTGGCGAGGCAAGTGCAACAAGCCATGGCCCGCGCCATCAAGTTCCGCCGATCGCGGGGCGGCGCCGGGTCGAGGAGCAGAAACATGAAACTGACCGCGCAGCGCAATATCAGCATCGATCTCTACGAGGACGGGGATGAACACTTCGTTCTGATGGGAACATTCCACGACAGCGAGCATCTCATTCGGCTCGAGTTGACCATCGGAGTAGCCGATCGACAAATTCTGCGAAGCGATCTCAATATGATCCGCTCGCCTTTCCCGGTGTGCAGTGAGGTCGAGAAGACGGCCCAGAAACTCGTCGGACTTCGCGTTGAGCGAGGAGTGCTCAATGAAATCAGCGCCAGACTTGGCGGCCGAACAGGCTGCCCACACATCAGGGAAATCGCGGCGTCGATCATGCAGTTCGTAGCGACTTACCTCGTGCGGATTCGCGCGGGCGTACGACCATTCGATGAGGAGTTTCTGCGAGAGCCGGCTGAGGACCGATTCCGAATGACGCGAGAGCTCTTGCAGGACAGTTGTCTCGCCTACTCGCAATTGACCGCTCATGGGCTCGACGAGAAGGTCGGCATTCGACGCATCGGCGAAGAGCACGGCTCGCCCATTGAACTTGGAGAGCACGAGCCCTCCATCGGAATGTTGATCCGCGACAGAGTCGCTCGGTGGGGTGATCGCGTGTGCGTCAAGTACCGCCGTGGGGAAGAGGAGTGCGAACTCACTTGGAGCGAACTCGGAGACCGTGTCGCCCGCGTCGCGCGTCACCTGATCCATCGCGGCATTCACTCCGGCGATCGGATCGGCATCGTGTCCGAGAATCGGGTGGAAATGTTGATTCTGGAACTGGCGATCATGTCGATCGGTGCCGTGACGGTGCCGGTGTTCGCCGGCTACCCGGCACCGCTGGTGGGCTATGTCCTCCGACATGCGAAACCGAGAATGCTCGTCGTGTCGAGTATGAAGCAACTCGACAAGATCGATCGCAATCAGCATGATTTCATCGAGTCATGCTTCTGCATGGACGCTTCCGACGCAACCCGCGCCTGGGGCGCGGTGGACTTCGATGCGCTTCTTGCAGATGGTGGCGCTCCGGAACTCGAGTATGAAAGCCGTGTCGAGGCGGTGGAATCAGACGATCGCTGTCTGGTCATGTACACCTCAGGAACGACCGGACCGCCCAAGGGCGTATGTCTGAGCCACTGCAACCTGATCTCCCAGCAGAAGGCCATTTCGCTCATCTGGGACATCAATCAGGATGATGTGCTCCTGAGCTTCCTCCCATGGCATCACAGTTTCGGTGGGTTGTTCGAGCGGTTCATGGCCCTGTATAACGGGTGCATTCTGGGGCTGGACGACTCCCACGGCCGCGACATGGATCGGCTGCTGGACAATTGGCGGCGGTATCGACCGACGATCTTCTTCAGTGTTCCCCGAGTTCATCAGTCACTGCTCAACCGCTGCCGCGAGCGGGAAGCGTGCGAGCAGAGCGTGTTCCACGATCGTCTTCGATTGGTGTTCACTGCGGGTGCGCCGCTTCCGGCCGGCGTTGAACAGGCCTATCGCGACCACGACATTCAGGTACTGGAAGGTTGGGGCCTGACCGAGACGTCTCCCTGCGTCACCGTCACCAGCCCCGACCGCCAGTGGCGAAGCGGCTATGTCGGTTTCCCCATTCCGGGTGTCACGATTCGTATCGACAGCGATCAGGAGATCCTTGTGCAGGGCCCGAACGTGATGGCCGGATATCTCGACGATGAGGACGCCACGAGCCGGGTGATCGACGACCACAGGTGGTTCCACACCGGTGATCTCGGCGAGTTCACGCGGGACGGCCTTCGCATTCTCGGCCGCAAGGATGGCGCCTTCAAACTGACCACCGGAGAGAAAGTACATCCGCAGCGGGTCGAAAACACGCTGGTCAACGAATCACCCTTCATCGGAACGGCGGTCGTCGTGGGAAGCGGCAAGGACTACGTTTCAACGTTGGTGTTCCCCGATTTTGCGAGGCTGCAGGCGTGGGCAGAGGAACAAGGCATTCAGACGCCCGTGCTGACAGACGATCCCACCATCCGGGAACTCTTTGCGTCGGAAGTGGCCCGCATCAATCCGCGGATCGAAGTCAAGTATCAGCGGGTCAAGCGGGTGATCCTGGCTGGCCGTGAACCTTCGCTTGAGCGGGGCGAATTGACGCCGTCTACCAAGATCGTGCGGCAGCGGGTGTTCGATTCATTCAAGCATGAGATCGAGGAACTCTTCAAGGCGGCACCGTCCGGCTTGGTCATCGAGATTCAGGAACAACCATTGGCAGGAGAACTGGCGGGATGAGCGACCACAACTCGACAACATTTGTCATTTCGGGTGCTGCCAGGACGCCGGTCGGCGTCAAGTGCGGCACGCTCTCGAACTTCTCAGCCGAAGATCTCGCGGTCGCAGCTGCGAACGAGTCCATCGAGCGGGCAGGGATCGAGCGAGATTGCATCGACGCGACATTCGGTGGCAATGTGTATCAGTTCACCGCCCCCGGCGGACAGGACATCTACTTTCCTCGCAATGTGGCATTGCGGTGCGGTCTTCCGATCGACACGCCATCGCTGTTGGTGCAGCGGATTTGCGGATCGGGCTTTCAAACGGTTGTCAGCGCCATGCACCAGATCGCGATGCCGTCGTCCATGGATGACACGCGGGCTGCGCTGTGCTTCGGGGCCGAGACGATGTCACGTGCACCGAGGCTGAGCCGGGCACCTCGCCTCTCCGGCGCGGACTTCTGGGAGTTCGGCTCCAACGGAAAACTTGAGGACACCATCCTCGTCGGCCTCAATCACGATCTCTTCAACACCAGCATGATGGTGACAGCCGATGAGTACGGCCACAGCGTTGGAGTGACCCGCGAGGAGTGTGATGCTTTCGCCGAGGAGTCGCACAAACGGGCCAGAGCGGCCAATCGGGTCAGCCACCTCAATGGTGGCGACGCGCTACGCGGCATGTTCGCATTCGAAGCGGACAACCTCGACGGGCAGCCGGTCTACCTCGCTCACGACGAGTGTGTGCGTGAAACCACAGTCGAGGAACTCTCGCGGCTTCCGGGATTCACACCAAATGGCCTCGTCTCTCCAGGCAATGCCAGCGAGATCAGCGACGGCGCGGCCTCGCTCATCGTGGCGGATCGAGCAAGGGCGGATGAACTCGGACTTCCGACCCGCTTCGAGATCGTGGGGTATGGCATCGCGGGCGTGGAGCCGCGTGTCATGGGCCGCGGTCCGGTGCCCGCCATCGAGCGTGCGCTCGAACGAACCGGCCTCACGATGGACGATATCGGCCTGTGGGAGATCAACGAGGCCTTTGCTGCTCAGGCAGTCGCCGTACAGAAGGAACTTGGCCTTGATAGCGAGAAACTCAACGTCAACGGCGGCGCGGTCGCCATCGGGCATCCGCTCGCGGCTACCGGGGCAAGGCTCTTGGTAGACCTCATGTACGAAATGGAGCGGCGGGGCGAGACGCTTGGGTGCGCCTCGGCCTGCATCGGCGGCGGTCAGGGTCTCGCTGTCATCATCAGAGATACCAAACGGGACTGAGTCTCGAAAGACGGAAGTACACCATGAAGCAAGCATTTAGTTACGGCGACAAAACGATTGATCCAGCGGTAAAACGGGTCAATGCCATCAAGCGTGTGGCGGTGATCGGCGCAGGAACCATGGGACAGGGCATCGTCATCGATCTTCTTCTGAAGACCGAGGCCGAGGTCGTGGTACTCGACATCAACGACACATCGCTTGATCGGGCCAAGGCGATCATCTCGGGCAGATGGAAGGGCGATGTACAGGGCTTCCGTATGCGACCCGAAGATGCCGAATCATTCGAGAAGCGCACAATCTACACAACTGACTACGCCCAACTCACCGGATGCAACATCATCTGGGAGGCGGCGACGGAATCGGTCGAGGTCAAGTCGAAGATCTTTTCGATCATCGAAGAGACGATCGCTCCTGATGCGATTGACGCCATTTTCTCGAATACCTCCTCGCACACGACCGAGGAACTCGCAGTTCTGTTCACTTCCGAGGTGTTCCGAAGCAAGTTGCTGACCGTACACGGCTACTTCCCATTTGAAGCGAATCGACTCATCGATGTGATGAAGGGCAAGTACGCCTCCCGAGAGACGTTCGACTTCGGCATCGTGTTTGCCGATCAGGTTCTTGAGAAGACCGTCATCGCCATGCCTCGCGACCACCACGGCTACATAACCGACCCCATCTTCCAAGGCATGGGCGCCATCGTGTCGTGGGATGTACAGAGCGGTGACGATATCGTCATTCGGGGCGGCGTCTGGGATCTTTTTACCGCCAACCCCTTCACCGTGCTCGATCAGACCGGCCACATGCCCTACACCGAGTCTTCTCGGCACCTCGGCGCGGCGCTGCCTGAGCATGATCGGCTGCGGAGCCTCTACGACCGTGATGGCAAGGCCATTCCGGACTGGATCGCGGAACTTGAATCCCGCGGCTGCGGCGGTGTGAATTCGCCCGAGGGCAGCGGTTTCTACAAATGGAGCGAAGGCAAACGCCCGAAGCCCGCGCAGGTATTTGACCCCAAGAGCGGCGACTATGTCGATATCTGCGGAATCTCCCGCGATGAATACTGGTCGTGGTATGAGGCTGTGGAGCGGGATCGCCGCGCGGGTAAGATCAAGAGCGCCGATTCACTCGTTTACGTTGCGAACGCGGACGATCTCGGCGGGCGGTGCTTCAGGCGCTACGTGCTGCCCATCGCTCTCTACATGCTCGATCTCATTCAGGACGGTTATGCCACGCCCGGACAGATCAATATCTGCACACGGGCGGGCCTTCGATTCAAGGTCGGTCTCATCGAGATGATCGACGCGCTGATCGCGGAGTTCACCATCGACGGCTTGCTGCAACTCGTTCGCCGCGCCGCGGATGAAAACGCCGACGACCCCTACGCAGCCGAGATGCTCGACACTGACGGCTTGATCGGCCCCCGCAAGGGGAAGCCATGCCTCCTGCACGAGATGAAGAAGCGGGGCATCGACCAACTGCTCGGATACGGAACGGCCTACTGCACGCCCGTCGCCGAACTCGATCTCAAGAGTGGCAAATATGCGGCGTGTTATCCAGACATGAAGTTCGTCGAACCGAACCCGAAGGATCGCGTCGCGAGCATCATCTTCAATTCTCCGATGCGAGGCAATGTCTTCAACCGCGCGGCGGTCGATCAACTCGGGCATGCGTATCGACGGGCGATCGATTTGCATCGCGAGGGCAAATGCGGCGCGGTCGTATTCAGTGCCGCAGGCACCGGCATGCGGATGCTCGGAGCCGATGCGCGTGAATTCAACCGAGGCTGGTTCGAGCGGGACCGCGGGTACGCCCCATTGACCGAAACCGAAGCGGCGGCGTCGAGCAAGAATGCCGTTGGATTGTTCAGACTCATTCAAACCAGCCCGCTTGCGACCATTGCGGTGTTCGGCGAGAAGTGGGGCGGTGGGGCCGAGTTCACCTATTTCTCCGACCTGCGGTTCGATGTGCGTCAGTACGGCTACGTTTACGACACGCTGGAGCGGGTTTCGAACTGGCAGCAGAAGAACACCTACAACCAGCCCGAACTCGACTACGCCATCCTGCCCGGGTTCGGCGGGGCGGGCGAGTTGCAGCGGCTGGGCATGGGTGATTCGATCATCTTCGAGCTCTTCGACTGCGGGATGACGGCTGACCGGGCCTATCAGGTCGGACTGAGCAACGGCATCTTCGACGAGGAGGTCGATGCGCTTCGCCGTGGCTATGAGCAGGCGCGGCAGATGGCCAAGGACGCCCCATATTCGCGGGCACTCTTCAAGAAGGAGTTGCAGCGAGGCATCGATGACGAAGCCCTTGCGCATGAGACCGGTGAAACCTTCAACCCGGACAAGAATCCGTTTATTCGATCGGGCCTGGTGAAGTTGCTCGACCGCGGAGCACGGCCTCCCAAGATGGATTACTCCTGCATCGGAACCGAACTTCCGGGGTGGACCTATCCCGATGACAGTACGCAGTGCACCTGTGGGGAGTCGTGCTCATGAGCGTGTTCAATGAATGGCGAGGCGAGCCTCTTGACGAGATCATGTACCACTGCCGAGAACTCGTGGAGGACACGACCTTCCCCACCATCAAGCGATGGCGTGAGCAGGGTGGCAAGGTTCTCGGGCACTTTCAAGTGTACTTTCCAGAGGAACTCGCTCACGCGGCCGGCATGATGCCCGTGAAGATGTGCGGCACGATGCTCGAGCCGAACAATGCCGACTCTCACTTCGGTTCCTACCTCTGCTCGATCATCAAGACATCGCTGGAAGCGGCTCTAGCGGGCGGAATCGAACTGGACATTTTCGTATCGCACCCGATTTGCGATGCAGCGCGAAACCTCGCAGCCATCTTCGGACGTAACTTTGACTACCCGTGTCAGATCCTCTATCTGCCGCAGAATCCGAACTCGGCTGAATCGGTGAACTGGCTGGCAGACGAATACGGCCGCATGCGGCGACTGATCGAGGAGATCGTCGGTCATGAAGTGACCAATGAGGCGATTGTCGTATCAATCAAGGTGTTCAACGAGAACCGCAGCCTCATGCGGGAACTCTACGACCTCAAGCGAGAGACACCGTGGCTCGTGACGGCGGATGAGGCTTACGCGCTCGTCGCCATCGGCGGGATGATCCCACGCGAGGAGCACAACGAACTGCTCGCGACGGTGCTGCCCATGCTTCGCGATCGGGAGACTCGTCAAGAAGACCGAATCCGCGTCGTATTCGAGGGCGCCTTCTGTGAACAGCCGCCGCTTGATCTTGTTCGGATGCTCGGACGCACCTGCTACGTGGTCGACGATGACTTCCTGATCGGCATGCGATACATCCTTGAGGATGTGCCGGTGACCGGCAACCCGCTGTTGTCCTTGTCCGAGTCATACATCGAGCGATCAAGTTACAGCCCGGTGCAGCACGACAATCGCAAGCCCAAGGAGGACATGCTGCTGCATCGCATCAAGGAGTCCCGGGCGGATGCTGCCATCGTGGCCGCCGCCAAGATGTGCGAGCCCGGTCTTGAAGAGCAGGTCGCTTACATCTACATGCTCGATGAGGAGAACATCCCATATTTCGTCAGCGAGTTCGAAGAGAACATGAGTTCGTTCGATCAACTGGAACTCCAGATCGAGACGTTCCTGGAGAACATCCTCTTTGCCTGATGGCAGGAGCAGAAATAACATGACTACTGAAGCAGCAACCAAGAATGAGATTGTCGGACGTGGCAATCGCGATGGCGCCCAGTTGTTCCGGGACTGGTTCGCGGAGCTCGGCCAGACGGCAGAAAAGGGCGAGCAGTCCGCCTACGTTTTCGTCATGGGCAGCATGAACGAGATTCTCAAGACCTTCGACTTGCCGGTCGTCTTCCCCGAGATCAACTCGCTCCAGACGGCCGTTCGCCGCGTCGCAGGCGACTTCCTGAGCGAGGCCGAGGACTACGGCTATTCGCCAGACATCTGTGGCTACGTGAAGGCCGATGTGAGCGTGCAACTCCGCGGCGGAGAGCATCCGATGGGTCGAATACCAAAGCCGACCATCGCTGTGCTGACCAATGCCTGCAACACCTATGTGAAGTGGGCCGAGATCTGGGAGCGGATGCATGGGTGCCCGATGTTCACGCTCGATGTGCCGGGCACGCGGCAAGCAGATACACAAACTTGGCCCGGAGATCAGGATTTCGAGAATGACCGTCGCTACGTGCAGAAGCAAACCAAGGAACTCATCGCCCTGTGCGAGCAGGTCACCGGCAAGAAGTTCGACATCGACAAGTTCCGCGAGATCCTCGGCCATGCCAACACCATGAGCGTGGGATGGAAGCGGGTCATCGAGGCGAACAAAGCCACGCCCGCTCCGTTCAATGCGCTCACCGATGGCACCATCTTCCTCGGCGTCGCCAACGGATTCCGAGGCACCAAGGAAGGCGCCGACTACTTCAACGATCTCGTCGAGGAAATGGAGTACAAGGCGGCGAATGGGATTGGCGCATTGGCCGAAGAAATCTATCGGCTTGTCTTCATCGGTGTGCCGTGCTATCCGATCTTCAGGCGATTCAACGAACTGTTCAGCGAGTGGGGTGGATCGTTCATCAACTCGACCTACCTCTGGTTCGCCTCAGGCGGAAGCAACCTCGGTTTCGAGTACGACCTTGACAAGCCACTTGAGAGCTTCGCCGAGGGCACGCTCATCAGTGTTCGCGACGCCATGGACAGCATGTTCCATCAGGACCGCATGCTTGTGGACATGGTGGATGACTACGCGGTGGACGGCATCGTGTATCACCCGATCAAGAGTTGCCGGACTGTCTCGACCGGCTTGGCCGATAGCCGCGGCTACTTCGCAGCCAAGAAGGATGTACCGAGTCTCTTCGTCGAGTCCGACATGATGGATTCGAGAGTGATTTCAGAAGCGCAGATGAAGAATCGGATCGACGCCTTTTTCGAGGGACTGGCGTCACGGAAACAGCAAGCCGCGATCGCCGGCAAGGAGGACTGATTCATGGCATACGCAGCAGGAGTCGACGTTGGATCGACACAGACCAAGGCGGCCATTATCAACGAGAATCGCGAGCTTGTCGGAATTGCGCTGATCGACACGGGTTCGAACGTCGTTGCTGCTGCCGAGAATGTCTTTGAGAAGGCGCTCAAAGAATCCGGCATCGCCAACGAAGAAGTTGAATACGTGATTGGAACGGGCTATGGCCGGTACCGCGTGACCTTTGGAAATGATCAGGTGACCGAGATCAGTTGTCACGGACGCGGAGCCGTACACATGTTTCCGAACACCCGAACAGTCGTCGATATGGGTGGCCAAGACACCAAGGCCATCAAGGTCGGGGAGACGGGTGAGATCGAGGATTTTTGCATGAATGACAAGTGCGCTGCGGGTACAGGCCGTTTCCTCGGCGCTGCTGCGACCGCATTGGAGTTGACACTCGATGACCTCGGGCCGACCGCCTTGCGATACACCAAGCCGGTCAAGATCAGCACGACCTGCACCGTCTTCGCCGAGTCCGAAGTCCTGTCGTGGCTCGGCAAAGGCAAGAAGGTCGAGGACATCCTGTGGGGCGTGCACGAATCGATTGCGACACGATCTGCTGGCCTCATGCGGCGAGTCGGCATTCAAGATGAGATCACCTTCACCGGCGGTGTGACGCGGAACACTGCCATGGTGCAGGCGCTTGAGGAGCGACTCGGCAAGAAACTGAATATCAGCGACGACTCACACTACATGGGCGCGCTCGGTGCGGCTCTGTTCGCGATGGATCGCATCATGGCATCCAGGCAGCCCCACGCCGTTGCGGAGACAGCACAATGAGCATCACCATCGGAATCGATGTCGGGTCGACCTATACCAAGGCGATTGCCGTGAACGATCAGGGCGAGATTCTCGCAACCGACGCGCGACATACCGGCTTCAAACTCGACAAGGTGTCAACCGCCGCATGGGAAGCATGCATCGAGAAGGCCGGGATTGCGGCCGATGACATCGACTACACCGTCTCAACTGGTATCGGCCGGCACCGCTGTGTGGTCAAGGACATTCATGTAACTGACTTGACGGCCAGCGCCCGCGGCGCCATCAGGCTCTTCCCCGGAACTCGCACGATTCTTGACGTCGGCGGCCAGACCATGAAGGCCATTCGGGTCGAAGCCGATGGAAAGGTTAAGTCCTTCCGGCTCAACGATAAGTGCGCCGCCGGCACCGGAGCATTTCTTGAGAAGACGGCCCGCTATATGGGATACGAAACCAAAGAGATCGGTCCACTACTGAGCACCGCGAGGGATCCGGCGGAAATCTCCGGTGTGTGTGCCGTGTTCGCCGAGTCCGAGGTCATCAACCAGTTGTCGCTTGGAACGCCTCCTGCTGACATCATGCAGGGTGCCATCGAGTCGCTGGTTGTGCGGTGTGTGCAGCTCATGAAGCGAGTCAAGGCCGAGCCCGAGTTCACCCTTGTAGGCGGCATCATGCACTTCAGTACCGTCCCCGGTGAGGTGACGCGGCAGCTTGAGCACGAAGTGAACGTACCGCAGGGCGATATGTGTATGTTCACGACGGCGCTCGGCGCGGCCATCCTCGGGCACCGCCGGCTTGAGAAACTCGCCGAAGAGCAGGCGACCGTTCCAGCTGGCTGATGCGGGTCGATCTGACCATCGGCGGTTGCGGGGAAGGCAACGGAGAATCCTTCTCCGTCAAGGACGACCCCGCGCTCATTGCCGAGGGTTGGGAGCGTCGCCAACTCGCCGATCCCAGCCGCGCCAAGGAAGCAATCGAGTTGTACGAATCACTCGGCTTCGAGGTGCTTGCCAAGGAACTCGAAGACTCCGATTTCGGTGAGGAGTGCAAGACCTGCGCGGTCGCCGGATGTCAGGGCTATGTGATGATCTACACGAGAAGGGGATAGCCGCGAGATCGCATTGCCCTCAACCAGTTGCTGGCGAGGAGAGCGAGGAGTCAGAATGCGGCGTGTCCAGTCAACTCTCGTCCGACCACCAACTCGTGCACCGTCTCGGTTCCTTCATAGGTGATCACACTCTCAAGGTTGAGCATGTGCCGGATCGGGCAGAACTCGACGCTGATGCCGCTGGCGCCGAGCATGTCCCTCGCATCGCGGGCGATATCGAGGGCGAGTCGGGTGTTGTTCCACTTGGCCATCGAAACTTGACTGTGATGCATCGTTCCCGCGTCCTTCATCCGGCCGAGTTGCAGGGCGAGCAGTTGCCCGGTCGTGATGCGACGGGACATGTCGGCCAGACGGAGCTGAATGGTCTGGGTGTGTGAGAGTGGGCGTCCGAAGAGTTCACGTACTTTGGCGTACTCGAGCACTTCCTTGAAGCATGCCTGCGCGGCGCCGAGAACACCCCAGGCAATGCCGTAGCGGGCCTGTGTCAGGCAACTCAATGGCCCGCGGAGTCCTCGGATCTCGGGGAACATGTTGGCGGCCGGCACACGCACATCATCGAAGAACAATTCGCTCGTGATCGATGCCCGAAGCGAGAACTTGTGCTCGATATCACGGGTGCTGTAGCCCTGCATGTCCTTCTCGACGAGGAACCCGCGGATCCCCTCATCGGTCGCCGCCCACACAATCGCAACATCAGCGATCGTTCCGTTGGTAATCCACATCTTGGAGCCATTGAGAATCCAGTCGTCTCCGTCTCGCTTGGCCGTCGTCGTCATCGCGCCAGGGTCGGATCCACCACCAGCCTCGGTCAGTCCGAAACAGCCGATCGCCTCGCCCCGCGCCATCGCGGGCAACCACCGCTGCTTCTGCTCCTCGCTGCCATAGGTGTAGATCGGATACATGCAGAGGCTCCCCTGCACGGAGACGAAACTGCGAATGCCAGCATCGCCGCGTTCGAGTTCCTGGCTGACCAAGCCGTAGCAGACATGGCTCAGTCCGCCACAGTCGTAGCCGTCGATGTTGCAGCCAAGCAGGCCCATTTCGGCGATTTCCGGGATGAGTTCCTTCGGAAAGCGTCCTTCTTCGAATGCATCGGCCATGACCGGAATGACACGGTCATCGACGAAGCGGGCGACGGCATCCTGAATGGCCTGCTCGTCCTCGTCGAGCAGACCGCGAATGCAGTAGAAGTCCATGGCATCTGGCGTGTCGACAGGGGTTGCGGTGGTCATTGTGGGGCCTTCTGTGCTGAGTGGATCGGCGTGTCATAATACCGTCCTCGGACGCGGCCACAGGCCGTGGCAGATACGCGATTGCAGGAGTGTTGAGATCGTGAATGGCCCCTTTGCAGATGTCCTGTCGCAGGCGGTCGCGATGCGTGTTGCGGGTGGTCCCATGCGAGCCTGTCTCGTGGTGGGGGCCCGCGGATCGACTCCGCAACCGGCCGGCGCGATGATGCTCGTCGATCAAACCGGAACCACCTTCGGCACGATCGGCGGAGGGTGCGTCGAGGCCGAATTGACCCGGCGGGCCATGGCCATGCTGCTCTCCGATACGACGGGCGTGCACGACTTCATACTTGATCACGATTATGGCTGGGACGACGGTTTGATCTGTGGCGGCACGCTCCATGTGGCGATCGGCACGCTGCCCGAGGCGGATGAACTCGCCGCCATCGAACAGGCCACGCGAGATCGTGTCGCCACGAGACTGCCTGTCCATGTCCAGACCGAGGAGGGGTCAGCACACTTCGATCTGCAGATCCCTCCGCGACCTCGTCTTCTCATCGCAGGTGGCGGCCATATCGGGCAGGCGGTCGCTCGGCACGGATTGCGGCTCGACTTCGAGACCGTCCTGTATGACGATCGGGCTGACCTGCTGGAGAGATACGCGCCTGATGGATGTCATACGGTGTCCGGCGAGATGGCCGAGTCGCTCGCAGATGCCGTGATCGATACTGAAACCTACTGCGTCATCGTCACGCGCGGTCATCGCCACGATGCGCAGGCACTCGCCGCCGTCATCGATCGCGGCGCTCGATACGTCGGCATGATCGGCAGCAAACGCAAGGTGCTTCTCGTGCGGCGAGAACTGATGGAACGCGGCATAAGCGAATCGTCCCTCGACACCGTACACGCGCCGATTGGCGTGGATATCGGCTCGGTCACCGGCGAAGAAATCTCGCTGTCCATTGCTGCGCAACTCGTGCAGGTTCGTGAGCAGCGGGGGTGGGTCACCGTTGAGGGGCCGCACCTGGACTCCCCGCAGTGAGCCCGCCTTACCCAGTTGGCCTCCTGTTAGCTGCTGGCCGCAGTAAACGCATGGGCGAGCAGACCAAGCAATTGCTCCCGTGGCCCTCTCCGGGAAGTGCGCGGACGATCATTGAAACCTCATTCGATCTGTTGTCGCCTTTCTGTAGCAGCATGTTCGTTGTGCTCGATCATGATGCCGAGGCCATCACCATGGCACTGGGAGATCGCGAATACACCTTGGTGCAGGGAGACGCCGATGCGCCGATGTTCGAATCAATTCGCGGTGGCTTACAGACGATCGCAACACATCAAAGCGAAGCCTCGGTGCTGCTCCATCCCGCCGATCATCCCGGCGTTCTCACCACCACTGTTCAGAAGGTCGTTGATAACTCTGTGACCCATCCGGATCAGGCAATCATTCCTCATCATGGTGATCGCGGGGGCCACCCCGTACTCGTGCCACACATGCTGCATGCACGAATCCTGATATTCGATGGCCGCGATGGGCTGCGGGGCTTCTGGCAGTCACATCCAGACTGCTACCACCGAATCGCCGTTGACGACCCCACCATGATCATGGATGTAGACACTATGGAACAGTATCGATCTCAGGGTGGGCATCACTCGTGACACAGACGTGCGAAGAGATCAGAGGCAAGTCAACCACATCGCTGGAATCATTTGCCAGGTTGCGACTAGAGTTTTTCCTGGGTGGCTTTCTCAACGGCGAGAGGACTTGACAAGCCTCTGGGACGGTGGGATTGTTCTTGGTCGAAGTATTCATTGATCACACCCAAATTATTGCCGTAACGGGCGAGAGCCACCATGAGCAGGATTCTCGCCTTGAAGCCATCCAGCCCCGGCGAGAGGATGCAGCCGTGCTTGAGAAGATCCGCGCCGCCGCCAACATCGCCGTAGGCCGGCTCGACAGCGCCTTCAAAGACTCGACTGCATATGACTACGGGGATCTGCTTGGACATGGCATACTTGATGGCCTCGAAGGTCGGTGGGTTGACGTTTCCGGCACCGACGGCGATATAGACAATGCCTTTGGCACCGGAATCAACCGCATCTCGCACGAACCGTCCGTCATCACCTGCGAACATTGTGATGAGCGGCACGTATGGAAGCGGGTCTTTCAGCGAGATGCGAGTGCGATACAGCCTGTCATTGAAGCGGTTGACATGGGTATTCCCAACGATGTAGCCAAGATAGCCCTTTTCGAAGGACTGAAAAGTCTGCATGTTCGTGGTCTGCGTCTTCAACACCCACCGAGCCGAGTTGATGTACTGGTTCAGTGTGACCGTGACCCCCCAATTCTGAGCGTTCGGCGAAATCGCCTGTGCAACAGCACCCTTGAGGTTGCCGGGTCCGTCTGGTGCTGTTTCCGAAGCGTTGCGCATGGCACCGGTAAAGATCACCGGTTTATCACTCTTGAGTGTGACATCGAGAAACCACGCGCCTTCAGCCATCGTGTCGGTGCCGTGGGTGACGACGACGCCCGCGATATCCTCGCGGGCGAGTACTGCATCGACGGTTCGGCTGAGTTTCGCCCAGATCTCAGGCGTCATATGTGAACTGTCGATATTGCTGAAGTTCACGGTGCCGATGTTGGCCATTTTGGAGAGCGATGGAACTGCGGCCACAAGGTCGCTGCCCGAGAGGGCTGGCACAGCGCCACCAGCTGAAGCGCTGACCTTTTCGGCAATGGTCCCACCAGTAGAGACAATGATTATATTGGGAAGAGCTGGGTCCTTGACAGTCAATTCAATCTTGGGGTTATTCGGATCCTTGACCAACACCACGTCCTTGGCGAGCAGAGGGCAGCTCAGGGCGATGATGGTGATGATGGGCAGTGTTCTGATGCACAGGTTCATTGGTTGGGCTCCATTTCTACTTAGCCACCACCAACCACGGCGTTGGTCTGTACAGCACCCACGACGACCGGTCCCCACAGCGTGAGGAAGATGTTGGCGATGGCGTAGGTGATCGTGAAGGTCGCAACTGGGGTGGTATTGCCTGCCTTCTCGAGCAGGGCCGCAAAAGCCGGGTTGGCGCTGCGTCCACCAGCCACCGCCGACATTGCGATGATCGGGTTGCGGATTCGAAGGACGTAGTACGAGATGTAGAACGTGATGATCTGCGGGATGATCGTGACGCCGGCACCGAGCAGGAGCAGGGTCAGACCATTCTGCTTGATGGCATCGAGGGCCTGTGGTGCGGCGTTGATTCCAACGAGCGCAACGAAGACGGCGAGTCCGAAGTCACGCAAGAAGTTCGAAGCGCCTTCAGGAAGGGCTGCAAATCGAGGCCTGGTGAATCGCACCCATCCAAAGAGCAGCCCGGAGAGCAGGCATCCCACACCGCTTCCGAGTGTGACAGGAATACTCCCGAGTTTGAAGGTGATCAGACCGATCAGCATGCCGATGGTCATGCCAATTCCGAAGAAGATAAAATCGGTAACGGCTGCAGCCGACACCTTGTGCCCAATCTTTGACTGTGCCGCATTGAGATCTTTGGGGAGGCCGACCAGTTCAAGCGAGTCGCCTCCGCGAAACAAGAAATCCGGTGTGAGGTTGATGGTGTCGCCGCGGCGTTTGGCACCTTGCAGGAAGACGCCGCTTCCAACGCCAGAGACGTCGCGGCGGAAGTCCGCAAGGCTCTTGTACTTGCTGGCGCCACTCATGATCAACTCGCGTTTTTCTTCGACAATCTGGACACCGTCTGGAGACGTGATCTCCTTGCTGAAGTCATGGCAAACTTGATCGAATGCCTTGGTGAATCCGAGCACACCAATGGCATCACCAGATTCCAAAACCGTATCGGCGTCGAAGTCGATTGATTTGCCGTCACGGATGAGGCATACAATGGCAGTGTCGGCATAGGCTTTGTTGAAAGAATCAACAGTGCCTCCGGCATCTGTGGCCATGAAGAACCGAGTGGTAAGATCATTTACTGCGTCGAATTGTCCGGGTTCGAGTTCAGCCTTTCCGCCAGCGAGTTTCTTGGCAAGGTCGATCGCTTCTTTGCGCAGATCCCACTTCATCACCATCGGAAGGAACCAAGCCACGACGAGAATTGGTCCGAGAGATCCGAAGATGTAGCACACGGCGTAGCCGACGGCGACGTTGGTCTTCATCTGTTTGATGACCTCAGGCGCAAGATCGAGTCGGGCCAGTGCCGAGTCGGCGGTTCCGATGATGGCCGACTGCGTGAGACCGCCAGCGGCGAGCCCCGCGGCAGTTCCCCGATCAAGATTGAACCACCAAGCCGCAAGAAGGACAGTTCCAAGGCCGATGAAGGTCATCAGGGTGGCGGATGAGAGTTGGGCAAGGCTCTTGAGATTGAGCGAACTGATGAACTTCGGTCCACCTTGGTAGCCAACTGCGTAGATGAAGAGTGCGAAGGAGAACGTCTCAATGCTCGGATGGATCTGGACACGAAATTGACCGATCAGGACGCCGATGAGCAGCGTGCCGGCGATACCACCGAGCACGAAACGGCCGATCTTCAGTTTGCCGACGAAGTACCCGAGGGCTATCGAAGCGAAGAGTGCCGTGAGTGGTTCGGCCTTGAAGAGATCGTGAATCAGTTCCATTACGTGGGATCTCGCTCCAGAACGGTGGTTGTGGGAACACTTCTAGGAGGTCGGGGGTCAGGTCTGAGGGTCACTTCCGGGGGAACACTTTCGGGGG
>Ga0187827_10000846_pt1 | contig 46424 bp, 49 predicted proteins | sample ETNtaG_39_FD_167969 | JGI IMG/M metagenome (GOLD analysis project Ga0187827, IMG submission 167969) | Marine microbial and viral communities from oxygen minimum zone, Eastern Pacific Ocean - ETNP2014_SV_150_PacBio MetaG (Illumina Assembly) | ecosystem: Environmental > Aquatic > Marine > Hypoxic...
TGGTCGCGGCGGGGCAAGACGGGGCAAACGCCCCTTCTGAGTTAGTTCCACGTAGTCCACAACCGCGCCAGCTGCCGACACCCCGGCCCGAGAAAAGGCCCCGAAGGCATCCAGTGTCTTGACCCCGTAGAGATCTTTCAAGCGGCGCTTCGCCCCGATGCTGTCGAAACAGCTGTCAGCCAGAGGGGTCAATACCTCCTTCCACCCATCGAAGAGTTCACGGAATTCGGGGACGTCGAGAAGCCGTCCGGAAACCAGTAATTCTTTCGGTTCGAGCCGCGTCAGAACCACCCCGAACTCGGCTCGTGCTAAATCCTGAACCCGGAAATCGCCAGTGGAGATATCAAGCCATGCGATGGCCACCTCGTCTTTAATCTCGACTAACGCCGCAAGGTAATTATGGGATCGGGCATCAAGCAGAGTGTCTTCGGTAAGGGTACCCGCCGTTACCACACGCACCACATCACGCTGCACCAGCGCCTTACCGCCACGTTTTCTGGCTTCTGCTGGGTCTTCGGTCTGTTCGGCCACCGCCACCTTAAACCCCTTGCGTATCAGCTTGGCTAGATAGGATTCGTGGCTGTGCACCGGCACGCCGCACATAGGAATATTCTCACCCTCGTGCTTGCCGCGCCTGGTCAGGGTGATGTCCAGGGCCGCCGCCGCGGCCACCGCGTCATCGAAAAAGAGCTCGTAGAAATCCCCCATGCGGTAGAACAACAAACATCCGGGATGGGACTGCTTGATGTGGAGATATTGCTCCATCATGGGTGTTGCGGCCACCTGACCCTTTCGTCCCTTGCTTTTTTCGGACTTTCCCAAGGGCAATTCACCCCCTGTTTTTCTACTTTTCTTCGCCCCCGTGGAAGGAGTCTTGACCCCCTGGACTGAAGTTGCAGGTGGGTTCTTTGAGGAAGTCTCTGGCGTTAATTCACTCATGACCCGGTTCGCTGGCGGGCAGGGTGGGGAAAGTTTGGTAGGGGGATGGCATAGCTGAAATTAGCATGAGGAAAAAGTTAAGGCTACGAACAAGACTAGGATTTCCTTTCCGCATACGGCAACATGAACATGAAGTCCTTTGTTGTTCAGACTTCTAACTAAGTGTGATAGCCGTCATGAAAAGAGCTTTCATTCTTATTGCCGCGCTGGCCGGGTTTATAGCCATACCGGCACAGGCGCGTGACCAAATCCGCATTGTCGGATCGTCCACGATTTTCCCCTTCACCACGGCCGTGGCCGAAGAATTCGGCATCACCACCCCGTTTCGCACCCCCGTTGTGGAAAGCACCGGCACCGGCGGCGGCATGAAACTGTTCTGCGCTGGAGTCGGTACCAGGCATCCTGACGTAACCAACGCCTCGCGCCGCATTAAAAAATCTGAGGTGGAAAAATGCGTCAGAAATGGCGTTACTGACATCACCGAGGTCAAGATCGGTTTCGACGGAATCGTGCTGGCTAATTCTCTTAAGGTCCCCAGAACATCCTTTAGCCTGCGCCATATCTTTCTGGGATTGGCCAAACAGGTTCCCGCCAACGAGACCGGGGCTACGTTACAACCTAATCCCTACGAGAAATGGAGCGATATTGATTCCACCCTTCCCAAGATAAAGATCAAGGTGCTGGGCCCGCCACCCACCTCGGGCAGCCGTGATGCCTTCGCTGAACTGGCCCTAGAAGGCGGATGCAAGACGTTTTCTGATCTCAAGGCCATGAAAAATAGTGACAAGAACACCTACAAGGTTGTGTGTCATTCCATCCGCGAGGATGGCGCCTATGTGGAGGCTGGAGAGAATGACAATCTCATTATCCGGAAGCTGGAGGCCGACACCAATGCCTTTGGGGTCTTCGGCTTCAGCTTCCTCGACCAGAATCAGGACAAAGTCCAAGGTTCATTGGTGAACGATGTGTCACCTGAGTTCGAGAATATCGCCGATGGCAAATATCCCGTGGCGCGATCGCTCTATTTCTATGTTAAGAACGCCCATATGGACATCATTCCCGGCATAGAGGCTTTCGTCTCCGAGTTCACCAGTGACAACGCCATGGGCAAAGACGGCTACCTTATCGATAAGGGGCTGATCCCCTTAGGCGAGGATGAAAGGAAACAACAGATAGAAAAGCTTTCTATGTAGGAGTCTTATCCTACCAAAAACTGATTGAGGAAATATGCAGTTTTTTGTTCTTGCCGTCACGCTTGTAGTCCTTACTGGCATTGGCTTCTTCTTCGGCCGCAGCCACGCTCTGTCAAGCGTTTCTGGGAGGGCGAGGAACCTGCATTCCCTGCCTGACTATTACGGATGGTATCTGGCCCTGTGGTGCGGCCTTCCCTCTTTTGGGCTGTTCTTGCTGTGGGTTCTTGCCGAACCTTATCTTATTGACGTCTTAGTCATTAATCAGATGTCCGCGGTCCTTCCTGATAAATGGGCCGGCTCTTCTGATTTGATCCTTAACTTGGTGCAAAGCTTAGCTGCCGGCCACACCGTGCCCGGCGAGGCCACACCTGCCTTGCAGGAAGCTGCGGATCATTACAATGCCCTGAAAAAAACCAGCTTTGCTGGTCTGGCCGCCGCCATGGCGAGCCTGGTAGCGGCGGGCTTAGCATGGGGATTGCGTCAGATCACGCCCGGTCTGCGCGCCCGCAATCAGGTGGAAAAAGTCCTGCGGTGGCTACTCGTGGCCAGCGCTACCATCGCCGTTCTTACTACTATTGGTATTATCCTTTCACTTCTTTTTGAAACCATCCGCTTCTTCCAGCTTACCCCTTTCTGGGACTTCCTGTTCGGTCTGAGCTGGAGCCCTCAGACCTCCATCCGCACTGACCAAGTGGGTAGCTCCGGGGAATTCGGTGCCATTCCCCTGTTTACTGGAACTCTTTTGGTGACGTTCATCGCTATGGCAGTAGCCGTACCTATAGGCCTTATGTCGGCCATATACATGGCCGATTACGCCTCCCCGAAGATACGTAATATTGCTAAGCCGATGCTGGAAGTTCTGGCTGGAATCCCCACTGTGGTTTATGGCTTTTTCGCAGCGCTGACCGTGGGGCCGTTCCTGCGCGATGTGGGTATGGCCACGGGGCTGGAAGTGTCTTCCGAAAGCGCCCTAGCAGCCGGCGGGGTCATGGGGATCATGATCATTCCTTTTATTTCGTCATTGTCCGACGACATTATCGCTGCCGTACCCCAATCCCTACGCGACGGCTCCCTAGCCTTGGGTGCGACGCGCTCAGAAACCGTGCGCAGCGTGGTTCTTCCTGCTGCCCTGCCGGGCGTTATCAGTGCCTGTCTTCTTGGTGTCTCACGCGCCATCGGCGAGACCATGATCGTGGTCATGGCTGCGGGGCTTGCCGCCAAACTGACAGCCAACCCACTGGAGTCCGTGACCACAGTGACGGTTCAGATCGTCACCCTGCTGGTGGGAGACCAGGAATTCGACAGCGCTAAGACACTGGCCGCTTTTGCGTTGGGGCTGGTTCTGTTCGCCGTGACGCTAGTCCTTAACTTGGTCGCACTACGGGTAGTTCAGAAATTCAGAGAACAGTACGATTAAGTCCAGCATGAAAAACATATTGCAAAACCTCTCCGAAAGGCGCGTGAATTAATGACTGTTTCACACATGTCAACATCAAAACTGACCGCGGCATCGCTGCACCGCCGACATGCTGTAGAGAAGCGGTTCCGCGCCTATGGTGTTGTCGCCATCGTTACCGCACTGGTATTTCTTATTATTTTGCTTTCCAGCATGCTCTCTAAGGGATATAGCGCTTTCTTTCAGGCCCAGATTCGCCTTCCCGTCTTTTTTTCCCAGGATGTTATAGACCCCAAGAGGACTAATAGCTCCGAAATCATCGCCCGTGCAAATTACCAGATTCTTGTGCGCAATGCTTTGAAGGCCCGGTTTCCTGATGTAAAAAAACGCCGCGAGGTCAAAAAGCTCACTATGCTGATAAGCCGCGGCGCGAGGCGTCACCTTCGGGCTATGGTGGCACACGAACCCTCCCTTATTGGTACTACTCAAGAAGTCTGGCTGTTGGCCTCGGGAGATGCCGACATGTTTCTCAAGGGCGCTATCCCCCGCGACATTCCGGAAAAGAGCAGGCGTATTAATGACCGCCAGATCGCCTGGCTCAACGCCTTGGAAGAAGACGGTGCTGCGCGTATGCGTTTCAACGTTAATTTCTTCACGGTCGGTGATTCTCGCGAAGCCGAACAAGCCGGCATCTGGGGCGCCATTGTAGGCTCTGCGCTGACACTCATTGTTACGCTGATTCTTTCCTTTCCCGTGAGTGTCACCGCGGCGGTGTATCTGGAGGAGCTTTCGACCAAAAACTGGTGGACCGATTTCCTGGAGGTCAACATCAACAATATGGCGGCAGTGCCCAGTATAATTTACGGCCTTTTTGGATTGGCAATATTTCTCAATGTCATGCACCTTCCCCGTTCCGCCCCCGTGGTGGGTGGCATCGTGCTAGCGCTTATGACCTTTCCCACCATCATTATCGCTACTCGCGCATCGCTGAAGGCGGTGCCGCCCTCCATCCGCGAGGCCGCCCGAGGCCTTGGCGCCTCTCCAGCGCAGGTGGTACTGCACCATGTGTTGCCGCTAGCCATGCCGGGAATCTTCACCGGCACCATTATCGGCATGTCCCGCGCTCTTGGGGAATCTGCGCCGTTGCTGATGATTGGTATGGTTGCCTTCATTGTTGACATCCCCCAAGGCCTTTTTGATCCGGCCTCCGTGCTGCCGGTACAGATATACCTATGGGCTGACAGCCCCGAACGCGCCTTCGTTGAAAAGACGGCGGCTGCTACATTGGTTCTGATGGTCTTTCTGGTTGTGATGAACGCTACGGCGGTTATCCTGCGCCGTAAATTCGAAAAACGGTGGTAAGGTTCGAGCAAAACACGAGACCGAAAATATGGGCAAACAAGAGACAAACGTTGTGGATGTGCGGACACCACGGGTGAGCATCGCTATACCCCAGGGGGAAAAGGGCGACAACGGGCAGGCGGGGGCTGCCAAGGAAAAGCCGCTCAAGATGCGCACACAAGGCGTCAACGTGTTTTACGGTGACAATCAGGCGCTCTCCGAGATTGATCTCGACATCCGTGAAAACGAGGTGACGGCGCTTATCGGGCCTTCAGGATGTGGCAAGTCCACTTATTTGCGCTGCCTCAACCGCATGAATGACACCATTGAGGGATGCCAGGTTGAAGGCACGGTGACGTTGGACGGCGAGAATATCTATGACCGTACAGTGGATGTAGTGCACTTACGCGCCCGTATCGGAATGGTCTTCCAAAAGCCCAACCCGTTCCCCAAGTCCATTTATGACAACGTAGCCTACGGGCCACGGATTCACGGGTTGGTGTCGTCACAGGATGCTTTAAATGAAATCGTCATGACCTCATTGACCAAGGCGGGATTGCTGGACGAAGTGCGCAACCGCCTGCATGAACCCGGTACTGGCCTTTCCGGCGGCCAGCAACAGCGCCTGTGCATCGCCAGGGCCATTGCTGTCAACCCGGAAGTAATTCTGATGGACGAGCCCTGTTCGGCGCTCGACCCCATCGCCACGGCACGCATCGAAGAGTTGATCGATGAACTCAGGAAAAATTACACCATCATCATCGTCACCCATAACATGCAGCAAGCGGCACGAGTGTCCCAGCGCACGGCTTTCTTTCATCTTGGTGTATTGGTGGAATTCGGAGATACGGAACGAGTGTTCACAAGCCCCCGTGATGAACGCACCCAAGGCTATATAACAGGACGTTTCGGCTAGAACTTATCGCTTCGGCTACCCTTTAAGGAACAAGACTATGGCCACACAACAACATATCGTTTCCTCCTATGACAAAGAGCTGGAGCACCTCAACGAGACTATCATGCGGATGGGCGGGATCGCCGGATCACAGCTCGACCAGGCCATGAAGTCCGTCCTCAAGCGCGACAGCGCCATGGCCAAAGAGGTGGTGGAAAGCGACTACAAGGTGGACGATCTCGAACACGAGGTGGCTACCTTTACCGTGCGCCTTCTGGCGCTACGCCAGCCCATGGCTGTGGACCTGCGTAATATTGTGGCGGCACTCAAAATTTCCAGTGATATCGAACGCATCGCCGATTATGCCTCCAACGTGGCCAAACGCTCCATTGCCCTTTCCCGGTTTCCCGAAATCAAACTTGTGCGAACCTTGCCACTCATGGGTCGCCAGGTACAGCAGATGTTCAAGGACGTCCTCGACGCCTATGCCCAGCGTAACGCGGCAAAAGCTATGCAGGTGTGGGGAAGCGATGAAGAGGTGGACGAGATGTATACCAGCCTCTTCCGCGAACTTCTAACCTATATGATGGAAGACCCACGAAGCATCACTGTCTGTACCCTTTTGTTGTTTATGGGTAAGAATCTGGAACGGGCAGGTGACCACATAACCAACATTTCCGAAAATATCTATTTCTTGGTTCACGGTAAGCCCGTGTATCAAGACCGCCCAAAATTTGAAGAAAGCTATTACCGGGTCATGAAACAGGCCGAAGACAACGCTGCCACTGAAAGCGGAAAGATAGCAAAAAAGGGAGCTAAAAAAGCACCCCGCAAAAAGTCCACAAAAAAGTAGGCGTCGCCCCCTGACGGCTGGCCTGCCCCGGCCTGAAACAATCGGGTGAGGTGAATAAAGCGAACTAGCCTGGTAGCGGGCGGCGCATGAGCCATATGAGCAACAGCAGCCCTGGAAGCGCAGCAGCGGTGGAAGCCATGAAAAAAGTAACCCAGCCCAATTCCTGCGCTGCCCAGCCCCCTCCCGAGGCCAACACCGTGCGCCCCAAGGCCATGACCGAAGACAGCAGCGCGTATTGGGTAGCCGAAAAGACGTGGCTGCACAAGCTCGAGAGGTAGGCAACGAAGGCCGCCGAGCCCATGCCGCCGGTGACATTTTCAATCCCAATGGTGGCCGCCAGAAGCCCTACGTCATGGCCCACCGTGGCCTGATACGCAAACATGAGGTTAGATAGCGCCTGCAGAATACCGCACAGAAGAAGGGTGCGGAAAATCCCCAGCCGGTAAACCATGGCACCGCCCACCACGATGCCCACCACCGTGGCCGCCACGCCGAAGATCTTGCTCACATTGGCAATTTCTATCTTGGTGAAGCCCATATCTACATAAAAGGGGCTGGCCATGACCCCGGCCAAGGCGTCACCGAACTTGTAGAACAGGATAAAAACCAGAATCACCATCCATTCGCCATGACGGCGCATGAAATCGGTAAAGGGCGCCACCACCGCCTCGTAAAGTTGCCGGGAAAAGGATGTTTTTACCTCCGCTGTAGCGCCGTTATCTGTCGGTTCCGGGGTAAACAGCACGGCGGCCATACCCACACAGACACAGGCTGCCATGGCCATATAGGCAAACGGCCATCCGCCATAGGTTGCGGCGTAAAGTGCACCCGCGCCCGAGACCAGCATGCCGCCGCGATAGCCTAGCTGCGTGGAGGCTGCGCCCGCACCCTGTTCGTGGTCGGCCAGAAGGTCGATGCGGAAGGCATCAATAACGATATCCTGGCTGGCGGAAAAAAAGGCCACCAACATTGCCAGCAGCGCGGTTTTTTCAAGATTGATGGTGGGATCGCTGTGCCCAAGTTCCACCAAGGTGGCCATGAGCGCGATCTGGGTCGTCAGCGCCCAGCTGCGCCGCCGCCCCAGCCTTCGCGTCAACCACGGGATACGTCCCCGATCCATCAGTGGTGCCCACAGAAATTTCAGGTTGTAGGCAATGCCCACCAGGGCAAAAAAGCCGATAGTGGTCAGCGAGATATTCGATTCGGCCATCCACACTGCCAAGGTAGCACCGGAGAGCGCTAACGGCAGGCCACTGGAAAACCCCATGAAAAAGATAGCGATGATGCGGCGGTCGCCGTAGACGGCGAAAGCCTCTTCCCAACCCCTAGCATCAAGAAAACTCTTAAAAGCCGCCATATCCTCCACTTTTCCCAAGTTTCAGAGCTTCCAGTAGCGCCCCTGTCGAATCAGTATGACTAGTAAATGCGACCCCGAATGCTGATGCCATTTCGAACCCGCAATCGTTCTGCTTGCGTTTATATCCGGCCCGTTTTTTTCGTTTTCCCTTCATCTGTCTCCTACTGCGGTTCTTTCATTTCTCAATCCGCAGGCAACAGGTCAGCGAGGGTAGTTTCGGGACGAGCGCCGAAATGGCTGATGATTTCCCCGGCGGCAAGAGAGCCAATATGACCGCAGGCGGCAAAATCTTTGTCCCGGGTATAGCCGAAAAGGAATCCTGAGGCATAGAGGTCGCCGGCTCCTGTGGTGTCTGTTACCTGGTCCACCGGGGCGGCATCGATGACATGCATTTCGTCACCGGCGGTGACAACCGAGCCCTTTTCGCTGCGGGTCAATGCCACGACTTCACACAGCCCCCGGGTGTGCTGAAGAGCATCGTCGAAATCTTTCGCCCCTACCAGGGCGGTGATCTCCACCTCATTGGCAAACAGGATATTTACATGGCTGCGAATGAAGGCGAGAAAATCTTCGCGGAAGGCGTCCACCAGGAAGGCGTCAGACAAGGTAAAGGAGACCTTGTTGCCGGCCCCGGCAGCGATTTGTACAGCCTTTATCAGAGCCTCGCGGCTGCTGTTGGAGGCCCACAGATATCCCTCGAGATATGTGACTCTGGCGGCGGCGATCAGGTCTTCGTTTATATCATCTGGTCCCAGTGCCACGCTGGCGCCGAGATAAGTTTGCATGGTGCGCTGGGCGTCAGGGGTAACAAAGATGAGACAGCGAGCTGTGGGCGCGCCGCTTGTGGCTAGCGTTGTGTCATAGCGCACCCCCGCAGCTTGGATATCGTGGCTGAAAATACCGCCAAGCTGGTCGTTGCGCACTTTGCCGACGAAGGCACCGTTCCCCCCTAGCGAAGCAAACCCAGCCATTGTATTGGACGCGGAGCCACCGGAAACTTCTACTGCCGGTCCCATTTCATCGTAGAGTTGCTGGGCCTGATCGACGTCCACAAGGGTCATAGCCCCCTTGGTAAGACCGTTTTTGACGAGAAAGGTTTCATCGGCGTGAGTCAGCACGTCTACCACCGCGTTACCGATCCCCACCAGGTCAAGATAGGCCTGCGCCATGACCAAGATCTCCTTTCATGCTCACGGGAACCGGCGCAGTATAGCCGCCGCACATGACCGCACAAGCGCGGTGGCAGCCCCTTCCTTGCATGGTGGACGCAGAACAGGTTATGGAAGGAGTGCCATGTTAGCCGCCCTCTCCAAGACCCTCGGCCAGATCACAGATCCCCGCATCCGCTCCATCCTGTGGAAGACGCTGCTGCTGGCGCTCAGCCTTTTCATCCTGTTGTTCATGGGGGTGGGGGTGGTGCTGTCCGAGATCCAGTTCTTCGCCATAGGCTGGCTTGAATCCACGTTGGAATTGCTGGGCGGCATCGCCACCCTGGTGCTGGCCTGGATCCTGTTTCCCAGCGTCGTGGTGCTGATCCTGAGTTTCTTCCTCGAGAACGTGGCCCAGGCCGTGGAAAACCGACACCATCCCGACCTCGGCCCGGCCCGGGTTCAGCCGTGGCGGGAAGTCGTAGTGATCGCGGTGAAATTTGCCCTCATCACCATCGTCCTCAACATCCTGGCGCTGCCCCTGTACATATTGCTTTATTTCGTAGGCATCGGGATCGTCCTCTATTACCTGTTGAACGGCTATCTGCTGGGGCGGGAATATTTCGAACTGGTTGCACTGCGCCGCCTAGAGGCCGAAGACGCCAATACCCTGCGCCAGGCCTTTTCAGGACAAATTGTGCTATGCGGCACCTTGATCGCCTTTCTTTCCAGCCTACCACTAATCAATCTTCTGGCCCCGGTAATTGGAATCATGCTCATGGTGCATACAGTGGCGGATTTGCGCCGAAAACACGAGGCGCGTCAGGCCTCCGGAAAAGGACCCTAAAGGGAACGAGAGGATAAGAAGCCATGGAAAGAGAGAGCAGAAGAAGCGGTTTTGTGTCAGGCCGGTGGTGTGGCATGGCTACCTTGGTGGTTTTCTTCCCCGCCGCCTGCACCAATCCGGACGTCCTCCAAACGATTACGCCCACGGACCCTGTCCTTCAAGACGAAGCCTTGGCAGCACCAGAAGAGGGCCCGTCCCCACCGCCGCAAAAGCCGCTCGACAAGCGGGTAGTGGAGCTTCTCGATCGCGGGCCAGACCTTTTGATCGGCGTTGGCCGCAATCAGCTTACCGCCTATCTGGGTACACCCGCCTTGGTCCGCCATGACGCTCCGGCCGAGATATGGACTTACCAGAGCCAGATATGCCATCTCGATCTTTTTCTTTACAGTTCTGAACAATGGCGGCACGATCTGCGGGAGCGGGAACGCCGGCAAGAGACAGATTCAGATTATCGCGTCACCTATTACGAGGTTCGCAGCTCAAACGGAAAGGTGGCTCCTAGTGGGCGCTCTTGCGTCTCCACTCTCATTACCGCTCGTGAGTCGGTCTGATTCCAGCCGTTTTCTTTATTATAAGATCTTTTCACGGTAGCCGCAGATGTCACGGATAATGCAGTCTTCACAGTCGGGTTTGCGCGCCTTGCATACGTAGCGGCCATGCAGAATAAGCCAGTGATGGGCATGACGTCGCGCCAGTTCTGGCACTGCCTTTTCCAGCCCCTTTTCCACCACCAGCGGCGTTTTCCCCGGGGCCATACCGGTTCTGTTGCAGACCCGAAACAGGTGTGTGTCCACAGCCATGGTAGGCTGGCCGAAGGCGGTGTTGAGCACCACATTAGCGGTTTTGCGGCCGACCCCGGCCAGCGCCTCCAGTTCTTCGCGGTTTTGTGGCACCTCGCCCGAATGGTGCACAATCAGGGCTTCGCTTAGTTTGATGATGTTCTTGCCCTTGGTGTTATAGAGCCCGATGGTGCGGATGTGGCGTTTCAGCCCCGCTTCGCCCAGTTTCAGCATCTTTTGTGGGGTGTCGGCCACGGCGAACAGAGCTGGTGTCTCTTTATTGACGCTTTTGTCGGTGGCCTGAGCGGAAAGCACCACCGCCACCAGAAGCGTATAGGGATTTGTGTAGAACAGTTCCCCCTTTGGCTCGGGAGTGTTGGCGGCGAAGCGCCGAAACATTTCTTCGATAGCCGTCTTTTTCATCACCGCAGGCACAATTTTTGATTGTCGGAACGTGCCCTAGGGCGCTTCCAGGGCTGATGCCTCACTTACGGTTGCGTCCCTCGGCGAGGTGCCTTCCTCAAGGGGCAGTTTGCCTTCAAGCTGGTTTAGAAGTTCCGCAAAGGTAAGGAAATTCTTCCTGGCTTTCTCCCACATGTCCAGGGCCATCGCCGATGTTCCCTTATCATAGCCGGACTCCTCCAGCAGATTCTGGCTTTCATAGAGGTAAGAGGCTGAGATCATGAAGTAATCGTGCACCGACTTCAGGTCTTCACTATTCCCTGGCAGGCGCATTTTTTCCAGGCTCCGAAGGCTGCCGATACGTTCCACGTAGCCCTTCATGGTTTCTTCCGCTGCAATATAATCGTCGCTATCAAGCACAGCCTGCTCTTTGTGAAAAGCGCTGATCATGCGGCCGTAGAGCACCAGCGCCTCAGCCAGCGCCTCGTGGCGGTCGCTTATGGACTGGGCGTATTTGGTAGCGTCCTCCTCTTTAGAACCGCACCCCGCCGCCAGAACTACGGCGAGGATAACAAGCAGGGGACGGAAACCAGAGAGAAAACGGGGCATGGATTCTCCTAGTAAAAAAAACCAAAGGGTGTGGGCGATCGACAAGCTAAGCCGGAGACACCATAGGTTTGCCGGGCCAAATCATGCAACCCAAAACGCACACATCTGCCTATGAATCGTTGTTCATCCTCGAGTCGCGTGCGCGGATGCGGATCAGTCTCCCAACCCGAGAACGTCTTTCATGCCGTAGAGGCCGGGGTCGCGACCCAGAGCCCAGAGGGCGGCGGAGAGCGCGCCCCTGGCGTAGATCCGGCGGTCACCGGCGCGATGGGTCAACTCCACCCGTTCCCCCTCGTCGGCGAAAATCACCGAATGGTCGCCCACCACGTCACCTCCACGTAGGACAGCAAAACCAATATCACCGTCGTGCCGTGCCCCGGTCTGTCCGTCGCGTGAGATCACGGATACGGTGTCAAGATCAACCCCGCGTCCCGCCGCCGCCGCTCGGCCCAGTTCCAGTGCCGTTCCTGAAGGTGCATCTGCTTTGTCACGGTGGTGAAACTCGAGGATTTCGACATCGAAGTCATCGCCCAGAATCCCGGCCACGCGCTGCGTCAGTGCGAATAACAGGTTAATACCGAGGCTCATGTTGGGGGCCTTGACGATGGGTGTTTTTTCGGCCGCACGGGTCAGCACTGCCTCGTCTTTGGCGGAAAATCCAGTGGTGCCGATCACGTGCACGGTGCCGGTCTCCGCTGCTACCGCCGCATGGGCAAGGGTCGCCTCCGGCGTAGTGAAATCGATCACCGCCTGGGACGACCCAAAGAGACACGTTACATCCTCGGAGACGGTAATTCCCAAGGGGTCGAGACCAACAATCTCGCCGGTATCGCCGCCGATACAGTCGTGCTCCGGCGCCTCGCTTGCCGCCGCAAGCCGCACCCCAGACGTGGTGCAAATTTCCCGTACTAGCATGCGGCCCATACGCCCGGAAACACCGGCAACACCGATAGCTACCTCAGTCACGTTTCTTTCCTCCATCACGGGACTCATGGAACGGGCTCTCTCCTAAAAAACAGAGGCCCGCGTGGCTCGCAGTTTACCTACGTCAGCAGGCGGGCACAAACCTTAAGCCGCCGCGCAACATAAAGCCGTGGTGACAGAAAACCGCAAACAACCAAGAAATAAAGATGAAATTAGAAGAGGGAGTCAGTCCTTGAGGTCTTCCCATAATTCCTTGACGTGGGTGAAGAATCCTTCTGATTCCGGGCTGGTTTTTTCGGGGCTACCGGACTTGTTGAATTCCCTAAGAAGTTCCTTTTGCTTCTTGGTGAGATTCATGGGTGTCTCGACGATGGCTTGGACAAACATGTCGCCATGCATCTTGCTGTTGAGCGTCGGCATCCCTTTGCCCTTCATGCGGAATTGGTGGCCCGACTGTGTGCCTGAAGGGATTGTGACACGCACTCGGCCGCCGTCCACGGTAGGCACCTCGATGGTGCCGCCAAGAGACGATGTCACCATGGGAATAGGAACGCGACAATGGACTTCCGTGCCATCCCTCTGGAAAATGCGGTGGGGCTTAACCGAGAGGAAAAGATAAAGATCCCCTGCCGGAGCCCCGTTCATGCCCGCCTCGCCTTCCCCGCTGAGCCGAATGCGGGTGCCGTCCTCTACACCCTTAGGAATGTTAACCGAAAGGGTCTTTTCTTTGGCCACCCGGCCGTCACCGCTGCAATCCTTGCAGGGTTTGTCAATCTTGTGGCCGCGGCCACGGCAGGAAACACAGGTACGTTCCACGGTGAAGAAGCCCTGCTGAGCGCGCACCTTGCCATGGCCATGGCAGGTAGGACAAGCCACCGGCTGCGCCCCACTTTCACCGCCGCTGCCGTGGCAAGTGTCACAGGTCACGGATGTGGGCACACGGATGGTGGTCTGTTTGCCTTTGAAGGCCTCAACAAGCGAAATTTCCATGTTGTAGCGCAGGTCGCTGCCCCGCGCCGCTGCTCCGCGTTGCCTCCCGCCACCCCCTGCAAAATCGCCGAACATTTCATCGAAAATGTCGGCAAAGCCGCCAGAGAAATCGAACCCTCCGGGATGCGCACCGGGACCGCCGGGACCGCCAGCCTCAAAGGCGGCGTGGCCGAAACGATCGTAGGCCGCACGTTTGTCCTCATCACTAAGAACCTCGTAAGCCTCGCTAATGTTTTTAAACTTTTGTTCGGTGTCTTTGTCGCCAGGATTTTGGTCGGGGTGGTATTTCATAGCCAGCTTACGGTACGACTTCTTGACGTCGCCTGCACCTGCGTCTCGGCCAACGCCGAGTATGTCATAATAATCCTGTTTGGCCATGACCTAACCGGTGTTACCGCCTGCCTCTTGAAATTTCGCCGCAACCCCCAAAAACCGGAGGCCGCGGCGAAATATTTCCCCTGACGCACTCATAACAAAAACCCTGACGTAATCGCTTGACTTAAGCAGACTTCTTTTTATCGCTGTCTCCGGCGTCACCATTTTCGGTGTCAGAATCGTTACTTTCGGCGGCAGGTTCTTTATCACCGTCGCTAACTTCCTCGAATTCGGCATCCACCACCGTAGCGTCTTCCCCGGTGCCGGAATCGCTTTTGTCACCTTCCTGCGACGCCCCGTCTGCCGTCGCAGCAGCTTCGGCCTGGCTTGCTTTGTACATGGCCTCGCCCAGCTTCATAGCCGACTGTGACAGGGCCTCCACTTTTTCATTTATGGCGGTGGCATTCTCACCTTCCTTAACTTCGCGCAGAGCTTCCATATCGGTCTTAATGACCTCACGTTCATCCTCAGAAATCTGGTCGCCAAATTCCTTGAGATTTTTTTCGGTTATATGGAGGAGGGACTCCGCTTGGTTGTGGGCTTCCACCTTCTCACGCAACTTCTTATCCTCACTGGCGTGTTCCTCAGCCTCTTGGACCATTTTCTCTATGTTTTCATCGGTGAGTCCACCAGAGGCCTGGATGCGGATTTGTTGCTCCTTACCAGTGGCTTTGTCTTTGGCTGAAACATTGACGATACCGTTGGCGTCGATATCGAAGGTAACTTCAATCTGCGGCACGCCGCGCGGCGCTGTGGGCAAGCCCACAAGGTCGAATTGCCCCAGCATCTTGTTGTCGGCAGCCATTTCACGTTCCCCTTGGAAAACGCGGATGGTCACCGCCGTTTGGTTATCCTCGGCGGTGGAGAAAACCTGGCTCTTGCGTGTGGGGATGGTGGTGTTGCGTTCGATGAGGCGGGTGAATACGCCGCCTAGGGTTTCGATGCCGAGAGAAAGTGGCGTCACATCGAGAAGCAGCACATCCTTCACATCACCCTGAAGGACGCCGGCCTGGATGGCCGCGCCCATGGCCACCACCTCATCTGGATTGACACCGCGATGGGGGTCGCGTCCGAAAAAAGTTTTCACGGTTTCGATGATCTTAGGCATGCGGGTCATGCCGCCTACAAGAATCACTTCGTTGATTTCACCGGCACTAACCCCAGCATCCTTCAGCGCCGATTTACAGGGTGCGATGGTCTGTTCCACAAGATCATCCACTAGGGTTTCGAACTTGGCACGGGTGAGTTTGATGTTGAGGTGCTTGGGCCCCGACTTGTCGGCGGTGATGAAGGGTAGGTTGACCTCGGTTTGCTTTGCGGTAGAGAGTTCTATCTTGGCCTTTTCCGCAGCTTCCTTTAGGCGCTGAAGAGCCAGTTTGTCCTTACGCAGGTCGATACCTTGTTCCTTCTTGAACTCGGCGGCTAGATAATCAATGACACGCTTGTCGAAATCCTCGCCACCGAGGAAAGTGTCACCGTTAGTGGACTTAACCTCGAACACGCCGTCGCCGATTTCCAAGAGCGAGATATCGAAGGTGCCTCCGCCGAGATCAAACACGGCGATGAGGCCGCTTTTCTCTTTCTCAAGCCCGTAGGCGAGCGCCGCGGCGGTGGGTTCATTGATGATACGCAGAACCTCCAGCCCCGCGATCTTTCCAGCATCCTTGGTGGCCTGACGCTGGGAATCATTGAAATAGGCCGGCACAGTGATGACCGCCTGCTCCACCGTCTCGCCGAGGTGGCTCTCGGCAGTTTCTTTCATTTTTTGCAAAATAAAAGCGCTAATCTGGCTCGGAGAGTAGGGTTTACCCTGGGCTTCGATCCATGCATCGCCGTTTTCACCGCTAACGATAGAATAAGGAACCATGCCTTTGTCTTTTTCCACCATAGGATCATCGAAGCGGCGGCCGATCAGACGCTTGATGGCAAATAGTGTGTTTTCCGGGTTAGTCACACCCTGGCGCTTGGCGGGCTGGCCCACAAGGCGCTCTCCCTCGCCGGTGAAAGCCACCATGGAAGGTGTTGTGCGCGTGCCTTCTATATTTTCGATCACATTAGGATTCTTGCCGTCCATAATGGCAACACAAGAATTTGTGGTCCCTAGATCAATGCCGATTACCTTGCTCATATTTGTCCTCTTAACAGCAAACAGGCCCCGAGCTTTGCTGACAAAAAATGCCGGGGGGGGAACTCTTCGGTTGCAGTGACGCTCAATTGAATTGGAAGATTATATAAGCAACGGGAGACACCCCCGCAAGAGCACCGGAAGGATTAAAAATCCCCAGATTTTTACTCTATATTCGTCAGATTGTAGTATCCACGCTTTCTTCGTTGAGCTTGCCTTTGGCCACACCCACCATGGCCGGGCGCAGCAACCGATCATGTAGCAGATAGCCCGGCTGCACTACCTCCACCACGGTGCCGGGTGGACAGTCTGTGTTTTCCACTTCGTACATGGCCTGGTGAAACTCGGGATCGAATTTCTCGTCTAAGGGTTCGATCTTGCGGATATCGTGGTTGTCGAAGGCTGAGAGAATCTCACGTTCGATGGCTTCCACCCCAGCAGCGAAAGCTTCCAGCGTCTCGTCTTGCTTGCGAACTTCGGGGCTGATGCTGTCCAGGGCACGCTGTAGATTGTCGGCGGCGTTGAGAAGATCACGGGCGAAGGCAGTGGCAGCATATTTGGCCTTTTCTTCCAGTTCGCGGGCAAAGCGGCGACGCAGGTTTTCCATATCGGCCCGGGCGCGAAGAAGTTTGTCCTCAAGCTCGGCAATCTGAGTTTCGGGGTCCTTATCCTCCTCGCCAGATTCTTTTGCTCCGGTTTCGTCGGTCGCGGTGGCTTTTTCCACTAGATCTCCATCCTCACCAGATTGCGGGGATGTTTCCGGAGTCTCGCCGGTGCCGGGAGCTGCTTTGTCCGCAGTGGTGGATTCTTTTTCAGAAGCCTTAGAAGGTGTTCTATCGTTTGTTTCTTCTGCCATCTTGCCTGGCTTGTTCCTTGGTGTCATAGTTCTTCTCTCCGTTTCTCATCCCAACATGCGGCCCACGAGCTGTGCCGTATAATCCACCATGGGAATAATCCGCGCGTAATTGATCCGTGTCGGGCCGACAACGCCGATAGCACCAATAACCCGTTGTTTGTCATTACCGAAGGGTTTCACGATCATGGAACAGCCCGACAGACTGAACAAACTGTTCTCGGAGCCGATGAATATCTGCACGCCTTCGGCGTTTTCGGCAGCCTGCAGTAGGCCAGTCAGGGTTTTGTTAGTTTCCAGCGCCTCAAGAAGGATGCGGATGTGTTCCAGGTCCTCAATGACAGTGACGTCTTCCAGCAGCTTAGATTGACCGCGAACAATAAGGCGGGGTTCCCCCGCCTCCCCGCCCCAAGTGGCTACACCGGCCTCCACCACGTCGGCTGAGAGATCGTCGAGCTGGGTTTTGTGTTCCCGAATTTCCTCGAGAATTTCGTCGCGTACCTCGCTGAGCGTGCGTCCAGCAAGCCTGGCATTAAGATAATTCCTAGCGTCGGTCAGGGTCGAGGGCATCATGCCCAAGGGAATGTCAATGATACGGTTTTCTACCAAGCCATTATCTGCCACCATGATAACAAGCGCTCTCGCCTCTCCCAGATGGACGAACTCTACATGTTTTAGCGCCCGTTCCGTTTTCGGTGCCAGAACCAAGCTTGCGCACCGGGACAGGCCCGAGAGCATTTCGGTGGTTTCTTCGAAAATCTCCATGGAGTTGCGATCCGAGGTGTGACAGCTACTTTCGATTCTGGCGCGGTCTTCCTGCGCCAGTGGTCCCAGTTCTAATAATCCGTCCACAAAAAGACGCAACCCCGCTTCCGTAGGAAGCCGTCCGGAAGATGTGTGGGGAGCACAGAGCAAGCCAACATCCTGGAGATCGGCCATGACGCTGCGAATGGAAGCCGGAGACAGGATACCTTCCATCTGTTTCGCCAGTGTCCGCGAACTCACCGGATCACCAGTGCTCACATAGTTGTCGACGATGAGACGGAATATCTCACGGGAACGTTCATTAAGTTCACTTACCGGGGCGCATCCGCCTTCGCTGTTTTTTTTCACTGCTATCCCTATTCGCTCGTCTTTTCGCTTGCCCGTCGACTTATCCGTTCACCTCACTAGGCGAAAAAGGAGGAAGAAAAACCATGATGTTAACCACTATGATAGGGTGTGGGGGCCGTTTACGAAATGGATATGTAATGAGTGAATACCAGGGCGTCAACGGCCTGTCCCGCCATTGTCTGTAAAGACGGGCCATAAAGAATGGGTTGTTTCCTTACGGTGGGCTGGACGGCGCAGCGTCAGCACGCTAGCGTCCCTTTCTAGGCGTTTCCGGATGTCACGTCTATCCACTCCTATGAAGGAACTCTCATGCGTCCCTCCGGCCGAGCATCTGATAAAATGCGCCCCGTTTCCCTTGAAACCAGCGTCAGCAAATATGCAGAAGGCTCCTGCCTAACCTGTTTCGGCGACACCCATGTGCTATGCACCGCTAGTATCGAAGACACCGTACCGCCGTGGATGCGCAATTCTGGAAAAGGATGGGTGACAGCGGAATACGGCATGCTGCCACGATCTACCGACAGCCGCACCGACCGCGAAGCGGTGCGCGGCAAACAAACCGGCCGCACCCAAGAAATCCAGCGCCTTATCGGCCGCAGCCTACGTGCTATTACTGACTTGAAGGCCATGGGCGAGATTCAGGCGCGCGTGGACTGCGATGTTCTCCAAGCCGACGGCGGCACCCGCACTGCCGCCATCACCGGTTCCTACGTAGCACTTTATCAGGCCTTCGAGAAAGTGGCCCGCACCGGGCTGGTTAAGGACATTCCCCTAGCCGGAGAGGTGGCCGCAGTGTCTTGCGGTATCTTCGAGGAAAATTGTGTTCTCGATCTCGACTATGCTGAGGACAGCGTCGCCCAAACTGACGCAAATTTCATCTTTACTGGTGACGGCAAGCTTATCGAGATTCAGTGCACAGCAGAAACGAATCCCTTTTCCAGGGATGACCTCACCACCATGTTGGACCTAGCACAGAAGGGTGCTGGAGAGTTATTCCACCTGCAGCACCAGGCTCTAGGGCTCGACTAAGCCTGAGCGGCCCTGCCCCGACTGAGAAAGTCATGACGCGGCGCTTTACTGAAAAACAGCTTATCATCGCTAGCCACAACTCGGGCAAGGTGCAAGAAATCGCCTATCTGCTCTCTTCTTTCGGTGTGGAGGTGGCTTCGGCCGCCGAGTTTGGCCTTTCCGAGCCCGAGGAAACCGGGACCACCTTTGCCGAAAATGCGATTCTTAAGGCCCGCACAGCAGCGCTAGCCTGCGGCCTACCCACTCTGGCTGATGATTCCGGTCTTTCCGTGGATGCACTGGACGGAAGACCTGGCATTCATTCCGCTCGCTGGGCCGGGAAGGAACGCAATTTTGTCGCCGCCATGGAGCGTCTGGAACTGGAGATGAAGGAAACAGCTAACCGCCGAGCTCGGTTTGTCTGTGCTCTGGCGCTGGCCTGGCCCTGGAAAAAGAAAAAATGGCCGAAAACCGTTCCAGAAACAGAGGTTTTCGAGGGCATGGTAGAGGGCACCTTGGTGTTTCCGCCGCGTGGCGACAAGGGGTTCGGCTATGATCCGGTCTTCGTTCCCGACGGATATGACATCACTTTTGGTGAAATGGTGGCGGAGAAAAAACACACTATTAGCCACCGCGCTGACGCCTTTACCAAGCTGGTAGCAGGATGTTTTAAAAACTAAAATGCTCCCACGTCCAGTTCGTTCTAGGCACAAAACAGAAACCGCTGCCATAGAAGACCTTCATGGGACGGCTTCTGGAGTCGTTGCAATGGATAAACGCGACTTTGGTCTCTATATCCACTGGCCCTTCTGCCTTTTCAAGTGCCCATATTGCGATTTTAACAGTTACGAGGCGGCGGACACCGATCACCCGCGCTGGCGCCGCGCTTTACTGAGCGAACTTGACCATATGGCGGAGCGGATAAACGTTTGCGGCACAAAGCGTCCTCTTACCAGCGTCTTTTTTGGCGGGGGCACACCTTCTCTTATGGAAGCGGGCAGTGTGGCGGCGCTCATTGAGAGCGCCGATAGTAATTTTGGTATGACACGGGACGTGGAGATTACCCTGGAAGCCAACCCCACCTCAGTTGAGGCTAGGCACTTTGCCAATTTTCGTGCCGCGGGGGTGAACCGGCTGTCTTTGGGCATTCAGGCACTAGATGACAGAGCCCTAGCCTTCCTCGGACGTGGCCACGACAAGGCCCAGGCCCTAGAGGCACTGACCCTGGCGAAGCGGATTTTTCCTAACTATAGCTTTGATCTAATCTATGCCCGGCCCGGGCAGACCCTCGCCGCCTGGCGGACAGAGCTGGGACAAGCTCTAGCCCTGGCAGACGATCACCTCTCCCTATATCAGCTCACTCTCGCCTTGGGCTCGCCTTTGGCCGCCCAGATCAAAGTTAGTGACTTTGTCTCCTCCACTAAATCCAATGCCACAGCCCTATACGAGGCTACTCAGGAAATAACAGCAAAAGAGGGAATGCATGCTTACGAAATTTCCAACCACGCTAGGAAAGGCTCGGAAAGCCGTCATAATCTCACCTATTGGCGCTATGAAGATTATGCGGGGATTGGCCCCGGCGCCCACGGTCGCCTCCTTCTGGCTTGCGGAACAACAATTGAAGACCCTGCAAGCAAGACTTCAGGTGTAACTGTTCGCAAAAGGCCCTTCCGAGATCGACTCAAAACAGCTCTGCGTCAAATCCCCACTCCCGAGAAATGGCTAGCAGTGGTGGAAAAAACAGGCCATGGCACTCTGGAAGAGGCCCCCCTTGATGCAGCCCAGCTCCGCACAGAAATACTGTTGATGGGACTGCGGCTAAGCACGGGGATAAACCGCACCAGGTTCCGCGAAATCACAGGAGAAACACTAGAGGACGCTCTCAACCAGAAGTCACTCAATAAATTAATTTTCAATGAATTTCTACTTCTTGACGAAGAGGGGCTGCGGGCAACGACACAAGGTCGGCAACGGCTGGACTCAGTGCTGGCGGCACTTTTGAACTAGGGGTGCGTTTCTTACATCTTCATAAAACCCTACTCAAAAGAATCTGGTGCCGGGCTCATCACCAGAGGCCGGCTACGGCGCATTTCTAGCACCGCCAACCCTCGTTCCGCTACGCCGTTGGATTTGAAACGGAAAATGCCGTCGAGGCCTGCGAAACCGTTGGGTGCCGCCAAGGCAGCAACAGAAAAGTCGGGCCCACCGGGAGAGCGTGCCAGTACCGCCGCTAAGGCCGCCGCATCATAAGCAAGAGTCGCCAAGTGAGGTGGATAGCGGCCGTATATCTCCTTAAATTTCTTTAAAAAATCTACCCGCATATGTAATGGAGGGGCGGCAAACCAGCCCCCCGCCAGGGCCGGTTCCGTACCCAACGTGGAATCATCCCACTGAGTCGTGCCTAGCAGGCGTACCTTGGGCATGTCGATGTCGAAGAAAGGCAGCAGAGGGGCGACGGTACGCAGCAGGTCACCCCCGGCAGGCAGCAGGACCGCATCGAAAGGAAGTTCTCCCAGAGTATCCAGTTTCTCAAGTCGCTTCAGTGCTTGACGCGATACTTCGTCATCGCGCTCCTCCAGAACTTGGCGCTGCTTTTCCAGATTATCACGGCGACGGTCGTAGTCGGCGAAGTGGCGGACCACTGTTGAAACGTCCGGGGAACCCGGGGAAAAGTTGGCCACTTCCACTACCTTCCCGCCATGTCGCGCTACCGTTTCGCGCAGGGCCTGGACGGCGCGGCGGCCATAGGGCGTATCGGGCACAAGGGCGGCAAAACGCAACAGACCGCGGGAACGGGCGAACGCTACTACACGTTCGATTCCGTCTCGAGGCAAAAATCCCATCAGGAACACGCCGTTTCCGGCCACTGAACGATCCGTGGAAAAAGCCACTACAGGCACGCCTTTTTTTCGCGCTTGTGGTGCCACAGCGGCCACGGAGGCGGAATAGAGCGGCCCTAAGATGATCTCTACATCTTTGCTTAAGGCTTGCTTGGCGGCACGGCGTGCGCCAGCGGGCGTTCCGGAGGTGTCGAAAGGAAGCAGCGAAAAATTCTCTTCCGCTAGATCGAAAAGTGCCATTTCCGCCCCATGCATCATAGCGTTACCCAAGGCCGCGTGGGGTCCCGACAGGGGCAGCAGAATAGCGACCCGGATCAAATCATAGACACCGGGTGGTGGAATAAGACGAATCCTTCCCGGAGGCAGGCGTGTTTCTTCTATCCGTTTGGTATCTTCCTCTTCTTTCGCCATGGCGGCGAGCGAGACCTCAGGCGGAGCTGCAGACTGGAATTCAGGCGTGCCCTGCGCTGTCGAGGAAACCGGAGGTAGAGGTTCTGTAGTTTTTGCTTCGGGGATATTTTCCGTCGTAGAAGTCGTCTTCTCTTGCGGGCTTTTAAGAAGGTCCGGTAGTATTTTTCCCTCGCAGGCGACCATAACAAACAGACACACCGCCAGCGCCAGCGCCCCACCAGCGCGAATAACGATCTGCTCCGGAACCAATGGAGAAAATGGGCGAATAGAATGAGGAAAGCGAGGGAATCTAAGTGTCTGCAACGCGGAAACAATCTCCAGAAGGCAAAGGGACCCAGACCCGAGGAGAGATCTGGGCACCAAAGCCTACTGACAGCACAGCACGAAGTAAACCGGCGGTGTCTTCGGGAATTTTCCCCGGTCTAATCTTGGTAGCCACCCCCATCGGCAACGCCGCCGACATTACGCTGCGGGCACTTGATGCCTTGCGCCAGGCAGATGCGATCGCTTGTGAGGACACCCGAGTCACGCGCAAGCTGCTGACTATACATCGTATCGCTACCCCCACCCTGGCCTATCATGAACACAATGCGACCCGCGTGCGGCCCCGCATTCTGAAGCGTCTGCGCCAAGGAGAAATTATTGCCCTGGTGACAGATGCAGGTATGCCGTTGATATCCGACCCCGGCTTTGGACTGGTGCGAGCTTGCCTAGACACGAGCCTCCCAGTAACGGTGGTGCCCGGCGCTTCTGCCTCGCTAGCAGCACTTGTACTTTCCGGCCTGCCCAACGACCGTTTCCTCTTCGCCGGTTTCCCGCCCACCAAGGTTGCAGCACGGAAAACTTTTCTCGACGGTCTCAAAGATGCTGAAGCAAGCCTAATTTTCTATGAATCCTCGCGCCGGCTAGCGGCCTCCCTCAAAGACATGGCTTCCGTGCTGGGATCAAGGCAGGCTGCTGTCGCCCGAGAACTTACCAAATTCCATGAAAATGTGCACCGCGCCTCCCTGGCGGAACTAGCAGCCGCCTACGGCCGTGACGGACCGCCCAAGGGGGAGATCGTGATCGTCGTCGCCCCGCCAGAACCCGATGAGGACCGGGAACAGGAGAATCAGGTGCGAGAACTTCTGGTGCTGGCCCTGCGGGAACACAGCCTGCGCGACGCCGTCGCCGCCGTATCCCGCATCACTGGAGCCCCCCGCAGCAAGGTTTATAACCGAGCGCTGGCCCTTAAGGGATGTGAGCCCAGCGCGGAGGATCCATGACGGGGCTCTTTCTTCCGCCGTGTCATACCAATGCTGCTTAGATCGAAAGTCAGTCATGGTGAAGAATGATCGTAAGGCAGGCTGGGCTTTGCTTTTAAAATCCGATATTTATTCCAGGCTTAGCTTCCGAATTTATTCTGAGATTTCTGGGTAATAACAGATCCATGAAACTTCTTTTCACCCTTCTTTTCCTGCTGACTCTTTCTTCTCTTCTTTCGGCCTGCACTACCACCGCAGGAGCTAGCGCCACCGCTGGCGCCGCCGCCGTACAGGAACGGGGACTAGGCGGCGCCATTGACGATTCTGCCATCTACACAAAAATCTGGAAACTGTGGCTAGATACGGATCCCCATCTTTTTCTTGAGGTGGGGCTGGACGTGCATGAAGGCAGGGTCCTGCTTACCGGCATCGTCGACAGTCCACAGAATCGACTTGATGCGGTGCGGCTGGCCTGGCAGGTGGAAAACGTGCGTCAGGTGATCGACGAGATCCAGATCATGGACGAGGGTAGTGTTCTCGATTACACCCGCGACATCTGGATCACTGCCCAGCTGCGTGCGAAAATCACCTTCGATTCTGAAATCCTTGCTATTAATTACAGTATCGAGACTGTCAACAAGGTGGTCTATCTTATGGGCATTGCCCAAGGTGAGGCGGAGCTCAATCGGGTTATCCGCTATGCCCGCAATCTCGCCTATGTGAGGAAAGTAACAAGCTATGTGCGCATCAAGTCTAAACGACTTCCCGGCACTTAGGGCGGAATACGAGGTTCCGTTACCACGGTGTGACGGAAAACAGGAATCGGTATGACCTTAACCGTCGCCCTTCAGATGGACCCGCTGGAGTCAATCGATATCAGCACCGACAGCAGTTTTGTCCTTGGGCTGGAAGCCCTGCGCCGGGAGTATAAATTATACCACTACCTGCCCCGCCATATGAGTTTCACAGGCGGGAGGGGCGAAGGAAACGGTAGCGCGCAGATTTGCGCGCGTGCACGAGCACTGACCCTACGCCGTGAGAAAGGCAATCACGCCACGCTAGGCGTTTTCGAAATCCGTGAACTTGCAGAATTTGACGTTATCCTCATGCGTCAGGACCCACCCTTCGACATGGCCTATATCACGGCCACCCACATGCTCGAGCGCATTCATCCCGCCACTTTTGTGGTTAATGATCCTATCGAAGTGCGTAACGCCCCGGAAAAGTTGTTTGTCTCCCATTTCGGCGACCTCATGCCACCGACCTTGATCTCTTCCTCCTGTGACGAGATTGCCGCCTTCCGTGCAGAATACAAGGACCTCATCGTCAAACCATTGTTCGGTAACGGTGGCTCCGGGGTTTTTCATATAGGTCCTGATGACGAGAATCTCTCGGCCCTGATCGAGATGTTCACCGGACGGAGTAACGAGCCTATTATCGTCCAACGCTACCTTCCACAAGTGCGCGAAGGCGATAAGCGCATCATCCTTATCGACGGAAAAGCTGCCGGTGCCATCTCCCGCGTGCCCGTCGCCGGAGAAGCCCGCGCCAACCTTCACGCCGGGGCCAACGCCGCCTGCGCCGAGTTGAGTTCCCGTGACCAAGAAATCTGTGCGCACATTGGCCCGGCACTGAAGGAGAGGGGTCTCATTTTCGCCGGCATCGACGTAATTGGTGACTATCTTACGGAAATCAACGTCACCTCACCCACAGGATTGCAAGAAATCAACCGCTTCGACGGACTTTCCGGCGACGACACTCTAGAGGCCCGCATCTGGAACGCCATCGAGGCCCGGCTCAAAGCCACACGCTAGGGAACAAGGCGAAACCCGGCCACACTCATAAAACGGGATAACGCGGGGTTGCCTCCGTGTTTGGGATCTGTGCCGTCAATGTGACCCGAGCCTTTTCTTAATCACCACCTTAAGTGATTCCTTATTCATCATGCTCCTAAGTGCCTCTTCCACGCCCTCGATGGGCCGCTCGCTGGACAGCAGAAGGTCAACATTAAGGCTGGAATCGGCCAGAAGGTTAAGCGCGGTTTTAATGGTGTCTGGCCGGTGGTGGTAGGTGCTTTTGATGGTAAGTTCGTTGTAGTGGATCTGATAAGCGTCGAGGGGAATGATCGTGCCCGGTGGGCAGCCTCCAAAAAAATTGACCGTTCCCCCCGGTCGTACAGATGCAACAACATCCAACCACACCTCCGGAACTCCAGTAGCATCGATAGCTACTGTGGCACCTTTTTTATCTTGCGTTTTGGTGCGTATCTCTTCCGCCTGACCGCCGCCGCGGTCGATTTTGAAAACCTCGGAAGCACCTAACTTTTTGCCCACACCAAGACGATCAGCATTGGGATCGGCGAGCAAGACCCGATGCCCCTCCGAAGCAAGCACCGCTACGAAAAGCAGACCGATGGGGCCTGCGCCGAAAATCAAGACTTCCGTCTCCCCGGATCTACCTTGATGTGGAAGGTCGCAGGCAAAAATAGGTGGGGGAAGGTTGCATGCATTGAGTCCGTGTATTACGCAGCCAAGAGGCTCCGTCATGGCCGCTCTCTCAAAAGAAAGGCCCTCAGGAATAAGATGGGTATTGCGCTGGACAAATCGTTCCGGGATGAGCAGAAATTCCGCATAAGCGCCGTTAATGTAATGGAGATCTTCGCACAAGTTTTCCTTCTCCTCCAGGCAGGGACCACAAACCTCGCAGGGAGCGGAATTAACCACCACCACCGCATCCCCGGGGGAAAATGCGACGACATCCTCGCCCACGGCGGCAACACGGCCCGCCATTTCGTGGCCGAACAGAGTAGGCACCTTAAGCATGCGGGAATGACCGCCGTACCGAAAAACCTTAACGTCAGTGCCACAGGTGGTGGCGGCTTCCACGCTGAGAAGAATGTCGCGTGGCCCAGGCTGGTCGATGGGAACCTCGCGGATTTCTAGCTGTTCGGGACCCAGCAACACCGCGCCACGCATTGTTTCCTGAATTTCCATTATGCCTCCGAGCCGAGCCTAGAGGGTGTAAACAGTACCTTCAAGGCCTGGCGGGCGCGCACCAGCGAGACGCCATGCTGAAAATCGTTAAGTGGCATCTTGTGAGTAACGAGTGGCGAGGGGTTGAGATCACCTTTATCGATGAGTTCAAAGATTTGCCCCTGTTCCTTCACCGCTGCCGAATAAGTGCCCACGATCCGTCGCTCATACTTGAACAAGTCATTGAGATTGAACCCGGCCCTGGCTTCATCCGGAGCATGAGCGAACAGAACCACGGTGCCGCCTTGGCGGGTAAGTTCAAGGCCCGCTTCCAGAGTCTCGTTTCCGCCCACCGTATCGAATACAGCGTCGGCACCAAGTCCGTCGGTAGCAGCCCGGACTGTCTTGAGGGCTTCCTGCCCAGGTGTGGTCATGCTCTTAGCGCCTAGCTTTTTCGCCAGAGTGCGCCTCTCGAGAACGGGGTCCACAATAATAACGCAACAGCCTGGAAGCGCCGCTTGAAGCACCAACAAATGGAGAAGTCCCATGCTACCCGCACCAAATATTACCGCTGTGCCGTTTTTGTCTATACCAGCACGGTGAATGCTGCGTAGTACGCAAGCGGCGGACTCCATGAAAACTGCTGTTTCGTCCGATACATGGTCGGGGATGCGGCGGGCGGAAAATTCCGTAGCCCGTGATTTGACCAGAATGGTATCGGCAAATGCGCCCGGCTCCAGAAGGTTTTCCCGAAATATTTCGCACATGGTTTCATTGCCGCAGCGGCACAGTTGACACTCGCCACAAGGAACATGGTGGGCAACGACCACTCGGTCGCCCTCTGCAAACCCCGTGACACCACAGCCAAGGGCGATTACCTCACCTACTAATTCATGACCAAGAACAGTGCCTGCTACAGCGCTGCCGGAATCTAGCTTGAACAGGTCCGTTCCACAAAGCCCCACCACGCGCAGGCGCAGGAGAATCTCTCCAGCACCCGGCATTGGCGTAGGTCTTTCTTCCAAGACCGTCCCGCTGCCGCCGAGACAAGCGACCACCATATGACCAGCACGCCCATCTGGATGGGACACGCGTTCTTGTACAACAGAAACCACGCTATCTGACGTCTTCAATGACTTATTGCTTTTCAACAGAATGCTGCTGCTTCGCACTAGAATTCACAACCTCGAGAAAAAACAAGGCAAAAATTTACCCTAGAACCGACTTTACCCTTCATTTTCAAACTTGTGACAGTGTAGCATTCAGGCTCCTTTAGAAAGCATGGGCCCCAGGAGGCGCCCGCCGAAGATATGAATATGAAGATGAGGCACCTCCTGGCCGCCGTCATCACCGGTATTGGCGAGAATCCGGTAGCCCGTTTCAGCAAGACCCAGGTCCCGAGCAATCTGTCCCACAGCGCGGAACAGAGCTGATATGGTCGCATCGGAAGCGTTTTGTGTAAAATCTTCCATGGAAGTATATGCTTCCTTGGGAACCGCCAGCACGTGCGTAGGTGCTTGGGGGTGGATATCGTTAAATGCTAGCACGTGGTCATCTTCGTAAACCCTATCACAGGGAATCTCCCCACGCAGAATCTGAGCGAAAACATTGTCGGAATCATAAGCCATTACATTTTCCCATCCTCCCGGAGGATACGCCTAGAGCTAGAATCAAGTTTCCCGCGAGACTTTCTCTTTAATGCCGGAAACCCCTTCGCGGCGGGCTAGTTCTTTCCATACTTGCTCCGGCGCCACCCCTGCTTCAGCCCACAGCACCAGAAGGTGATAAAGAAGATCGGCGCTTTCCCCCACCACATGGTCAGGGGTTTCGTCCAACGCCGCCACAGCGGTCTCCATGGCTTCTTCGCCCAGCTTTGAACAGATCTTCCCGCGGCCCGCAGAGAACAGTCGGGCCGTATAGGACTGTTCTGGATCACCGCTACGTTTGCTCTCTATAACCGCGAACAAGCGGTCGAGAACGGTACCGTCCTGTTGGTTTTTGGCCATGGGGTCTCCTGGTTTTTTGTCCTCCGCCGGAACTGTCCCACGAACAAACATGCCTTACTGGCGCATCATCGGGGGAAAGTCAGGTCTTTTCAAGACGCACGGCAACACCCTGACTCTGCATATGCGCCTTGGCCTGAGCAATGGAAAAAATACCGAAGTGGAAAATGGAGGCTGCCAGTACTGCGCTAGCATGTCCTTCAGTCACGCCCTCAGATAAATGGTCAAGAATTCCCACCCCGCCACTGGCAATCACCGGCACCGGAACCGCATCAGCGACGGCGCGGGTCAGGGCAAGATCAAACCCTTGTTTGGTGCCGTCGCGATCCATGGAGGTGAGTAGGATTTCGCCAGCGCCGTATTCAGCCATGCGCCGCGCCCATGTGATGGCTTCTATTCCCGTGGGGTTGCGACCGCCATGGGTGAAAATCTCCCAATGCCCCTCTTTCACGAACTTAGCGTCTACTGCCACCACGATACACTGGGAGCCAAATTTAGCTGCTGCTTCGCGCACGAAATCGGGGTTGTCCACGGCAGCGGTGTTGATGGCTACCTTGTCGGCCCCCGCCAGCAACAGCTTGCGGATATCGGCAGTACCGCGCACACCTCCGCCCACGGTCAGGGGCATGAAGCATACCTCCGCCGTATGAGAAACCACGTCATAGAGGATATCTCGTTCTTCATGACTTGCTGTAATATCGAGGAAAGTAAGCTCGTCGGCGCCTTCACTGCCGTAAAAACGCGCCTGTTCCACGGGGTTTCCAGCATCCACCAGGTCCACAAAATTAATGCCTTTGACTACACGACCGTGATCCACGTCTAAACAAGGAATAATGCGGGTTTTCAGCACGGCCTATTCCTCCATCAGGGCCAGCGCTTCTTTTAGGTCAAGGCGACCGTCATACAAGGCGCGGCCAGCAATCACTCCCGCGATTCCCGATTTTTCCTGTTCCTTCAGAGCGCGCAAATCATCCATGGAGGACACACCGCCGCTGGCAATCACCGGAATAGAAATGGCGTGTGCCAGAGCTGTCGTAGCCTTTACATTAGGCCCAGCAAGCGCGCCGTCGCGATCGATATCAGTATAAATGATAGCTGCCACCCCGCAATCCTCGAACTTACACGCCAAATCTTGGGCCACCACATTGCTGGTCTCAGCCCATCCTTCCACCGCCACATAACCGTTGCGGGCGTCAATCCCCACGGTGATACGTCCTGGATGATCGGCGCAGGCTTGCTTTACCATGCCAGGATCATTCAGCGCTGCGGTACCGAGAATCACGCGCTCCACCCCGTGTTCTAGCCAAAAAGCTACTGTATCAAGATCGCGGATACCGCCACCAAGCTGTACCAGCACCCCAGCACCCCCTGCGGCCACGGACACCGCCGACACCGCCTCAGCATTCACCGGACGACCGGCAAACGCACCGTCAAGATCCACCACGTGAAGCCAATGGCAACCACAAGCGGTAAAATCACGAGCTTGAGCTGCTGGATCTTGGTTAAAAACCGTAGCCTTATCCATGTCACCTTTGTAGAGGCGGACACAGACTCCTTTTTTTAAATCTATGGCCGGGAACAGAATCATTTCGTTATTGAATCAACACGCTTTCTTTCTCATGGCTGCCAACGCAGAAAATTGGCGATAAGGCGCAAGCCTGCATCCTGGCTTTTTTCCGGATGGAACTGGGTCCCCAGTAGATTGTCACGAGCCACCATGGATGCCACCGCGCCGCCGTAATCTGAGGTGGTCAGAATGTGTTTCTGTTCCGCGCAAACTATTTCATAACCATGCACGAAATAGAAATGGGTGCCAGGCCCGATCCCATCGAGAACGGGATGGGGTCGGACGACATCCAGTTGGTTCCAGCCCATATGGGGTATCTTCAATGTCTTGTTATCGGGCTCCAGAGCGCGCACCTCGCCCGGAATCCAGCTCAAACCATCGTGAATCCCATGTTCCAGTCCGCGCTCTGCCATCAAATGCATACCCACGCAAATGCCTAGAAACGGCTTGCCTTTTACTGTGACTTCACTTTCCAAGGCCTCCGCCATGCCAGGCAGGGCATCAAGGCCTGCGCGGCAGTCACCGAAAGTGCCCACACCAGGCAGCACGATATGGCTGGCGTTAGAAAGTGCGGCAGCATTTTCAGTCACCTCCACGTGCGATGTCATTCCGGTCTCAACCACAGCGTGCTCGAAAGCCTTAGTCGCGGACCGCAGATTTCCGGAACCGTAATCAATAAGCACTATCGTCATGGCACAGTGGAAGTCACGCTACGGTAGATTGATTGTCGTTTGGGGTGTCCTCCGCAATGTTTTTAAGATAGCGGAATATGGCTGTGTCCCTGTTTTCTGCCGCCACAACCGTAGTCAGGACATATTTCTTTTTTTCCAACTCCTCGCGACGCCAGTTATTACCCTCGAATCCCACGACAAAGAGCGCACCTAGAATCACCAGCACACGCGTCGGCGCGACTACACCCATGGCCTCGACAACAAGATTCAGCAACAGCAAGCCAGCTGCAAGCATAGCCCCGTGACGCCACATGCGGTGCCAACAGGCCCATAGAACCGTAAACAGCATTGCCGTCCAGCAGAACCCTTCTCTGAGGAATGTGGTTCTTTCCATTTTTTCTTTTTCCAGAGCAAGAAAAGGCGACTGGAGCTTAGTGTGGACTGTGTAGATCTGCATGAGCACTGGTCTCTGACGTATCATTCCTCCGGGTCTGCGTGCCCGAAGGCAGAAGGCGGTGCTACAGGCTGCCCTTGGTGGAGGGAATCTCTCCGGCGCGGCGCGGGTCAATCTCCGCGGCCGTGTATAAGGCGCGAGCCAGCCCCTTGAAACTGGATTCGATGATATGGTGGCTGTTGGTTCCATAGAGATTTTCCACATGCAGCGTGATGCCGGCATTCTGGGCAAAGGCCTGGAACCACTCTTTGAACAACTCAGTATCTATGTCGCCCACCTTTGGTGTGGGAAAACTTACTTTCCATACCAGAAGGGGACGGTTGGATATGTCCAGCGTTACCCGCGTCAGGGTTTCGTCCATAGGTGAGAGCGCAGAGCCATAACGGCAGATACCCTTGCGATCACCAAGGGCCTGGGAAACGGCCTCACCAAGGGCAATTGCCGTATCCTCTGTGGTGTGATGGAAATCGATATGCAAGTCGCCCTCAGCTTTTACGGTAACATCCATGAGGCTGTGGCGGGCAAGTTGCTCCAGCATATGATCGAGAAAACCGATGCCGGTGGCGATGTCTGAGACGCCGGTTCCATCAACGTTCACAGTGACTAAAATATCGGTTTCTTTGGTCTTGCGCTCTATGGTTGCCTGACGCATAGGATCGCTTTCTTTCCGGCATGTAATCAAGGTCTCATACCTAGCAGGATCGGTCATACAGCGCCAGAGATAAGGACTTACGCCTGGAAGAAGAATCTCTTTTTCAGCCTCCCCGCTTCCGTTTCAGCAGCACATAAAGTGCACCGTTCCCGCCATCGCGTGGCTGAGCATGGCAGAAAGTAAGGATCAGGTCACGGTTGACCGGATCGTTGAGCCAGTTCGGCACCGCCTCTCGCAGCACGCCCGAGCCACGCCACCCTTTCGCCACACCAGCCCGTTCTCCCTTGCCGGTAATCACCAGAAGACACCGCTTTCTCTCGTGGGCAGCTTTTTCTATGAAGGAGTCCAGTGCCTGCCGCGCCTGTGTCTGTTTGAGCCCGTGCAGGTCTAGTTCCCCTTCGATGGGAAGTTGCCCGCGCCGCAAGCGGTTAGTGGTACGGCGGTCTATCCCAGCTGTCTTGCTGGTTCCCCGTTCGCAAAACACCTTCTCTTTATCCAGAGGTGGTGAGAGAGACTTTATGGATGGTTTCTTCGATGGGAACGATGATTGGGATTCAGCCTGGGAGGCTTTCTGTTTGGGTTCGGTTTTTCCAGAGCCGGATTTTCCATTCTTAAACAAAGGCTTCACATTGTCGGTAATGGTTTTCCAGAGTTGTTGTTCCCTCTCGGAAACAGGTCGTTTGCCGGAGGATCCTGTCATTGGTCTTTCTCCCTGGCGCGGGCCATAGGATCGATGCTCTTGGGAAGCAACAGGAAATAGCGTCCCGGTTGGTTCATGAGCCCTGCCTTGTGTTCGGCATCCTCACCAAACCCCCAGAAAAAATCGCCGCGTACCGGCCCCTGTATAGCACCACCAGTATCCTGAGCTATCACCAGGCGACGCAGGGGACGGCCGTGATCGAAAGATCCGGCCATTCCCACGGCAGGCTCCGTGGTGTCAAGCCACAGCGGAACACCCAGGGCCAGAAAAGTGTTGTCAACGGCAAGGGAACGGCCTGGAGCCAATGATACCCCATGCGCACCCAGCGGGCCGGTTTCGGGGTTCAGGACTGGAAGCTCGTGGAAGAAGATATAGGAAGGGTTGGTTTCCAGAAGCTTTTCTGCTTTTTCGGGATGAGTCTTAAGCCAAGAGCGAATGCTTTGCATCGATACTTCCTCGCGCTTCATTTCGCCGTAATCAACGAGTTTGCGCCCGACGGAAACATAGGAATGGCCGTTCTGTCCGTCATAGCTCACCCGCGTCACACTGCCATCATCAAGGATGACTCGACCCGAACCCTGGATGTGAAGAAAAAACGCATCTACCGGGTCGTCCACCCAGAGTAGTTCCAGTTTCTTTCCACTGAGAGCACCTTGGTTAATCTGCGAGCGGGACTCGAAGGGAACCAGCTGGCGATCTCTTACACGCCCGGCGATGCGACGTCCCCACAAGTCATCACGGAACAGCCCAAGATTGACAGTAACGAGATCATTGGGACGGCGATAGAGCGGCACCCGATAGCGTTCGGAAGGTGTCCGCGAACCGTGAAGTTTTGCTTCATAATAGCCAGTAAAGAGACCCTCTCTTTCATGGTTATTAGAAACCATATAAGGCTGAAACCAGTGTTCGAAAAATGCCCGGGTAGCGTTATTGTTGTCTTCTGCAATTTCCTTTGCCGCCATGCATGGCGCCCTCCAGTCGGCAATCGTGCCAAAAGAAATGGCTTGCTTTCCCACAGACGGCTGGTTGCGATAAAAGGGCTCGGCATCCTGTCGAGATTTAAGAGTAGTGCAGGAACGCAGGAATGCCGGAACCGCCGCCCAAAGGATATCCTCTCCCCATCCTGGAAGCCTAGAAAACGACGCGGGGCTGAGGATGAGACGGTCGGGAAGGGGCTGGGAGGGAGGACAGGCTGTCAGAACTAAGGAAACAAAGACGGCAAGAACACCCGCAAAACCCCGCATTACATTAATTCTGGCTGCGTGTTTCCACTAGGGTCCAATTGGGATCGTGGGAACGAAGATTTCGCGAAAACATCCAGATATCTACCATCTGAACAATGTGTTCCTGGTCGCCGCTGATGATTTCCCCTTCGGTGTTTCGGGTAACGCTGATCTGATCGGATATGAATTTAACGGTTAGGGTAGCGGTGTGTTCGCGAAGGCTAGCTTCGAGAATCTCCGCATTGTTAAGGCTTACTAGAGTGCTTTCAAGAATTTCCCCGGATTCCTCCCGTTTCCTGATAGCCAACATGAAATCGTCATAAACCTCGTCACTAAGAAGGGGGCGAAGGGTGGGCTTGTCCCCAGCGGCAAAGGCTTCAAGAATCATCTCAAAAGCCGCTGCCGCTCCCTTCAGGACATTATCGATATCAAAGTTTTTGTCGGCAATCTGGATGTCTCTAAGCCCGATGATGGTCTCTTTTTCATCAGTTCGTTGTAATTCTTCATCTTTCCTGGCCATATCTTGTTTAGAAGAGGGGTCTCCGTCGGTAGTTTTATAGTCACTTCCGGAAAGCTGGATGATGTCGTCGCTTTGTTTCTCTTTATCCACTATGTCGCGACCAAAAATTTCGGGCGGGGGTTTTTCATGGCCAGTGCGCCGACCTAGGGCCTTACGCAACTGCATGACCAGGAACGCCGCCACTAAGCCCAGAAACAGAATGTCAAACGGAAAGCCGTCGCTCATAATTGTGTCTTCCCGACAGCTGTTGTCCTCTAGAATGTTGTCTGGTTTTCAAAAAGTCCTGTTCTTCGGCCAACGGCCCATTGACCCGCAATTGCGTCCGAAGAAATGATTATGATATCCGTTGGCTTTAGGTGTCCTTTGAAAACACGTACGCATTCTCCCTTCCTAGATAAGCCGTTGGCGGAAAAAGAGCAAGTATGGCTTTCTTAATTCTCTTTGCTTTCCTGTTCCTTCCGTTGGTGGAAATTACCTTATTTATACTTGTGGGTGATATTCTAGGTCTAGGAGCGACCATAGGGCTGATTGTCCTGACCATGTTAGGCGGTGCGTGGCTATTGCGCCATTTGGGATTCACGGCCTTGCGGCGTCTGCGGGCGGATCTTGCCAGGCAGGAATATCCCGGGGTGGAGCTTTTCAACACCGTTTGCTTTTTCACCGCCGCCGTGCTTTTGATCCTTCCTGGATTCTTTACAGACATACTGGGATTTCTGCTTTTTATTCCCGGTCCCAGGAATGTTCTGAGGCGGACGCTTCTTCGCTATCTCGTTTCATCGGGTGTTGTCTTCGTACAAGATGATGTCTCCTTCCACAATGGGAATGGCGGGCACTCGTCTGGCGTCTTTGATGACGACGATCCCGGAAGGCGGCATCCCCCCGGTGGGGACCACATCATCGAAGGTGAATTCAAGGATCTGACCTCTCAACGAAAGAGGCCGGACACAGATGCCCCGTCCCTGACCAATGCACGAGATCAAGACAGAAATGGGGAAGAATCCATCGAACATTCTGACAATGACGAAAAGCCGCCTTCTTTTTGAGCCTTCCTACGGGATTCAAGGTTGGCTGCAAAGAAGCACCACGCGTTGTTGTCCCCGACCCGGTTGCCAGGAACGGTGTTCCATGCTAGCCACAGAGAACTTTTTACGATCGGGACGTGGCTGGCGCAGCGGTCCGATTCTTGCCCCCCAGCCGGGAGTGTTTTTCATGACAGACAAAAAACCCAAAGCCAAGGACCAGACAAATGGTGGGGGAGATGGAAAAATATCCGTTGAAGGTACCAACCAAGAGCTGAGAAGCCTTCCCATCACTATTCACGCCCAGTATCTGAAGGATTTGTCCTTCGAGTGTCCCAATTCTCCGGCGGTACTGATCAAGCAAGAACAGCCTCCCGAAATCAATGTGGACCTGAAGGTAAATGCCGAACCCGTGGCTGACTTTAAGGAAAACAGCTACGAAGTCTCTGTCATTATCGTTATCAAGGCCGAGTCCGCAGACGGCACCGCCTTTATTTCCGATTTGACCTATGCCGGTCTTTTCACCATTGAGGGCGTACCCGAAGACTCTCTTGAGCCGGTTCTTCTGATTGAATGCCCGCGCCTTCTTTTTCCCTTCATCCGGGCCCTTATCGGCCAGGCCACCCGTGACGCCGGGTTCCCGCCGCTGATGCTCAATCCCTTTGATTTTGCGGATCTCTACCGGCGTAACAAGGCCGCTGCCCAGCCGGCAGCGGGCAATGCTTAGGTGCGGTTCGCGAATTCTTGTAATAACAAGAGAAAAAAGTCGTTCTTAGTGTTTACCCCTTATTGATTCCAAAGGGGGGTCTCCAAAAGCGCGAGCATTTCCTCATGGGCCGTCAGTTCCTCGGCTCTGGGAGCATGGGGGCGTGGCGACCTTACGGAAGCAAGAGAAGGGGGCGAAGTCTGGTCGCTCTTAGTGGGTGGTGTTTCTTCTTCCGCGTTCATAGCCACTTTGTTTTCGCCCCCCAAAACCAAGTCGTGCTGGTGGCCGCCGATTAGTTCCAGGTAGATTTTAGCCAGAAGTTGGGAATCAAGGAGAGCGCCGTGTTTTTCTCGAGCGCTGAAATCAATTCCAAGACGGCGGCACAGAGCATCTAAGCTTGCCGGAGCACCCGGAAACTTCCTGCGTGCGAGAATCAACGTGTCGATGGCGCGATTCTCAGAAATTTTCGGCCGTCCACAGGCCACCAGTTCGACGTTGAGAAACTCAAGGTCGAAAGCGGCATTGTGGATAATGAGGGGGTCGTCCCCGACAAAGGCCAGGAAAGTGTCTGCCACCGCACTGAAAATGGGATGGCCGGAAAGAAATTTTTCCGACAAGCCGTGAATTTCATAGGCTTGTGTCGGTACGTCTCGTTCGGGGTTTATATAAACGTGAAATTCCTCGCCGGTTGGAAGATGATTGATGAGTTCGATACAGCCGATTTCCACCACACGGTCCCCTTTAGCGGGGTCCAGTCCCGTGGTTTCAGTGTCCAGAACGATTTCACGCATAGGTCAAAGACTCTCATATTTTCATCGGATCAGTCTGACCACCCGGCGCAGCTGACGCAAGGTACATCCGCGATCAAGGCCCGTCTGAACGATAAAATCAGCACGGCCTCTCTTTTCTCTGTCAGGCATTTGGCGAGAAAGGATAGTCGCCAGTCGACCCCGGGTCATGCCGGGACGGCGAAGGGCCCGCCTCTCCTGAATGAACGACGGCGCTGTCACCAGAACTGTAGTGTGAAGATGGTCCTCAGCGCCTGTTTCAAAAAGGAGGGGAATATCAAGGAAGACAAGTCTCTCCCGCCGCATTGCCATGCACAGGAGAAACGTGGCCTCAGAATCATGCACCAGGGGGTGAATTAAGGATTCTAGTTGGTCTAACAATGCGAAGTTATTGAATACGCAATCTCCCAGGGCCGATTTGTCGACTTGGTCGTTCTTGACGACTTCGGGCACGACTCCAGAAAAAGCTTTTTTTATAAGAGGAACTGCCTCGCCTCCTGTCTTCATCATCTGACCAACAGCCTGATCGGCCTCATGCACGGGACAGCCCAGACAACGAAGAGTCGTTGCTGCCGTGGACTTACCCATACCGATGGACCCAGTCAGTCCGGCAATAATCATGTCGCCCCTCTCTCGCGGAGGTCGGCCTCTAAAACCGCACGCAGTTCCTCGCTGATTTCAGGTGAGATCCCGAACCACGCCTCGAAAGCTGGTCTGGCCTGGTGAATAAGCATGCCCAGTCCGTCCACCACAGGATTGCCACGCGTCTGTGCTGCGCGCAGCAAGGGGGTTTCCAGCGGTGCGTAAACAATGTCGTATACTATGGTCGTTGCAGGAAGACGTTCCAGGGACAGCTCCAACGGTAGATGGCCGGCCATCCCCAAGGAGGTGCCATTGACTAAAAGCGCAGCCTCGGCCAGGGCGGTTTCCCTGTTTTTCCAGGAGACGGGAACAATGGAGGAGCTAAAAATCTGCATTAGCTCTTGGATTTTTTCTTCTGTGCGGTTTACGAGCCGTATTTCCTTGACGCCTTCTTCCAGAAGACCCGCGCAGACCGCCCGCGCCGCACCGCCCGCACCAAGAACCACCGCGGGACCCTCTGGACTCCATTGAGGTGCTTGTTCCTTCAGGTTTTCCACAAAACCGGTGACGTCTGTATTGCGCCCCTCTATTGTGCCGTCGGAATGAAAGATTACGGTATTGACGGCACCTATGCGCCGTGTCGTTCCGGACGCTGTGCCCCCCATTGTCATTATGGCCTCAAGGGCGGTCTGTTTGTGAGGAACGGTGATGTTAACACCCGAAAAGCCCCGTTCGGGTAATTCCGCGAACGTTTGGGAGAATGCTTCCGGCGCCACCGCTAAAGCTACATAGTCACCATCAATCCCGTACTGTTTTAGCCAAAATCTATGAAGCAGCGGCGAACACGAATGGGTAATGGGCCATCCTAGCACACCAACATGCACGGATTTTTCCGTAGCCATCATGTCTCCAAGATTCCCTGTGAGCGGAAAAATTCCAAAAGAGGAAAAAGCGGAAGGCCCAGTGTGGTGAAAAAATCCCCCTCCACCGAGAGAAAAAGCTGACTCCCCAGTCCTTCAAGCTGGTAAAGCCCTGTGATGCAAAGATTTTTCTCTCCTTGAGTTTGCAGATAGAAATCCATGAAATCTGCGCTCAAGATTCGCATAGATAGAAACGCTCGGTCGCTATAGGTCCAGATCACCTGGTCGTCGCACGCGATGCTGACGGCGCTTATTAGGCTATGTGTTTTTCCACTTAAATCCCTGAGTTGCCGCCACGCCTCAGCCACATCCCGTGGTTTGTCAAACCTTCGCCCCTCGCATTCGAGAATTTGGTCGGCGCCGATCACCAGCAGGCCGGGATTGTTTTCCGCAACATCACAGGCCTTGGCCTTGGCCAAAGCCAGGGGAAGGGCGTCCCCATCCATGCCATCGGCTGTCAGTTTCTTCTTGAGTTTTTCTTCGTCCAGCAGGGGCTTGATTGTTTCAAACGCTATGCCAGCATTAGCGAGTATTTTTCTCCTAGTCTCGCTGGAAGAGGCCAGTGCCATCGGACGTAAAACAGCCATCCTCAGGGGTTACCCTCCCGACGCTGAGTATGATGCTGAAGAACAATGGTAGCTATCTCCTCTATAGATTTACGCGTACCGTCAATGACCGGCCAACGATAGCGAGTAAAAATTTTTTGAGCGTTAACTATTTCCTTATGGACCGTCTCGATATCCGCATAGTCCGTTTCTTGATCTTGATTTAGAACATCAAGACGGTTCTTTCTAACCAGCGCGAGATGTTTTGGGTTTTTGGTCATTCCAATAATCAAGGGGGCTTTGACCTTGAAAAGTTCTGGTGGTAGAGGATAGCCGGGGACCAAAGGAACATTAGCCGCGCTGATTCCTCGGTTGGCGAGATAAAGACAGGTGGGTGTTTTCGAGGTTCGGGAAACACCGACGAGGATTACGTCAGCTTTATCAAGGTCGGCGACGGATTGACCGTCATCATGGGCCAACACATAATTCATGGCCTCGATACGATGGAAATATTGCGCATCCAGAATGTGTTGGTGTCCTGGTTTTCGCTGGCTTTTTAGGCCGAAAAACTTACTCATAGCGGTGATGATAGGGTCCAGCGCTGAGAGACAGGGAATATCGAGATCTATACATGTTTTTTCGAGGTGTTGCTGAAGTTGCCGGTTCACTACGGTGTAGAGAACCAAGCCGGGCTTTTTTTTAACCTCCTTAATGACTTTGCTAAGCTCGCTTTTTGTCCTCACCAAATTCCACACGTGTTCTTTGGGTTCCACGCTTGGAAACTGGACAATACACGCACGCGCAAGTTTACCAACGGTTTCGCCCGTAGCATCAGATATCAGGTGAAGGTGAAGCGTCTCCATGGCAAATAACGTCTGTTAGTGGTTTGTGAAAGGTGGGGGTAATCGGATTTAAATAAGATCCTGCTGTACATTTTCCCCGTAAGAAAATTTTTTCCTATTATTAATCCCAAAAATAAAACACACGTTTTAATTTCAATAATATCCTTAATATCTTCATTCGATTCCTTTTTTTCCCACATAATTCACTTTTTTAAGACTATTCGAATATACTCTATTCCCTTGTTTTACACCATAAAGTGGCATTTTATTCCCATCAATTTCAATATCATCTCTATTACTCTATATCGAGAGTATGAAATGTGGAAAAGTCAAAATCCCCAGTTTCCACAGGGATTCACTACTACAACTATTTTTCTTTTAATTTATTTATTGTTTATATAGCTCAGTATAAAACGATCTTTATGACATTAAAGCAAAAGACGAAACACACTTCTTCTCCCTCTAAAAAACCTATTCTCCAGGTGCTTAATGGGAAGAGTTTGAATCCACCTCCCTTTTGGTTAATGCGTCAAGCCGGACGATATCTTCCTGAATACCGAAAAGTTCGTAGCCAAGTAGAAAATTTTCTAAATCTTTGTCTCACTCCGAAACACGCCGTTGAGGTGACGCTTCAACCTATCCGGCGTTACAATATGGATGCTGCTATTCTTTTTTCAGATATCCTTATGGTACCTTATGCCTTAGGACAGAATGTGGATTTTAGGAAAAGCGAAGGACCGGTTTTAGAAAAGTTATCTAATATTTCCAAGTTCTGTGATTTTAATATTGAAACTTTTCATCACTCCCTCGGACCGGTGTATGAAACTATTAACTTAGTAAAGGAAGAGCTGGACAATAATACGACTCTAATCGGTTTTTGTGGAGCACCGTGGACAGTAGCTACTTATATGATAGAAGGAGGTAGTACTCGTGATTTTACTCGAGTAATGTCCTTTGCTCGTTCACAACCAGAGGCGTTCCATGGTCTCCTTTCCATTCTTATAGAAGCTTCATTTCATTACCTAAATAAACAGATAACTTCCGGAGCAGAAGTTATTCAAATTTTTGATAGCTGGGCCGGTGTTTTGAATGAAAAAGAATTCCGGCAATGGGTTATCAAGCCCACAAAAGAAATTATTCAACGGCTTCATGTGCAGCATCCCCATATACCTGTCATCGGTTTCCCCAGACAGGCAGGACCGCTTTACACAGACTACATAAAAGAAACTGGTGTGACGGCTATAAGTCTGGACCAAACGGCTTCTGTTGCCTGGGTAGCCAAGAACATTCAACCGCTCTGTGCAGTTCAGGGGAATCTTGATCCCCGCGTGCTTGTTGCCGGTGGAGAGGCGATGCAAGAATCTCTGCAGGAGATTCTTTCAACCTTAGGAGAGGCGCCCTTCATCTTTAATCTTGGTCATGGCATATTGCCGACCACGCCGCCGGAACATGTGGCCGAACTAACCGCTTGTATCCGCTCCTGGTCCCAGAAAACCTAGGGGGCATACCGCAGGGACACTTGGGGAATGACTCGGAAGAAAATCGCGGTAGTGCTTTTTAATCTCGGAGGTCCTGACAATAGAGACTCCGTCAAGCCGTTCCTCTTCAATCTTTTCAATGACCCAGATATCCTGGGCATATCCTGGCCCCTGCGCCCGTTGATCGCGGGCCTTATTTCTTCCTTACGAGCGCCCACAGCACGAAAGATCTATGCCCACCTAGGGGGCAGCTCCCCACTTCTCGCCAACACCAAGGCCCAATCAAATGCCCTTTCTCGCCTGTTGAACGAGGAAGAAGATGAATACCAGGTTTTTGTGGTCATGCGCTATTGGCATCCAAGAAGCGATGAAACCGCGCGGCAGATTCAGGACTTTGCACCTCACCGCATAATTCTTCTTCCCCTCTATCCGCAATTCTCAAAAACCACCACAGGATCGTCCTGCAAAGATTGGAAACGGGCCGCGCGAAAAATAGGACTGGATGTACCCACAACGACCATCTGCTGCTATCCCACAGTGCCTGGACTGATCGCCGCGCAGAAAGAACAGGTGAAGCAGGCCCTGTGCGGACTTCAGCTAGACAGCGCGCCGCGCAGCCGACCGCGGGTCCTGTTTTCCGCCCATGGTTTACCGAAACGCACGGTGGCTGGCGGCGACCCCTATCAGTGGCAGGTAGAACAAACGGTAGCGCGGATCGTGGTTGAGCTTAAAGACACGCCAGATGTGCCGGATTTTGACGGCATTGTCTGTTATCAGAGCCGGGTCGGACCGATGGAATGGATTGGCCCTCCCACCACGGGCGAACTCACACGTGCGGGCAAAGACGGAGTGCCGGTCATTGTGGTCCCCATTGCCTTCGTTTCAGAACATGCGGAAACTCTGGTGGAGCTCGATGTGGAATACCGTCGCTTTGCTCAAGAACAGGGCGTGACAACCTATATACGTCTTCCCGCCGTCGGAGTCTCTGCCCCCTTTATTGGAGCCTTGAAAGATTTGATAAAAGAGGCGGCGGGCAGTGACACTTCCTTGCGTTCTTGTGAGGGTTTGCGACTCTGCCCGCAAGAATTTGCTCATTGTTTGCAATGAAGGAAAAGAAGAAATTATGATGGAATTCTTGGTCGAGCTCTACCAGTGGAACAAAGCGCTGCATATCATCGGAGTAATTTCTTGGATGGCGGCGCTTCTCTACCTGCCGCGGCTCTACGTTTATCATTGTGACGCCGAACCAGGGTCCCAGGTTTCGGAGATGCTTAAAACCATGGAGCGGCGGCTGCTCAAGGTGATCATGACTCCAGCCATGGTTTTTGCTCTTATCTTCGGAGCTCTACTGCTGTTAACGTCTGGCATGGGGGGTTGGGGTACGTTTTGGCTGTACCTGAAGCTGATCTTTGTAACAGGGCTGTTACTGTTTCACGGTTTTTTGGCGCGGTGGCGCAAAGAATTTGAGATCGATGCCAACCGGCGCCCAGCCCGCTTCTATCGTGTCGCCAACGAAATTCCTACGTTGCTGATGATCATCATTGTCATCTTAGTGGTGATCAAGCCGTCTTGATGCCACCAAGAAAACAAACCTTAAGCGCAACCTGAGGGAATCTTTGTTTGACTTGATTTCTTCTGTCGGGTAAGTCACAGAGGATCTTATCCGATATTTGCACCCCCCACTTGCTTCGGGCTTCTCTCGCAAGCCCCTCCATCTCTGGACGTTCGCAGCCGACAGTCTGGCAAAACCCTACCCTTCGGCGCTTCTTCGTCTCCTTCCAGCCTTTCTTTCTGACTCTAGCATCAGAATCGAACCATGCATCTTCAAGAACTTAAGTCCAAACCCCCAGGTGATCTGCTCGCTTTTGCCGAGGAGCTGGAAATAGAAAACGCCAGCAACCTGCGCAAACAGGACATGATGTTCGCTATCCTCAAGAGGCTAGCAGACAACGACACCTCCATTTACGGAGATGGTGTCCTTGAGGCGCTTCAAGACGGATTCGGTTTTCTGCGCTCCCCAGAGGCCAACTATCTTCCTGGTCCTGGCGATATTTATGTCTCGCCAAACCAAATCCGCCGTTTCGGACTGCGCACCGGTGATACTGTAGAAGGAGAAATTCGCGCACCCAAAGAAAGCGAACGCTATTTCGCACTTCTCAAGGTCAACAAAATCAATTTTGCAGAGCCGGGAAAGGTCAAGCACCGCATCAATTTTGATAATCTGACCCCGCTTTATCCCGAAGAACATCTGCAAATGGAAATGAAGGACCCCACCCTGAAGGATCCCACCGCACGCATCCTCGATCTGATTACGCCCATGGGGAAAGGACAGCGTGCGCTCATCGTATCGCCCCCGCGAGTGGGCAAGACCATGATGTTGCAAAATATCGCCCATGCCGTCACAGCCAACCATTCCGAGGCTTATCTCATCGTCCTTCTTATTGACGAAAGACCCGAGGAAGTCACCGATATGAAACGCTCGGTAAACGGGGAGGTTATCAGCTCCACATTCGATGAACCCGCCACGCGCCATGTACAGGTGGCCGATATGGTTATTTCTAAAGCCAAACGTCTTGTGGAACACAAGCGCGACGTGGTGATCCTTCTCGACTCCATTACCCGTTTGGCACGAGCTTACAATACCGTGGTGCCAAGCTCTGGTAAGGTGTTGACAGGTGGCGTTGACTCGAACGCTCTGCAGCGGCCAAAACGTTTTTTTGGTGCTGCCAGAAATGTGGAGGAAGGGGGGTCTCTCACCATCATCGGCACGGCCCTGATTGACACCGGCTCACGGATGGATGAAGTGATTTTTGAGGAATTCAAGGGCACTGGCAATTCAGAGATCATCCTCGATCGCAAGCTGGCCGACAAACGCACCTTCCCCGCCATAGACGTCACCAAGTCGGGCACTCGAAAGGAAGAGCTGCTTGTGGACAAGGATACACTGGCAAAAATGTGGGTACTGCGCCGAATTCTCATGCCTATGGGGACCACTGATGCCATGGATTTCCTCATGAGCAAACTGAAGGAAACCAAAACCAACAGTGATTTTTTCGATTCTATGAACAATTGATTAACAAACTAAGAACAACTCACACCCGGATCGCAATCTAGAACACTAACTGCCCCTCTAAACTCAACAGTTGCTGTTTGGTAGAGGCCCCCTCTCCGCCAGTAAAACCACCCAATGTGCCGCTCTTCCTTATCACCCGATGACAGGGAATTAAAATGAGGAAGGGGTTTTTCCCCGCTGCCATTCCCACCGCACGCGGTGCCGTGTACAGCTCCCGAGCGATGGAGTCGTAACATCTGGTTTCCCCAAAAGGAATTTTGGCAATGGCCCGCCAGACGGATTGCTGAAATTGAGTTCCTTGAGGTTTGATGGGAAGATCAAATATCCGGCGTTTTCCTTGGAAGTATTCTTCCATTTGCTGTGCCGCACTTTTCAACAACGGACTGAAGGAAGCGTTGACGGGTTGCTTAGGCCCCTTGGGACACCAAGTTACGGCGGAGATCAAACCGGCTTGTTCTCTGATCACAAGCATGCCCGGGGATATATCAAGGACGATTGCATTCATGACAGTATGCCTTCAAGACAGTCTTTCGGCGCCCTAGTATCAGTGACCGAAGACAGGCAACTCGAGGGGCTACAGACGTAGGCCGTGGACTTCGCGCTGATCATTTCCTTTCCATTTGGCGGATGAGTGGCTGGCCGAGCACCCAGGTCCTCGTAAACGCCTATCGCTATATTGGGCAAAGAGAGAAGGGCGTCTCAACCTTAAAATTCCCGGGAACGCTTATCTATGCTTGTCCTCGCAATGGTTTTACTCCCACCCATATGATAGATTTACCTGGTATGGTCCCGTGAAATGACCCATCCCTAGTGACGACTCAAACCATATACGCGCCTTGTAGTGGCCGGGGACAGGCCGCTATCGTTGTGATCCGCCTCTCTGGGGGTCAGGCAGGGACGGTAGTGTCTGCCCTCACCGGCGGTGAGCCGCCCCCTTCCCGTCAGGCACGACTGCGGCGGATATGTGATCCTGTCTCGGGAGAGGAAATCGACCGCGGCTTGGTAGTCTGGTTCCTCGCTCCCCACAGCTTCACCGGGGAAGATATGGCGGAGTTGCACCTGCATGGCAGCGGAGCTGTGACTGCGCGTATCATGGAGATTCTTTCCCAACAGCCACACATGTGCCTAGCTGAGGCCGGTGAGTTTACCCGGCGTGCCTTTGAAAACGGGAAAATAGATTTAACCTCGGCGGAAGGAATCGCCGACCTTGTAGCGGCCGAGACCGAGGCCCAGCGCGTCCAAGCTCTGAGGCAGATGGAAGGGGCTCTGGGGCGGCACTATGAATCTTGGCGCTCGAAATTAGTCACAGCCCTAGCACATATGGAAGCCGGTATAGATTTCTCCGATGAGGACCTCCCCCCTCGCCTCATGGCACGGAATTTTGACGATATTTTGATGGTTTATAATGAAATAACACAACATCTTGATGATAAATGCCGGGGTGAACGTTTGCGTGAAGGAATTTGCGTCACCATTTTAGGCCCCCCCAATGTAGGGAAATCTAGCCTGCTCAACGCTCTTGCACAAAAAGACGCAGCCATCGTAACGTCCACCTCCGGCACTACGCGGGATGTGATTGAGGTGCATCTGGACCTCGGCGGCTATCCCGTGACCCTAGTAGACACAGCGGGGCTGCGTGCCTCCACCGACGAAGTTGAAAATGAAGGCGTACGCCGCGCCGTTGAAAAAGCCCGCAAGGCCGACATAAAACTGGTAGTGATTTCTCCGGATGTGTCGCCCACTCATTGCGAAGAAGCCTTGCGATTCTGTGATGGGGAGGCGTTGCTTCTTCTGAATAAGAACGATTTGCTTCCCGATTTTCCCGAATTTGAATTTCCGCTGGGACGGCAAAGCTATGAAACTCGGGGAAACATTTCCATGAGCGTCAAAACCGGCGCCGGCCTTCCCCAATTGTTCGAATGCCTTGAAAACCGCTTCCGCGAATGGTTTTCCCACCTTTCGTCAGAAACTCCAAGTCTGACCCGCCACCGCCACCGCCAAGCCCTGGAAGAATGCCAGGCTTGTCTGGCGCGAGTCCTCGACAGAATGAAAAGCGAGGAAATTCCT